>Ga0194061_1000142_pt1 | contig 42572 bp, 24 predicted proteins | sample SepL2221m_MetaG_FD_163423 | JGI IMG/M metagenome (GOLD analysis project Ga0194061, IMG submission 163423) | Anoxic zone freshwater microbial communities from boreal shield lake in IISD Experimental Lakes Area, Ontario, Canada - Sep2016-L224-21m | ecosystem: Environmental > Aquatic > Freshwater >... | reverse complement strand
CCTTGCCCTCAATCTCCTGCGCCAAGACACCACCAAAAAACGCGGCGTGCGCACCAAACAGAAAATCGCCGCATGGGATCATCGCTACCTCCTCAAGCTCCTCGCCATTTGATGCGATTGCCCTGCGATCGAATGCCGTGACGCTTGCCGGAGGGACGAGTCTTACTACGGTGGGCACGACGGCCGATTTGCGCGTGGGTTCCCTGAGCGGCAGCGGCTCGGTGACGCCGGCGACCGGCGGAGCGATCAACGTACTCGCGCTGGCGGATGCAACATTCTCCGGAACGATCACCACGACCGGCGGGCTGAATCTGCGCGGCAACAACGGCACGACTCAGACCTTCAGCGGCAATGCGACCGCGCTCACCGGCACCATCGGCATCAACAGCGGCGCGACACTCTTGCTCATGGGAACTGGCAGTACGAGCGGCGTCATCGGCGGCAGCACGATTGCGCTGCGCGGCGGCAATTTTACCATGGACAACAGCGGCGGAAACACCTCCGCGGCTGCCGGGCGCCTTTCGGACAGCGCTACGGTGACGTTCCTCGGCGGCACGTTCTCGCTCATCGGCAACAGCGCCGGAACTTCCGAGACGGTCGGAGCACCCACGTTCAGCGGCGGCAGCAATACAATCAGCGTCACAAACAACGGCGGCAGTGGCGCGCAGTTGACGTTTACCAAAGCAGCCGGCTCCTGGCGGGACCAGACCAGAATGGTCATCAATTTCGTTGGTGCCGGGACGGGCACGCTCGGCTTAGCTGGAAACAATCCACGCATCACCTCCACGGGCACCCCCACGACGATCACAGGTGGAGGCAGTGCTCCGTTCGGCATGCTCTCAGACACGGCGACAGGTGCGACCGTTGGCTGGGCGACCGTCAATGGCACGGAGTGGGCCGGCTATGGGGCAAATGGTATCATTGCCGTGACGCCCGGCGGGACGTCGACCACCGCAACCGACCTCGGCTTTCTGACCGCCGGCAGCGTGGCTGTATTTAGTCCTACCACGACTGTGACATCGGGCCCCGTCACCACTGGCACACTGAAGATCACGCCGAACGGCGGCACCACGCTGGCGATGGGCAGCAATGCGCTGACCACTACCGCCCTGATGCTCGCCGGGGCGACCGATTTCAGTATTACCGGCACGGGGACATATGCCGGCTCCGCCACGCGCTACGTGCATGTCACGGATGCGGGCACGACCTTGTCGATGAGCAGCAATGTCGGTGGGTCGGCGCAACCACTGACCAAAGCCGGCCCTGGATTCCTCAGCCTTAACGGTGCGAGCAACCAACTCGGCTTTAGTTCTGTCCAGAACATCAATCTGGTGGCGGGTGTCCTTCGCGGCACCACCACGACCTTGGGTGGTGGCACGTCGGCAGGCGGGCCTAACACCACCATCAACTTCCGCGGCGGCGTGCTGGAAATCAGCGGTGGCGGCACATTTGTCCGTGCGATTGACTTGGCGGGGACGGCTAGCGGCGGCGGCGTCTCCTTTGACGGCGGCGGCACGGATCGTGGCGATGGCGGCTTCTCGGCGATCAATGGCAACGCGATCATCACGCTGGTGACGGCCGTGGGTGGCGCAACAGCCGCCTCGTTGGTGTGGAATGACAATGCATTCCTCTCCAATGGCTACATCTTGCTACTGGGTTCCACCAAGGCCGACAGCCGGGTGGATCTCACGAACGACATCGGCCTCGATAACGGCACCGCGACGAACTACTTCGCACGCGAGTTCCGCGTGCCGGACAACACCTTGTCGAGCACGGACCTCGCCCGGCTCTCCGGCGTCATCTCCGGCTCCGCAAATGCCGACTTGGTGAAGACCGGCGGCGGCCTGTTGGAACTGACCGGCACGAACACCTATTTTGGCAGCACGCACATCCAGGCAGGCACGCTTTCCGCCAGCGGTGGATCGGCCATCCCGAACACCTCCGCCGTCGTCCTCGCCAACACCGCAGGCGCGACTTTTCAACTGAACGCCAGCGAAACCATCGGCACGCTCGCGGGCGGCGGTGCGACGGGCGGTAATGTCAATATCCAGACGAGCACGCTCACGTTGGGCGATCAGCGCGACAGCACATTTGCCGGCGTGATCAGCGGCGGCGGCGGCGCAGTGGTGAAGCAGGGAACGGGCGTCATCACGTTCACCGGAGCAAACACTTTCACCGGAGGAACGACACTCTCGGCGGGCACCGTGGTCGCGGGAAACGACAGCGCACTCGGAAATTCCGGCGCGCAGACGGTGACGTTCAACGGTGGCAGACTCGCGTCCGACAACGATGTGCGCTCACTGCCAAACAATCTCACGGTGAACAACGTCGCCGGGAACCAAGTCACCGGCACAAACAGCGTGACGCTGACGGGCACCGCAGGCGGCACCGGCACGCTCGAAGTCGCGTTCACCACGGCAGGCAAGAGCGTCACCGTGAATCCGGCCGCCACAAACAGCTTCGCGCCGGACATGCTGCGGCTCACCTCCGGCACGCTCCTGCTCGGCGGCTCAAATAAGATCGGCGATTCCACGAAGATGAGCTTCAGCGGCGGCGCGCTCGGCCTGAATAACTTTTTCGAAGGCGCAGCCGGCAGCGCGGGAGTCGGCAGCATGAGCCTCTCCGCGACTTCGATCCTCGACTATGGCACGCTCGGAGCGGGAGCGAACGCCATCGCATTCGGTGGCGTGGGCTCGCATACGGCGGCGACGGTGCTCCAAGTCACGAACTACGACATCGGCACGGACCATCTCTACTTCACCGGGGCAACAAGCGATTTTTCATCGGCTTTCGCGCCGACCGAGGTGTCTTTCAACGGAACTCTCGGCTACGCCGCGATTAGTTTCAGCGGTTACTATGAAATTGTCGCCGTGCCAGAGCCGACGACCGTCTTGGGGGCGGCGGGCCTGCTTGCTTTCCTCGCATACCGCGAGCGACGCCGCGTGCGCAGGCTGTGGAGTCTTCACGTTGCGCCCCCGCTGATACTCTTGGGGTTCCTGCTCGTCGTGTTTGTCACCAAGGACACTGATTGAGTTTTCGTTTCCGAATACCTGAACGCCATTGCCCATGTTCCTGCTCATCGGATTTCTCGTGGTGATATCCCTGTTATCGCTCCCCGATCTGGATCGCGTGGGGAGAAGGCAGAATGAGAACGACTGGAAGAGGGACGGGGAACAATGCCCGGACTGACGGTTCCATGCCGCGCAGCCGATGGGGCTGACGCAGAACCGTCGGCGATTTGCAGCAGGAAAGTCACCCTTGTCACGTAGCCAGTGGGCACGTGCGTCGGCAAACATGCGGGACATGAAACGCCGCCACATTCTCACCGCATCCATCTTTTCCACCGCGATCCTGCTCGCCGCCGCTCACCGCACGGATGCGGCGAGCTTCAGCATCAGCACTGCCAGCACGACCGCGCAGACCCTAGCAACCGGCGAGACCGGCGTGATTACCTCGGCAGGATCGCTGACCACCAGCGGCTCGACGGTGCCGATCACAGTGACGGGAAACAGCACCATCACCAACAGCGGACAGATCATCCAGAACGGCACGGGCCGCGGCATTCTGAATGCAACCGGAACGGTGAGCCTCACGATCACGAACAATGCCGGCGCACTCATCCGCACGGCAGACGCGGACACAATCCGCATCACGCCTGCAACCACCGCCGGCGTGGCGCTCGACAACTACGGGACTATCAGTTCGCTCAATGCCTCGAAAGGCGGCAGCCAGGCGGTGGACTGGAACAACATCACCTCCGGCTCCAACGTGGTCACGAACTACTCGACCGGACTCATCGTCTCCTCCAACGCAGACTCCGTCCGGCCCGGCACAAATGGCGTCATCAACAACTACGGCACCATCCGCTCCGTCGTCACAACGGACACGGGCAGTGACGCCATCGACGGCCAGGGGAACACCGGCATCACGCTGAACAATTTCTCCACCGGCCTCGTGGACAGTTCGCGCCACGGCATCACGGCCGGCGCGACGAGTGCCACCACGGCTTTCACGACGACGATCAACAACAGCGCAGGCGGCATCATCCGGGGCAACAATGGCTCGGGCATCAATCTCGACGGCCTGAACGCACTCCACACCGCGACCATCGTGAATGGCGGCACCATCACCGGCACCGGCGTGACGGGCGACGGCGACGGCGTGGATGTGGACGGCCTCGTCAACATCACGAACACGGGCACGATCCGGTCGGTCAACGCATTCAGCGCGACGGTGGTGGCGAATAGCGAGGGCATCACCGTTGGCGGCGGCATCATCGTGAACTCAGGCACCATCGAGGGGCTCGTCACAGCGGGGAACACGAATGCCGTGGGCAAGGGAATCTCGCTGCTCGGCAACGACATCACGACCGGCCCGCTCGCCGGGACGCGCGAGGCCATTTATGGAAATGCGGTGATCACGAATCAGAACGGTGGCCTCATCCGCGGGGACAGCGATTCGGGCATCGTGGTGGGCGGCCCCGCGAGCGGCTTCACGGTGACCATCAACAACAACGCGGGCGCGACCATTCGCGGAGGTGCGACGCTCGCCGGCCTCGGCGGGACGAACGCGGCCATCCTCACCGGCGCGGATAACGACACGATCAATACGGCGGGGACGATTGACGGTTCGAGCAACGGCAGGGCCATCGCGATGGGCGCGGGCAACAACACGTTGAACATCACCGGCGGCACGATCACCGGGAGCATTGATGGCGGCACGGGCGGCACAAATGCGCTCACGATCAATCCCGGCGCGGGCAATGCGTTCAGCTACGGCGGAGCGATCACAAACTTCAACACGACCGCCGTGCAGGGCGGAAGGTTCAATCTCAGCGGCTCGATCAACAGCACCAGCGCCATCACCATCTCCAGCGGCGGCATCTTCAACTACACCGGCGCAGGCGCGCTAGGGAACAGCATCACCGTCAATGGCGGCGAGTTCAAAAACAACGGCGGCAACTTCACCGGCGCGCTCACGCTGACCTCCGGCACGGTGAGCGGCACGAACCTCTCCGGCGTCGCGCTCAGCATCGGCGCAGGCGTCACCCTTTCCCCCGGCAACAGCCCCGGCACCATGGCCACCGGCAGCCAGACCTGGGCCGGCGGCGGCACCTACCTGTGGGAGATCAACCGCCTCGCCGCCGCCGGCGGCGCGCAGGGCAACGATCCCGGCTGGGACTTTGCGGACATCACCGGCACCCTCACCATCACTGCCAATGCAGGGAACAAATTTCACATCAATTTGGATTCCCTCGGCCTGCTCTCCTCATGGGACGGCGGCCATTACTATTCCTTCAATCTCGCCACGGCCTCCGGCGGCATCTTCGGCTTCGACGCCTCCGACTTTCTCATAGACACCAGCGCCTTCGCCGATCAGCACTATATCGGCGACGGATTCTTTAGCGTCTCGCAACACGGCAACACCCTGGAGCTTGATTTCACGCCCGTGCCCGAGCCCGCGACCATAGGTATCGGCATCGCGCTCATGGGCGTGGCGTTCATCCGCCGCCGCCGTGGCGCATGACTTGGACGTTCCCGCACTCTCAGGGTGCCAATAGCAGCAAGCAGGGGCGATCGCTACACGGCGAGCGCCGCCATTCCGCAGCGGCAAAGGACGTCAGCGGGGCGGCACCTGGTCGCCTGATTTCTCCGGAGCGGGAGACTGGGCGGCGTCTTGTGCGGCTTGGGCCGCCTTAGCCGTCCTCTCGGCCCTGGCCGCCACGACGGCTTTCTCCACCTCCAAATCCCTTGCCGCCTTGGCCGCCCTTAGTGCCTTGGCTGATGCGGCGATTTCCGAATCCCCTGCGGTCTTCCCCGTGAGCGTCTTTGCACGATCAAGCATCGTCTTTTCCTCAGGGAACATTTTCCAGTCCTGAGCGACGGCGAGAAATTCGGCAGCCTTACCGCCTTCGCCCGCAGCGGTGAGAAAGATAGCGTGGTAAAGCGCGATCCGCGGCTTTTTCAATTCGTCGGCCGGCATGCTGCCGGTGAGCGTGGCGGCGGCGGCGGTCTCTCCCTGTTGGAAAAGTGACAATGCGCGCGTCAGGGCTACGCTCGCATCGCCCGGGTTCTCCGCGAAGAGCCTTTCGGTCTCGCCGTGCGGGTTGCCCTTGTCGGAGCGGACGAGCAGCGAATAGAAGGCGGAGTCGTTGCGGAAGGCGACGGATTTGGAGTCCACCTGTGCAAGGACGCCGGCGAGCTTCTGCAGTTGTGCCGCGTCCCTTTTCTCAATGGCGACCAGCCAGAGCCTGTCGAGAATCCAGCGCGGGCAGGCGGGCGTTCCTGCGAGGCTCCGCATCACTTCCTGGGCACGCTGCTCCCAGCCCCAACCGATGGCGAGCCGCACCATCCGATCGAGGCGCTCGCGCGAATCCCCGCGGCCGCGTGCCGCAGAGAGGCCGTCGTTCCACTCTGCCGCGCCGGCTTCGGGCTCATCCAGGCGCTCAAGCGCGCGGGAGAGGAATGCGCGGCGCAGATAGTCCTGCTCACCCCATGCCCCTTCGTTCACGAATTCCCGGAGCCTCTGCCAGTCGGAACTGCGGGCATACGCATCGGCGACGGCCACGCATACGGGCACCACGCCGATGACGTTACGCTCCAATGTCCGCGACCATTCTGAGACCATCATCGCAAGGTTGTTCTGGTTCATCCACATGAAGAGCAGGTAGAGATCGCTGGGATTTGAGAGGCCGGCGGTGCGCAGGTCGAGGAGGTAGCCTGGGGCCTCCTGCGTCTCCATTTTCCGCAGCGCGGTGAGCCGGTGCAGCTTGTCGCTGATTGTGGCGGCCGAATCAGCGACCAGCATTTTCGAGAGAGCGTCCGCCCTTTTCCAATCCTCCAGCCGGAGCGAATAATCCAAAAGTATGCGGATCGCGTCGAGGTTTGGCGGCGTCCTTTCGACCAAACCGGTGAGCATGGCGATGGCCTCATCCCTCTGCTTGGAGTCCTGTGAACGGAGCCGGATCGCGCCGAGCGCGAGGCGGTGGCCTGGCTCATCCGGGGCAATCCGGACCGCCTCGGCCCAATGCTTGGCAGCATCCTCGGTCTCCTTTTTCGACTGCGCGATCTTCGCTGAGACGACATGGAATGCCGCCGTCTCCCGTCCGGTCGGGGCGAGCATCTTCAGCACACGTTCAGCCGTGGGCGTATCGCCGGTCTTCATTGCAGCCGCTGCCCAAGCCAGAATGGTGTCGGAATTTTCCGGCTGGAGCGAATCGAGACGGCTCCACCATTGGATGGCCTCGGGCGAACCCGAGGCATCGAGCACCCTGGCGACCATGCGGATGGCGTCCGCATTCGCCGGATCCGCCGCAAGGACGGCACGAAGCGACAAGGCAGCCCGCTTGTAGTCCTTCTCTGACAAGGCCTGTTCCGCGCGGGCGATGCGGCTCTTCGCGTCCCATCGTACGTAACGATTCTTCAGTCTCGGCCAGCCTATCACGGCACCAGTCATCAAAACGACGAACGCAAGCGCCGCTACGAATGGACGGCGGTTCTTCTTCACATTCCAAGACATAGGTATAGGTGGGTAAGTTCCGAAATTGTAATGTAAGTTTGCTCGCCGGCACCCGGTGATGGTTGCTCGACGAATTTTCCACCATACTCACCGATTGTGACATCAGGGCGTCTCCTTGGTGACATTACGGGAAACTCGGCGCGACAACTGCCCGCCCCGGACGGTGCATTCCATCGCCGATGGGCTCACGGAAGCCCGGGTTTTCGTAACCTCACTGCAACATAATGGCGTCCCATGTTACGGCTCCGCGACATGCGAGACAAATACACCGGGGCGTGCATCACAATTACAGCATGTGTCCCGACACAGTAACGTTACATTCCGCATGTTGCCAGAATGGGGCGCATTCCGCGAAAGTCACTGCACTCGAATCACTGAACCAAACCCACGGAGCCATCACAGTCCTCGCAAGAGGGCGGATGATAGCAAATGTCACCCGTATGACCGTGGAGTTTCAGGGCTCATTAGCCCCGGGACAGATTAGGAACCGTGTTCCGAGGAGATTTAATCAATATCCACCGCAATACACTCCATGAAGAACAACATCCTGAAAACCGCATTCAAAAAATCCGCACTGATGGCGCTCGCCGTGAGCGGACTCGCCGTCACTCCTGCCTTCGCACAAAATAATCCGAACTACGCACCCGGCGACCTGCTGCTCTATTTCACGCAGTACAATGGCACGCAGACGGTGCTGGTGAACCTCGGTGCCGCCGTCAGCTACCGCGATGCGACTGCCAACCAACTCAACATCGTGAACATCGGTGGCACCTTGACAGGTTCCACGGGTTCGGGCGGGGCAGGCTACAGTGCCACATGGTACGACGACCCGACGATCTTCTGGGGTCTGGCTGGGGTACGTAGCGCAGGAACCACCACCACCACCCAGGTAAATGGCGACCCGAACCGGACGCTTTATATCTCGGCCGCGCGCACCGGAGTTGGAACGGCTGGTGCGGCTCAATCTGGGGCTTGGGCCGGCCTGTCAAATGGCGACATGACCACGGGTGCGACCAATATCAGCAGCCAAGATAACCGTCTGGAGAATGCATCGGTCACCACCATGCTGGTCGAATCAACGGGTACCTCGAACGTTGACAACCAGAACCCCTTCAACATCGCCGGCCAGCCGATCACGGCGTTTGGGATATTTCCCGGCGGAGTCATGGGCTCCTTCAGTCCCGGTTCCTTCGGCACGATTGGCGGCGTGAATGCGGAAGGTGCAGTTGATCTCTACCGCATCCTCGCCACCACGAACCCCAGCGGAACGGTCATCGAAACCGGGGACGCGGCGGGGGATGGCAGCTATCAAGGCACCTTTGTCATCACCCAGGCGGGCAGCGTTTCCTACATCGCTCCAGTTCCTGAGCCCGCGACCTTTAGCCTTCTGGCAGCTTCTGTGATCGTCGGTCTCGCCCGTCGGCGGCGCGCTCAGCGCGTCTGACGAAAAGTGCTCGCAGAGCAAGACGCCTTTTGCAGGCGAACTCAAACCGGCGCTGGGAAACCCGCGCCGGTTTTCTTTTTTGCAAGTGATAAGGTCATCCCATGCAACGAGCGGCAGCGGATGATGTCCCTCCGTGTGGTGTGCGACTGCAAGCCGCTCTCCACGGAGGCCTGCACCCCGCGATTTCTTTCATGCGCCGGAGTCAGAGTGAATAATTGTATCATGGGCCCCCGCCCGCAGTGACTGCCACTCGTTGCATTTGCATGACTGTCGTAACACTCCGATCTCATCTGCACCTTGTAAAAAGATCTCGCAACGCAGCTCTCCCGCACTTTGGAAGGCTGATAAACACAGCGTTGGCGCGGCATCCCTCGTGAAATGTGCGCTCCGACACGCGGCGACATGGTTCCGTTTGCCGGAGTACACCCAGCGCAGTCCGGCGTCACTTTCGACACAGAAACGTTACTACACGTTTCTTGTCCTGGCGATGCCCGAGAGGCTAACTGCGCCCGTCTGAAATACAGACATTCCCAGCACCGCTCACCGTCCATCACGGCGGGTGGCACCGGGGAGCCATAAAGTTCACCGTGATCCCATCAATCCCCGCCTGCCTCCGGCTGGCGGAGACCGATGAGTTCGTAAAAAAACACCACAACAAAAAACACAATGACCAAGAACATCCTATCCACAGCGATCCTCGCCGCAGCCGGCGTGGCGCTCTCCGCATCTTCTGCGATGGCGCAGAATCCCAACTACGCCCCTGGCGACGTCGTGCTCTACTTCGAGCAATACCTCGGCTCGAACACCGTTGCCGTCAACCTCGGCTCGGCGGTCACGTTCCGCAATGCCACGGCGAACATCCTCAACATCGCCAACATCGGCAGCCAGCTCTCGAACGGCACCACTGGCTTCGGATCGACCTGGTACGACAGCACCAGCCTCTGGATGGGTGCGGCAGCCGTCCGCAGCACTGGCACCACCACGACCACGCAGACCGCTGGTGAGCCGAACCGCACTCTCTACATCTCGCAGGGCCGCAGCACAGCCGGAACCGCGGGATCGGCCAACACCGCAGGATGGGGTGGCTTCTCCAATGGCGACATGACCAGCGGCGCGACCAACATCAACAATGCGGTGAACCGGGTGGAGACCCAGTCGGTCCTAACCACGCTCGTCGAAGGCACTGCGACTTCGAACTTCGACAACCAGAATCCGTTCAACATCCTCGGCCAGCCGGTCACGTCGTATGGCATCTTCCCGGGCGGCGTGATGGCCAACTTCGGCGCCTCAAACATCGGCACCCTCGGTGGCGTCACCGTGGAAGCCGCGGTGGACCTCTACCGCATCCTCGCGACCACGAACCCCGCCGGAACGGTCATCGAATCCGGTGACGGCGTGGGGAGTGGCAGCTTCCAAGGCACATTCGTCATCAATTCGTCCGGCGATGTCTCCTACCTCGCTCCCGTTGCGGTGCCAGAGCCCACCACCATGGGTGCCACGCTCGTGCTCGGCCTCGTCGCCGGTGGCATCCGCCGCCGCCGCCGTGCGACTGCCTAAACTCCAGAACAAAAAGAACCCTGTTAAGAACCCAAACAACCAGAAACTACAGACAATAACTACCATGAACATCCGCACCATCCTCACGGGCTCCATCGCCCTCGCAACCCTCGTCACGACCGTCAAGGCCGCCGACGTCGAAATCCGCATCACCGGCGCCACCGCATTCCGCACGGCGACCATCAACGCCCTCAAGGCCAGCTTCGACGCCGGCACCGGCTACACCTTCGCCCATAACAAGGCGGCGGGTTCCTCTGCCTACAACGGTGCTGACCGCATCACCTTCAAGGGCAACTTCCCCGGCGTCACGGGCACGACCACGGTCCGCTGCTCTTTTAACGGCTCGGTCGAAGGCATCCGCGCCATCGCCCTCGGCGGCACGGATAATCCGGCCTTCATCACCGACGCGGCGCTCGCAACCCCCGGCACTGACGCCAGCGAGCTGGCCAATGAAAATGCCAACGTCACCGGAAGCACGACGACGCAACTCGCGAAGTTCGCCTTCTCGGACGTCCGCCAGTCCTCGACGCCCATCGGCAGTCCGACCCTGGCCCCTGCATCCCCCAAGGTCGGTGTGGTGGTCTTCGCGCCGCTCGCCAACGAAGGTGCTTCTGCCAACCTCACGAACGTGACTTCCCAGCAGTTCCAGGCGCTCTTCCAGCAGGGAGAGCTCCCGCTGCGCGTCCTCACGGGTGTTGCGTCGGATACGACGAAGGTCTATCCGATGGGCCGTAATGACGGCTCCGGCACCCGCACGACCTACATGGCGGAGTCCGGCCTCGGCATCACCACCCAGGTGAACCAATTCGTCGCCACCACCTCCAGTGGCAATGTCATCACCGTCCTCCAGAAAGTCCCGCAAGGTGGAGCCACCATCAATGGTTCCTTTGATGCCACGAGCGCCTCGACCGTCTGGAGTCAGGACGCGGATGGCAACGGCGGCTACTTCTCCGGTTCGGTCGTCAAGACCGAAATGGGAAGGCTCACGAACAACACCCAAGTGCTTGATTTCGACGGCGGAGAGATCCTGCCAGCCGGTTCGACCTGCACCCTCATCACCTTCGTGTCCATCGCGGACGCCACCGGCGCGCGCGCGGCCGGTGCCAAGATCCTCGGCTGGAACGGTGTGATCCTCGATTCGCTGGCGACAGCCACGACGCTCGACGCCACGAACCTCGCGAAGATCACCGAAGGTCAGTATAGCGCATGGGGCTTCGAGAACCTGTATTACAACGGCTCCCTGAGCACGGACGAAAACACGGTTTACAGCGCCATCAAGACCGGCATCCCGACGACCCTCACTGCGGGCAACTACGCCGCGGGTGTCCCGCTGGCGAGCATGCACGTGAGCCGTCCCGACGACGGCGCGCCGATCGCTCCGTAATCCCGGCCAAAGCCTGCGCCTGAATGCGAGTCTGCTGTCGCACGACGGTCCGAAAAATCAGACTGGTGCCGGGGCAACCCGGCACCAGTCTTTTTCCGGGGGCTGTATCATTTCTGAACGTCCATCTTACCCGTAATCCTATTCCCGATCGTCTTCCGCCATCATTATTTTGATGAGTGGCAATGGGAGCAGGATTACGAGTAAGATGAGTTGCCGGAACAAGCCATTGCCCGGATCCTTTCATCGCGACACCTCCAATATACACACCATGCAACGACGCCTCACCATCCTCGCCGCAGTCCTCGCCTTGCCTGCCGCGGCCGTCATTTTCTGGATGCTCGCGCCAGACCCGAGCGCGGATACGGAGGCCACTCCGGCCCACAGCGTTCCCGAGCGTGGAGCGCGCACCACGACATCGGCGACCACATCGCAATCGGCGCGCACGACAGTGAGGACCTCCGCAGACGGATCCAAGATGGCCCGGCGCACAGACGACGATTTCCCCGAACTTACGAGTGCATCCTCAACCGCATCCGAGTTGCCCATCGTCCCCCACCCTTCCATTTCTCCCCGCTACACCCTCACCACCCAGCCGGATGCCGCGGCTTTCGCGCACAGGCTGGAAGGCGAGCCTCCGCTTGCGCGGGGTGAGCGCATCCGCATCCTCCCCTCGTCGGCGACTACAGATGCTTCCGGCACATCGGAACAGGATGCCGCAACCGCGAACCGTGCAGTGCTGCTAAGGCTGGACGCCTCGCTGCATGACCCTGCTGCGTGGGTGGAGCGCGAGAAACCGGTCGGCGAAAAAGAGGCGGCGGTGCAGACGCAGATCGGTGCAGACTTTGCCGCCGAAGTCGCCGCAGCCGCAAAGCAGCCCGAAACCGCAGGCAATAGCTTTGACAATACATGGAACGATGCCCGGCGGACGGCAAATTGGGAGTATCAGAAATTTTTCGGTGCCGCTGCGGCAAACCGCGCCGCTCTCAGTGCCGGGAAGGCAGCGGTATCGCACAAATGATGGCCGGCGCGATGGAATGGCATTGTGCATCCAAGACCGTTTGCATCACCGGCGGGAGTGTCGGTGTTGGAGCGGAAGTTGGGAGGACTGCCGCGTGTTCATCGTCTGAATCCCGCTCGCGGCGCTTGCCGTGAATATGATTTCTTCATAGCGATTTCCATCGGAGCCAACTTTTCACCGGAGACTCATCATGTACGAAAACAGCAAGGCGCTCATGCGCCGTTTGTTCGATAGCCGCTTTGCGACCAGGTATTTTGTCGGGCACGGGATCGATATCGGGGCAGGGCCGGACAGTTTGAGGCAATACGCCGAGCAATTTCCGGGAATGCGGGGTTGTCGCGATTGGGATCTGAAGGACGGTGATGCGCAGCTCCTCGCCACCATTGCGGACGTGTCATTGGATTTCGCCCACTCCAGCCACTGCCTGGAACACATGCGAGACCCGCGTGAGGCATTGCATCATTGGCTCCGTGTCCTCAAACCGGGGGGGTATCTGGTTGTGATGATTCCCGATGAAGACATGTACGAACAAGGTGTCTTCCCCTCCACGTTCAACCCCGACCACAAATGGACATTTACCATGCATAAGATCAGGAGTTGGTCGCGCAGGTCCGTAAATCTAATGGCGCTCCTGAGCGAGTTCGCCGACCGCGCGCAGACCATCAAGGTCGAGCAACTGGACGCCACATACCGCTATGGATTAGTTCGCTGCGACCAAACGTGTACGCCCGTCGGTGAGAGCGCACTGGAATTTGTCATGCGCAAGTTGCCCGCGGATGAATTGCAACGCCGTGGTCGTTTCCGCGATGAACTGCCTGCGCAGGGACCAACGCCAGATCCGGGACAATCGGCACGCTGAGCGGATGGGTTGATTGGTCGCTCCGCTCCTCCTGTCGTTCGAGGAGTGATCCCGTGTGCGACCCGCCCAACGCGGACCCGCGTCAACTCCGCGATTGTACAAGCAGTTGGAGTTCGGAGTGCACGCTTGCAATCACGGGTTCCCAGTCCCCGGGATGCTGCTGGCGGAAGAGCCGCATGGTGGGGTACCAAGGGCAGTCTTCGCGATGCAGGAGCCAGCGCCAGTCCGGAGCAAACGGCAGAAGCACCCAGACCGGTTTGCCCATCGCCCCGGCGAGATGCACCACGGAGGTGTCCACCGCGATGACCAGATCCAGCGTCGCGACGAGTGCGGCGGTATCGGCGAAGTCCCTGAGTTCGTCTGCCACATTGATGAGATCCATGCCTGCGGGCGGGGACTGGGCCTCCTCGGCGGCCTGGCCCTTTTGGAGGCTGATGCAACGGATCCCGGAAATTTGGGCCAGTGGAGCGAGGCTGGCCAGTTTCAGGGAGCGATTGCGGTCATTCCTGTGGGTGGGGCTGCCCGCCCACGCCAAGCCCACCCTGAGTGGCGCGGATGGATCCGCGAGGCGGTCGCGCCAAACCTCAACCTCCGCGGCGTCCGGATGCAGATAGGGGACGCCCTGCGGGATGTTGGTCAGATCGGTGGCGAAGAGACGGGGCAGGCTTAACAGAGGACAGTGGACATCAAAGGGCGGAAGCGGCTGCCCCCTCGCCACCACCGGGTGACTCGGGACCATGGATTGGAGCAGCCGCCGGATTGCCGTCTGGCATTCGACGATGATTTTTCCTCCGCGCTCGGACACCATCGGAAGGTAGCGGATAAATTGCAGCGTATCTCCGAAGCCCTGTTCGTCGTGAAGCAGAATGGTGCGTCCTTCCAATGGGCTTCCGTCCCACTGGGGTTGCGCGAAATTCCGCTGCGAAAAGAGAAAGCCCTTGGTTCTCCACCGCCATTCGTATTCCTCCCAGCCTTCGGCGAATTGCCCCCTCTGCAGCAGCGACAGCGCCAGATTGAAATGGGCATCGGCAAAGTCCGGCTTTAGTGCGATGGCCTCACGGGCGGCAGCGTTTGCTTCGTCCGATTGGCCGTTGGTTTCGAGAGCATTGCCGAGGTTGAAGTGGGCATCGGCAATTTCGGGCGCGAGCGCGATGGCCTGCCGGTGGGCGGCAATTGCTTCCTCCAACTGGCCATTGTCTTTCAAAGCATTGCCGAGATTGCTGTGGGCTTCGGAGAAATTGGGGTTGAGCGCGGTGGCGTGCCGATAGGCGGCGATGGCTTCCTCCATCTGGCCTCTCTCTTTTAGCGCGATGCCAAGGTTGTTGTGGGCGTCGGCAAAGTCAGGCTTGAGAGCGATGGCCTGCCGGTATGCAGCGACGGCCTCCTCCACCTGGCCTTTGTCCTTAAGCACGACTCCGAGGTTATTGTGGGCACCGGCGAAGGCGGGCTTGATCTCGATGGATCGCCGATAGGCGTCAATGGACTCCGGCAGCCGGCCTGTTTCTTTGAGGGCGTTGCCGAGATTGTAGTGAGCTTCTGCAAAATCGGGCCTGAGTGCTACGGCCCGCCGACCGGCGGCAATGGCCTCCTCCAGCAGGCCTTTGTCTCTCAGCGCAATACTGAGATTGCTGTGGGCTTCTGCATAATTAGGTCTGTATCCGACGGCCTGCCGCCAGGCTTCGATGGCTTCATCCAACTGTCCTGCTTCCTTGAAGGCGTTGCCGAGATTGTAATGCGCTTCGGGATAGTCGGCCCTTAGGACGATGGCTTTGCGGATGAGATCCACAGCCACGTCTCGACGCCCCACCTGACACGCGATGATCCCCAGATAATGGAAGGCCTCCGCGTGGCACGGGTCTGTCGCGAGGATCTTCCGGTAGAGCGCCTCCGCCTCGGGCAGTCGCCCGGACTGGTGGTGTTGGAGCGCGAGTTGAAAAGTTTGCTGGATGGTCATGTTTGGGAGGGGCGCGCATCGCGCGATTCAGCGAGCGCCTGCAAGTCTTCACGGAGTTTTGCTGTCACGGGTTCCCAATCCGCAATGCGCTGCTGGCGAAAGAGGCGCATGGTGGGGTACCAAGGGCTGTCTTCTCGATGCAGAAGCCAGCGCCAGTCGGGAGCAAACGGCAGAAGTACCCAGACCGGTTTGCCCATCGCCCCGGCGAGATGCACCACGGAGGTGTCCACCGCGATGACCAGATCCAGCGTCGCGACGAGTGCGGCGGTGTCGGCGAAGTCCTTGAGTTCGTCTGCGACATTGATCAGGTCCATGCCTGCGGGCGGGGACTGGGCCTCCTCGGCAGCATTGCCCTTTTGGAGGCTAATGAAACGGACTCCGGAAACTTGGGCCAGTGGAGCGAGGCTGGCCAGCTTCACGGAGCGATTGCGGTCATTCCTGTGGGTATGGCTACCCGCCCATGCCAGGCCCACCCTGAGTGGTGACGATTGGCCTGTGAGGCGGTCGCGCCAGACCTGGACTTCCGTGGCGTCCGGGTGCAGGTATGGGACGCCCTGCGGGATGTTAGTCAGATCGGTGGCGAAGAGACGGGGGAGGCTTAAGAGAGGGCAGTGGACATCAAAGGGCGGAAGCGGCTGCCCCCTCGCCACCACTGGGTGACTCGGAGCCATGGATTGGAGCAGCCGCTGGATTGCGGGCTGGCATTCGACGATGATTTTTCCTCCGCGCTGGGACACCAGCGGAAGATAGCGGATAAATTGCAGCGTATCTCCAAAGCCCTGTTCGTCGTGAAGCAGAATGGTGCGTCCTTCCAATGGGCTTCCGTCCCACTGGGGTCGTGCGAAATTCCGACAGGAAGAGAGAAAGTCCTTTGTCCTCCATCGCCATTCATATTCCGCCCAGCCCTCGGCGAAATGCCCCTGCAAGAGCAGTGCTATGCCGAGATTATGGCGGCCGACGGCATAGTCTGGCGTGAGTGCAATGCACTGGCGAAAGGCGGCAATGGCCGCGTCCAGTTGTCCTTTGTCTGTCAGAGCATTACCGAGGCTGCTCAGCGCTTCGGGGTAATCCGGTCGGATGGCGGTCGCTTGACGATATGCAACGATTGCCTCGTCCAGTTGTCCATTGGCGTAGAGGGCAAGGGCCAGATTGTAGTGTGCTTCGCCATAGTCGGGCTTGAGCGCGATCGCCTGTCGGTAGGCGGCAATGGCCTCGTCCCACTGGCGCCTGCCATGCAGGGCGATGCCGAGATTGCTTTGGGCTTCTGGAAATCTGGGCCTGTAAGCGATGGCTTGCCGGATCAATTTCACAGCCACATCGCTCTCACCCACCTGATCGGCGATCACGCCAAGCATATGTAGCGCATCGGGATGGCGGGGTTTCGCCGCAAGAACTTGCCGGTACATCGCTTCAGCCTCCATCAGCCGACCAGATTGGTGGTGCTGGAGCGCGAGTTGCAATGCCTGATGGTGGTTCATGATTGAATGACGGTTCTAACCCTGCGATTGGACAAGGGACTGGAGCTCCTTGCGGACTCTGGCAATGACGGGATCCCAATCCATGGGGCTCTGCTGGCGGAAAAGCCGCATGGTGGGATACCAGGGACTGTCCTCCCGCTGCAGCATCCAACGCCAGTCGGGAGCGAAGGGCACCAGCACCCACACCGGTTTGCCGAGCGCGCCGGCGAGATGCGCTACGGCGGTGTCCACCGCGATCACGAGGTCAAGTTGCGAGACCAGCGCGGCGGTGTCGGCAAAGTCGGCGATGTGCGCGCTGGGGTCGAGAATTCGCTGTTTGCCGGGCAACTGGGATATCTGCTCGATTCCGCGGTCGAATTGCAGGCTCACGAAATCCACGCCCTGCACGCGGAAAATCGGGAGAAATTGGCGCAGGGGCATCGAGCGCTGCCGGTCTCCAGTGTGGGTTGGCCTGCCCGCCCAGACGATGCCCACTTTGAACACCGAATCGCTCTCGGCGAGCCACTCGCCCCAGAACTGGCAGCGGGCTGCATCGGCCGCGATGTACGGCACGTTTTGCGGGATGGTCGCCAGCGTAGTGCCGAAGGCCAGCGGCAGGCTCATGACCGGGATCTGCACATCGAAGTGTGGCAGCGGATCACCGTGAGGGATGAGTCTGCTGATTCCCTTCACGGTGGAAAAGACCTCCATCAGTGCCTCCGGGCATTCCACCAGAATCGGGCCACCACGCTCGGTCGCCAGCGACGCGTAGCGGATGCACTGGATCGTGTCGCCAAAGCCCTGCTCGGCGTGGATGAGCAGCGTCCTGCCATTCAGCGGGCTGCCGTCCCACAGGAGCTGTGGAAAATTGCGCCGGGGCGCGGTGAACTCCGGCGTGCGCCAGCGCACCTCGTACAGGGGCCAGCCCTGCTCGAATTCACCCTCGACCAAGTGATAGAGCGCGCGGGTGAAATCGGCGAGGGTGTGGGAAGGGTCGAGTTCGGACGCGCGACGACACGCGGCGCGGGCTTCCGCGTAACGCCCGAATTGTCCCAGCGCGAAGCCAAGGTTGAACGAGGCATTCGCGTAGTCGGGCTTCAGTTCGAGCGCCCGCTGGTAGGCGGCCACGGCATCCTCCATCCTGCCGAGCAGCGCCAGTGCGTTGCCCATGTTGCTGTAGGCGTCGGCGTAGTTGTCCTTCAGCTTTACTGCGGTGCGAAACGCCTCCACCGCCTGCCCGTGCCTGTCCAGCTTGCCGAGTGCGATTCCGAGGTTGTTATACGCCTGCGCGTAATGCGGTTCGAGCTTGATCGCCTGTCTGCACGCCGCGACGCCTTCTTCCACCCTGCCCACAGTCGAGAGCAAGTGGCCGAGGTTGGAATGGAGAACCGCCGACTTGGGAGCCATCGCGACTGCACGGTCGAAGAATCCGACGGCCGCTTCGTTCCACCCGGACTCATGTGCCGTCATCCCGAGCCGATGCCATGCGTTGCAGTCGGCGATTTCCGCCGCGAGAACCTGCTGCAACATTGCACCGGCCTCCGCCAGCCGCCCGGACTGGTGAAGCTGCACCGAGTGCTCAAATGCCTGTTGGATCGTCATAGTTCGGAATGGCGTATAGGGGTCGCAAAAGTCGGTGGAAATGATGCTAGCTGTCCCGTGTCTTCAGCGCCGCTGCACCACTTTCGCCACATCTCCCGATACGCGGCCTCCATGCTGCGGGCAAAGCGTGGGGCATCCATGAGGGGAGATTGGCCGAGCCTTTGGCGAAGACCGGAGCGCAGTTTCGCCAGACGGGGAAAATCTTGCGCGAGATTCGATGCGACACGCACGAATTCTTCCGGTGTCTGCGTGGCCAATTCCGAATGAAGGATCATGCTTGGCTGGTGGGCCGCGGGCTCGCGGCAAGAACGCAGGTGGCGGCTTGGCTACGATCCGAGAGGAGCTATTTTTCCGGAGGCAGTCCGGGCTTGCGCTGATCGCCCAAGGAAGGCCGGGGCTTGAATTCGACCATCTGCTTCTGGGCCTCCGCTACAACCGCCGGAGGTCGGGTGCGGAGGATCAGATTCAGAACGTTCTTGGCTTGCGATTCATTGGCGCGACGGGCGAGGAGGAGCCACTTCAGCGCCTCTACGTGCTTGGATGCGTCCGGGCCATCAGGGCCGAGGATCTGACCAAGATTGCTCATGCCCTTAGGGTCGCCCTGCTCGGCGGATTTTCGGAACCAGAATTCGGCCTTTTCCAGATCTCTCGTTACGCCAAGCCCTTCCTGATAGATGGCACCAAGCATGTTCTGCGCGGCGGCGTGGTCGGAATCCGCGGCCTTCTGGATGAACTCGCGGGCCTTTGCGAAGTCCTGTTTAATTCCGTGGGTGCCATGGTAGTGGAACTCGCCTTTGGCGAAGTACGCCTGGTCGAGGTCTTGGGCGATGGCCTTGTCGATCCATTTCATGCCTTCGGCTTCATCCACGGGGACTCCGCGTCCATTGAGCAATGCCTGGGCGTAGTTCAATTGTGCTTTTGCGCCGCCCTTCTCAGCACCTTTGCGGAACCAATCGGCGGCCACCGTCAGATCTTGTTTCACGCCGAAGCCGTTTGCATGAAAATACCCGACTCCACCGATGGCTTCGGGGTGGCCCTGGTTGGCGGCTCTCTGGATGAATTCGAGAGCTGTCGTGAGGTTTTTTTTGACGCCGATGCCACGGATGTAAGCCTGGCCGAGACGGAATTGCGCGTCGGCATCGCCCTTGTCGGCGGCGGCTGTAAGCTGATCGATGGATTTTTCCTCCGCACGCATGCGGTGCGTGGCCGAGCACGCGAGGACCAGCGTGAGGAGAAATGCGGGAATCGGATGGGTTTTCATGATGAAGGGTATTGGGATATTGCCCGTGGTGGCATTCGTCGCTTCGAGCATCGCGCTTCGTCTCAGTCTTCGCCGCCACCGTAGCCGAGGATCTCGATGCTGATGACCGAGGGCGGCTCCTCCTTTGCAATCGGCTGGTCTTCGCGCGGCCGATTTTGCGTCACGTCGCTCGCGGTGGAACTTGCCGCCGCACCCTGATTGCTCGCGCTCGTGAGACCGCCGATATTCGGCGCAGCAATCGACGGGCCGGAGGATACGCCGCTGGTCGAACCGGAGACCTGGATATTCGAAGCGTTCAGGACTGTCGTGGCGGCGATGTTCAGATTGCCAGTTGAACGGATGCCTGCATCGCCCGCATCCACTGTGCCCTTGGGCGCGATGAGATCCACGTCGCCCGCCTTGACGCCCGCGACGGATGCCAGCACGCCGATCCCACCGCCTGTGGCGAGGCCGCCGAGGTCGATCTTCACATCGGCGCTGGTGACATCAATCGTCACGCGCGTGGGCGGTGCGGTGACGACGGTCTTGGGTGCGGTGCCTGCGGCGATGTCGCCATTGGTGGACCAGATGACCACGTCGCCGCCCCGCAGCGTAAAGATGCGCGCCTGGCCGATGTCCACGCTCCGGTCGGTGAAGATGGAGACGGCACCGCCGTACTCCGTGACGATGCCGGGAGGCGTGAGCGGATTGCCGAAGATGTCCGACGCCATGGTGACGCCGCCGCCCACTGCACCGAGGCTGATGGCGCCTGTGGAACTGGTGCGGATGTCCCGGGCACGGGTGAAAATCGAGCCGGTGGCAGTGTTGCGTGCAAGAACGGCGTCCACGGCAGCGAGGCCCGTGTCGTAGTTGCCGATCGTGGAGTAGCTGCGCCCCGCATCGCGCAGGCGGCGGAAGAAAATCTCGAGGCCTACGATGGATTGCTGTTCGTTCGTGAGTCCGCTGAGATCGGAGACGTCGAGCCGCTGCAGGTAGGCTGACTGGAATGCGGCATCCGATCCGAAACTCTGGACGAACGATGAGAAGTCTAGCGAACTGCCCGCGAGGCCGAGCGCCGGCCCGGAGCCACCTAGGCCGGTCACGCCCGAAAAGGCGACGACATCGGCACCTTGGATCGGGAGGAAGGGGTTGCGGAAATTGCCGATGCTGCTGATGCCGACGCCAGTGCCGTTGGAGATGTTCGCCTCCGTGCCGAGGTCAATGTTGCGCCCGGCGAGCACTTCCAGCGTGCCGGGGCCGTTGATCTGGATGTCACCCGGCAAGGCATTGGTCGTCGATCCGGCGAGGGTGGTCGAGGCCTGATCGCCGACGAAGTTTCCGAGCGAGGCGTTGTTGGCGAGGGATCGCGTCGCGTCGTTGGGGTTATTCGGGATGATGTCGCGCCCAGAAGCGACGATGGAGACGTCGCTGGAGCGGATATTCTGTATGTAGAACGCCACATCAACGATGTCACTGGCCGCGAAGATATTTGTGGCTTTCGGAGTGAAAAGAGTGAGGCCCGAGACGTCGCCCCCGCCGGCGTAGATGCGCACCGGATTCGTGTCGCCTGTATGGAGCAGGCCGGAGGCATGGAGATCCTGTTTCGTGACGATGCTTGCTGCCTGTCCCGTGAAGGATCCGGTTTCTTGAAAGAGCGAGTTCACGCTTCCAAAGGGATCGATTCCGCTCTGCCGCAGATCCCCGAGGATTCGGCCGGCGAAGTTTGCATACGCGATCGGTGAGGCGATGCCGGGAGCGTTTGCCGGATCGGCATCGGAGAGATTCACCAAAGCGCTGGTCCAGATTGTCAGATCCACGGCGTTGATCCGCGATCTTCCGGAGACTTGCAGCCCGAGGATGCTGTCCGAGGCCGCGAGTTCGAGACGTCCCCGGGCGGATGGGTAAAGTGTCGTCGAGCCGACAATGTTGAGATCCCCTGCAAACGCTGTGCTGACGAGGTTCGGCGCGGTGACCTGAAGCTGGGAATTGAATGACGCGACGTCTATCTCCGCGAGGCGGTTCCACGGCTGGTAGTAAGATGAGGTGCCGACCGAATTGTTGAAAAGATCCTGCGATTCCAACCACGTCGAAAGGATCGGCTGAGGGGTCGTCTTGCCGGGCAGCGTGACGGAGAACCGGTGCGTGACGCTCCCGCCGTAAGAGGCCACTGTCGCGCCCGAATCGGAGGAGAAGGTGTTGAAATAGGTCTTGTACCAGAACTTGTTGTTGATCCCCTGGGGCAGCAAGAACGCGTTCGTGACCGGGCCAAGCAGCACATCGCCGCGTGCGCTCACGTCGAAATGGGAGTCGCCCACAAAGAGTGTCGTGGGCAACCACGTCGAAGGATCATATACATCCGGCGAGACGCTCTGGATGACGGAAGGAGGCGCGAGCGAGTCTCCGAGGTAAACGCGCGAAGGCGAACGGGTGTAATTTGTGGTGATCTCGCCCCCGGCGCTGAGGATGCCCGTGCCTTTTTCGACGTAGTACACGCCGCCATCGATATTTGCGCCCGCCCTCACCGTGAGATCGCCGCCGCCGTATTGGAGGAGCTTCGAGGCGTCGGGCGCGATATTGAGGCCGGTGATGGGATCCCGTCCGGGCATCCGGGCATTTGTCGGGATGACTGCGTCCGTATTGATAATGTCCGAGCCTGCTATCAAGGACACATTGCCGCCACCCAAGGCACCGATCCCCTCGAAGAAATTGCTATAGTCGATCCACCAAGCCGTGGATGCTGAGGCGTCGCTGACGTTTTGGCCGTTGTTAGCCCCGGAGGTGCCTGTGCCACCTTCTCCGAAGAGCCCGGTGGAAGGATCCACATAGCCGCGGCGGTAGAGCCAGTTGCTCGGGAGCTGCTTGGACGAATCTGGCACGACGGTGGTGCCGGAAAGCGTAAAGCGCCCGATGTCGCCCTTCGCGGCGATGGTAACGCTGCCGCCCGCAAGTGCCCACTGGGCCGGATACGATTGCTGGAAGGTGCCGAGGTCGCCCTGGTTCGGGTGAGTGGCGATGCTGCCGCGCTGGACGATCGGGAGGACGAAATCTCCCGCTGCGTAGATTTCGGTGGCATCCGGGATTCGGATGCCCGCCGTGTAGATCGTGGCGAATTGGTTGCGAAGCTGAACGTCGCGTCCGGCGGCAATCTCGATATCGCCGGTGCCCGTGCGGACCACCTCGAAGCGTGTGCGGTTCGCAGCGCCTGTGGTGATCTGGATGGTGTTCTCGGTAGTGCCGTTGATGCCGACAGCGGCATTCGGGCCGGTGGTCGCGGTGTTCGGAATCGCGGGGTAAAACTCGCCGACGAGCACCGATCCCTTGCCCGCGGCAAGCGCACTGGGGAGGAGGACAGAACGGAAATCCGACGAAGAAAGATCCGATCCGGCGGCGATGCGGTAGGACCATGACTGCGTGTTCACCGGCAGGCCGTTGGCGGTGACGACCGGGGCGAGCGGCGCCAGCCACATGGTGGAGTTGCCATTGTTCGCGCTCGCCGTCACGGGCGTGAAGCTGTCGCTCAGCGTGTTGTTGAATACGATGTCGCCCTTCGCGCGCAGCGTGAGGATGCCCGGCGCCTGCTTCCGCCCGTAGCGGAAGGCGGAAAGATTCCAGTCCTCGCTGTTCAGCCCGCTGACCGCAGTGCCGAGCGTGAGGTCGCCGAGACCGGTGTTGTTGTAGATTTCCACGCCGGGCGCGATGACGAGCGCCTGGCCCAGCGCCGCCGCATTGGGGCTGCCGGTCGTCAGCTTCGCGAACATCGCGTCGTAGTTCACGTTGGTGCCCGCCCCGTTGAAGTAATTGTTCGCGTCGGTGTTGATCGCCGCGCGCAGCGCGTTGTTCAGCAAGCCGCTGGTCGGGTTGTAGAGCCGGTAGCCCTCGACGATGACGGACGACGCGCCGGTGATGTTCCCGAGCAGGGCGTCCACCTGCACGTCGTTCCCGTTGCGCGGAGCCCGTAAGTGCAGCGTGCCGGTGAACTTGCCCTCGAACGCACTGGAGCCGGGCGTGAGGTAGTCGCCCGCGACATAGGTGTCCACGCCGAGGTCAATGGTGGACCCGGCCAGTATGCTGAGTGCGGCGGCGGCGTCCGCGACGCCGTTCACCGCGGCGCCGGCCTCGATGCGGATTTCGCCGCCCTTGCCCGCGCTGCTGAATTCCTCAGCATGCACGGTCAGCAGCGATCCCGACTTCAGCTCGACGCCCTTGCCGGAGATGAGCGTGATTTTTCCACCCGTCGTGCCGGAAGCGTCCACGGTGCCGTCCACGGTGATTTTCCCCGCGTCCGCCGAGAGCGAGAAGACGCCCGCGACATTGGCGCGGCCGCCGGGATTAGTGATCGTGACGCCACCCGTGCGGATGCGGAAGCTGCGCTCCTGGAAGAAGCCGCCGTCGTTGAGCGCGGTGGAGAGTGCATCAAAGGACGGCAGGCTGCCCGCATCGAGGAGGAAGCTGCCCGTGGTATTTCCGGTGAGCGCGCCGCCGAGCAGCGTCGCGCCGGTGAGATTGAACGCGCCCTGCGAGGCGGCGACCGTGATCTGCCCGGCCTTGCCGCCGCCGGTCGCGGCGGCGACGGAGACGGTGCTGCCGGCGAGCAGGTTCACATCGCCACGGTCGGAAATGAGCGTGATGGTGCCCGCGTCGGGATACCGCGTGAGGTCGTAGAAATCCTGCGCGACGCCGCCGACATCCAGCGAAGATGTGACGGTGACGGCTTGCGCAAGGCCGGTGGCGTGGAGGGTGAGTTGGCCGCTGGGCAGCGCGATAGCCGTGCCTACAGCGACGCGTTTGCCGGTAAAAGTGAACCCGGCACCCAGCCCACCGGCGACTTTGGCCGCGCCCGCGAGCGGCAGCAGGATTAGCTCGCTGCCCGCGGTGATGCTCTGGCCGGAGCCGCGTACGCCGGTGATGAGCGGGGTCTCGATCGTGAGATTTCCCGGCGTGGAAAAGGAGCCCGCACCGCTGCCGAGGACGCCGCCCGTGGCTTTGATGGCGACATTCTGCCAGCCCGCCGCGGAGAATGCATTCACGCCGAACTGGAACGTCTGCGCGGCGAATTGCAGCGTCCCCGACGTGGCCGCGGGCGCGGGAAGCGCGGCGACATCCGCAGGATTGCCCAGCGCGATGGAGGGTGCGCTGAAGGTCGCCGTCGCGGCACCCTGATTGTAGCCGCGGATGCCACCCGCAAACAGCGTGAGCCTTCCCTGCGCCGCGCTTCCGAAGGTGCCGCTTCCATACATATCTATCGTGCGGTAGCTGCGCAACGTGAGCGAGGAGACCTGCTGCACTTCCTGAAGCAGCGATCCGGAAAGCGCGAGATGCTGCGGCACCGCGGAGCCGGTGAGCGTGGCCGTCGCGCCGAGCAGGATGCTGATCTGGCCGCTGCCAAGATCCAGCGATTGCGCGGCGAGGATGGCGGTGGGATCGAATGCGGAGCCGTAGGACGAATCGAGGATCACCCCCGCGCCCGTGATGCGCGCACCCGCGCCAATGGAGAGCAGAGGCGCTGTGGATGCCGTCACATTTTTCCGCGTGAACGTGGCCCCCGCGTCGCTGCTCACGCGGGTGAATGTGCCATCGCCCGACACGGTGAACGGATTCACGGCCGGCGCATCCGTCGGTCTGGCTGCGATCGCGGAGCCAGAGGTGATGGTTGTGCGGGCCTTGGAAAGGAGCGTGATGTCGCCGGCCATGAGTGCATCGCCGGGGTTGTTCAGCGTGATGTTCGTGGTGCGCGCCTCCACATGGGTTTCGTCGCCGATGCGATAGCGCCGCCCTCCGAGCAGGAGGCTCTCGGCTCCCCACGCGGTAAGCGTGGCGGAATTCAGCACCGCGCCAGTGGCACCCGAGGCGGTGCCGGTGCCGCCGATGATTTCGAGGTCGGCGATGCTGCTGATGTCGAACGATGCGCCGCGGCCCGTGCCCGCGGCTGCGGCGAGCACTCCGCCCTCGACTCGCAGGACCGTGCCGCCCAGCAACGTGAGCGAACCGGCATCCGTGGGCAGGCGCTGCACGCTGGTGAGGCTGAAGCGGGCCGCGGCTGCGGCGATGAAGGAGTTGGCGCGGTAGTCGTCGTACGCGACACGCGAGTTCACCACGCTGGCCGGCGCCACTTCAAACTGGCTCCGTGCCGTCTGCACCGTCTGCACCGTCTGCGCCTGCGCGAATGCGTTCACCCGGTAGCCGGAGACGAGGCTCGATCCATCCGGCATCGAGATGGTGCCGTATGCAGTGCCAGTCTTGGGCGTGACGAGGAGTGCGCCGGGCAGCAGTGCGTATCGGCGCGGGAGCAGCGTGTAAGTCCCCGCAGCCAGCCCGTTGATGCCTTCGAGATAGATCTGATCGCCCGTCTTCAGCGAAGTGCTGACGTAGCCCGGATCGCCGGCGAGCTGCCGCGCGTTGGCCCCCGTGTTGTTTGGAGCGAAAGGCGCGTATTGCGCCGCGTAGCCGGGGAGGATCGCGTAGGACTCGGCGACCTGCGACCAGTAGCGACCTGCGACCGGGGCCTGCGCGCCGATCGTCGCGTCGCCGCTGCGAACGCGCGCGGTCCAGGTCTTCCCGCCGGAGGTCACCAGGTCGCCGGACTGGTATTCCGCCGTGCTGCTCCATGCAGCGGATGCGGTGCCGAGAAGATCCGCGCTGCCACCATTTCCCGCCGTCCAGCGGTAGGCATAGAGGTCGCCGCCGCCGCGCAGATCCACGATGGATCCCGCAGCGGAAATGACGGAGGTGCCTGCGATGGTGACGCGTTTTTCCGGCAGGCCGCTGAGGGTCACATTCACGCCGCGCGGGTCGATCCACGAGGTGCCGTCCGTGCTCAATCCGAATGGGATGAGCATCTCCGAGCCGTTCGTGCCTGTCCACGCAGCGACCGAGGTGACGCTGCCGGATTGCAGGGTGACCTGCGTGGTGACGGGCGCGGCGATCTTTGTCCCGGCGATGGGATTGACAGGGCTGTCGAGCGCCGTGGTCGAAGGATCGCGGTCCGTGCCGTCCCACCCGAGTTCGATGGCGCCGAATGGCGCGCGCAGAGTGCCGCCTTGCGAAATCCTGGAAGCAAAAATCCGCAGGCTGCCACCCGCGGAATACGGCGCGGTGCGCGTGCCCGAGCCGAGGATGGTCACCGATCCCGGCTGCGCGCCGTTGTCGTATGCGAAGATGTCGAATGACGTGGCAGTCGGCGGGTAAACCTGGCCGGCCTGCAGCGTGAGGTTGCCGACAACGCTGAGAATGCCGTTTCCCCGGATGTCTCCGTTGTTTGCGATGAACGTCGTGTTGCCGATGCCCTGAAGCGCGAGCGTGCCGATGTCGATCAGGTCAGCTCTCACGGTGAGGCTTCCCACGCCCCCTGTCGGCGGGAACGTGTAGATCGGCGTCGTTGTCGCCGGAGACTGGGTGAAGAGCTGAGGTTGGTCGTCCGGATGCTGCGGGACAGTGAAGATCTGGCCGAGGGCCGCGTACTTCGCCGTGAGATTTACCGCGTCGTTTGCGCGAATGACTCCGCCTGCGGCGACGCGCAGCTTGCCGCGGGCGGTGATGGAGACCGGGCCTTGGAATTCCACATTGCCGCCAAATGAAATGGGACTCGCATCTATGAACTTCGCACCGAGATCGAGCGAGTCGAACCCGCCGTCCATGAAACGATCCGCCGCAAAGTATCCGATCCCCGGATTCACGGTTCCCGATTCGCTCCGCATGGCGACTCCGACACGCGGAGTCGCGTTGGTGGAGGGAATCGTGAAGCCGTCCTGTTTCACGATGAGATTTGTGTCGGCACTCGTTCGCGAGCCGTTGTCTCCGTAAAACCTGCCCGAAAAGACGGAAAGGGTGCCGCCCATGGCTGTGGCTCCGCCAGCATGGCCGAGCAGGGTGGCATCCGTGAAAAGCATCTGCGACCCCTGCAGTTCGATCGTTCCGCCATTGCTCGCGATGCTCTGTGGCACGGTCTTCAGCTTCCAGAGCGGGGCCGTCAGGCCGCTGTTGCGCGGCACGAGCACCGGTCCGGCGTTGCCGAGCGTCGAAGGATGCACGTCGAGAGTGCCTACCGTGCCGGAGACATCGAGCACCGAACCGGCGCTCGCGACGATGTTGCCGGAGACCGAGATCGTTCCGCCGGGGAAAATCGTCCCCTGCCTGCGCCCGTAGGCATCCGGCGTGAGGACGGTCTTACCTGCAGTCGAAAGGATTGTTTCCGCACCGATGACCGCCGTCGGCAGGGCGGCTGAGACGCTGGCTGCATTGTCGGGCGCGACCGGAAAGCGGCCCGCACCGGAGATTGTGATGCTGCCCCCAGATGCGAACACCGAACCCTGCATGGAGACTGTCTGTCCCTTGAACGAAATTTTCCCTCCCGCATCCGTGCGGAGGGATGATCCACGGCCCGCGACGATGTCGGCGCGAATTTCCAGGATGTCCGGGGTGAATGAGTCATCCACACCGGTTGCAGAGAAGCTGATGTTCACCGGCGAGCGCAGCGCTTCCTCACGGAGTACCGGGCCGAACTGGAGTCCCTGGTTGGCTCGCGTGGCCGGCGTGATTGCGAGCGTCTCCGCCGTCGCGCGGATCGTGGTGTCAGGTGCGATGGTGATCGCGGGTTCGTAATCCACCGGCCCACCGACGACGCCCGGCGCTCCGAATGCGCTGAGGGTGTAATTTGTGAATCCGCCGCGACTGAAAAAATCCGCAGGCAGGAGTAGTACCGCACTCGAAGTGGTGACCCCGCCAATCTGAATCCTGCCGGTCTGGATGTCGAGGGTGCCTCCGTTCGCACCCATCCCGGCATGGCCGGAGAGGATCGAACCAAGCGCGAGACGGCCACCGACCACGGTCGGCAATCCAGGATCCCTGCCGGTGTGGATCGTAATTTTGCCAGCACTGCCGTAGGTCGCCGCGCCTTTCTGCCCGATGGAGATGCCGCTGGAGACATCCAGAGAACTCCCAGCGGCGAGGCTCGCACTGTAGGAGTTAATCTCGATGCTGCCCCCGTTCAGCACGATCATCTGCGTGAAAGCGCCCGCACTGCCGGGGCGATCATCCGTGAACAGGCCGCGCGTGCTCAGCGAGGCCCCGGGCGCCAGAGTGAAGAACCCGCGCGTGCCATCAGCGACAGGCGCGAGAGCGCCCCCGACATTTTGCAGCGGAAACAGCGCCGCATAGGCCGGTGAGAATGCATACGCGGTGAAACTCAGATGCCCACCCGGCGCGGTGAGTTGCGACTGCACGCTCACGTTTGCCCCGCTCAGTGTGATGGAGCCGTGCGGCAAAGTGGTGAGGGGGACGCCTGCTGGCACGAGGACGGATCCTTCGTAATTCTCGACGGTGAGATTTCCAAAGCCGCCGTCCGTCAGCAATGCGGGCGACAAAACGAACGACGCAATGCGTTCTGCAGGCAGTGCGACCGGGATGTCGTTCACGAGTGTGAATGCGGGTATGGATGCCAAGGCTTGGCTGCCAAAAGTAACCGCCGGTGGAGTCGGCGACGTGGTGATGATGCTGAAGGTGTTCGAGCCGGTGTTGAATTTCCGCTCGGCGGCAAAATGAAAGCCGAGGCTGCTCAGTTCCGGAGAGACCGCCACGCCGCGCGGCTGGTCAACGGTCAGCCCGAGCAGCGTCCCGTCCACAGCCATGCTGGCGGCGGTCAGATTGAGCGTGCCACCATTTCCACCTCCGGTGTAGGCCGCCTGGTAATGCCTGCCGGTCATCCAGGGCGTGGCAAAAGTCCGCGTGACGCCCCATCGCGAATGCTCCACCGCAAATGTGCCGGTGTAGATGCCGTCGTAGGTCTGGCTGGGCTGTGCGTTCTGAATCTCGATCAGATTGTTCCCGCGCAGCAGCCGCGTGGTCTGCACCATGCCGCCCTCATACCGGTAATAGCCGCCCGAGACATCGATCGTCGCGCCGGTGCGCACGACCGCGGAGCCGCCGGACAGGATGTCCACCGTCCCGCCGTTCACCGTGAGCTGCGCGACATTGCGCTCGATGATTCCCACCAACCCTGTCGCGTCACCGAGCGGCGTACCGACCCAGTAGCGCCCGCTGCTCACGCCGCTGCGGCGGATATCGAGCGTGATCTCCGCACCCCGGATGGAACTCGTCCGCTGCAGGGGGGAGTCCGCGAATTCGGAGCCCCGGAATTCCACCGCGAGGATGCTCTGCGAAAGCGGCACGAAGACCTCGGTGCTGCCGGCCACATTGATGAGCGCGCCGGGGTCGAGGTAGATTTGTCCGCCGGAAAAGAGGAAGCGCTGGCTGGTACCCGAGGAAAAATTGTTCAGCCCGGATTCCTCTGTGCCGTCCGCGAGCAGCGTCGTGCCGTTGCCATCGGCATCCGCATACGGCCATGCGCCCGCGCGCATCGAGACGTTCGCGCTCGGCGCGAGGATCGTCGCATCTTGCCCGAGATGAATCGCGAGACCTTCGACATTGATCTTCGAATTCTGCGGCAGCGCCGTGCCCGGCACAGTCTTCGTGCTCTCGTAGTCGGGCAGGATGCGGGTGACGCTGCCGCTGCCGAATGTGACCGTGCCGGTATTTTGAAAAAGGAACGGGGGCCCGCCGGATGCGCCGGTGCCGGTGTTGTCGTAGTTCGGATTTCCGACCGCACCATAGCTCGCGATGAGATCAATGCGCCCGTTGAGGCTTACGCTTGTCGTGCTGTCCGCGATTCCATTCTGGTTCACCGCGCGTCCGGCGATCGTGATGGCGCCCGTCGGTGCGGAAATGATGCCGCTGTTCGTCGCGGTCCCCGCGCCGGTCTCGACGCGGCCCACCCACACGTCAATTCCGCGCAGGCTCGGGTCGTTCGATGCATGGGCCGCGATTGCGATCTGATTGCCCGCGGCGAGGACGGTCTGTCCGCCGGGCGTCAAAATCGTGCCATCGTTGGTGACCTCCGGCCCGACGAGCATCACGCGCCCGCCATTGCCGTCGCCGCTCTGCGCGCTGCTGATCTGCGCGCCCCTCTGCACGGTGACCGCGCCGATTTTTCCCGCGGGCGGCGGAGCTGGCACGAAGGACGGCGTGCCATCCGGGCCTCCCGGCACCGGCACCGATGAAAAAAGAAACTGCGCGTCGCGGTTGTTCAGCAGTCCCTGCTTCACGAGGTTGTCGTTGATCGGCAGCGACGATGCGACGAGTGCGCGCGTGTTCACCTGCGACGATCCGCCGAAGATGATGCCGTTCTGATTCACCACGTACACCTGCCCTTGCGCCGTGATCGATCCGAGGATCTGCGATGGCACGCCGGAGGGATCGCTGATCTTGTTGAACGCGATCCACTGCCCCGCATTCGCGCCACCCGCGCTCTGATCGAAGTTCAGCTTCGTCTGCTTGCCGATGTTGAACTTGTTCCAGTTCAAAATCGCCTGCTGCGAAGTCTGCTTGATGTTGACAGTCGTCGTGCCGCCGGGGGAGCCGTCGGATGCCTGCGAAAGTTCACCGACGCCCCTCCATGATGGCGGCATCACAAACGAACCGGGCTTAGTGCCCGCAGCGGGCAAGCCCGAATCCGGCACCAATCCGCCGGCGACAATTCCGTTCGGCACATTCGGAAGTTGCACCGCCGGCATGTTCGGATTCATGCCGAGGTTGTTCGGCCCGGCGATCGCAGCAGCACGCGCCGCCGTCTGCATGGCCTGCACGGATTGCAATGCGCGCGTCGTCCGCGCCATCGCATCCATCGCATTCGCACGCGCCTGGCTCGCCACCGCCCCGCTCGATGCGCCGGTCGCGATGCCCTGCGCGCTTGGCACGGAATTCCCGCCGCTGCCCCCGCGCAGAATGTCGCGCCCGTTTGCAGTCAGCGTGGTTGCCAGCGTGACGCACACACCGAGTGCCGCGGAGAAACGGAACAGGCAGCGCGGGGAGTTCCGCCTTCGCGCGAATGGACGCGCGCAAATTCTCTGATCCTGATGCTGGCTGTGTCGCTGGCGTTGCGGGTTCACTCGATATTTTGGGTTTGGCCGAAGATTAATCCTTCGGACGGCGTGTATCAGACGGCGCGGCCTTGGGCTTCTTCGATGCCTCTTGTGAAGATTTCGCGACAGGCGTTCCGCCCACGGCCTTGATCCGCTGCTCGGCGATCTTGCCACCGTATTCCTCCACAAGCGTCTCCAGCTTCGCACGCGTGATGCCCACGAACGGCTCGCGCGACGTGATCGCCGTGCCGAAGCCGAATTTCTGGTAGCGCGTGAGAATCTCGTTCCCGATCTCGAACATCTTCCCGTTCTTCGTGCGCTGATCGGCGACGATGCGCTTCAGCAGGATGTTCTCCGCATCAAGCTTGCTGCGTGCTGCATCGGTCTTGCGCGCAAGGTCCGCAGCCTTGGTCCCGAAATCCGTCGCCTTCGCAAGTTCCGCCTGCTTCTGCGCGAGTTCGGCTTCCTTCTCCGTGATCTTGGTTCGCAGCATCTCGCCTTCCTTCTTCGCCCGCTCAGTCTCCGTGGTGAGATCCTTGTCGAGTTTCACGACTGCCGCCGCGCTGACTTTCACCTTCTCCTCGAGCGCCGTTTTTTCGGTCTGGAGTGTCGCTTTCTCCGTCTCAGCCGTCCTGAGCTGGCCTGTCAGTGACTTGATCTGTTCGCGCAGCCGCGACTCGACGGATGGCGCGCTGGCGTTCTGAGCCGCAAGCGGCGCGGCGACCGCGAAAAGAGCGAGAGCGAAAAATGCGTGGAGCTTCGTGGTCATGGTTTAAAATTTTCCTCCGAAATCAATCATGAACACGTCCGACTTCAGCGGCGGGCCTGCGATCTCGCTCGCGCTCATCCAGCGCATCGAGAGCGACGTCCGCGCGGACGTGGCATAGGTGCCCCACAGCGTGTAGCCCTTTTGGTTCGTGCCCCCGAGGCCGAAGTCCGAATCGTTGAACCCGTCAATCACCGCATCTGACTCGATGTAGCGATAGTTCACGCCGGCCTGCCACTGCCCGCGCTTCTGTAGAACCGGATGTCCTGCGCGCAGCCCGAGATACCACGCGGTATCGCCGCCGGCGAAGGCGCCGTTCGGATTTGCCGCCGTCACAGCGCTGAAATTGTTCACCGCTTTTCCGGCGATGTCGCGACGATTGAAGCCGAGATTTTTCACATACTCGCCCATGAGCGAGATCTGCACGGGCTCGAAACCGTTGTAATCAATCTGCCCCGTGAGCACCACCGGGCGGAATTTCGAGGCGAGGCCGAAATACTGCCACTGGTTGATTGTGCCGAAGTTGTTCGACGCATCCGCGACGATGTTGCGCAGCGGCGTGTAGGTGTTGCCCTTTTGCGCGAAGCTCGGCCGCGTGCCGTCCGTATCGCCCGCGTCGCTCGCGGTGAGCGGCGTGTACGGCGTCGAGAGCTTCCCTTCCGCTCCGTCGAAATAGTAGTATGCGCCCGCGACCTTGAGCTGGAATTTGTTCGGCAGCTTCACCTCCACGCCGAACTGTCCGCCGTAAAGATACTTGTCCGTGCTCTTGAATTTCGACGGCTGGTTCGAGGAGAAATTCAAGTCCGTATTGAAAAGCGGAAATGCGCCGCCTGCGAGGAAAGGCACCACGTTGTCGGAGATTCGGTAGCGCGCGGTGAGGCCGATGCCGTCGAAGCCCACATCCTCGTCCCAAACGAGCTCACTCACGGTGTAAAACGGATTGTCGAATCGCCCCGCGCTGATCGCGAGACGCCGGTCGGGATCCGTGCCGACCTCGTATTTGAGGAATGCACGATCCAGCCAGATCGCATACTTGCTGAAGTTGCCACCTTGCCCGCCATTCGAGTTCCCGAGCGATTGGTTCATCGACACCGGCTGGTTGTCCTGCCCTGTGCCGATTCGCATTCCCGCAGTGAATCCCTCGCCGAGATCCATCTCCCCGGCGATGCGCGCACGGATACGGTAGCGCGAGCGATCCCTGTCCACATTGAGCTGCGGCGAGAAGACCGTGCCCGCGACATCAAACGGTGCGCCGGTGTTGATCGCGTTGAAATTTGGGAATGCCCCCGTGTTGTCGTTGCCGCTGGGGAACGAATCGTTCTCGTAGCGGATGCGGATGTCGCCCTTCACGCGGAAGCGCGTGATCCACTCGGGGAGCCCCTTCGGCAGCGCAGTGCCCTGCGTCTTGGCTTCCGCGGCGAGTTCCGCGCGCAGGTCGTCCTTGATCTGCTTCTTCACCGTCTCGGGAATGTAAGTCACGCGCAACGCGTCATCGAACATCGGATCGAGATTCGGGATGACCTTTTTCGTCACCGCTTCCTGAATGACCATCTGTGTCGCAATCTGCGCATCGTCGCGCACTTGGTTGCGGGCGATGACCACATCCTGCTCGGACTGCGCGATTAGATCCGCCGCCTCTTCCTTGTCCAGCAGGCCCTTTTTGACCATGCGGTTGATGAGGTTGATCGTCACGTTCGACGTTGCCCTGTCCTTGCCGAGGAGGCTCATCGTATCCAGCTCCGCCGGCGCAGGCACGGCCTGCGCGGGCAGCTTCGGCTTTCCGTCATCCGCCGCAGGTGCGGCGGCGTCGGCGGCTTTCAGCGCTGCGGCCGTCGCCGGTTTTTCCGCAGCGGGCGCTGGTGCTTCAGGCGGTTTCGCGGGCGTGTCCTGTGCCATGCTGGTTGTGCAAAGTGTGGATGCCACCGCGAGGACGATGCGCGGGTTGAGCTTGTGCTTTTTGTGAGCCATTCAGTTTTTCCTCAGTATTTCCTGTCGTGGTGAATCAATTGGGACGCCGCGCGGTGATGCGCATGATGATGGGCGTCGGCATTCCTTCCGGAGGCGGTTCGGAGATCTGGATGCCAGTGAGAATCTCGTCGCGGATGAGCGCATCGAGCGCGCTGTCGCCAGTGGAATTGTTGAGCTTCGCACGCGTGATGCGGCCGGTGACATCGGGCCACACGCGCACCTCGATCGTCATGCCTGCCTTGCGCGTCCGCGGGTTGCCTTCGAGCGCCTGCTGGATGCGCGACTTCACCTTGCCTGCGTATGCGCTGCGGCGCATCGCGTCGGCATTTGCGGCGCTGCGCTGCGCAAAGACTCCGCTGCCATTTCCTGACTTCAGGACCATGCCCGTGTTACCGCTGCCCTTCAGTGCGGTCTCAACTTGTGGCGTCGGATCGGGCGGAGCGTCATCCTGCTTTTCCTCCACGATCATCTCCTCCTTCTTCACTTCCATCGGCGGCGGCGGTGGAGGTGTCGCGATCGGCGGCGGTGTCGGCTGAGCGACGGTGGTGACCATCATCACCTCCTGCTTCGGCGGCGGTGCGGAAGATTTCCCCGAGAGCGACTTCGCGACAAATCCGATGCCCGTCGCGAGGATGATCCCGGCGATGATCGGCAGGCGGTATTTTTGAAACGCCGTCTTTTCCTCCTCCACATCGTCCCACGACGAATGCGCGGGTGCGGGCTTCGGCTTGGAAAGCGTCGCCGTGTTGCCGCCGCGGTGCGCGTGCTTGGTGTCTTCGAGTTCGGTGTTCATTTTGCGTTCTTGGTTGCGAGTCCGACCTGCGTGATACCGAGCTGCCCGGCCACATTCAGCACGTCCATGATGCCCTGGTAATTCGTCGTCGCGTCGCCCTTCACCACGACCTGCATCATCGGGAATGCCGCCTTTGCGGAGCCTAGCCGGCTCTCGAGATCCACGAGGCTCACCTGCTGTGTGTTGAGGTAAAATTTCCCTTCCTTGCTTACGGTGATGGCCTGGAGCTTCTGGCCCGCGAGGCTCTTCGCCGCGCTGCTGCCCTCGGGCAGCGCGACCTTCAGGCCCTGCACGGACGCCGTGCACATGAGGATGAAAATCACGAGCAGCACGTACGCGAGATCGAGCATCGGAGTGATGTTGATGTCGTCGTATGGCTTATCGTCCTGGACTTGCATGGCGTCAGCGTTTCGAGGCTTTCGTGGCGAGTCCGACCTGGCTGATGCCAAGCGTCGCGAGCGTGTTCAGCACCTGCACGACGGTCGCGTACTGCGTGAGGCTCTCGCCTTTCACCACGACCTGCACCGCCGGATTCGCGGCCTTGGCCTGCGCGAGCTGCGAACGGAGCTGCTCGATGGTCACCTCGACGTTGTTCAGCGCGATTTTGTTCTCCGGCGAAATCCCGATGGACTGGATTTTGTTCTTCGACGGCGTGCTCGACGACGCGCCGCCGCGGGGGAGGTTCGCCTTGATGCCCTGCACCGTGGCTGTGCACATGAGGATGAAAATCACGAGCAGCACGTACGCGAGATCCAACATCGGCGTGATGTTGATGTCGTCGTAAGGCTTGTCGTCCTGGACTTGCATGGTGTCGCCTCAGCCGCAGCTTGGAGTCTGTCGCCCACTTTGAAGCGCATCTGGAATGAGCACCAACGGTGCGCAAACAAGCCAGCCCTGGGCAAGCGAGGAACGAGTGCCGCCCTGGGTTTTGCGTTCAATAAATACAAAGCCCTGAATGGGCGGCACACATTGTCTCGCCCTTTCAGGGCTTTGTCCTTGAGGGACCGTTTTCCGAAGGCGTTGCCCTGGGCTGGCTTGTGGCCTGGCCTTTGGCCCTCGATGCATCGTCGTTTGAAAGTGCATGAGAGGCCCTAGTTGTTCTTCTCCTTGTAAAATTCCGCCATGCGCGTGACGAACTCATCAATGAAGATGTGCATGTCGTCCTTCGCGTCCTTCACGCGGGAGAGGATGTAGTTGTAGCCGAAGAGCGATGGAATCGCGACGGCCAAGCCGGCGACGGTCGCGAGCAGCGCGGCGGCGATGCCCGGCGCGATGGCGTTCACATTCACCTCACCTGCAGCGGCGACGGCGGCAAACGTGATCATCACGCCGACGACCGTGCCGAGCAGGCCGAGGAACGGGCCACCGGAAATGCAGATGGTGAGCATCACGATCAGCTTGTTGATTTTTTGCGTCTCGCGGACGAGGCCGCCATCGAGGCTTGCGCGCACGGACTGGATCGAGCGGCCTGAGAGTCCGCGCTCCACGCCGCGCTTGCGGTCCTCCTCGATGCGGTGCCGCACTTCCTCCACGCCGATGTGGTAGATGCGATAGACGGAGGAATGGCGGAGCTTCTTCGCCGTCGCTGCTGTCAGCCGTCCGCCGAGCGTGCGCGTCTTCTCCGGGTCACCGCCGGCGTCGAGCACCGTGAGGTCGGATACGACTTCGCGCCATTGCTTCATGAAGATGTCATTGCCGTTCGCGATGCCGTTCAGGTACCGTACCTTGTTGACCATCACGTACCAGCTCATCACCGCCATGATCGCGAGGATGATGATGACCAGCCAGCCGTCGAACGTGAGGTTCGCGATGATCACGCCGAACGTCCCGCTCTTCAGCCAGCTCATCCAATCCTTCGGCTGCTCGACTTCGGCGAACGTGAGCGTCTTCGCAACCTTCTCGCCGCTCTGCGAAAATGCCGCGAGCTGGATGAAGCCTAGCGGGCGCGCGACTTTGTGGATTTGCAATTCGTCGAAGTCGCCGGTGAAGCCGCCGCCGAGAGTGATGTTGCTGTTCAGCGCAGGAAGTCCCGCGCCAACTGCGGCGGCGAGTTCACCGTTCACGTAGAGCGTCGTCTTCGCGCCGTCGCACACGAGTGCGAAGTGCGCCCACTGTCCCGGTGCGAGCGCATCCTTGCCGGCACTGCGCTGGCCGTTGATTTCGACATACGGCGCGCCTGCATTTGCGCCGATCACGAGCGAGCTTCCGCCTTCCTTGCGGCTGAAAATTTCCGCATCCGCCTTCGGTGCGCCGGGCTTCACCCACGCGCTGATCGTGAGCGGCGCATTCGCGCTCCACACGAGCGATGCGGATGCGACGATGTTCACTGGATTCTTGCCATTGAAGCTGATGCCGCCGCCGCTGATGCCTTCCGCGCGCGTGCCGGGATTTTCCGCGACGTTCGCATTCTTCGTCGCGTCTGCTGCGGGCGCGCCGCTTTCGGTGAAATGGAACACGAGCACCGTGTCCGCATCGTAGCAGGCGCGGGAGTCCTCGGACTTCACGGCCTTCGGATCGCCGGAGCCAAAATACATCCAGAACGAATTCTTCGCGCCCGGCTTGAGGTCCGGCACCTTCACCCACACGAGCGCCTCGCCCATGAGCGTATCGAGCTTCTCGACGTGATGCGGCAGGACCGTCTTGTCGTCCTCGGACACGAAGCGCAGATCGCCGAGATCCTCCTTTGCGGAACCGAATGTGAAAGTCGCATCGTAGAGCCGCAGCAGCACCGTAGCGCCGCCGACGGGCTCGGTGATGTTCGCGCCGCTGGCCGAGGCATCCACGGTGATCTTTTTTCGCGAAGTCCACGCCTTGTCCCACCACGGGCCGCCTGCGAATGCGTTCGTGCAAAATGCGAGCAGCGCGAGTGCGCCGAGCAGCGTGCGTGTGAAAAGGGCCGTCTTGTTTCGTGCGATGTCCATGGTGATTTTCTAAAAGTCCGCCCAGAGCCGGAAGTTCACGCGCGCCTCATGCACGCTGGTCTCCCCGATCGCCTTGAGCGGCAGCGCCAGCTCCGCGATGGCGTGAAAGTGTTTGTGCAACTGCAGCTCCATCCCGAGCCCGAAGCTCGCGAGCTTGTAGCTCGATGTCTGCTGCGGCAGCGTCTTGTGCAACGTGACCGTGCCCGCGTCGAAGAACGTGTAGAAGCGCCACTCGTTGCCCGTGCGATCCTCGGGCTTCTTTGCATCGCCGTCCTTGCGTACTTCGCGCAGCAGCGAGGGCGTGCGCAGCTCGACGGTGCTGAAAATCGCGTTGTCGCCCACGGCCTCCGCCTCGATGTAACCGCGCACTGTGCCCATGCCACCGCCCGCCGCCTGCTCGCTGTTCACGAGCGGCTGGTCGGATGCCTGACCGTGGACTTTCAGGAACAGCTCCCAGTCCTTGCGCAGCTTCGCCGTGTGCGCGACTTCGCCGCGGAAGTAGAAGAAATTTCCGTCCGAGCCGAAGCGGTTGCGATCGAGTTTGGATGCGTTGCTGCCAAGGCCGCGCAAGTTTGCCGTCACGCCCGCGCTCATCTCGGTCGTGCCCGTCACCTTGTCCTCCTTCTTGCCGTCCACGATGGTTTCCTTTTTGTGAATCCACGTCCCGTCCCACGAGAAGCTCACGGGGAAATACGTGATGGGCGTCACGTCGCTCGCAGTGCCCGTGTTCAGCGTCTGGCGGAAGTGCTTGTAGTCAAAGCCCGCGCTCAGTGAGTGGAAGAAATTGTCCGCGCCCGGCAGCGTGGCGATGGCGCGCACGCCGAGGATTTCGCCCTTGCCGAGCACCGTCGAGCTACCGAGCGAGGAGACGTTGCTGTCCTGCTTTGTGTAGCTCACGAGCACGCTCAGCCAGTCGGGATCGGCGAAGCGCCAGATGTAGAATCCGGAGAAGACCTTCACCTCGCTCTGGTTCTCCGGTGAGAGCTGCATTGAGCCGCCGATGGTGTGACCGAGCTGCCAGAGGTTCCCGTAGCTCAGCGACGCATTCAGGCGCAGGGGCGTGGTGTTCGCGCTGCGGCGGTTGTTCAGCTCCACGCGGCCATGCAGCGGCAGCGTGTCCTTCACGTTCAGGTCCACATCGAACACGCCTGGTTCGCCAGTCGGCGTGAGCTTCGGATCCACGGTGCGATCCGCGGACTTGTTCAGCGCGACGATGTCGCGCGTCACGTCGTTGAAATTGATCACCTTGCCCTCCGCCAACGAACGCGCTGCCTGCCGGATGCGGCTCGGCAGGAAATACTTCGCGCCCTTCACACGCAGCGATCCCACTTTCCCCTCGAACGCCTGCAAGAGCACCAGCCCGCCCGCGCCGGTCTGCTCGGGAATCACCACCTGCGTCGCCTTGTAGCCCTTCTCGTGATACGCCTTCTCCAGCGCCGCGCGCGCCCCTTCGACATCGGTGAACGTGCGCCCCGGCCCGAGGAACGGATACACCGCCTCCTCAACTTCGAGGCGCGGCAGCGTCTGCGCTCCGGCCACGCGGATCTCGCGGATGAAAAGTTTCTGCTGCGCCTCCGCAGGCGGCGTCACGGGTCGCTCCGCACCGCACGCCGCGCCTCCGCAGATCGCCGCGAGCAGCGGGATCGCGCACATCCGCAGCGGCGGAAAAATGCGGGGAGTGCGTGAGGGTTTCATTGTTCGAAAAATCTGTGCGCCCTATCGCACCTGCTGCTGAAAACCGGCAAGCAACGCATTGTGACCTTTGAGTGCCGAATGTGCGACACTCTCGGCATCGAACACATTCTCCGAGGGAAAACCCGCCGCGCCCGTGTCTCCAAATAGCCATACGGCCTCATTGCGACACATCCGTGACGATGCCGAGTCAGCTCGCGTGGATGATGGGGAATGTCGGCGTTCATGTCCGTTCGCACTGCCGCGGCTACTCAGCCAGCCGGTATCCAAAGCCGCGCACCGTTTCGATTTGCTCCGCCGCCGAGCCCAACTTTGCGCGCAGTCGGCGCAACTGCGTATCCACCGTGCGCGTTGAAATTTCGCTCTCAGAACCCCACGCTGACTCGATGAGTTGGTCGCGGGAGACGACCCGGCCTAGCGCAGTCATGAGCACCGTCATCAGGCGGTAATCGAGCGCGCTCAGCTCCACGGGCTTCCCATTCACAGAGACGGCTCTGTTTTCCAAATCGAGCTTCAGTCTGCCGATGCTCACCCGTGTAGGCTTCGGCTGCTGCATCGAGCGCCGCGACAGAATGGCGCGCACACGCAAGGCAAGTTCCCGTGGGCTGAAGGGTTTCACCACGTAATCATCCGCCCCGAGTTCCAGGGCAATGATGCGATCAATCTCCTCCGAGCGCTCGGAAACCACGATCACCGGGGTGCCGCTCGTTCCCGATGTGGACTTCAGCGTCCGCAGCACCTCCTTCCCTGGGATGCCGGGGAGCATCATGTCGAGGACGATTAGCGCCGGCTTCAGCTCCCGCGATTTTGCCAGCACCCCGATTGCATCGCCCGCGTGGACGACTTGGAATCCGGTATTCACAAGGTTCGAATGGATCAGCGCCGCGATCCCTTCTTCATGCACCGCGACCAGGATGATGGATTCCGCCTTGTCGCCACTCATTGTGCGAAGGAGTGTGCGCCATCCGCTCCCCGGCCCGGTCCGCATTGCACCACGATGCGACGAAAGCGACGCATTCGCGGCGGCGGAGGTTCAATGATGGATGACTGGTTGCAATTCACGTCACACTGCTACACGCGCATTGTTACGGACGTGCGACTCAACGTTGACATTGCGGTGACAATGCACGCCCCGAATTCGGTTCCAAAGAACATCAAAGCGCATCCAGTTTGGGCGTTTAACTGCGCCCGATGTGACAGTCATGTGCCGGAATTGCGGAGGACTGGTTAAACCTGCGTGTTCAGCACAGTTACCCTTTGTCTGTTGTGAACAAGTGTGAATAAGTCCCGTCCAATCTCCCATGCAACACTATCGCACCGGCTGGATTTCAGACGTTCACCTTGGCACACGGGGCGCCCAGGCCGATGCTCTGCTCGCCTTCCTCAAGGCCAATGAATTCGATACCCTCTATGTCGTCGGCGATCTCATAGATGTCTGGTCCCTCAAGCGCGGCATCTATTGGCCGCAGGCTCACAATGATGTCATCCAGAAGCTCCTCCGCGCCGGGCGCAAGGGCACGCGCATCATCTACATTCCCGGCAATCACGATGAATTCCTCGCCCACTACCACGGCGAATACGGCGGCATCACCGTGCAGGAGCGCGCCATCCACACCACAGCCGACGCCACGCGCCTCTTGGTCATCCACGGCCATGAGCTCGACACCGTGGTGCAAAATGCGCGCTGGCTCGCACTCCTCGGCGATGTCGGCTACCAGTTCCTCCTTTGGCTGAACCGCCCGCTGAATTTCCTCCGACGCATGTTCGGCCTCGGATACTGGTCGCTCAGCTCGTATGCGAAACAGAAGGTAAAGAGCGCTGTCAACTATGTAGGAAAATTCGAGGAGGCCATCGTGCGCTTTGGGGAAAAGGACAACGTCCATGGCGTCGTCTGCGGCCACATCCACGCGCCCATCATCCGCCTTATCGGAGGCGTGAATTACTATAACTGCGGCGACTGGGTGGAGAGCTGCTCCGCGCTCGTCGAGCACCACTGCGGTCGCATGGAACTGCTCACGGGGATGCACACGCCCTCGCGCATCATCCCGCTGCCGCCGATGGCGTCGTGCGAAGAATTCGAGGAAGTCGGCAAGCGGATGACCGGGCGGTAGGCGCCCGCCGCCCCGGCTCCACGTGCAAATTTGCCGACTAGCGGCGGCTAATGTTGCTTGGCAGCAGCCTGCGCCATCTTCGGTGCGGAGACTGGCACTGCGGCACGGGAAGCCGTCTTGTTCGCCCTTTGAAGCGCAGGCCGCACATCGTCCGGGTGCTCAAGGCGCCATGCGAACCAGACAGTGAGAGTCAAAGCGAGCCCGGAGACAATCAATGCCAAACACGGCCCCCATAGCGGACGCATGTCGCGCGGACGGCGCAGTCCACACTCAGGACAGGCGGGTGAGTAGCTGAGGAAAGTGTGCCTGCAACGCGGGCATTGGGTTGTGTACATGGTCGGCGGCTGTGGTGACGCCCCACTCATGCCCCGTGTGG
>Ga0194061_1000140_pt1 | contig 42761 bp, 38 predicted proteins | sample SepL2221m_MetaG_FD_163423 | JGI IMG/M metagenome (GOLD analysis project Ga0194061, IMG submission 163423) | Anoxic zone freshwater microbial communities from boreal shield lake in IISD Experimental Lakes Area, Ontario, Canada - Sep2016-L224-21m | ecosystem: Environmental > Aquatic > Freshwater >... | reverse complement strand
AATGGTGTAGTCCTGATATGCCGGAAGCGCGACGGCGGCAAGAATACCGATAATCGCGACCACGATCATCAGTTCGATCAGCGTAAAGCCTTTTTGCATTGCTTTCATGGAAACTCCTGGTTGGATACTTCGTGCGGCCAAGCCGAGCGCCGTAGCGTATGAGCAGCAAGGACCATGCCCTATCGACCACCCCAAAGGATGAATTAATACTTTGCAATATCAATTGGTTATAAAAAAAATCCTCAGTCTCACAAAACCCCTGGTAAAAACCGGCAAAAAACGTCACTTTCCAACCAATCACGCACGAACATGAGGGGCGCATCAAAAACAAAGCCCCTTTGCCGAGGGGCTATGCGATGGCGGCGTGATGTGTCATTTAGGGCTCATGTGCAAGCGATGTTCGGTCAGTGCAAGCGCCGCGCGCTCGACTACCTCATCCCATTCGAAAGCCCGTTTTTGCCGGAAAAGACGTGCCGAGGGGTACCACGGCAATACGGTTCCGGTGCTGAGATAACGCCATTCAGGCGTCGCCGGGGTAAGGATCCAAACCGGGCGCCCCAAAGCCCCGGCAAGGTGAATGATTGCAGTACACACGCTTATGACCAGGTCGAGCGCAACCACCAAAGCCGCCGTTTCATCAAAACTACCCAGCGCATCAGGCCAGTGAACAAATTTCGCGTCTTTTATTGCGCCAAACGCGCTGATGTCTGGCTCCGACGACCCGTACTGGAGGTTGATAAAGTGGACCGGCTGGCGCAACAATGGCGCCAGGGTCCCCGGCTCAATAGAGCGCAGCGACCGCCGTGTTCCAACCGTCCCTCCCCGCCAGGACAGTCCCACTTTCAGCCCGGGACCCAGTTCGCGAAGACGCCCGTGCCAGTAAAGCACCCGCTCCGGGTCGGCAGCAATATAGCCTGCGTGACGGGGATACTCTTCCCAGTCATTGCGAAAAATTTGCGGCAGGCTGCCGATCGCTATTTGCAGGTCGATTTTGCCTTCGTCGCCCCAGCCCGGAATCCCCCGCCCCTCGGGTCGCGCACCGATTCGGTCGCCCGGGAAAGCGCGTCGGAGCAGCGGTACGAGATGAGGGTGGCATTCGACCAGCATACCGCCCACGCGCTTACGCGCCTCGCCCAGGCATGACGCAAACATGATTTGATCGCCCACGCCCTGCTCTGCGACAACCAAAAGCGTACTTTGGGGTGCGGGCCTGCCGTCCCACAGCGGGTAGGGATATGGATTGGCAATGGCCGTCGGACTATGGTGGCGCGCCTCATAGTCACGCCAACCTTTCCTGAAAACTCCGCGCTTGAGGTTTGCGGTTGCGCGCATGAGGCGCACCTCATGGTCGTCGGGAGACTCTTGCAGCAAATCATCGAGGCATTGCATGCCTTCGTTGAATTCTCCAAGTTCGGTGAGTATCCAGCCAAGATTTGCCCGCGCCTCGCGCAGCGCCGGCTTGGCCGCGATGGCGCGCCTGACCAGCATGGCGCCCTCTTCGAAACGCGCCTGTTCGCGCGCGATCAGCAAACCGAGCAAATTGCACGCCTCCGGAAATACTGGCAATCGCTCCGCCAGTGGCTCGAGCAGCACAATAGCCAAATCGAATTGCCCGCACTCGAAGTGCCCCATGGCGCGACGAAAATCGGCCTCGGGATCGGTTGGCGCCTGACCTCGCCACCCCCGCCAGAGCCTGCGCAACATGGGTTCCCCCGCTACTTTCGCGCGACGGCGTAAAGCATGGCCTCGCGTTCGGCGAACCACGCCGCTGCGTGCTCACAATCGGCGTATTCCTGAAAATACGGTCCGCCGATGGTGTAGTGGACAAGCGAAACATCATCGCTCGGCTCGTCGTATCCAACGAGATGATTCCAGCGATGAGGAAGGCTGCCGATCAACGCGTCATCACCCAGCCACTTGAACTGGTGCAAATCAAGGCCGCTGGCGGCATTAACGTACTCCGCGCTCAGCGAACGGCAACGCGCATTATTAAAAAGCATTACGCTTGACCAATTCTTCTTGGCATATGCCGTCTGCGGTGCACCAAGGAACTTCACGCTCTCCCTCGGGCGGTGGTCGTGCTTGACTACCATTACGGCAAACCTGTCATCGCGCAACGCCCAGAGCCGGGCGATATCGTCCAGCACCAGCATATCGCAGTCGGTGAAGAGACTCCATCCCTCGAAATCCGACAAGTGCGGAACGAGAAAGCGAGAGAAGGAAAACTCAGTGGACTGCAGCGGATGGACATCTCGTGAAAAAAACGGCTTGAGTTGGGAAAGAACGAGTCCCGTAACGCTGACCGGCTCGCTGGCACGTGCCCGGATGCTGTGCTCCAGCACACTGAAGGCCACGTCCTCGCGCGCGTCATATCCGATGAAGACCCTGATCATCCTGTTACCCTGAAAAATATGCCGTTTTACGGGCGCAAACAACTGCCGGCTTCCCGCCCAGGTCACCATTGACAGCATCGCTGCCAGAGGCAATACAATCAAGAGGTAATAGGGCCGTATTTGGCATGTGGCATGCCGTAAGTCACGGGTGTTGCGCTGCCAAACTGGTATACTTATTAAATCATAAAAAGCAGCAAGGGGAGTTCGCGTGGCCTTCAAGCTTTTTTCGCCCAGCACGATTGATGAGTTCGCGAAAAGCCTCGCGCAGGATATCGCCAAGCGCTACCCCCCCGCGATAGCGAACAATCCGCAGCAGATGGTTTCGCAAAAGCGCCTGACCGACATCCTTGAAGAAACCTTCGCCAAGGCGGCGGCATTTCAGCGGGAAAACAAGCTGGGATGGTACAGAAAGGCGAAACTCGGAAATGAATTTCGCTGGGAACTCAAGGAATTGGGCTACGACGAAAAGTTTGTTGAAGTCGCCACCGAAGGTCTTGTTGTCTACGTGACCCGCGCCTCAAGCTAGGCTGCCGCACCAACGCCCCCTTCCGAGGCATGAAAATGCAAGTCCCGCCGCAACCACAGTGACCGGACATCGCGCTTGCGCTTCCCAGAGGCATTAAGCACGGCGCGATTGCGCCAAGCCATCATGGGGTATAACCGGGGATCCTGCTCTCGTCTACCTTGTCAATTTGCTCGACTTCGAGAAATTGCGTCGCATAACGCAGATACACTTTTTCGCGGACAAACACATCGAACAACTCCGGATCAATGTGTCCGTTTTGCCTGAACTTCCCGAGTATGGTCAACGCCTCGGTCAGGGTCTTGCCTTTTTTGTAGGGGCGGTCGCGTGCGGTGAGTGCCTCAAAAATATCGGCAATACCCATTACCCGGGCCTGCACCGACATCTGCTCTCGCAGCAGTCCGCGCGGGTAGCCTTTTCCATCCATGCGCTCATGATGTCCGCCGGCGTACTCCGGCACATTCTTGAGGTGCTTTGGCCAAGGCAGTGCTTCCAACATATTGATCGTAGCAACAATATGGTGGTTGATGATTTCCCGTTCTGCGTTGGTCAAGGTTCCGCGCGCAATATTCAGGTTTAAAAGTTCGTCTTCGGTAAGAAAATTTGCCGTCGCGCCGGACACGTCCGTCCATTTATACTCGACCGCTATGCGTCTTACCTTCTCCTGATCCGCCTCGGGCATGAACTCGCCACCGACGTTGCATTTGCGCAGGAACGCCCTGTCCGAGTCCAGTTGCCGCAGCCGGGCCTGCAGATCGTGGTCAATGCGGTGGACAGCTTCCCGATGCGCCAGTTCATTGCCGCCCGATCGCAGCGCAATTTCCTCCCGCCTCCTGAGCGCCGCAATTTCGGCGTCGCGCTTGAGCACCTCAAAGCGCGTATCGACCAGGTTTATACGGTCGAAGATCGTCTCCAGCTTGGTTGATTTGTCGACCACGTGGACCGGCGTGGTTATTTTCCCGCAATCGTGCAGCAAGCCGGCCATTTTCAGCTCGTAGCGGTCACCATCATCCATCCGGAATCCGGACAGGTCTCCCTTCCCCGTGCCATTCACGGCCTCGGCCAGCATCATGGTGAGTTCGGGAACCCGCTGGCAATGACCACCCGTGTAGGGCGATTTTTCATCGATTGCGCTGTTGATCATGCCGATGAAGGACTCGAACAACTCCTGCAACTGCAGAATAAGCTGGCGATTGGTGATAGCGATCGCAGCCTGGGAGGCCAAAGACTCGGCCAGGCGCTGGTCGGAGAAGGAAAACGGCACGATCGCGCCGTCAGCCTCGTCTTTGCAATTGATGAGCTGCAGGACACCGATGATCTCCCCCTGGTGATCCTTCATCGGCACTGTCAGGAAGGATTGGGACCGGTATCCGGTCTTCTGGTCGACGTTGCGCGTGCCGGAGAAATCGAAGCCCTTCTCGACATAGGCGTCGGCAATATTCACCGTTTTCCCGTGCAAAGCGGCGTAAGCCGCAACCATGGAGTTATTTGGCTGCCCTTCGCGGTTGGTGAGGTGAATGGGGTAGAAGGAAATTTCCGTTCCGTTGACGCCTCCCATCGCAATGCCCAGTGTGCTGTTGCGAATGATTGCAAATCTAAGGCGATCGCCCCCCTCGAGGAGGTAGAGGGTGCCGCCGTCAGCCCGGGTAATTGTCTGCGCGGCCACGAGAATCTGCTCGAGCAACGCATCAAGATCCGTCTCTTTCGAAAGCGCGGCGCCGATTTCGTTGAGCTGTTCCAGGCGCCGAAATAAATGCTCAACGGCTTCTACACCCCCCCCGTAATTTGACTGATTTAGGACTGGCATGCCCGGACGCAATTGGCCGTCGACGCGGTCGCTCACTTGATGGCGACCGCACGCACCTGCTTCATGTCGGTGAGGCCCATCATTACCTTTTCCATGCCGTCCATTTTCAGCGTGGACATGCCTTCATCAACGCATTTGACAAAAATATCCGAGACCCGCGCCCTCTCCTGGACCAGCTTCTTGACCGGATCGCTGGCGATCATCAGCTCATGCAGGCCACAACGCCCCTTGTAACCGGTTCCGCCGCAGGCATCGCAGCCTTTGGCGCGATGAAACTCCAGCTTGCCATCCTTGCCGTATTCCTTGAGCCAGTAGTCATAGAGTTTCTTTGCCTCGCCGGCGGCATCTTTTTTCCACGGCTCCGTTTGCCTGAGGTCGGACGTAAATTCGTGCATGAATTGCTTTATTTCATCCGGAGGCGGCGTGTACGGCTCCTTGCATTTCCCGCACAGGCGCTTGGCAAGCCGCTGCGCAAGAATGCCCAGCAGGGCGTCCGAGAAGTTGAATGGGTCCATACCCATGTCCAGCAGTCGGATGATCGCCTCCGGGGCCGAGTTGGTGTGCAAAGTGGCAAACACAAGGTGACCCGTCAGCGACGCCTCGATGCCGATGTGGGTTGTTTCCGCATCGCGCATCTCGCCAACCATGATGATGTCCGGATCCGCTCGCAAAAAGGCTTTCATCACCATCGGGAAGTCCATGACCTTCTTGTTAACCTGAACCTGTCGCAGCCCTTTCTGCGTGATCTCGACCGGGTCTTCGGCGGTCCATATCTTGGTGTCCGGCGTATTCAGGAAACCGAGCACCGAGTGCAGCGTCGTGGTCTTGCCCGACCCGGTCGGCCCGCAAACAAAGAACAGGCCATAGGGCTTGGACACCGCTTTTTCCAGGCCCTCCTTATTTTTGGTGGTCAGGCCCAGCTTTGACAGGGGAATGGGTTCACCCGCGGCAAGGATACGCATGACGATATCCTCGACCCCGCCGGTTGAGGGTATCGTCGCGACACGCAACTCGATGTCCAGGGGACCGAATTTCTTAAACTTTATTTTCCCGTCCTGCGGTTTCCTTTTCTCGGATATATCCAGGTCGCACATGATTTTCAGGCGCGCGACAAGCGCGTTCCGGTAGGACGCCGGTATCTCGATGTAAGGGGCGAGTGACCCGTCCTTGCGAAAGCGTATCTCGGTCTTGGCCTTGCCCGGATAAGGCTCGATATGGATGTCAGAGGCACCCTGGTTGTAGGCATCAATAATGATCTTGTTGACCAACTTCACCAGCTCATTGTCAGCCGCCGCCGATACGTCATCACCACCCTCGGCCTCCGCACCCTCGTCGTCATCCAGGCCGGAGAGCATGTCGCCGATGTCACCCGAATCGATCTCCTCGGCGCCGTAGAAGAGGTTCAGCGTTTCCCGGAATTCCTTTTGCGTGGTAACCCGGTAGACCAGCTTCGCCTTTGGAAACACGTTCTGCACAATTCGCGAGCTCTTTACGCGCTCCGGATCCAGGCAAAGGACAATGAGCCCCTCCTTGCTGTCCTCAATCGGCACCCATTGGTTTGCCTCGACATATTCGCGCTTGAGGTTCTTCAGAAGGTCCATCGGCTTGATACGATCGGCCTTCAGGGGTTCGTACGGAACCGCAAAAAACTTGGCAAGCGCCGCGCCTATCGCGGGCAGCTTTACCTGGAACTCCTCTGTCAGGACAGCCTCGACATCGATCGCTTTTTTCCGCGCGGAACGCGCGGCAAGCTCGAATTCGGCCGACGAGATGACCGCGTCAGAGACGAGGAAGTCGTATTTTGTCTTGAGCACCTGCGGCTTCTGGCGCTGCTTGAACGCGATGGCGAGTGTTTGCGTAAGCTCGTTCACGCCCTCTTCGGTCATCGGCCCAAAGGGCAACCCGGCCTTGCTGTTGATGATCTGGACAACACCGATCAACTCGCCGTTGGATGCGTCGACAACCGGCGAAACCAACATTTGCTTGGTACGGTAGCCGGTCCGCTTGTCCACCTCCTGCAAAAAGCGCAGATTGGGATTGTGGGAATGCAGCTCCGTTTCGTCGTATACATCCCGGAGATTGAGCATCTTCTTTGACAGGCCGACATAACCCGCGATCGAGTGCTCGGCAAGTGGAAGTTTCAGGTCCTTGAAAGAATTAAGGCCGGTCTTCACCTTGGAGATGATCGTGTTTTTGTCTTCGCCAAGGGTATAGATCGTCAGACGGTCGGCGTTGAACAGATTGCAGATGTCGGACGAAACCTCAAGCATGATTTCGTCAATGTTATTTGTGGCGTGAATCTTGTTCGTAACCGTCTGCAGGTTTTTCTGGAATGCGAGCCTGCTGTTGACGTCCGCCGGGGTGGCGCTCGGGGGGGTATTGAGAACCGCGCTCATAGTCTGGAATCTCTCAACAAAGTCGTGGGCATGTCTGCCCGGGTGCAAGCTGCAATGCCGGCATCACGCAGGCCGCATGCAAATATTGCAAGGTGATTCCTTTGATTGCCTACCATCGCATTTCACCAGCTCCGGACACGACAGAAGCGAACCGGCAAATCCTAGCGTTTATGTCCGAAGAGTTCAACCGCAGTCCGGAAAATACGCCCGCCAGAAACTTCGATAACGTGCAAATCATCACTTCCTCCCGCCCCAAAGTCCTCCGGATAACAGATGGGCACGATAACCCCGCTGCGCCAGCAAAAAAGCCGCCGCCGAACTCCGGCGCTCGCTCTGGCAGTACAGCAGATACTCCCTGCCCTTGTCCAATACGCCAAAGGCATTGCGGATTTCAGCCAGCGGGATATTGATCGCACCCGGCAACCTGTCGTACTGGTACTCGGAAGGATAGCGCACGTCCACCCACTGCGCCCCACTGAGCACTTTTTCGCCCCCTTCTTCCATTGAAATCCGTTGCAACAATGGCTCCTTCAGCAGGCTCATGAAATCCTGTTTGTCCAGACGCAGCAATACGCCGTCGGTTTTCATGCTTACTGTGGCATTGCGTTTGGCATCCGACACCAGCGCCTCCTCCCCAAAAGCATCACCACTCTTGATCTCGGCCAGGGTCATTGCAACACCGCCGATGGTGCGCTCAACCTGGCATTTCCCGGACTCGATCACATAATAGTAATCCCCCTCCGCCCCTTCGCGGATGATTACCTGACCCCGGCTGGCCTCAAGACGTTCGAATCGTTGCAGCAAAGCATCAATGTGCGCCGCAGGCAATTGCGAGAAGGCGCCGAACTTGAGGTTATTGACTGAGAACATGCCCGAGAGAATGCTCCAGTTGGCTATCGACGGCGGTGTGTGCTCATCCTTTTCGCAGCGCGCCGGCTGGCCGCCCTCGGCCAGTTGATCCCAAGTAACCATGATATCGAGCAGATCGTCATCAATCCGGATCAGTTCGACGTCCGTGATGGCATTTGCAGAACCAAATTCTGGCCCGCGCTTTCCAAGGGCATAGCGCGCCTCTTCAGTCCCGCCCGCGATGACTGTTCGCGCGGCCGCGTCACCTGCGGCAAGCTCAAGTTCCCCGCGAACCAGGAAAACCGATTGGCCGGCGATACCCCGCATCCGGAACGGGTTGACGTTCTTCGATACGCGTTCAAAATAGCAAAGCGCCGCCAGTTCCTGCAGCCGCAAATCCGACAGCGACGAAAGCGGGGACAGCGTCCGCAGAATTCCAACGTCGACGCCGCTCGCCATGGCTTAGAGTTCGAAAACCTGGTTATTCTGCAACATTCGCGGCTTGTATTGGCCCGCACACTCCTCAACCTCCTGCATCGTCAGCTCGATCTCGCCGGGCTTGAGGTGCGTGATGAATATCTCCGCGCTTCTCTCCAGCTTGGCCAGTTCATCGGCAAGCATGCTTGGGGAAAGATGCTTGGACAAGACGGCGAGATCCTTTTCTCGGTTGCAGAAAGCCGTCTCAATAATTAGATACTTAAGGTTGTCTATTTTGTTAACCACCTTCCACAGGGCATCGTTTGTGGTGGTATCCCCGGAAAATACCAGGCTTGACCTACCGGAATCCAGTTGAAATCCCACGGCGGGAACACTATGAATCGCCGGCAAGGCGGTTATCTTCCGCCCCTTGATTTCCACTTCCTGTCCCACTTGTATCGGCTCGTAGCGCATGAACGGCTTGGCGGCAGTCGGAATCTGGGTGAAATCAGGCCAGATACTCCAGTTAAAAATATGGTTGCGCAGAATCTCGATGGTCGCCGGTTGCGCATACACCGTCACCGGATTCGCGCGCATTCCGCCAACGGTATCGACCATAAATGCAATGCTTGAAACATGATCAAGATGCGAATGCGTCACAAATATGTGGTCAATTAATGACAGTTCGGTGAGCGACAAGTCGGAAACACCCGTGCCAGCGTCGATCAGGATGTCATGGTCAAGCAGCATGGAAGTGGTGCGCAAGTGCCGCCCGCCAATGCCGCCGCTACAGCCTAGTATGCGGAGTCTCACCTGCGCCCTACTTGGTCTCGAACTTCGTCACACCATCCCAGTCCGTGCCGGGGGGATTGGCGCGATATTCGGCGATCTTCTCGGTGAATATCTTGTAAAGTCCGCAAGTGGGATTCATGTTGTGCAAATTGAACAACTGTAGCTCCGACTGATCCCAGTCCTGGGCACGGTAGGCCTTTAACGCCTGGTGCCAGAGTTTTATCTCGTCCAGCCGGTTCTTGTCGACCTGGCCTTCAATTCCAATCGGCTCGAATATCGCAACCGGTTCGTCCTTGCCCTTAACGCGCACGCGGTCGACTTCACGAAACACCACGTCGGGCACGGCTTTTTTTGTCGTTTCGCCAACAAGTATCCCGACCCCGTACTGCTTTGTAATCCCTTCCAGACGGGAGCTCAGGTTCACCGGATCACCCATCACGGTATAGGCCTTGCGGATTTTGGACCCCATGTCGCCAACGCTCATAACGCCACTGTTCAAGCCAACCCCGATCTTGAACTCCGGCCAGCCACGTTTGCGGAAATCCTCATTCAGGACAAGCGCCTGCTCCTGCATTTGCATGGCGGTAATGACGCCGTTGCGCTGATGTATCGGATCGGTCACCGGAGCGCCCCAGAAGGCCATGATGGCGTCGCCGATGTACTTGTCCAGGGTTCCACGGTTATTGCGGATGACCAGGCTCATTGTGGTGAGGTAAGCATTGATATAGGCCGAAAGTTGCTGCGGATCCAGGCTCTCTGAAATGGTGGTGAATCCGCGCACGTCGGAAAACAGCACGGTCAGGTCTTCGCGCTTGCCCTCCATGCTGTACTTTTCCGGGTCTTCCGCCATCTTGTCGACAAGTTCCGGCGGAACATATTGCCCGAACAACTCAGTGAATTGCCGCTTGGATCGTGATTCAACAAAGTAGCCATAAGCCATGTTGAGCACGAAAAGCCCGGCTATTAGCAGCAGGCTGGAGGCAAGCGGGAGCACCATACCCCCGCCGGACCAGACCACGATATTAAGGCCGGTGATCAGCAGGATGGACAGCAAAGACACCAGCGTCGCCCGCAGAGGCGAGAGCAAGGGCATCAGCAAGGACAGAGCGATGCCGCCGATGGCGAGCAGGATCACTTCCGCACCCAGCATGTAGGGTGGTCGTTGCTTGATGTTGCGATCGAGCATGCCCGCAATAAGGTTGGCGTGTATTTCCACCCCGGGGTAAACGCTGCCGACCGGCGTGGAACGCAAGTCGAGCAAGCCGGGGGCTGAGGTGCCAACCAAGGCGATCTTTCCTTTCAATGCCTCAACCGGCAGGCGGTCAAACAAAACGTCGGAGAGCGAAATATATTTGAAACTCCCCTCCCTGCCCCGGTACGGAATCAGCGCGCTGACGTTCTCGTCAACGGGAATTTTTAACGGCCCCACCTCTAGCCATTCCAGCCCGCTATAACCTTTGGAAACGACGCGATCGGGCGGATAGCCTGGAACAACGTTGGGAAACTTGCCCGTATCAAGGGCGATGAGCGTCCTGATCATGGCGAGGGACAGCGACTCGTAATACGCCCCTTTGTATTCGGCCAGCATCGGCACCCTGCGCGACACCCCGTCAAAGTCCACCAGCGGATTAAAGTGCCCGCCGCTGGCCGCGCTTTTCTGGAACTCCGGGAGGTTGCCGCCATAACCCAGCCACGTGGTGAAGGCGATATTTTTTCCGGCAAAACTGCCCGCCGGGATCGCCGGGTCGGGAATCGCCCCCGAAACTCGCGCATCCACCGCGCTGCTGAAGTAATAGCCGAGCACGACAGGACGGCCCTTGATGATCTGCGCGAACATGCCGTCGTGATCAAGCATCGGGCGCAACTGGCCGAGAATGCTCTGGAACTGGCTGCTGTCCTTGAATTCCTTCTTTGCCAGTCCTTCCAGCACCGGCAACCCGGAGCTTGAGTCGGGCTCTGCAAACACCACGTCAAATCCGACCAGCACAATGCCGTACTTGTCGAAAAGTTTCTTGATCAACTCCGATAGTCGGTCGCGCCCCCAGGGCCAGCGGCCTATTTCGGCGAGACTTTTTTCATCGATATCGAGAATGACAATACGATTATCGACTCCGCCCGGCATGGTAAGGCGCAGGCGCGTGTCATAGACAATGCTATCGAGCTGATTTACGAGTCCAATCTGGTAGAACTTGGCGGCATGTCCGACAAAAACCAACAATACTGCCAGCCCGATTGCAATGCGGACGATGTGTTGCTTCAAGCGCCCTCCAATAAATCAATCGATTGCGTACGCAATATCCTGAAAGCCTTACGCACGCCTGAAAATTCCGGACACTTCAGCACAACTTATCGCGCGGCTCCGTCTGGCGGAAAGAACCCGGAAGCTTCCTGACCGAACTGTCTGCCACTCCAGACAGACCGCTCAGGCTTTGTAGAAAAACTCCATTTTGACGCCGGCCAACTCGATCAGGTCATGGTCTTTCAACGCGTGGGGTGCCGAACCAATTGCCTGTCCGTTTACGATCGGCTGGTTTGCACCCTCGACATGAGTGACGTAATAACCCTGCGGCCGCCGCGTTAAGACGGCGACCTGGACACCCGGCTTGCCGAGGGTGGTCAGCGGCTTGGTCAATTCCAGTTCGCGTCCGGCGCTCGCACCGGAGAGTATCTGCAACATGGCCTTCTTCTGTGCCGGTGCCGGTGCCGGTGGCGCGGCGCTCGGCGCCGCATGGATCTGAGTATCTCCGGCCTTTGCCATTCCAGCTGGCGCGGCTGCCGGGGCAGGGGCAGGCGCAGCCGCGGCGGCGGGAGCGGGAGCGGCGGCAGGAGCCGGCCGCATCGCGCCGGGCCGCAAAATCATTGTTTTCTCGAAATCGGCCTTTGCCGCCCCAGCCGGCGCGGCGTCAGCGACGTACTTCAGCTTGTACTTGCCAAGCTCGATGACATCGTTATTCTGCATAAAATGCTTTTTCACCGGCTGCCCGTTGACCATCGTGCCGTTGGTACTGCCGAGATCTTCAAGGAATGAGTCGGCCAGGATCGTCACCAGGACGGCATGCTCGCCACTGACCGCCAGATTGTCGATCTGGATGTCATTGTGCGGCTTGCGTCCGATCGTGGTGCGCTCCTTGCTGAGCTGAATCTCCTTCAGCACCAGGCCATCCATACTTAAAATCAGCTTCGCCATAGCAATTTCCCCGACTATTTGAACCAGCCAATAAACTTCGAAACCAATCCGCGTGGCGCGGAATAATCGCGAACCACTTTGATCAGGATCACCGAAATATTGTCGCGCCCGCCATTGTCATTGGCCATCTGCACCAATTGCTGGCAGCACAACTTGAGGTTCGCACCCAGCGCCTGCACAGCCATGCCAATGTCCTCATCGCTGACCATGTCGCACAATCCGTCAGAGCACAGCAGGTAGATATCGCCGACCTGTGTTTCGTAATCGTGTATCTCCGGCTCCACCGCGGGGTCTATGCCAAGCGCGCGCGTCACCAGATTTTTGTTATGCGATGTCTTCGCCTGCTCCGGCGTTATCAGGCCGCTGTCGATCTGCTCCTGCAGGAGCGAGTGGTCCTTTGTCACCTGCGTAAACTCTTCGCCCCTCAGGAGGTAGAGCCGCGAATCCCCAATATGCGCGACGGTCACCTTGTTGTCGTGAAACATCGCCGCAACCAGAGTAGTGCCCATGCCGGCATACTGCGGCTGGCTTTGCGCAGCCTGGTATATCGACGTATTGGCCTTGGCAATCTGTTCGCGCAGCATGTTTTGTGCGGCGGTCACGCCGCTCTGCGGGTCCACCACAAAAGGTGGCTGCCGCTCCAGCATTTGCTGCAACTCGGTCGTGATCACCGTCGTCGCCATGCCGCTGGCAACTTCCCCGGCGTTATAACCGCCCATGCCATCGGCCAGCACGACAAGCCCCTTGTCGGCATCGGAGGCGATAGAGTCCTCATTGTGCGAGCGGACCATGCCCGGATCGGTATGGCTCGCAATTTCCAGCGCCGAGTGCAGGTTTATCGTCACGGTCTTTCCCCTGCAACCCGGCAAGACATGCCGTCGCCACACGCGGCACCGCGGAAAGGACACCGCGTCGCGATCCCGATCGGGAATTGCACAATTTTGCTTACCTTGCTCACGCTCTATTCGCCATGCCCGTGAAAACCTGCGCTGTTCAAAGACTGATGTCCAAATCATCGCTGCTCTGCGGCTTTTGCGCCACCGCGCCACCACCCACCGTCGCACGCAGTGCCGCCGCAAACGAATCCCCATCCTGAAAACGCTCATCGGCGTCTTTGGCCATCGCCTTATCAAGGAAGGCCACAAAAGCGGGAGGGAGGCTGGGGTTGTACTGCAGGATGTCCGGGGTCGATTCGTTGGCGATCTTGAACATCAATTGCGCCATCGAGTCACCGACAAACGGCAGGGTGCCGCACGCCATCTGGTACAGGCTCACGGCCAGCGAAAACAGATCCGAGCGGCCATCCACCTTCTTGCCCGAAAGCTGCTCCGGCGACATGTACGAGGGCGTGCCCAGCACCATGCCCGTCTTGGTTTTGGACGAATCGGTGATGCGTGCAATACCAAAGTCGGTAACCTTCACCACGTCGCCCTCAAGGTCATACATGAGGTTGGCGGGTTTGATGTCGCGATGGACCACGTTAAGCTTGTGCGCGTAGCCGAGTGCGTCTGCGACCCGTGCCATGATGGACACAACTTTTTCGAACGGCAACAGGTTATCCGGCTTGGTATAAGGCGCGAGATCCTTGCCCTTGAGCAACTCCATCGCGATGTAGCACAGATCGTGCTCCTCGCCGGCATCGTAGATGGTGACGATCTGCGGGTGATTCAAACGGCCCGCAGTTTCCGCCTCGCGGAAAAAGCGCTCCTTTACCTCGACAAGTTCATCCGCCTCGAATTCCTGCGAAAGCGCCATGGTCTTGATAGCCACAACCCGCCCGATCTTCGGGTCCCGGCCAAGATACACCACACCCATGGCACCCTTGCCAAGTTCCTTCTCCACCTGATAGCGGCCGAGCATTGGCTTTTCAAGCGTGCCGCTGCCCTCACCCAGAATGCTGGCGTTACTGCGTCCACCGCCACCACCACCGAGAATGACGGTCTCGGACATCTGTTTCGCACGAGTAAGACGTTGCTCCAGATCGCGGAATTTTGGGTTGTAATCGGACATGTATCGAAACACCGACTCGGCCTTGTTGAATTGGCGCTTGCGCTCAAAGTCGAGCGCCAGGTTGTACAGGTTATCCATCAGCGTGTCATCAATCGGCACTTTGCGAAAATAATCGAATGACATGTCAAGCTGGCCCTGGCCCTGGAACGCCAGGCCGAGCATGCGCGCGTTGGTGGCAGAGGACGCGTCTGACGCTTCCTTGCCACGCTCGGTCATCATGAAGCGCTTGGTGATGAGCAGGACGTGGCCGACCACCAGCAATGTCAACGCCTGCATGAACTGGAGCCAGATACCCTGCCCGGTCATGAGCACCAGCTGCACGACCAAGAGGAGCGCCGCGAGGCCGACGGTGACGCCGGCGCCCATCCCGGCCTTCAACCGCGGCAGCAGGGCGATAAGGTAGGCGGCGACCAGCAGGAACACCAGTTTTTCCACCCAGAATCCCCATGCCGGAACGACAAAAAAATGTTCCTGCAGGATCGATGAAACCGAATGCGCGAGCGTCAGCACCGGCGCCATGGCCGGTGACACCGGTGTCACGGACGTCGTCCCGACCCCCGCCGCGGTCGGGCCGATCAGGACAATTTTGTCGCGGTATTTTTCCACCGGAATCTTGCCGGTGTAAACGTCAAAGAAAGAATCAACCTGGAACGGCGGCTTGCCGTCGCGGTCCTTGTAAAAGAAGGTGTACATCTGCAAGAACGGATCAGTGGTGATTTTTAGGTTCTGCAGTGTGACGCCCTCGCCAAGGCGCACCTTGATGTCCTTGACTTCAAGATTCAGGCTTTTCGCGGCTATCAGCGCAGACAGCGACGGGAACATCTGGTTGTAATACCCAACCACCAGAGGCTCGGAGCGGATTCCGCCGTCCACATCGACGTTGGCGTTGAGGTGGCCGATGCCCGCCGCCGCCTTGCCAAGGGCTTCGATCGGATACACCACCGATGCGCTTGGCAACGGCAAATCATCCGACTTCTTGTCGATGGTCGTGAGGTTGTTCTTGGTCACATACCCAGGCAGCGGCTTGTCCGGCTTGCCGCGGGGTTCGCCCAGTTCAAACAGCATGGGCAGCACAACGTTGGCCGCTTTGCCGTAGCTCTCGGCCAGCCGGCGATCGGTGTTTAACGCCACCTCCGCCTCGCGCAGCAGCACGCCGATGCTGCCGATATCCCCGCCGGCTGCAGGAGCCGCCGGGTCTGCGGGCATGGGCGCGAACTTTGAGTACGCCTCGATCAGTTTATTGACGTAATTGAGGCCAGGGTCGAGTTGCGGCTCGGTGAAAAAAACCAGGTTGCCAATGACTTTGGCTGCCGCCAGTTTGTCGGTCATCTGCGCATGAACATCGCGCGACCAAGGCCAACGGCCGATGTTATTGATGCTTGCGTCATCAATGGCGATAACGGCAACGCGATCGCTTGGCGTGCGCGATGAGGCGCGCACGCCCCAGTCATAGGCGCTGCGCTCCAGGCTCTGGATAAGCTGGGACCCGCCCGCCAAGAACAGAACCACGGCCACAACAACGCCGAGGAACCAGTCTTTTTTCCAGAAACCCACCCTACTCATTGAACCACTCCCCGTTGTTTTTATTGTTTTTTTTGTCGATTACCGACGAAAGAAAAATGAACGGGCATTGTACGCTATCCGAACCCGCCACAGAGTGCGCCACGATGCGAACCAATCTCGTCTGTGACGGGGCTGAATACGTCTAACTCGCCCCGAAAAATCCCACATCTTGGCAAAGGGGCTCTGCCGGGAAACCCCCACAGCAAGCGCAACAACCGCAAGTTACAGTTAAAACAGCATGATAATGCCCATTCTTACAGTCGGATATGAAATTAGTCAAATTTTTCAAGGAAATCGCGCACCCTGCGCCTCGGGGTAGGCGACTGGAAATTGCACTCGATGAGAACCAAAAAAAAGCCCCGGGCGGACGCCAGGGGCTTTTTTACCGGCTAATCGGGGTCAGGTACCGAAGAGCGCCCCGACTGCCAGGTTGTTTTGCGCAATGAAGTCGGCGGCGGAGACTTTTTTCCCGTCTTCGTGCTTCGCCTTGAGCACCTCGATCCGACCACCCTGGGCGGTAATGGAAAAACTGCCTGATCCGATCTCGGATAGTTCGCCGATTTTTCCTTTTACCGCCCCGAAGGTGCGTACCGAATGCTTTCGCGCATCGAAAATCTGCACCTTTTTGCCATTCAGCGTAGTCCATGCCCCGGGCGCCGGATTGCAGCCGCGAATGAGGTTATAGACGTAGTCGACATGGTTTGCCCAGTTGATCTTTGCCTCGGCGGCGCGACACCACCCCTCGTAGGAGGCGGCATTCTCGTCCTGGACGACTTGACTGTGCTTGCCGGCGACAACCAGGTCGGCCGCTTCGATCATCGCCTTGACGCCCATCGGGAACAAGCGGTCGAAGTAGACCGTGCCAAGGGTGTCGTCGGCGCTGACCGGGGTTTCCTTTTGCAGGATGATCTCGCCTTCATCGAGACCGTCTGACGGACGAAAAATGGTCAACCCGGTTTTCGTCTCCCCCCGAATGAGCGGCCAGTTGATCGAGCTCGGGCCGCGATACTTGGGCAGCAGTGACGGGTGATACTGGATGGTGCCGTGCTTGGGAATGCTGACGAATTCCTGGGGGGCGAACTGCAGCACAAACGCCATGACGCCGATATCAACGTTGAGTCCGCGCATGGTTTGCGCCGCCTCCGCGTCCTTGAGCGACTTGAACTGGAAAAGCTTGAGACCTTTTTCCAGTGCCAGCACCTTCAGCGGGTCGGGTTTGGCGCCTTCCTTTTCCGGTGCGCAAAACACCCCCGCCACATCGTCGCCGCGGGCAAGAAACGCCTCCAGCACTGCCTTGCCAAAATCCTGCTGCCCTATGATCGCAACGCGCATGACTGTCTCCGTTATTTCAATTGGCCCCGGACATTACAGGCGGGGCCGGGTAGGCGAGCCTGGACCTCAGGCCACTTTCTTGGGCGGGATGCTGAACGCGCCGGCGGTCTTTAGCGCCGACACCTTGGCATCGTCGTAACCGAGCACCGTTTTCAATACCTCGTCAGTGTGCTCCCCAAGCAGGGGCGAGCGCTCGATCTTCGCCGGCGATGCGGACAGCTTGATCGGCATGCCGACGTTCCACCACTTGCCGCGCTGCGGATGATCGAGCTCGACATACATCTCGCGGCCGCGAATGTGCTCGTCGGTGGCCAGGTCCGAGGTCGACATGATCGGACCGCAGGGCACGTCCAGCGGGTTGAGGATGGCCATGAACTCGCGCTTGGTGTAATTCTCCGCGAACTTGTTGATCAGCGTCCACATCAGCTGCTGGTTCTTGCGCCGCTCGCCGATGGTGGCAAAGTGCGCGTCGGTGGCAAGATCGGGCATGCCGATGTCCGGTCCGATGCGTTTGGCCAGCGCCAGCCACACCGCTTCCTGGACAACCACGTAAAGCCAGTCGTTCGCGCCGTGCGGCTTGCAGTGAATGGCGTTGCCAAGCTGGCCCCCGCCCGAGTCATTGCCGCCGCGCGGCACGTCACCCATGCCCTTGTAAGTGGGCACGGAAAACTCCGACAGCTCTCCGTGGGTGAGGCGCTGATGGTCGCGGAACTTGACGCGGCAAAGGTTCATCACGCCGTCCATCATCGCCACCTCGACATACTGCCCCTGGCCGGTGCGGTTGGCCTGGTGCAGGGCGGCAAGCAGACCGATGGCAAGATGCAGACCCGTCCCCGAGTCGCCAATTTGCGCGCCCGTCACGAAGGGAGGACCGTCCGGGACGCCCGTCGTACTCATCGCGCCGCCCATGGCCTGGGCAACGTTCTCGTAGGCCTTGAATTCCGCATAGGGGCCGCTCGAGCCAAAACCCTTGATCGAGCCCATGACGATCTTCGGGTTGATCTCGTGGATTTTTTCCCAGGTGAACCCAAAACGGTCAAGCACGCCAGGGCCGAAGTTTTCCATGACAATGTCACACTGCTTGACGAGGTCGACGAACACCGTCTTGCCCTCGACGCTTTTCATGTTCACCGTGATCGAGCGCTTGTTGCAGTTGAGCATGGTGAAATAAAGGCTGTCGGCGCCGGGCACGTCGCGCAGCTGGCCGCGCGTCGCGTCGCCCTGCGGCGGCTCGAACTTGATGACGTCGGCGCCCATCCATGCCAGAAGCTGCGAGCAGGTCGGCCCCGCCTGCACGTGTGTCATGTCCAGAATCCGGACTCCCTTGAGTGCTTCCATGCTTACCTCCAAAAGTTCCTCGAATGGCGGGCGACTATCCGCCCCGCCAGGCTGTTTTACTTATTTCTTTTTCGCGCTTTGCGGATTAAGGCTGGTGATGCGGCCGCTTTCGGTGCCGGCGGTTTCGTCGATGACGGCATTGATCAGCGTGGGTTTGCGTGAGCGGACGGCCTCTTCCATTGCATTGCGCAACTCGGCCGGGGTGGTTGCGTTCACACCAACACCACCAAAGGCCTCCATCAGCTTGTCATATCGCGCGCCCTTGACGAACACGGTCGGGGCGACATCGGCGCCGCCGGTCGGGTTCACATCGGTGCCACCGTAAACGCCGTTGTTGTTCATGATCACCACGCACACCGGCAGGTTGTAGCGGCAAATGGTCTCCACTTCCATGCCGGAAAAACCGAAGGCGCTGTCGCCCTCGATCGCGATCACCGGATGGTCGGTGACCACCGCGGCCGCTACCGAAAAGCCCATGCCTATGCCCATGATGCCCCAGGTGCCGACATCCAGGCGCTTGCGCGGCTTGTACATGTCGACAATGCTGCGGGTGAAATCGAGCGCATTGGCGCCTTCGTTGACCAGGATGGCGTCCGGGTTGTCCTTGATGATGTCACGCACCACGTTCAGCGCGCTGTGAAAATTCATCGGCACCGGATTCTTGGCCAGCGTTTCGGCCATCTTGGCGATGTTCTTGTTCTTGCGCTCGGCGATGGCGCCCGTCCACTCGACCGGCGGCTTGGCCCAGTTTGTGCCAATGCCGGCAAGCAGCACCGACACGCAGGAGCCGATGTCACCGACCAACGGCGCATCGATGGCGACGTTGCTGTCCGCCTCCTGCGGCGAAATGTCGATCTGGATGAACTTCTGGTCGCCCCAGTCCTTGTGGGTCTTGCCGCCCCAGGTCTTGCCCTTGCCGTGCGACAGCAGCCAGTTGAGGCGGGCGCCGACCAGCATCACCACGTCCGCCTCGGGCAGCACATAGGAACGCGCCGCGGAAGCCGATTGCTCGTGCGTATCAGGCAGCAGGCCCTTGGCCATGGACATGGGCAGGTAGGGAATACCGGTCTTCTCTATCAATGAACGGATTTCAGCATCGGCTTGCGCGTACGCCGCGCCCTTGCCCAGGACGATCAGCGGCTTCTTGGCGCCACGCAACAGGTCGATGGCGCGCTTGACGGCATCGGCGCCCGGAATCTGCTTTGGCGCCGGATCGACCACCTTGATCAGCGATTTCTTGCCGGCTTCCGCACCCATGCTCTGGGCAAACAGTTTGGCCGGCAGGTCGAGGTAGACGCCGCCCGGGCGGCCAGAGACCGCGGCACGGATGGCGCGCGCGATGCCCACGCCGATGTCCTCGGCATGCAATACGCGAAAAGCCGCCTTGCAAAGCGGCTTGGCGATGGCCAGTTGGTCCATCTCTTCGTAATCACCCTGCTGCAGGTCGACTATTTCGCGTTCACTCGAGCCGCTGATGAGGATCATCGGGAAGCAATTGGTAGTGGCGTTGGTCAGCGCGGTCAGGCCGTTGAGGAAGCCGGGCGCGGACACCGTCAGGCAGATGCCGGGCTTTTGCGTCATGAAACCGGCGATGGCCGCGGCGTTGCCGGCGTTCTGCTCGTGGCGGAATGAAATCACGCGCATGCCTTCGGCCTGCGCCTTGCGGGCAAAATCGGTGATCGGGATTCCGGGCAGGCCGAAAATCGTGTCGATGCCGTTGAGCTTGAGGGCATCTATGACCAGGTGAAAGCCGTCGGTCATGACCACATCTGCGGCAACCTGCGGTTCAACAGTTCCCATGGGATCCTCCTTGAATTTGTTGTGATCCGGCGCGAAAAACCTGTCCCCGGCGCCGATCGTGCGTCGAGCCCCAGTCTAGGCAGGCCCCTTCCCCGCGACCTTGACTGAGGTCAATAATTCCAGCTTAAATCCCCCGTTTGCCTTAAGCTTTAAACCCATGTCCGCCATCGCTACCCACACCCAGCGCAACACCATACGGCTGCAGCTGCAGCACAACCTCATACTGCGCGAAATCAGCATCGCCGCGCGCGAAGATCTCGAACCCCGGCTGGAAATCGTCGAATACAAGAAGGGTGACCCGCTGGTTCACCAGGGCTCGACCAGCATGGAGCAGTTCTTCATCCTCGACGGCATCCTCAAGCGCGTGGTCAGCAATGCCGACGGCAAGGAAATGATCCTGCGTTTTGCCGCCGAACCGGACATGGACACCTCCTACGCGGCGTGGCGGCTGAAGACCCCGGTTCCCTACAGCATCGTCGCCGTGACCCGGGTGCTTGCCGCGAGCATTTCCATGCCGCTGTGGGTGGATTTTCTCGACCGCCACCCCGACGTCAAGCAGCGCTTCGAATATGAAGTCATGCGCCTGATGTCCGAAGTGATGGCGCACACCATCACGCTGCACCTTCTGGACGCCCCGGGCCGCTTGCAGCGTTTCATGCGCAAGCATCCCGAGCTGCTGGGCCGCATTCCGAAAAAAGAACTGGCCACCTACCTGAACCTCGCACCTGAAACGCTTTCCCGCCTCAAGCAACGCGTAACCAGCGCGACCGAGTAAGCGCCCCACCCAGGCGCGCGGGAAAGACCGCCCCGGTGCGCTATGCCGCCCGCGCCTTGAGCTTTGCGATCATCGAGGCCGCGAGCGGCCAGAACAGCAGCACCAGGGCGAAGCCGGTGATGCCGCCGACCAGGCCGTTGGAGAAGAATATGCCGACATCGCCCTGCGACAACAGCATCGACTGGCGGAAAGAGTCCTCGGCACGATCGCCCAATACCAGCGCGAGCACCAGCGGCGCGAGCGGATAATTGAGCTTTTTGAACAAATAGCCGACCACCCCAAAGCCCATCATCAGCCAGACATCGAACATGGAACCGTGCACGGTGTAAGCGCCGATGGCGCAGATCACCAGGATCACCGGTGCGATGATTGAAAACGGGATGCGCAGGATGGCGGCGAAAAACGGCACGCAGGTCAGCACGACAATCAGGCCGGCGATGTTGCCCAGGTACATGCTGGCGATGAGTCCCCAGACAAAGTCCTTTTGCTCGACAAAGAGCAGCGGGCCGGGCTGCAGGCCCCAGATCAGCAGGCCGCCGAGCAGCACTGCGGCGGTGGGCGATCCGGGCACACCCAATGTCAGCATCGGCAGCAAGGCGGCAGTGCCGGCCGCATGGGCCGCGGTCTCGGGAGCGACAACACCCTCAACCTGCCCTGTACCGAACTTCGCGCCATCCTTGGAAAAACGTTTGGCGACACCATAGCTCATGAAGGACGCGGGCGTCGCCCCACCCGGCACAATGCCCATGAAACAGCCCACCAGGGAACTGCGGATGGAGGTAGCCCAGTAGCGCGGCAATTCCTTCCACGTCTCGATCACGATCTTGGCGTTGATCTTGGCCTGCTTGCCCTTGAAGGCGAGGCCCTCCTCCAGCGTCTCGAGAATTTCGCCGATGCCGAACAGGCCGATCACCGCGATCAGGAAATCAAAACCCTTGAGCATTTCGGTAAAGCCGAAGGTCAGGCGCAACTGCCCTGTCACCGTATCCAGTCCAACCGCGGCCAGCGCAAAACCGATCATCATCGAAGCGACGGTTTTAATGGCCGAGCCCTTGGCCATGCCGACAAAGGCGCAGAAGGTCAGCAGGTAGACCGAAAAGAACTCGGCCGGCCCGAATTTAAGCGCAAATTTGGCCACCACCGGCGACAGGAAGGTGATCATGATCACCGCCACCAGTGCGCCGATAAAAGAAGAGGTGAAGGCCGCGGTCAGTGCAGCGCCGGCACGCCCCTTTTGCGCCAGCGGATATCCGTCGAAGGTGGTGGCAACCGACCAGGGTTCACCCGGTATGTTGAACAGGATCGAGGTAATCGCACCGCCGAACAGGGCGCCCCAATAAATGCACGAGAGCATGATGATCGCCGAGGTCGGCGACATGCTGAAAGTCAGCGGCAGCAGGATGGCGACGCCGTTGGCGCCGCCCAGCCCCGGCAGCACGCCGATGATCACACCGAGAATCACGCCGACAAACATCAGCAGCAGGTTGAATGGCGACAGCGCAACGCTGAAGCCATGCATCAGGGAATTGATTTCATCCATGTGCTTGCCCTCAGGCCAGGCCGAGAGCCGTTTCAAGCGGCCCCTTGGGCAGGGGCACCTTGAACCAGATTTCAAACATCAGAAAGAGCGCGACATTGACGCCAAGCGCCACCGGCACGATTTTCAACCAGTCATATTTTCCCAGCCACCACATGAAAAACGCGATGTAAATGACGGACGCTACGTAGATTCCCAGCAACGCGATAAAGCCGACGTAGACGGTCGTGGGAACCAGCACCGACATCACCATCTTTAGCTGGCCGCGCGACACGAAGGATTCCTCGCTGGTCAGTCTCACGGCGCGCACCAGAGTCACCACGCTGGAAAGGCAGATAAGCAAGCCGACATAAAACGGGAAGTAGCCGGCCTTGGGACCTTCATCGCCCCAGGTAATACCCAGGCGCACGCTGTCGAATATCACCACGGCGCCGAATAAGAGAATGATCGCCGCAACCGCGATCTCGACCGCTTTGCTCGAGGCCGCCGGTTGGTCCGCAGCCTGGTCTTCCTGGTGATCCATGTTTCCCCCTGCCACCGGTCTAGTCGCCGGCATATTCAAAAATGACACCGCCGGCGGGAGCCGGCGGCGCTAGCATGTCACTTGCCCGCCAGGAATCCTGCGGACTTCATAAGCTGAAGGTGACGCGCTTCTTCCTTCGCCACCCACTCGGCGTACTCCTTGCCGTTCATGTAAGTGGCATTGAAGGCGCCCTTTTCCATGAAGTCTTTCCACTCCGGCGTGTCGCGCACTTTTTTCAGCAGGTCAATATAGAACTGGCGCTGATCGTCGGTCACACCGCCGGCCATGAAAATGCCGCGCAACATCAGGTAGTCGACGTCAAGACCGGACTGCTTGCAGGTCGGAATATCACCCCAGGACATATCCTTGGTCACCTTGGCCTTGTAGGGCAGGCGCACGTTGTCAAATACGCACAACGGCCGCAACTGCCCGGCGCGCCATTGCGCCACCGCCTCGATCGGGTTGTTCACGGTCGAATCGATGTGCTTGCCGACAAGCTGGACCGCGACATCACCACCACCGCGAAACGGGATGTAAATGAATTTCGTGCCGGTCTGCTTTTCGATGGCCACGGTGATGATCTGGTCCTCCTGCTTTGATCCGGTGCCGCCCATTTTCATCTTGCTTGGGCCGGCCTTTTTTACCGCGTCGATATAGTCCTTGGCCGTCTTGTAGGGTGTTTCGGCATTGACCCAGAGGATGAACTGGTCGAGCGCCATCATCTGCACCGGCGTCAGGTCGCGCCAGTTGAAAGGCACCCCGGTCGCCAGCGGCGTGGTGAAAAGATTGGACAGGGTAATGATGATTTTGTGCGCATCGCCCTTGGCGCCCTTGATATCAAGAAAGCCTTCTGCTCCAGCACCGCCACCCTTGTTGATCACCACCATGGGCTGTTTCATCAGATTGTGCTTGGTGACCACACCCTGGATGAAGCGTGCCATCTGGTCGGCGCCGCCGCCGGTTCCGGCCGGCACTATGAACTCGACTGTTTTAGTCGGCTCCCAAGCGAGGCTCGCGTTTGCGCTTAACAGTGCCAGGGTGCCCGCCACGGCGGCACAGAGTCGGCGCAGGACAGAACGATTGCGTGTATTCAAGATGATCCTCCAATGTACGGTGATAACCGACGAACAGTTGGAATTGTCCGGGGCCGGCTTACATCAGGAAAAAACTTCCCCGCATTGCGCCCACCCTCTCCACTGCCACCACCGCAACCAAAGTCTTGAGACCATGGTCGCGACACGGGATCATTGTGGAATGGCCGTCGGGGAAAAAACTTGACCTGCGTCAACAAAACAAATGTGTGCCTGTCATGCGTCCGGTTTGCCGCTGACCGTTTCCGCGACAGCGGCATTTTTCTTCGCCAATATCTTGCCGGCGAGAAAAACGATAGCCGCGCCTGCAATTCCTGCAAGCAACTCATGCATAGGCTTGTTGAGCACAGGGACGTTGACCATAGGCACAGTAGCGTCCACCCAGCCTATGATCGCCGGGTCGGTTACCGCCATTTCGCCCGCCACGAACCCGATCAGGGCGGCACCGATAGTAATGATGACGGGGAAACGCTCCATCAGCTTGAGCATCATGGTCGCACCAAAAATCACCAACGGGATGCTGATAGCGAGGCCGATAATGAGCAAGGGCACACTGCCCTTGGCGGCTGCGGCCACCCCGATGACGTTATCCAGACTCATCACCAGATCGGCGATCAGTATGGTCTTGATGGCCGTCATGAGATTATCACTTGATTCGATGTTCTCATCGCCATCATCGGCGGAGAGCAACTGAATGCCGATCCAGATCAGCAGCGCCGCACCGATCAGTTTGAGATAGGGCAGGGTGAGCAGCGCAACAGCGAACAGGGTCAGCACAATACGCAACGCAATCGCCGCGCCCGCCCCCCAGGCGACCGCCATTTTTTGCTGATGCGGCGGCAGCGAGCGCGCGGCCAGCGCAATCACCACCGCGTTATCGCCTGACAGCACGATATTGATCAAGATGATGTTAAGCAGGGGAATCCAAAATTGTTGCGGCGAAAGGAGAAAATCCATCATGTCATTAGGCCCGGATGATTTTGAAAGGTGGAAATGTGGCGAGCATTGTACACGCCGGCTCGGTGCGGTCTAGCGCGCTAAGGCGCTTATTCTTGCATTCAAAGGGAGCCGCCCCTCGCTAAACCGAAGCGACTCTCCGCACATGATCAAGTATCTCACCCGGCCTGGTAAGCCACGCGCATCGATCCGACACAATATGCTGCAGCGCACGACGCAATTCGCGCAGGCGATGCGGCTGCCCGACAATGTAAGGGTGCAGGGCGATGCCCATCACCAGCGGCTGGCGCGCGCTTTGGGTTTTCATTTCTTCGTAGCAGCCGATGATCATGTCGGCAAATTCCGCCGCGGAATTTTGGCGCGCGACTATGGCCGGGATGTCATTGATTTCCTGCGGATAGGGAACGGACCAGAACTCGCCCGCACGCGTTGCAAACGGCAGCGGCTGGTCGTCGTGGCACCAGTTGAGGGTGTAGTCGAAGCCCGCCTCCTTGAGCAAGTCGGGTGTGCTGCGCGACTCGGCAATCCAGGGCGACAGCCAGCCGCGCGGCTTTTTGCCCTCCTCCTTCTCGATGCGCGCCATGCAGGCGCGGATCAGCGCCGCCTCTTCGGCTTCACTCATGTCGCTCTGGCGTTCCGAGTTGGTATGGCCGTGCCCGACCACCTCGTCACCACGCGCCCGGTGCGCCGCCATCAACTCCGGGCAGTAATCATAGATTGCCGTGTTCGCCAACACGGCCACCGGCAGACGCAGCGCGTCAAACAGCTCAAGCAACCGCCATGCGCCGACGCGATTGCCATAATCGCGCCAGGCGTAATTGAGCACATCGGGCTCGGCGCTCGGAGCGAGCTTGGCGCCCATGCCGCGACCGAATTCAAAATGTTCCAGATTGATCGCAACATACACGGCGAGCCGCCGTCCGCCTGGCCAGGCGTAGTCGGACCGTCGGGAAATCGCCGAATAAACATAGCGTGCGTGGGTGGCGAGCGGCGTCATCGGTAAGCTTTCGTGCGCAAGGGATGCGGCATATTACCAGCCCCGGCGGCACGCGAGCTCCGCACTGCGCACTCCGCAAACCCGCACCAGGCAAGGGTTTCCAGCATTTATGCGGTGCCAATTTCAGCAACCCTGTGAGGGCGCCGGGCGCGCGCCCCCGACTCACTACGGGCAAACGCGCAGAAAATGCCGCGCCGCCTTTGCCGCCACCCAAGGCGCGGTTTTGGCGTCGAACTCGCGGTAGTGCGTTGTTTTCAGATGCGCGTCAAAGGCCGCCCGGTCGTCGTACAGTTCGTAGAGGAATATTTTCGCCGGGTCGTCGGCCGCCACCGACACGTCAAACTGCCGGCAACCGGGTTCGTCGGCAAGCGACGCCCTGGCATTCCTGACCATCTCGGTGCGAAACGATTCCACATGTTCCGGTTTGGCGACAAAATCAACAATGACGACATACATGGTGAACTCCGACTCGGATACAGGGTTTGTTGGAAACGTCCGCTAGGGCAGCGTCAGCCACTGCATCGCCCGCGTCAGCGACGGAATATAGGTGATCAGCACCAGCACCACCAGTGTTGCCCCCATCAAGGGAATGAGTGCGCGGGAAATGGCGCCGATGCCGGCATTGGCGAGTTTGGCCGCGACAAACAGCGTGCCCCCGACGGGCGGCGTGTACAAGGCGATGGCAAGGTTGGCCGTCATCACCACGCCAAGATGCACCAGGTCTACGCCGAACACCTTGGCCAGGGGCAGGAACAGCGGTGCGGTCAGCAACAAGGCCGGCAGCGGTTCGATGAAAATGCCCAGCACCAGCAGTGACAGGTTCACCAGCAACAAGAACACCCACTGCTGGTGGGCCACTTCCTGCACCCAGACGGCAAGCTGCGCCGGCACCTGCTCGACGGTAAGAAGCCAGGCGAGGCAGCCGGTGGCGCCGATCACCACCATCACCGTGGCACTGGTCTGGAATGCCGACAGCAGCAACCGCGGCAGGTCGCGCCAGCTGATGTCCTTGTACAGGAACATCGACACACCCAGGCCATACACAACAGCGACGGCGGCCGACTCGGTGGGAGTGAAAAAACCCGACCAGATACCACCGACAATAATGATGGGCATCAAGAGCGCCGGCCCGGCATCCTTGAACGACGCCCATATCTCGGGCAGCGTGGATCGCTCCGAACCGTTGTCACAGCCTGTCTTGACGCCGTGCCAGACACACACGGCAATCAGCGCAAGCGCCGAAATGATGGCCGGCACGATACCGGCCATCGACAACTGCTTCATCGACACGCCGGAAATAAAGGAATAGACGAGAAAGGGAATCGACAAGGGCATCAGCAGGGCCAGCGTGCCCGCGACCGCGAGCAGGGCGGCGGCAAAGGCGCGCGAGTAACCGCGCTGCACCATGGTCGGCACGATCAGCGAGCCGATGGCGGCGGTATCGGCGATGGCCGAGCCGGAAACGCCGCCGAACATCAGGCAGGAGACCACCGTCACCACGCCCAGGCCGCCGGGCAAAAAGCCGAACAAGGTGCGCGCAAAAAACACGATGCGCTTGCCCACGCCGCCCTGTGACAGCAACTCGCCGCCAAACACGAACAGCGGCACTGCAATCAGGATGAACGGCTCCACCCCGGATATGTATGACAGGAAAATCGTCTCGAGCGGATAGGACAGGCCCTTGCCGACAATGACCCCGACAGTGGTGATGAGCAGCGCGTAGACCAGCGGCACACCGGCAAGGGCGATGCCGAAAAACGCGGCAAATATGATCAGCGTAAGCATCGTCTATACCCCGTAGCGCTGTTCGCGCGATTTGCCGCCAATGATCTGCGCCAGGTCAAAGACGACGAATATCAGGGTCGCGACCGATCCCACCGGCAGCGCGAGGTATTGCCAGGCCATCGATATGTCGAGCACCGTGAGCAGATTGCCCCAGCTTGAGCGGACGATGATCACTCCGTACCAGATAAGCAAGCCGAGCACGCCGGCGACCACCACTTGAATCGCGGCGTCGGCCCAGCGCCGGTGCCTGTCGGACAGCTTGTCGAGAAACTCGGTAATGGTCATGTGCGCGCCGCGTCTTGCAGCGGAGGCGGCGGCAAGAAAAGTCACCCAGACCATCAACATTTCGCATAGCTCCGTGGTCCAGGCGATGTCCTTGTTGAACACGTGAAACATCACGTTGCAGAACACCAGCACCACCATAACCGCACCAATGCCGACAACGGTCCAGTCAACCACGGCACCAAGCATCTTGATCGGTGCCGGTGCCGGTGGACCCTCGGGAAGCAGACTTATAGCCATACTGATACTCCCGGCGCCGGACCTGATGAGCCCGGCGCCTTTTGGTTGCTTGTGGTTTTACTCCGGCGCTTTTGCGCTTATTTCACCGGCAGGGCTTTGCGCACCGCCTCGGCATCGGCGAGGATGGCATCGACGTCGGCGCCGTATTTCTCCTTCGCCTTGACATAGACCGGCGCGACCGCCTTGCGCCACGGATCGATGGCCGGACGCGCCACCTTGGCCCCCTTGGATTCCATGTCCTTGAGCAGGCGGCCGTCATTGGACTGGATTTCCTTGCGGCTCCAGTCGGCCGCTTCCATCGCGGCTTTCTTGACGGCATCACGGTCAGCCGGGGACAGCTTTTGCCAGGTCTTTTCCGAAATTGTCAGCGGAATGGGGCTGTAGACATGCTGCGTCAGCGTCACGTTGGGTGCGACTTCGTAAAACTTGTTGGCCGAAATCGTGTCGATCGGGTTCTCCTGCCCGCTCACCGCGCCCTGCTGGATGGCGAGATAGACCTCGGGCAAGGGCATGATCACCACGTTAAAGCCCATCGCCTCGAGCTGCCAGCGCATCATTTCGTTGGGGAAGCTGCGCAGCTTCTTGCCCTTTGCGTCATCGGGGGTGCGCAGCGGATCCTTGGTGGTCATGCTGCGAAAACCCGCCTCGAAAGTTGAAAGATGGCGAAAGCCCTTCGCCGGTCCCTGGTCGAATTGCGCCTTGAGCCACTTGGAGTCGTCGTAGAGTTTCCAGCCCTGCTCGTAGCTCTCGATGATGAAGGGCAGTGCGGTCAGGTTGAGCGTCGGGATATGCGTCGCGTATGTTCCGGTACCGGTGACGGTGAAGTCGATACCACCCAGTTGCAACTGCTCCACGCCCTTGGGATCGTTGGCCAGCTGCCCGGCCGGAAATACCTGCAGCTTGTAGCGCCCCTGCGTGTATTGCTCGACCTTTTGCCCGAACAGTTCGGCCGCCTTTTGCCGCGCGCCGCCGGGCTGGTCGGTATGGCTGAACTTGAGCACCGTCTGCGCCTGCGCGACGTTGGCGATGCCCATGCCCAGACTGAATGCCGCGGCAACCACGGCGCTGCAGGTCATTTTCTTGATGAAGTTTCTGCGTTTCATGATCTCTCCTCCTCGTTATGGAATTACAAGATTTGCAATGCGCATTCAGCCGTCCACAGCGCATTCGCGCCGGGTCAGCGGGTCAAAGGCCGCCATTGCGATACGGCGGCCGCTTGCATCGGATTGGTAAGCCGCCTCCTGTACGCGCAGGTTGGCAAGGTAGTCGCGGCCGCTGTTCTCGATGACGGCGCCATCGCGCAACGCCGCCACCACGTGGCGCTGCAGGCGCTCGCAGGCGCCGCCGGCGAAAGCATCCGCCGGACCGGCGTCAAAGCAGTGCTCCAGTTCGGCACCGTGATGCGGCTTCCACCACAATCGCGCCTCGCCGTCGAGCCGCAATACACCGGCGGCGCCTTCCAGCCACATCTCACCCATGGTGCGTCGGGGATTTTCCGCAACATGATCGTTCAGCCGATTACCATCAAAGAGGCCGGTCGCACCGCCCTCGAACTCAAAAATGATATAGCCGGCGTCCTCACCGGCGATCACCGGATTGATGCGGCGAAGGCGCGCTGTCACGGCGACAACCTCGCCCACAAGAAAGCGAAAGGTGTCGATGAAATGAATCGCCGTCTCGAACACCAGGAAGCGCGGCATGCCCTGGAAGTACGGTTGGCGATCAAGATAGGCCGCAGGGCCCTGCCCGTCTCCCGGCCGCAAGCGGAATGCCACCGAATGCAGCGCGCCAAGGCGGCCGGCCTCAACCAGGCGTTTTGCCTCGCGATACCACGGTGAAAAGCGAAAATTCTCGTGCACCACCAGCGCGACTCCGGCACGCTCGGCAAGCTCGACAAGGTGCAATGCCTCGGCGTAGGTCGGTGCCAGCGCCTTCTGGCAGATTACCGGCACGCCGCGGCTGAGTGCGGCACTGACCAGTGCCAGATGGGTGGGTGGCGGCGTAATGATATCGACAAGGTCGGGCTTTATTTCATCGAGCATTGCCGCGACGTCGTCAAATACCCGTGGCACGCCAAATCGTCCGGCCATTGCCCCCGCCTTGACCATGTCACTGTCACACAGGGCCACGCATTCGGCCACGTCACCATCGTCGGCAATCCTGCGCCAGCCTTGGTAATGGAACTGGCTGAAATAGCCCGCGCCAACCGCCGCCACGCGCAGCGCCTTGCTCATGCCGCAACTTTCTCCGTCAGCGCATCAATGACCGCCCGGGTAATCGCCGCGGTGCCGTCCTTGCCGCCAAATTCGAAGGGGAGGACCCGCCCGGATGCGAAGGTGCGGTCCACCGCGCCTTCGATCAGCGCCGCCGCGTCGGTACAGGCGCCGAGGCCGTGCCGCTCACCCAGCCATTCGAGCATCATCGCCGCCGACAGGAACATCGCGATCGGATTGGCCTTGCCCTGCCCGGCAATATCGGGCGCACTGCCGTGCGAGGGCTGGAACACGCCGTGCTTGTCACCGATATCACCCGAGGGTGCCATGCCCATGCCGCCGATCAGCCCGGCAGCGAGGTCGGACAGGATGTCGCCGAACTGGTTCTCGGTCGGCATCACGTCGTATTCCCAGGGCTTGCGCACCAGGTTGAGCGCCATCGCGTCGATGTAGCAATGGTCGGCGGCAATGGCCGGAAAGCGCTTGGCGCGCTCCCAGAATATCTTGTTCGAAAACGCCATCGACACATAGACATTGGACTTGTCGACGCAGGTGACACGGCCTTTTTTCGGGTTGCGCGCACGGCGCCGCTCGGCCAGCCGGAAGGAATAGTCGAACACCCGTTCGGAGCCGGCGCGTGAAATCCGGCATTTGTCGAAGGCCTCCTCGTCGTTGCGCACCTCGCCCTTGCCAAAATAGTAGAACCAGCCTTCAGTCGATTCGCGCACGATGACAAGATCGATGTCGCGCGCACGCGGATCAGCAAGCGGCAGAGGCACGCCCGGGATGGCGCGTATCGGCCGCACACCGGCGTAAAGGTCAAGGTGCACACGCATGTCGATTTGCGGAGCAATCTCACGCCCGTCCGGATAGCGGATATGCGGCAGGCCCATGGCGCCGAACAGGATGGCGTCGGCGCGCTCGCAGGCCTTCATCGACGAATCTGGAAAAGCGTCGCCGGTCTCCTTGTAATTGCCCGCCCCGCCGGGGCGGTGGTCGTAGACCAGTGAAAAACCACCGACACGGCTTTGCACCGCGGCAAGCAGTTCAAGCGCCGCCGCCATCACTTCAATGCCAATGCCGTCGCCGGGCAGCACAACAATATCGAACGCGTTTTTTGAGGCCATGATTTTCCTTACTGGTCTAGTCGGACATTGGCTGCGCGGGCGACTTCGGCCCACTTCGCCATCTCATTGCGGATAAATTCGCCGAACTCTTTCGGTGTGTTCGGATCGGGAACCCCGCCGCGCTCGATGATGCGTTCGCGCAACTGCGGTTCGGCCAGCACCTTACGGATATCGGCACTGATACGCTCGACCATATCGCGCGGCGTCGCCGCCGGCAGAACGATGCCCGACCAACCGACGCCCTCGAAGCCCGGATAGCCCGATTCGGCGATGGTCGGCAGCTCGGGCAACTGCGGCACCCGCTGCGATGTGGTCGTCGCGATGGCCTTGATCCGCCCGCCCTTGATATGCGGCAGTGCGGCGGCAAGGCTGTCGAGCATCAGCGGAATCTGCCCGCCGAGCAAATCGGTCATCGCCGGCCCGCTGCCCTTGTAGGGGATGTGCACCAGATCAATTCCGGCCTTGAGCTTGAACAATTCGGCGGTCATATGCTGTGCCGTCCCCGGTCCGGCCGAGGCATAGTTGATGGTGCCGGGCGCTTTTTTCGCCGCCTGCACCAGCTCCTGTATGGTGTTTGGCGCAAAACCCGGATTGGCGATAATGACCAGCGGTGCGATAAATACGTTCGATGCAGCGGCGAAATCACGCGCCGGGTCATAAGGCAGCTTGGCATAGACGCCGGGATTGACGCCCAACGTACCACTGGTACCCATCAACAGGGTGTAACCGTCGGCCACCGCGTCCTTGCCAGCCATCACCCCGGGTACGCCACCGCCGCCGGCACGGTTCTCCACTACCACCGACTGCCCCCACAACGCGGCCAGCCGTTCGCCGAGCATGCGCCCGAAAATGTCTGCCGCCTGCCCCGGAGGAAACGGCACGATCATGCGTACCGTGCGTGTCGGGTAAGCGGCCTGGCCCCGGGCAAGCGGGACCAGCCCGAGTGCGCCCAGCGCCAGTGCGGCCCCGCCCATGTACTTGAGGAGTGTGCGACGGTTCATGTTCAGGCTCCGCTTCAAAGTTGCTGCAATCGATAGCGCTCGAGGATGGCCAGCAGTTCGCGGCTGCCGCGCTGGCGGTGGGCACGGTTGAGCTCAAACGCGCCGGCGGCGTCACCGGCGCGGATGCGCTCGACCAGCGCCATGTGCTCCTTGGTCGAGTCGGCCGGCTTGGGCCGCAAGCGCAGCGTGAACATGCGCGCGCGATGGGCACGGTCCCAGTAATTGAGCACCGATTGCACCAGCATGCGGTTACCGGACAGTTCGATCAGCTCGCGGTGGAAGCGCTCATCCGCCCCGGCCCAGGCGTCAAGGTCGTCGGTGCGCAAGGCCTTGGCCATATCGCGCGTGGCCGCCTCGAGCGAGGTGAGCTCGCGCTCACTCGGCTTGCGCATCACCACCAGCTCGGCGGCAATCGATTCGAGCGCGGTGAGGATTTCGTAGATTTCCTTCATGTCGGTGGCCGAGACCGGCAGCACGCGCATGCCATGGCGCGGGATCACCTCCACCAGGCCTTCGTTTTGCAGCCGTATCAGCGCTTCGCGCAAGGGTGTGCGGCTGATGCCAAGCTCACTCGCCAGCTCCTGCTCGAGCGCCTGGTGGCCGGGGGGATAGACGTTATCGAGAATGCGCCGGCGTATCAGGTCGTAGGTATCCAGAACAAGCGATTTACGCGACGCCGCCGGCCCCTCGGGCATCGGGCTCTTGGCTGCACGCTTGGGCGCGGCGATGGTGGCTTTTTTTATCATCGCATCAGGTCAGTAATGCCAGTGTGCCGGTGGCAGGCCGGCAACGGGGGAACGGAAAGAAGCAATGGTGTCCCCCAACAGGCAGCCAAGGTAGGCGGTGCGCAAATCCGGCCCGCCGAACGCCAGGCTGGAGATGTTGCGCAGCTTCACACTTTTCACGTTGTCAAGGTGCGGTCGCCCAAGTTCGCCGGCCTGGTACGCGGCTTCGACCCACTTGAGGTGATCCGCATCGGCATCCTCCAACAACACGGTCTGCGCACCATCGGGCGCGACACGGATGACGCGATTGCTGACGATGCTGGTAATCCACACACCGCCCTCGGCATCCATGGTCAGACCGTCTGGGAAAGTACCGGCACCAAACTCGGTGACCACTTCCTTGGCGCCAAGACTTGCACCCGCGCCGATGCGGAATCGCGAAAGCCGGCGCGAAAATGTTTCGTTGACATATAGCCATTGCCCCGAAGCGTCGAGCGCGACCTCGTTGGTATAGCCGAGGCCATCGGCGACGATGCGCGCGCCGCCGCCATCGAGCAGCACGATAAAGCCGTCGGCCACCCCGGCGCGATAACCGAGCGAGCGCGGCTTGAGGCGGGTGCTTACGGTAAGCCAGATGCGCCCGAGCGCGTCTTCAAGCACAAAATTCGACGGCGGCAGTGCAACCCCGTCCACCGCCTCGAGCAGCGGCGTCACCCGGCCCTCGCGCGTGAGGTGGAACAGCCCGCCCGCTTCCTCGCCCAAATCGGCGAGCAGGAAGGAACCGTCGCGCCGCAGCGCCACGCCGTTGGGCCGCATGGCACGACCACCCGGCGCCTCGCCGCCATAAAACGCCTGCGTGCCGTCGGGGCGGATATGCGCCACCCCGCCGCGCCAGTCGGCGCTGAAAATATCGCCGCGCGCGGTGCACAGCACACACTCGGGGCGGTTCAGCCCACTGCCGCTAAAGCGCACATCGGCCAGACTGACCGGTCGGCCATGCGTCGCCTGCGGCTGCAGTGCTGTGCCCAAAAACACCCCCGGATAAAAGGAATACTGTAACGTGGGCGTTAATGTATACGTTAAATAGACGATGTCAAGCTGCACCGCCGCAGCGAAATGCGCTGCCGTTCCTCAGGCCGGCTGAAACTGCAACTGGTATAGCCCTGTCGCCAGGTCATGCGCCCCAGCGCCGGACAGCAAGGCCGCCGGGAGCAGTTCCGCGCACGCATCCTCCAGCGCCTTGCGCTCGCCGCCGCCCTCGACCAGCACTACCCAGTTGGGCGTCAAGGCCTTGTTGGGCCGGGATTTCTTTTCCGCCGTCTGCACAGCGCTCGCCTCCATATCGCCCAGACACAAGTGGGCCCCGACTATCCCCGGTCGCGCGGCGAGTGCACGCAACGCCGTCTCGACCAGTGCGCGGTGCGCCGCGCCTTGTTCCGACGCAACGTCGTAGCGCCAGGTCATCAGCATCCCGCCCTGCCCGCTGCCCAGCGTCAGGGCGACACGGCACAACGAACGCACATTGCCGTAAAGTTGCGGGGCAACGCGGCGCGTCATGGCGCTTGGATTCTCCAGTCTGGCGAGGTAGTCCGGCCCGGTCAGCACGTCCAGCGATTGCGCCTCATAGAGCGTGCAAAACTCCGGCGCGCCGTGCAGGGCAACATAGCGCCGCCCGCGCAGGAAGCCCGGAATGCCGACGCGCTCTGCCATGTGCTCGCGGTTATGCCATTCAAAATAGTCCGCGCGCGCCGCAATCGGCACGTCATGCCATATCGTCACCGCCGCATTGCCGAGCAAGCTCATGTCATTTCGCCTTTTTGTATTTTGCAGGAATCAAGCATCAGTCAGTACGTGCTGCGACCGCCGGACAAATCGAACGCCGCGCCGGTTGAAAAGGAACAATCGCCGGAACTGAGCCAGGCGACCATGCGCGCAATCTCCTCGAGTTCGAGCATTCGACCCAGCGGCGTTCGCGCCACCGTCTGCGCCAGCCGCTCGGCCGGCACATCCTTTGAAAATGCGGTCCGCACCGCACCCGGGGTAATGCAGTTGACCAGAATCGCATCCCCGGCGACCTCCATTGCCATCGCCTTGGTGAGGCCGATAATACCGGCCTTGGACGCGCTGTAGGCGGCTGATCCGGCCTTGCCCTCCTTGCCATTGGCCGACGACACATTGACGATATGGCCGCGCTGCGGCGTCGCGGCCTGGGCACGCATCAGTGGAAGAATCGCGCGCGAGCACAGCATGGCACCGAGCAGGTTGATGTCCAGAACGCGTCGCAGATCTTCCACGCTGGTTTCCCAAAGCGGCTTGATCTCACCAAGGACGCCGGCATTATTGACCAGCACGTCGATGCGACCGAATGCTTCGGCGTCAGCCTTGGCGGCGGCTGATACCTGGGCGGCGTCGGTGATATCGACCTGGCGGCCTTGCATCCGCGCGCCAGTCAACTCATGCACCTTCGCCGAGACATCCCACAAGCTCACCGCGGCACCGCAATCGCGCAGCATCCCGCCCACCGCCTGCCCGATGCCGCCGGCGCCACCGGTGACGATGGCGTATTTTCCCGCAAGATCATAGGCGTTCAAGCCTATTCCAGCGGCATCTTGGCGCGCGTTGCGACGTCCTTCACGGTCACCATCTGGCTTCGCACCAGGGCGGCGAACGCTTCCGGTGTGGTCGCCACCGGCTCGGCGCCCAATGCGGTAAAACGCGCCGCCACATCGGGCATCATCACGATCTTGTTGAATTCCGCGTTCAATCGCCGCACCACCGCCGGCGGCGTACCCGCCGCGGCGAAAATTCCATACCACACGGTGACCTCGTAGCCGGGCACCCCGGCCTCGCCCACCGTCGGCACATCGGGCATCAGGGAGGTGCGTTTCGGGCTGGTCACGGCGAGTGCGCGCAGCCTGCCCGAAGCGATGTGCGGCGCCACCGTCGCCGAATCGGTGATGGTGAGATCGGACTCGCCGGTCAGCACCGCGATGGTCGCCGGGTTGCTGCCCTTGTAAGGAACGAAGGTGAATTCGGTGTTGGTTTGCAGCCGGAACTGCTCGCCGAGGATGCGATTGGTCAGGCCGCCCTGGGCGAAGTTCAGTTTGCCCGGATTGCGCCTTGCGTACTCCACCAGCTCAACGACGTTCTTCGCCGGCACCTTCGGGTTGACGACAATGACAAAGGGCAGCGCCAGCAACTGCGCCACCGGCTCCATCGCTCCCGGATCGTAAGGCAGGGTTCGCGTCACCGCGGGGTGGACGGCAAAACCCAGCGTATCGATGAGCAGGGTATAACCGTCGGACGGTGATTTGGCGACAAACTCGTTGGCGATCTGACCGTTGGCGCCGGTGCGGTTCTCGACAATCACCGGCTGCTTGTAGATGTCGCTCAACTTGGGCGCCAGCAATCGCGCGACGATGTCGAGGCCGCCGCCGGGCGAGAAGGGCGAAACAATACGCGTCAGGCGATCCGGATATTGCGCCAGGGCGGCGGGCGCGACCGCCAGCAAAAAACACAACAGCAGATTTTTTAACACCGCAAACCCTCTTTTTTTCCAAAGGCGGCGAAGTGCGCGTTTGCCGGCAGCCTTTGACTGCCCGCCTGCGTCGAATTTCGCCCCGCCCTGCGCGCGCCTGCGCTTCAGATCACCGTCTTGAGCAACCTGCCCATATCGGCCGGGTTCTTGGTGGTCTTGATGCCGCAGGCTTCCATGACGTCGAGTTTTTCCTGCGCCGTGCCCTTGCCGCCCGAAATGATCGCGCCGGCATGGCCCATGCGCTTGCCCTCCGGTGCGGTCACGCCGGCGATAAAGCCGACCACCGGCTTTTTCATGTTGGCCTTGATCCACTCGGCGCAGGTTTCCTCGTCCGAGCCGCCGATCTCACCGACCATGATCACGGCGTCGGTTTCCGCGTCGTCGTTGAACATTTTCATCACGTCGATGTGCTTCAAACCGTTGACCGGGTCGCCGCCGATGCCGACACAGGTCGACTGGCCGAGGCCCAGGTCCATCAACTGTCCCACCGCCTCGTAGGTCAGCGTGCCCGAACGCGACACCACGCCGATGCGGCCCTTTTTGTGGATGTGGCCGGGCATGATGCCAATTTTTATTTCGTCGGGCGTGATCACACCGGGGCAGTTGGGGCCAACCAGGATGGACTTGCGCCCCTGTTTGGCCATCCTGTCCTTCACTTCGATCATGTCGCGCACCGGGATGCCCTCGGTGATGCAGATCACCAGTTCCAGGTCGGCCTCGATCGCCTCCCAGATCGCGGCGGCGGCAAAGGGCGGCGGCACGTAAATCACCGATACGTTCGCGCCCGTCTGTTTTTTGGCTTCGGCCACGGTGCCGAAAATCGGAATGTCGTCGAAGGACTCGCCGGCTTTTTTCGGATTGACGCCGGCGACGTAGCAATTCTTGCCGTTGGCGTATTCCTTGCCCATTTTGGTATGAAACTGGCCGGTCTTGCCGGTGATCCCCTGCGTCATGACGCGGGAGTTCTTGTTGATCAGGATAGACATGCTGTTCTCCTTGGAACCGCTTGCAATGAGGTTTTGCAAGCGGCCGATTTAGGGGAGTATGAGGGGAGATATCCCCTCATGTCGTGAACGAATCTTTATTTGACGGCCGCGACAATGCTCTTCGCGGCGTCGGCCATGTTGGTGGCGGAAATGATCGGCAATCCGGAGTCCTTGAGGATCTGCCGACCCATGTCCTCGTTGGTGCCGCGCATGCGCACCACCAGCGGCACCGACAGCTTGACCTCGCGCGCCGCGGCGACCACGCCGGTGGCGATGGTGTCGCACTTCATGATGCCGCCGAAAATATTGACCATGATGCCCTTGACCTTTGGGTTCTTGAGCATGATCTTGAACGCCTCGGTCACCTTCTCCGCGGTCGCACCGCCGCCCACGTCCAGAAAGTTCGCCGGTTCGCCGCCGAACAGCTTGATGGTGTCCATCGAGGCCATCGCCAGGCCCGCGCCATTCACCAGGCAGCCGATGTTGCCGTCAAGCGAGATGTAGGACAGGTCGAATTTTGACGCTTCGATCTCGGCCGGATCCTCTTCATCGAGGTCGCGCAGGGCGACCAGGTCGGGGTGGCGGAACAATGCGTTGGAATCGAAATTGATCTTGGCGTCGAGCGCAATCACCTTGCCCTCGCCGGTGAGGATCAGCGGGTTGATTTCCGCGAGACTCGAATCGGTATCCCAGAAGGCTTTGTACAAGGCCTGCAATTGCACCCGCGCCTGCGCGATGGAACCGGGCGGCACGCCGATTTTCGCCGCGACGTCGTCGGCCTCGGCATCTTTCAGCCCGGTCGCAGGATCGATGAACACCTTGAAGATTTTTTCCGGGGTGTGCGCGGCCACTTCCTCGATGTCCATGCCGCCTTCGCTTGAGGCCATCAGGGCCACACGCTGGGTGACGCGGTCCACCACCATGCCGACATAGAGTTCCTTCTTGATGTCGGCGCCCTCTTCGATCAGCAGGCGCCGCACCTTCTGCCCCCCGGGCCCGGTCTGGTGGGTCTTCAGTTGCATGCCGAGAATCTGGCTGGCGAAGGCTTTCACCTCATCGAGGGATTTGGCCACCTTGACGCCGCCGCCCTTGCCGCGTCCGCCGGCGTGGATTTGCGCCTTGACCACCCAGACCTTGCCACCCAGCGTGGTTGCCGCCTTCACCGCCTCATCGACGGAAAAACAGGCAATACCCTTGGGCGTGATGACGCCGTACTTGCGCAGCACCTCTTTCGCCTGATACTCATGAATCTTCATCGTCACTCCCCCTTGAATGTGCCTGCAGTGTCACGCGGTGCGCCGGGAGGCGCCTTGACCGCCGTCAATCGTCGCCATTTACCGTTTCGCCCACGCGCTTTCAGTCCACCCGGTGCCATTTCGGGTAGTACTGCGCCACCGCCGGTCCGCGCGTGTCGAGCGCATGGCAGCGATCGAGTTGGAACGGCTTGCCGCCGTGGTTGCTGTTTTCACGCCGCTCGCCGGCATACGCCTGGATGGCGGCAGTCGGCAGCAGGCCGATGAGTTCGGTCAGGTGGGTGCAGCCGCGCACTTCGCCAAAACGCTCCAGCACCGCCTTGCGAAAACCGCGTTTGAGGTTCAAGCCGGCCAGCGCCGCGTAGGCCGGATTGATGCTGTCGCACTGGCCGGCATAAGGCATGCCGTCGGTCTGGCTCACCGCTTCGAGAATGTCGTAGGCACGGTTGATGGTGATGCGCACCCACATGTCGTGCACCGCTTCACCGGCCGGGCGCAGGCCGCTGGCGAGCGGAAAATCGTGCGCCTTGACATCGGTCAGCCGCGCCTCGATTTCCATCAGACCGTCGGAACGCCGGTAGGCCTCGATGGTGATGCTGCGTGTGTGAAGGGCTTCGCGTGTTACTGACGCGGCGGGCGCGGGAAGAGGCATGGGCGGTATCACACTGGCTCTTTTGCAGAGCAGCAAATTTTAACACAGCACCCGCGCTATTCCCTACCTGCGCCCCGGGGCGCGCAAACTGATTATCATGCTCCCACACCACAGCCGGGATTAACGCAATGAAACACGTGCTAGCGCTCGACCAGGGCACCACCAGTTCGCGCGCCATTGTCTTTGGCGACGACGGCGCGCCAAGAGCGCAGGCACAACGCGAGTTCCGGCAGATTTTTCCGCAACCCGGTTGGGTCGAGCACGACCCGGTGGAAATCTGGGACAGCCAGCTTGCCTGCGCGCGCGAGGCCCTCGCCAAATCCGGCCTGCACGCGCGCGAGCTTTCCGCCATCGGCATCACCAACCAGCGCGAAACCATCGTCGTTTGGGACCGTGCCAGCGGCGAGCCTTTGCACAATGCCATCGTCTGGCAGGACAGACGCACCGCCGATTACTGTGCCCGGCTCAAGGCCGCCGGCCACGAGGCCATGGTGCGCGCCAAAACCGGCCTGCTGCTCGACCCCTACTTTTCCGCCACCAAGCTGGCGTGGCTGCTAGACAATGTTGTCGGCCTGCGCGCGCGCGCCGAACGCGGCGAAGTCGCCTGCGGCACCATCGACAGCTGGCTCGCCTGGAAACTCTCGGGCGGCCGCCTGCACATCACCGATCCGAGCAACGCTTCGCGCACCCTGCTCTACGACATTCATCGCAACTGCTGGGACGAGGAATTGCTTGCGCTCTTCAAGGTGCCGGCAGGCGTGCTGCCCGAGGTGCGGCCTTCCTCGCACTTGCACGGCAACATTGAAGCCTCAGTGCTTGGGACGCCGGTAGTGCTGGCCGGCATCGCCGGCGACCAGCAGGCGGCCTTGTTCGGCCAGGCTTGCCACGCACCCGGCATGGCCAAAAACACCTATGGCACCGGCTGCTTCATGCTGCTCAACACCGGTGCCGAAGCGGTGCGTTCAAAAATGGGGCTGCTCACCACGCGCACCGCCAACGTCGGCGGCGCCCCACCCGGTTACGCACTGGAGGGCAGCGTGTTCATTGGCGGCGCGGTGGTGCAATGGCTGCGCGACGGCCTGGGCATCGTCAGCCACGCCTCGGCAGTGGAAGCGCTCGCGGCGAGCGTGCCAGACAGCGGCGGTGTGTTTGTCGTGCCGGCCTTTGCCGGACTGGGCGCGCCGCACTGGGACGCCTTTGCCCGCGGCAGCATGATGGGGCTCACACGCGGCTCCACCAAGGCCCACATCGCCCGCGCCGCGCTCGAAGCCATCGCCTTCCAGTCGGCCGAACTGCTGCTGGCCATGCAACAGGACTCGGGCGATGCGGTGCGCGAATTGCGCGTCGATGGTGGTGCCGCCGCCAACACCCTGCTGATGCAATTCCAGGCCGACCTGCTGGGCATTCCGGTGGTGCGGCCGGCGGTGCTCGAAACCACGGCACTGGGTGCCGCCTACCTCGCCGGCCTGGCCACCGGTGTCTGGGCCAGCACGGAAGAAATCGCGCGGCAATGGCGTGTCGAGCGCCGCTTCGAGCCGGCGATGTCGCGCGATGAGGCGGCAGCGCGCCTATCCGGATGGACGCGCGCGGTCAATCGCAGCAAGGGCTGGGCCGAGCCGCAGCCCGGCTGATACTTGACAGGCGGCAGCCCCGGTTTCATAATCTAGTCAGTTAAACAGACTAGATTATAAGGGGTCAATAATGCGGTATTCCCAATGGCAGTTGCAAACGGCTAAAGCGCAGTTGAGTGAGCTCGTGGAAGCGGCCCTGCGTGGCGAACCACAGCGGATCACCCGGCATGGCAAGGATGCGGTGATGGTGCTCTCCGAGCAGGCCTATGTCGCGCTGAAGAGCAGCGCGAAAAAAGACGCGCCGGATTTTGTCGCGCATCTGCTCGCCATGCCGCGAGAACGCACCGTTCAGGACAAACCGGCGGTAGAACAGACAAAGCTTGTCATGCGTGACATCGAGCTGTGAGCTTCCTGCTCGACACGATGGTGCTCTCCGAATTGCGCAAAGCCAGGCCGTCGCGCAAGGTGGTTCAATGGGTCAAGGCGCAAAAAGCGGAGAGTTTGTTCATCAGCGTCGTCAGCATTGGTGAAATTGAACGCGGCATTGAAAGAGCGCGCAAATCCGATGCGGTGTTTGCCGCCGCATTGGAACAATGGGTGGAGACCCTGTTAAGCCTGTATGCCGATCGCGTATTGCAGGTGTCCGCAAACACCGCGCGGCTTTGGGGCCGGCTTTCAGCCAGGCTGGGGCACGATGGCGCCGATCTTTTGATAGCCGCCACGGCGCTGAGCTATGGTTCAACAGTAGTTACCCGCAACGTCAAACATTTTAGCCCGACTGGTGTGCGTGTTTTTAATCCGTTTGACGAGGCGAAGTGAATGCGTATTTCTGGGAATCCCCCTCCCACACGGGGGTCTGATTGCTTGCATTCTCACAGCCCTAGGCATTGAGGAAAATATGATCAAGCTCATAAAAAGAACATCAGGATTTTTTCTGTTGGGAATGTCACTCAGTTCTTTTGTGTATGCACAGGCAGTAGTGTCCGGTTAAATATCAAACAAGTTCAATTGGTTGGCGATATTTGATTGATTTTCTGTGTGATCGTGGGGCTGGAAGGCGGAAGATATCTGTATTTTCTCAAACACCGAGACCGAAAGAAC
>Ga0194061_1000138_pt1 | contig 42976 bp, 40 predicted proteins | sample SepL2221m_MetaG_FD_163423 | JGI IMG/M metagenome (GOLD analysis project Ga0194061, IMG submission 163423) | Anoxic zone freshwater microbial communities from boreal shield lake in IISD Experimental Lakes Area, Ontario, Canada - Sep2016-L224-21m | ecosystem: Environmental > Aquatic > Freshwater >... | reverse complement strand
TCGCACCGCGTGGTGTTCGTCCATGATTCCCGTGTACTGCACCGGCATGTCCCAGCCGCCAAAGCCGATCATTTTTCCACCGAGGCGGACGTGCTCGGCGTGGAGTGGCGTGCGTTTCAAATCGGCGGCGTCGGACATGGGGCGCGCAGGTTAGAAGGCGGCTCCGGTGTGTCAACGCCGTGTGGGACAGGCGGCGCTGCTCGTCGTCAAAAGTGTAACGTTGGACGTTAAATGTTAAACGTTGAAGCCCCGCGCAGCGGACTCATGAATGAAAATCTTGCGCGCAGCCGTGGCACGCCTGCGGCGGGCCAAACGTCCAACATTTAACGTCCAACGTCCGGAAGTGAGCCTACCGCGAGGTGCGCTCCAGCCACGGCACGAGGCGCGCGGACGAGAAGCCGAGCAGCGCCCCGATCACCAGGCCGCCGACGTGCGCGCCATTTGCGATCGGACCGAGCAGGCCGGTGAAACAAAGCACCATCCACATGAGCATGAGCTGCACGGTCTGCGGGTGCATCTGCCAGTTCTGGTCGCGGCCAAATTTTCCCTTCATCCACAGGAAGCCGAACAGCCCGTAATTCACGCCTGACATGCCGCCGAAGTAGGGGTGCTCCGCCGACACGTACTGCACGAGATTCGAGCCGACACCGATGGCCATCACGAGCGCGAGCAGCTTCGCCCCGCCGAAGCGCGACTCGATGAAGCGCCCGAGCTGCGCGAGCATCATCATGTTGAAAATGATGTGCATCCAATCGCCGTGCAGAAAAATCGGCGTGATGAGCCGCCACACTTCGCCGTCGCGGACTTCGGGGAGGAGCTGCGACGGCAGAGCCGGCGTGGCGTGGGCGAACGGCTTCTGCGAGATGTGGAGCCGCTTGAGCGCCACGCTCGCCGTCTGCGGATCGCGTGGCATGAAGCCCGTGTAAATCGTGACGGCGATCGTGAGCACCACGAGCAGGATCGTGATCATGCCGCCGCCCGCAAAATTCCGCTCGTAGCCGACGCGCGCCTCGTCCGCGACCGTCGAGCGGCGGCGCTTCTCGGACTTCACGAGTTGCGCGCGGATGACCTTCGCCGCCGCCGTGGCGTCGCGGAATTCCGGCGCATCCGGCGATGTGCGGAAAAGCGCGAACAACCGTGCCGCCTCGGTGATCTGATCGTCATCATGCACCCAGATCGAAAATGTCCCGGTGTCCTCCTGCTCGGCGTTATTCCCGATGCCGCGCGACACGAGCACATCGTGAAATGTCCGCGCTTGGTTTTCGTCCTGCAATTCTCCGACTCTTCGCATCCGCGGGATCTAGCAGCGCATCTGCGGCGGCACAAGTTACACGACGCGCACGTTCAGGGCTGGCGCATAAAAATGACACTGGCGAGGAGCTGCAACGCCCGGGTGGAGCACGCTCGTGCTGTTTTCGGCGACCCGCCAGAAAGGCCTCGTGGCGTCGGAGGAAACACGCAGGGCTTCTAAATCGGTGCGCCATCAAATCTGGACGCGCCTCACAAACGCACGTCCTTCGGGTGTCTGCGGCGAGTCGCCGCAGACCGCACGCGAGTCGCGTGCTCCACCCGGAAGCTTCCGCCCGCCGCTGCCGCGCTTTTGATGAGGCAGCCCTGTGCGCACGTTCCCACGCGCGGCGTCAGACGCTGCGCGCCATCAGGTAGTCGTCCATCACGAAGCCGCCGCCGATGTCGAACACGGCTTCCTTTTCGATGTGGAAGCCGGCCTTGAGATACGCGCCGATCGCACGCCCATTGCGCTTGTTCACCTGCATCCACATCGCGTGTGCGCCGAGCGCGCGTGCGCGTGCGGCGATGTGTTCGATCATCTTCCTGCCGAGGCCAAGGCGCTGGTGCTGCGGGAGGAGATAGAGCTTGCTGATTTTCACACGGCCGTCGTCCTCGCGCTGCCACGAGAGGAAGCCGGCGGGCGCGCCGTCCACCACGGCGATTTCCCACGGTGTGCCCGCTGCGAATTGCCGGCGGATTTCTTCCTCGGAATACATCCAGCCGAGCATGAATTCAATCTGCTCCGGCGCGATGATGCCGGGGTAGCACTCGCGCCAAATGCGCTGCGCGAGATTGCGGAGCAGCGGGATGTCGGCTTCGGCGGCAGGGCGGATGTGCATCGCGCGAAAGGTGGAGATTACCCAGTGTGATGTCAGGCTTGGAATGACGGGGAATTCTTCGTCAGCGTGCGCGCAATGTGGAGCCGACAATGGGTCGGCCCGGCTAGGAGCGGTGTCCCGTGTCGGGCCATGTGCGCGCGGCTGCTCACAAGCTGTGAGGCGATCAGCCCGCGCTTTCACAAGCGCGGCTACGGGAAGTCGGCCCGCCTCCTGACGTCGGCGGCTACGGGTTTTCTTTCGGCTTCGCCGGAGCCGGGGCGGCGTCGGATTTTGACGGCGCACCATTTTCCACAGCGGCAGGTTTCGCAGGATCGGATGGGTGTGCCTTGTCCGTGCCGCGCCGTTGCCACATCACGATCGCAACAAGCACAAGGTTCGCGGCGGCGATGCTGAAAAAAATCAGCCGCACGCGCTCGGCTGCGCGTTTGCCTTCGGGGGAGATGGGCGCTGTTTTTTTGGCAGGCATCGTGGTCAGTGGAGGCCTTCGTAGAGTGCGGCGTAGCGCGGTGCGAGCTTTGCCCAGGCGAAATTCTCCCATGCCCAATCCACGAGTGCGGCGCGGTTGGCTTCGGTGCGTCGCGGCTGGGAAAAGAAGCGCGCGAGCTGTGTGCGGATGTCCGCTGTTTCCGGTCGTGCGATGAAGCCGCGTTCGCCGCCGAGCGTGTCGGCCCACGGCGTCTCGGTCGTCGTGAGCGCGGGCGTGCCGACCTGGCAGGCTTCGAGCACGGCGAGGCCGAAATTTTCCGAATGCGTGGGCAGGCAGAAAAGATCAGCGCCTTGAAAATACGGCCAGCGATCGTCGCCCCAGACGGGGCCGATCCAGTCGGTGCGCGGGAGCCGCTGGGCATTTTGCACAATGAAATCGCGGCAGCGCGCGGCGTAGCCGGGCTGGTCCTCGGGGCCGACGATCACAAGGCGCGTCGCACGCGGCGTTACGCCGTGCAGTTCCGCGAGTGCGGCGAGCAGCATGTCGAGGCCCTTCTTTTCGTGGATGCGTGAGAGGAAGAGCAGCACCGTTTCGTCTGCGTGCCATCCGAGTTTCGCTCGCGCGGCGGCGTGGTCGGGGCGCTTGTCTGCGGTGAGTCCGAGCGGGAGCGATTCGATCCGGCTGCGCGGGAAAAATTTCGCGAGACGATCCGCCTCGGGCTTTGCGGTCGCGAGCACGCACGCGGCGTTTGCGATCCATCGCTTTTCGATGAGGTGGAAATACGGCCACTTTTTCCAGAGCCTCTGCCGCCATGCCCAAGGCTCGATCATCCCGTGCGGGCTTACGATGAACGGGATGCCGCGCCGCCGGCATTCGCGTGCGAGTGCGGGGAAGTTCCGCTGCCACAGGCCGTGAAAATGCGCGACGGCACCGGCTGAATCTTCCGGCAGCGGTCCGTTCACCGAGACGCTGTGGCCGAGCGGTCTCATCGCGGCGGCGAGCGAGGTGATCGCGGCGTCGAGGCCGCCGATTTTTTGTGCAGCCGGTGGCTCGTAGAAATGGATGTTCACGCGCGCTGTTCCAGGGCCTCGCGGTAGAGGCGTTCGTAATTCGCGGCCATGGTCGCGAAGGAAAATTTCTCCTCCGCCAATCGCCGGGCCTTGGCACCGAGTGCCGCGAGCCCGTCGCGATCTGCGAGCGCGGTCTCGCACCCTGGCTGCAACGCGACCGACACGTCGCCTGTGAGAAATGGGAGTTCGGCGAGAAGGTTTTCCGTGACGACGACTGGCAGCGCGGCGGCCAGCGCCTCGAGGAGGGCAAACGAGAGCCCCTCGAATTCGGCCGTGTGCAGGAATGCGTCGGCTGCGCGAAGATAGGGCTGCACGTCGTTTGTCCACGCGATGCGACGCACGCTGTCAGTGAGGCCGCGTTCCTGCACCGCCCGATCAAAGTCGCCGGCGAGCGCGCCGTCGCCGACCCACGCGAAGCGCGCGCCGGGCACGCTCCTGCGAATTTTCTCCGCCCACTCCAGCCAGAGCAGCGGGCGCTTCTGCGCGACCACGCGACCGACGCCGACAAAGAGCGTCCCGCCCGGTGCCACACGGAGTTCGGCGCGCACGGAATTGCGGACATCGGGTTGCGCGGAAAGGTCGGGAATCGGAACGCCATTCAGCACGGTCCGGATGCGTGCGGCAGATCCGGCAAAGGCGCACAATTCGCGTTCGCGCTGATCGAGCGTGGGCACGAGGATGCCGTGGTAGCGGCGCAGGCGGCGTGCCGCGATCCAGTCGCGTGCGAAGGCATGGCGTGCCCGGAGGTAGCCCGCGCTTTGCGTGATGTGGATCGTCGCGATGCTCGAGATTCCGCTGCGCTCCGCGGCATCGAGAAGGTCGAGGCCGTCTTCGAGGTTCTGCTTGTTGATGTGAATGACATCGGGCGCGATCTCACGCCATTGCGCGGCGATTTGCCGTGCGACCCGTCCGCCGAAGATGTGCGCGAGCGAGCGCGTGCGGTAGTCGTAGGTGTTTTTGTAACCGGTGCGGATCACTTTTCCGATCGGTGCGAACAGTGCGGCAAGCTCATCCATGCGCGGGTGCGTGGACATCCAGAGCGAGACTTCATGGCCGCGCTCCGTAAGCGCCCGTGCAAGGTAGAGCAGGCAGAGTTCGCCTCCGCCGCGCGAACCGCTGCTGGTGCTGGCGAGGAGGATTTTCAGAGCGGTTGGGAGTTGGGGGTTTGGAGTTGAGGAGCGCAGACCGTGTGCAAGGCCTGTGCCCACCGTTCGGCTCCGCGCGCGGGAGTCCAGTCCGCGGCCGCGCGCGATGAGGCTTCGCCGTGTGCGCGGGCGAGGTCGGGATTCGCAGCGTAGCGGAGCATGGCGGCGGCGAGTGCATTTGCGTCACCGGCAGAAAAAGTGAAGCCGTTTCCGCCTTCGCGCAGGAGGTCGTGCGCCGCGCCGACGTGATCGCTCGCGATGATCGGCAGGCCCGCGCCGAGCGCCTGGTTTACGACGACGCCCCATCCGTCGTGACGGCTCGGGAGCACGAAGACATCGGCCTGTGCGAAGAACGGCGGCAGCGCCTCGGGGGCCTGGAAGCCCGCGTATCGCACGCGCGCGCGCACCAATGGCGTGAGCGCGGCGAGCATCTGCGGCAGTTCCGCCTCGCGGCCCACGAGGAGCAGGCGTGCATTTTCCGGCAGAGCCGCGAATGCGGCGAGGAGGTGATCCACGCCTTTGCGCGCGATCATCTGTCCACAGAAAAGAAACGTCACGGTGCCGGGCTCGCGCGGCGGTCGCGGCTCGGCGGCGAAGGGCGCGAGGTCGCAGTGGTAGGGGATATTGAAAATGCGCGTCTTTGGAAACCGCTCGGCGTAGTCGCGCTCGGCCCACGATCCGATCGCGGCGATGCCCGCGGCACGATGAAGCGGCGCAGTAAGCAGGTCGTGCCTGCGCGAGCGTGCGCCAAGTTTTTCCCCCCAGAACATCCAGCGCGCGCGCCGCAGCTTCGCGCGCAAGAGCCACTGGCCGGTGAGCGACATGAGCGTATTGCACACGACCACATCGTAGTCGCGCGGCGACGGGAGCCGCCAGTTCACATGCACGCGTGCGTGTCCGATCGAAAACCAGAAGCCCGGCAGGTAGCTCTCATACGCCGCGAGCGGACGCTCCGGCCACGGCGAGTCCGGCGCAGCGCGCTCCATGTAAAAAACGCGCGGCGTGACATCCGCCCGCGCCGCGAGCGCCGCGAAAAGATCGCGCTGGTACGGTGACGGGAGCACGCTGACGAATGCGACTTTCATCACGCGTCCGCGGTGAAAATATCGCACGCGTGACGGCGGCCCGTTGCTCCGGTGCTGATCGTTGGGCGCGGCGGATTCAATCTTCGGAATATGGCTGCCCGCTGTCGTCCGCGCCGGGAAGATTCCGGCGGGAGCGCGAGGAGAATGCGAGCGCCCGGGCCTTCCGCGCGAGGTAACGGACAAGGTAGCCCGTGCCGACGATCGCTGCGACGGTGGGAAGGAGCGCGGTCGTGTACGTGAAGATGCTGCGCATCGAGATCACGGCGGCGAAAAATCCGGACGCGTAGATGAGGATGCCAAGCTCGGAATTTTTCGGGCCCATGAGGTGCGACCACCAGCCATTGATCGCGCCGAAAAACAGGGCGCACAGCAGGACTCCGAAAAAGCCGCCCGCCATGTACGCCTCGCCTGCGAAGCTCGCGGAGATCGTGATCGATCCGCTGAAGTCGCCGAGCGCGTGTTCGATGCTGTTTGAGAGTCCCTCCGGCTTTCCTTTCCACAGCGCGCGCGGGATCGGGCGGATCAGTGCGAGATACGGCACCTCGAGGCCGAGGTAGGGCATCCGCGACGGAAATACGGACGTGAGCTTCGCGATGTTGCACAGGTTGTAGTCCACATACAGCGTGTCGGCCTTGGTGATCGACATGGGCGCCTCGCCGGCGAGAAATTTCCCCAGGCCATGCGTGCGGATGTGGAGCATCGCGACCGTGCCGAACATCATCAGCGCCGCGGCGGCACCGCTGAGGACGAGCAGCTCCTTCTTCCGTCCCTTCGGCGCGGCGAACGCAAACCCGATGATGAAAGTGACCAGATAGCTTGCGAGCACACTCCGCGTGGCGCCGGCAAAGGCGATGAAGAGCACAAGCAGAAACCCGGAGACCACCAGGAACAGCGAGAGGATGCCGAAGCGATGCCGCCGCGCGAGAATGATTCCCGCGAGCGGAGGCACGAGATTGATGAGCATGTTCAGCTCGTAGAGCAGCGAGCCGAAGTCGCCTAGCCTCCCGCGGCCCCACGGCTGCTCGAAGCGCGGACGAGTGAGGTAGTCCAGCCACTTCACGGGACTGAAGCCGACGGCGGGCGAGGCCCACTGGTGCGCGTAGCCGATGCAGAATGCGGTCCAGAAAATGAGCACCAAAATTCCGGGCGGGATTTCGTGGGTGAGCAGCCGCTGGAAGGGCGGCCGTTTCGGGTGGAAAAAATGCCGCCCGATCAGCAGGCCGGCAAATCCGAGGATGACGAGGTTGATCGCCGTCGCAGCGTTGTCACGCGTGGCCAGCGCATCGAATTTTGTCTGCGGAAAAAGGAACTCGAAGAGCGTCAGAAAATAGAATGCCAGGATTGCGAGGACATCGGCGCGGATGAGGTTGTTCAGTCCCTTGCGCACGTCGAACGAGAACCCGAGGGCGAGCGACAGGATCGTCCCGATTGCCGCGATGGATGCCATCGCGGAGGGGCGCTGTGCCGCGCCTCCGCTGCTCGCGGCGAAGGCCGTGATGACCAGCCCGATCAGGCTTGCGACGGTGGCGCTTTGCTGCGGCTGGGGACACTCCCACACGTCCGTCTCCGGTGCCTGCTGCCGGTGCTGCGGCCCCGGCGGAATGACCCCGCGCGGCGGGGCGTTCGTCTGCTTCTTTGCTGGTCGCGGGAAAAAATTCATCGGCTGAGGGCTGCCTCGCTCTCCGCAATAATTGTGCGAGCGCCTTTCGTCCACGTGAAGTTGTCCGACGTGCGCCCAGGGTTCCGCTCCCACCAAGCGAGTTCGGCCGCGAGCGAGGCGGCGTCGCCGACGGGAAAAATGCTGCCGTTCTCGCGGTGCCGGATGCAGTCCTTGCCGCCGGTGCGATCGCTCACGATGCACGGGCAGCCGCAGTTCAGCGCCTGCGGCACGACGAGGCCGAAGCCCTCCTCGAGCGACGGCAGCACGAGCACGCTGCTGTCGCGCATCACCCGTGCGAGGTGCTCCTGCGGCAGCGCGCCGTGGAAGGTGAGCGGTGTCGCGCCGCGGTACGCTGCGAAGTCCTTCGCAGTCTCCGCGGACCGCGAGCCGATGAATTCCATCTTCCAATGCGCGCGGCCCGCGAGCGTGAGCGCTTCGAGCAGCGTGCGGATGCCTTTGCGCAGGCTGATCTGCCCTGCGAAGAGGATGCGGAAAAATGGCGGCGCGGATGGATTCTCCGCACTGCGGAAGACGCGTGAATTCGTATCCGCGCCGTACGGGGCGACCCACACGCGGGCTGCGGGGATGCCGGTCGCGATGAGCTGATCGCGCACGACGGTGGATGCGGCACAGTGGAAATCGGCGAGCGCATATTCCTCGTCCTCACGCTCGAAATACGCGGCGTCATACGGGCATTCTTTTTCGAGGCTCATGCCGACGCGCTCGTATTCGGGGCGCATGATGCGCACCCATTCGCGCGCAGGGCCGGTCGCGTGGTTAAGCACGGTACGAATGCCGAGCTTCTTCGCGGCGCGAAATGTGTGCAGCGCCTGGCCGGGCATCGCGTGGATGAAATCGCACGGCTCCAAGTGTGCGCCGACCCAGCGGTCGAAGCCCCGATCCTGCCACAGGAAAAGCCGCCTGGCGCTCGGACGCAGCGCGGCAGGCGCATATTTCAGCAGGCCGTACACGACGTTTGTGCGGAAGCTGAAGCAGCGCAGGTGCGCGGGATTTGCATCCGCGATTTTCCATGCGGGATAGCCCGAGTAGAAGTGCGCGAGCGCACCAGCCTCGGCGACGGCGCGCGCGGTGGGCCACATGTGGCACGGGTTCGTGGCGGAGAAGGAAATCCTCATGGCTGCGCGGATGTTGCCTAACCCGCGGGTCGCGCAAGAGAAGAAAATACGCCGGGGCCGCCGGGGGTTCTTGCTTGCGCCCGTGTACGCGGGGCCGACAGCATGATCCGCGATTTTCCATGGCACCCGGCGTCAGCATCATCATCCCCACCTATCGTCGTCCGGAGCCGTTGCGTGACACGCTCGCGGATCTCGGGCGGCTGAAACCGGCGCGCGCGGAAGTACTCATCGTGGATCAAAGTCCCGTGGCGTGCATTGAGGGCGACAGGCTCACGCTCCCGAACGGAATCCCCGTGCGCATCCTGCGCCGTCCGCCGGGCGTCGTCGCCGCGCGCAATTACGCAGCGGTAGAGGCGCGGCATGAGGTGCTCCTTTTTCTCGATGACGACGTGCGCATCGCGGACCCCGCGTTTCTGGATCGGCACTTGGAAAATTACGCCGATCCCGCCATCGCCGCCGTGTGCGGGCAGGAACTCAACGTGCCGGACTTCGCGCCGGAGCCGCCCGACCGATCGCGGTTCGCGTCGCTCTACGAGGCGGCGGAATTTTTCAACCGCCGATCCTCCGAGCGGCGGGACGTCGCGCATCTCTCGACGTGCAACTGCTCGGTGAGGAAAAGCGCGTTCGATCAGGTCGGCGGGTTCGATCCGATCTTCACCGGCAATTCGTATGGGGACGATACCGACCTCGCGATCCGGATCGCGCAGGGCGGGATGCGGATTGTGTTCGATCCAAAGGCATCCGTGCGGCACCTGCACTGGCAGGCGGGCGGCCTGCGGCTGAGCGATTCCACGAATGCCGCGAGCGAGTTCGACAAGCATTTTTCCTCGTGGCTCGTCTATTACCGCCATGTCCCGCCGCGCTGGCGCCGGTGGTTTTTGTGGCATCGGATTTTGCGCCGCCGTCTTTTGCTCCGCAGGAACGTGTTCCGCCTGCACCGCTGGCCGGCGATTCTCAGCGGCATGTTCGCATCGCGTGTCGCCGCGCGGAAACTGATCCGCGGCAGCGGGCCGTCCGCTGGCTGATGTCGCGGGGGGAGAGGATTCAATCCGCGCCTGCGGCGAATTTTTCCAGCCACTCGCGCTCGGACTCGATCGGCTTGCGCAGAAGTTCCATCCACGCGCGGTAGCTCGGCCACGGGAGTGCATGGCGCGCGCGCAGGCAGCGGAAAATTCCGCCGAAAAATTGCCACCACCAGCGCGGCTCGCGCCAGACCCACGACCAGCCGCGCTGGCACGCGTAGCGAAACTGCCGCCATGCGCGGAACGGTGCGACGGCGAGGAGTTGCGGCATCGGACAGCGCAGCAGCACGCTCCACAGCTCGTTGCGCGAATGAAGATGGTGGATGCGGATTTCGTTGCGGCCGACTGCGGAAAAATGGTGCCGCACCGTGACGCATGGCTCGAAGCGGACCTGCCAGCCGGCGCTCGTGCAGCGCAGCGCAAAATCCGGCTCCTCGTACATGTGAAAAAAGAAATCCGGGTAACCTCCGAGCGATTTGAAAACGGACGTGCGAATTGCGGCCGAGCAATTTGCGTAGCTGCCGGCAAACTTCGCGGTGCCGAAGTCCTGCGCGGAGAGTGTCGCGGGATCTTCGTCGCTGCGCTGCGGAAACGCTGCGATCGCGAGCCGCGGGTTTTTTTCGAATAACTCGCGGATCCGTGCGATGGCGTCGGCTTCGATGGGATAGCTGTCGTCGTCGAGGCTCACGAAGATGTCGCACGTCGCTGCTGCCGCCATTTCGTTTCGCGATGGAATGGAGCCGCGTCCCTGTTCGTGAACGATCAGTCGCACGCCGGGATGCTGCTCCCGGATGAACTCCACCGTCCCGTCCGTGCATCCGTCCGCGCAGACGAGGACTTCGTCCGGCGCTGGCTGCAGCGTCCGCAGCACGGCGAACGTGCGCGCAAGATCTTCGCGGCGGTTGCGCGTGGTGATCATCACAGCGCAGGTCAGCGGCGCGCTCATAGTTCGCGCAAGATCCGCGCCGGGTTGCCGACGGCGACGACGCCCGCGGGCAGTGATTTTGTCACGACGCTCCCCGCGCCGACGACGCTTCCTTCGCCGATGGTCACGCCCTTGAGCACCGTCACGTGCGCCCCGAGCCAGCAACGCGCCCCGATGCGCGTTGGCTCGGAGACGAGTGCGCCGGCACCGGGCGCCACGCCGGAAGCGAAGGTGTGATCATGATCCGTGAGGTAACAGAACGGCCCGATCATCACCTCGTCCCCGATCTCCACGAGCATGTCGGCGTCAATCATCGTGAGGCGGTTCACGTAGGTGTTGGCACCGATCTCGATCCGTGCCCCGTCCCGCGTGGCGAGCAAAGTCACACCGCGATCGAGCGACACGCCCGCGGCGAGTTTGATGCCGCGATGGTGCCGCGGAATTTCGATGGCGCGCAGCCAGCATTTGCCGGCGATCTGCACCCCGCGCATCCGGTAGGCGAGGGATCGCGCCCTCGAGGCGAGTCCGTGGAAGAGACGCAGGATCATGTGGAACTCAACGGTGTGGCTTGAGGAGGCCGACCGCGGCCAGGACGGGATAACTGCACAAATACCGCCAGCGACGCAAGGCGAGATGCCACGCGAGCGTCCGCCGGTACAGGTTCCAGCCGCGCCTGATTGCGTGGTCCTTCAGACACGCGAGCGTGAATGGCCGGATGTGACGCGTGAGGATTTCCCAGCGCTCGCGCCGGCGACCTTCGCCGCCCGGATAAACCCCTCGCTGCTCCTGCGCGACGAGGTAGGTGAGGCTCCGAAACGAGACGTCCACGTTCGTCTTCAGACTCCCGGCATGTTCCCGGTACGCGAAGGTCGCCGACGACTGGATGTCCACAAAACCGCGCGCCGTGCCGAGCCGCAGCGCGAGATCGGCGTCGTCCGCATTGATCCACTCCGTGCTGAAGCCGCCGACCGCCCGCACCGCGTCTGCACGCAGAACGAACGACGACGCGCCGAACCAGCGCCACTGATCCCCAGAGGCAAGGTAGTCGTCGAAGTACTCGGCGCGCAGCGGCGCATGTTGCACTGCGCCCACTTCGCTTTGGTCGCGAAAAACGAATTGCGCGCCGGCGATGAAGGCCGGTGTGTTGTGGCGTTGGATCGCCTCCGCATACGTCGCCAGCGTCCACGGAAACCAAAGGTCGTCGCTGTCGAAGGTGGCGATGTACTGGCCGGTCGCGTGCCGGATGCCGAGGTTGCGCGCGACGGCCGGCCCGCTGTTTTTCTGCTGCAAGACGCGGATGCGGTCGCCATAGGTCGCGAGCGTTTCGAGGGTCGCGTCGGTAGAGCCGTCATCGACGACGATGACCTCCTGATCCGGGAGTTCCTGCGCGAGCACCGAGTCGAGCGTGGCCCGGATGAGCGCCGCGCGATTGAAAACGGGGATGACGGTGGAAAAGAGCGGCATCAGCTTTTCCGGCGGCGTGAATGGGCCAGCTTTTCGGCGAATGAAAAACCGAGCAGCGAGTGCGCGAGGCGATAAGAAAGCGGTGCGGCCGGGCCGGCGAGATGGATGAGACCCTCGCGTTTTCGCTCATCGTAGTATTTGGCCGCACGAGCGGGGTCAGACTTCGCGATCGTCCGCGCCATTTCGAAACACGCGCGGCCCGCCAGTTGCAAATCCCCGTCCGTGAGCACGCCCTTGTTGCGCAACCAGCCGACGAATTCCCGGTAGAGCTGCGTGCGGACATCGATGACCTTCGTCGGGTCCTTGCGGCAGAGCGTGTCGTCGGACCACACGCGATAGATGGCGCCCGGTGTTTCGGAAAAGCGGAAGCGCAGTCCGGTGCGGATGGCCCGCGAGTAGAGCTCGTATTCCTGGCAGCACGGCGTCGCTTCGTTCCAGCCGTTGATGGAGAGCAGCGAATTCCTGCGCCAAAGGCAGCCGCCGGTTTGCGGCAGTTCCCACGCGAGCCAGAGCGCCGCGGTGTTCCGCCGGGGATCGATGTCGCTTGGAGTGCAGCAGCCATCCTGATCGAACAGCACCGGGCTGAAGATCACGTCTTCATCCCCTGCGCCGGAGAGTTGCCGGGAAATCTTTCCCGGGAGCAACCAGTCGTCGGCGTCGAGGAATTGCACCCATTCTCCAGCCTCTGCATGGAGCCCGGCGTTGCGTGCCGCATTCCCTCCGCGATGGCCTCCTTCGATCAGGCGAATGCGGCTGCCAAACTCGCGAATCTTTTCGCGTGAACCATCGGTCGATCCATCGTCCACGACGATGACCTCGATGGCCGGCCAGTCCTGATCCAGAGCGCTCTGGATCGCTTCACCGATCCAGCGTTCGGCGTTGTAGCAGGGAATGACGATGGTGACGGGCGCGGGCATGGGCGGTCAGGGGCACGGGCTTTTCACCACCGTGCGATGCCACGCCTCGTAGAGCCAGAGCGAGTAGAACGTGAGCGCACCATCCCATCGGCCTGCCTGGAAATCGTCCCAGGCCCGGCGCATCTCCGTGCGATCGAGCGCGACGAAGCACGCTGCATTCTCCGAGAAGATTTCCGCCTCGACCTGGTCGCGAAGCTCTCCGCGCAGCCACCTCCCGAGGGGCATAGGGAAGCCCTTTTTTGGCCGGTCGATCGGTTCCGCGATGTGCCGGGCGAGGCATTCGCGCAGCACGAGCTTGCCGGTGGCCTCGCCGAGCTTCAGCCGCGAGTCGAGCCGCGCAGCGGCATCGGCGAGGGGCACATCGACAAATGGCGTCCGCAGTTCGATCGACGCGGCCATGCTCATTTTGTCGGCCTTTTGGAGCAGCGACTCGCCAAGCATCCAGTCCACGTCGAACGCGAGAAGCGTGCTGAGCGAGTCGCGCTGCGGTCGCGCCATTTCACGACCGATCTCCGCCTCGCGCCGCCGCAGGCGCCGGAGCTGTTCGGGCGTGAGCACGCGCGGGTGACGCTGGTCGCCGGGCAATCCCTGTGCCCGCAGGCTCGCGATTTCCCCGGCGCGCAGGGTGTGCGCGCGGCGACGCAGCCGGCCGAACCGCGTGGTCGGGAATGGCTCGCCCGCATCCGGCAGCCAGCCGGCGAATCGGCGGATCGCATCCGAGCGCCCGATGGTCGCGATGTGCGAGCGGTACTTCTCGTCGTAGCCGGCAAAAAGTTCGTCCGCGCCTTCGCCTGAGAGCAGCACCTTCACATGCTCGCGCGCGAACCTGCACACCTGCCTGACCGCGAACACTGCCGGGTCACCGATCGGCTCGTCGAGATGCCACGCGAGCTGATCGATCTGCTGCCCGATGTCCGTGCCCGTGATGGTCAGTTCATGATGATCGGTCCCGAGGTCACGGGCCGATGCACGCGCCCCATCGAGTTCGGAGCCGGCTTCCGTGTATCCCACGCTGAACGTGCTCACCCCCTCCGGATGCAGGTCTCGCGCGTAGGTGGCGACCATCCGGCTGTCGAGACCGCTGCTGAGCAGGATGCCCACGGGCACATCGGCGCGGAAATGCATCCGGATCGATTCGCTGAACGCGGCATCGATGCTGGCGACCGCCGTTTCGCGATCGTGGATTGAGGCAGGTTCCTGGATCTCGAATCGCCAGTAGCGTACCGGCTCGGGAGCGGCGACGGCATTGAGCGGGACGGTGAGATGGCTGCCGGCCGGGAGTTTCCGGATGTGGCGAAAGTGCGTGCGCGGCGGCGGGAGCGACAGCCAGGTGGCGAAGTCGGGCAACGCCTCCGGATCGAGTTCACGCGGGACGAACGGAAGCGCGAGCAGGCATTTCAATTCGGAGGCAAACGCGAACCGCCCGCCGCCGGCGAACCAATACAGCGGCTTCTGCCCAAAGTGATCGCGCGCGAGAAAGAGGGTGCGCTTGCGTGAATCGAGGATCGCGAACGCGAACATCCCGCGCAGGCGTTGCACGAGCCGCTCGCCTTCCTCCTCATAAAGATGAACCAGCACCTCGGTGTCGCTCTGGGTGCGCAGTTGGTGGCCCTTGCCTTTGAGTTCCGCGCGCAGCTCGACGTAGTTGTAGATCTCGCCGTTGAAGACGACGCCAATCGTCCGGTCTTCATTCCAAATCGGCTGGGTGCCGCCCGCCAGATCGATGATCGAAAGCCGCCGCATGCCCATGGCGAGGCCACCGTCCACGTGCGTGCCTTCGCCGTCGGGACCCCGGTGCGCGATGAGGCCCAGCATCGCCCCGAGGCGGGTGCGTGCTTCTTCCTCAGGCCATGATTTTTCAACGAAGCCGGCGATGCCGCACATTGGTGGAGCGTATGAAGTCTCCCCGTCTTGAGCGAGCTTTATGCCAGCAGCACCGGCAATCGGTTCGGGAAAGGCATTCACGATGGGCGACACGGAGACTCATGCGGGCTGGATGCGCATGTTCAAGTGAGGCGCGTGCCAGAGGGGAAAGGGCGGGCATGATGGAGCGCTGGCGTCCCCGCCGGCCATGCACACAGGAGAAGTGGCGCTTCGCGCTTTGGCATTCGTGGCCGGCGAGGACGCCAGCGCTCCACTCCCAGTCGCCGAGGAACGACACGGCGGGCGATTCCACGCGCAGGACTTCGGGCGGGGATTTGGCGTCCACTTCCACGGTGAAGGTGTGCGCACCGGCGGTGAGAACGACGCTCGGCGAAGGCTCGCTGGCGATGGCGAGGGGCTGGCCGTCGAGCCACGCTTTGCGGATGCCGGTAAGGTTCAGCGTTGCCTTGCCTGTGGTCGCGGCCTGGAAGCGCGCGGTGAGAAATGCGGTGGCGCTCTTCGGCGCGAGCACCGTGATTTTCTCGGCGAGCAGATCCTTCGTGAGTCGGCCGTCCACGAGGGTGTAGGCCGGGATGGTGGTCGTGTTGGTGGTCGTGTTGGTGGTCGTGTTGGTGGTGGCCGGCGGCAGCACGCCGCTTTTTGCGTCGGATTCGCTGAGCTGCCACACGCGGGCGACGTTGTTCTTGCTCGCGTCGAATGGGCCGGGGCGGCCGAGTTCCATGAGGAAGGCGTAGAGGTTCAGCCGCTCGAAGCCCTTCGCCGGCGGGTCGAACGACGCGCGCGACCAGCCGAGCGGCGTGTCGGCGCTGAAGGCGAGATTCCGCACGGTGAACTTGCGGTCGGGGAACTGCTCGGCCATGCGCGTCTCCAGGTAACCGTAGGTGCCCTCGCGTTCGAGGAGCGTGTCGCCGAGGAAGATGACGCAGTGGCCGTCCTTGATCTCAAAGGACTCGGCGCGGGCGAACACGGAGAATGCGAGGCAGGCGACGGTGAGGAGGAACGTGCGCATCGTGCCGGGATAAAGAGGAAAGGAGCGGCGCGCTAATTCGCGGGGGCTTCCGCAGGGGGCGGCGGGAGCTCGGATCGGTCAATATGACTTGGGGCGGGCGCCCGGTCTTCGGCTGCCTTCTCGCTGCGCTTTTCGGCCCGCCTCTCCCCGCGTTTCTCGGCTCTCGCGATTTCCGCGCGATGCAGGCCGTACCGGATCGGAGACGTGACGACACGGCCAACAATGCATCCTTGCAAGAGGAACGTGATGACGAGGATGATGCTCAAGGCAGTGAGTTTCATATAAGATTGATTCGCAGTCTGAGGGCTGATTGCGCGCATTGTTTGCTGCAAGTGGACCTGTGCACGAGAAGGATTGCCCCCCTTTAGAGCAGCTTGCCCGGCGGCTGCGGCTCGCCGTGGCCTTTCGAGTGCAGCTGTCGGATGCCGTCGCGAATATAGAACAACCCGGAGATGAGCGTGAAGAAACCGGCGATAAAAACCGGCATGTCGAGAAACGCGACCTCGTGTCCCGCGAAGCGCGCCTTCCATTCGCTGCCGGTGAAAAGCATCGCGCAGCCGATGGCGACCATCTGCGAGACGGTGGCCGATTTTCCCATCCAGCTCGGGCGCACACGGGCGTCGCCATTGATGAAATAGACTGCGAGCACGCCCGTGACGAGCGCGACGTCGCGCGCGATGACGAGCACGGGAAACCAGAGGGGAAATTCATACTGCCAGTTGCCAAAGCTGAGCGTGATGATGCCCGCGAGGAGCAGCCCTTTGTCCGCGATGGGATCGAGCACGGTGCCGAGCTTGCTCATCTGATTGTAGCGGCGCGCGATGTAGCCATCTATGCCGTCGCTCGCGGCGGCGATGACGAAGATGGCGATGGCCGCGAGGCGCATCCATTCGTGCGGATGCCCGTGCGCGACGCTGCGCCCGTAGTAGAGGGCCATGAGCACGAAGAACGGGATCATGAGGATCCGGCCGATGGTGATCTTGTTTGCGGTGGTCATCGCGCGGGAAGGATGCGCGAGGGCGCGCGGGAAGGAAAGTGGAGTGTTGGTGAAACGCGACCTCCGGGCGCGTTTCCCCCGGCGCACGCAAAACGAAGCGCGCCCGGAGGTCGCGCTCCACCAGCGCGGCTACGACAGGCAGGCCATCGCCGTGCCGCACTCGCTGCCTGCGGGGTGCTCGCCGGTGTGTGCGGGCTGCGGCTTGAGGTTCAGTTCGTCGAGCAGCGCGCGGTCGTCGTCCACGCCGGGATTGGCGGCGGTGAGGAGCTTGTCGCCGTAGAAGATCGAATTCGCACCGGCGAAGAAACACAGCGCCTGGCCTTCGCGCGTGAGGCGCGTGCGGCCTGCGCTGAGGCGCACCTTTGCGCGCGGCAGCGCGATGCGCGTGGTGGCGATGAGGCGCACGAGCTGGAAGATGTCCACGGGCGGCTGCTCGTCGAGCGGTGTGCCGGGCATCGGCATGAGGCAATTGATTGGCACGCTCTCGGGCGCGGGATCAAAATTGGTGAGGACTTCGAGCATCTTGAGGCGGTCGAGTTCCGTCTCGCCCATGCCGATGATGCCGCCGCAGCACACGCTCATGCCGGACTTTTGCACATGGCCGATGGTGTCGAGCCGGTCCTGGAATGTGTGGGTGCTGACGATGCTCGGATAATGCTCGGGCGAGGTGTCGATGTTGTGGTTGTAGGCCGTGACGCCGGCGTCCTTGAGCTGCACGGCTTCCTTTTCACCGAGCTGCCCGAGCGTGACGCAGACTTCCATGCCGAGCTTTGCGACGCGGCGCACGCTCTCCAGCACGCTCTCGAATCGCGGGTCGCCATTGCGCACGCCCTTCCACGCCGCGCCCATGCAGAAGCGCGTGGAGCCATTATCCCTCGCGCGCACGGCGACGGCTTCGATGGCATCCGGCGACATCAGCGTCTCGCGTTCGACGCCCGTGTTGTAGCGCGCCGACTGGGCGCAATAGCCGCAGTCCTCCGGGCAGCCGCCGGTCTTGATCGAGAGCAGCGTGCAGAGCTGCACCTCGTTCATTTTCCAATGCGCGAGATACACCTCGCGCGAGCGACCGATGAGATCGAAGAACGGCGTTTCGTAGATGGCCTGCAGGTCGCGGAGTTTCATTCGTATTTTGGAAAATTGGATGGGGTCGTCATCTTACTCTTATTCTGAATCCTATTCCTCTTCCGGCCCCACTCCGGCACTGCGGCTGATCACCGCGGGGTTGGGATTTAGAATAAGATCGTGAGTCAGCGCGTCCAGTGACCCGCGGCGGTCGCGGGCAAGGGCAGCTCGTCCGTCATGTACTGGCTCTTGCCGGTGAGCCCCCACATCGGCACGCCCGTCGCCGAGCGGAAACGCGACGACATGCTCTCGCCGGTGTGGCAGCCCCAGCTCCGCACGAGCGCGTCCTTCGTGAAGATGCCGCGGTTGATTTTCCTCATGTCGTTCTCGTGCAGCCAGACCTTCGACGCGCTGTCTATGTTGTTCGAGTAGTCGAAGAGGAAGCACGCCTTGTTGCTGTGGCAGAAGAACTCGAGGTCGTTGATTTTCACGCGGTCGCGCGGCTGGCCGGCGTTGATGTAGTTCAGGAGCTGCGAGGTCGTGTCGAACCACATGAGCTTCACATGCAGCGACTCGCGGATGCCGTTGATCGCGCTGATGTAGTCCTGGCCGTCCTGCCGTCCGCGCGTGATGTAGCCGGGGCGGTACACGAGCCATGTGATCTGCCGCTGCGGATCGAGCTGCTGGATCTGCGCGATGCGGAGCTGCGCGGCGCGGATGAAATTCAGCCACCACTTGTCATGCGGCTGCGCCTTCCACTTTTCCCAGATGTAAAGTGAGAGGCCGCCGCTGACGATGATGGCCTCGCCGGGTTCCGTGGGTTCCTTCGGCGTCGCAGCGCGCGAAAGCTGAGTGTTGAACAGCGCGAGTGCGGCGAGGAAAATTCTGAGCGCATTGGACATGGCGCGGGAGTGAAATGCGCGTGCACCGGAAGCGCCAGTGGAAAATGGTGCCACGGCGCGCGGCTACCCGTAGCGCCCCTCGATGTATTCCGAGGTGCGCGAGTCGCGCGGCGTGAGGAAAAGATCCTCGGTGCGTGCGTGCTCGATGAGTTCGCCCATGAGCATGAAGATGGTCTCGTCGCTCGCCCGGCGCGCCTGCGCCATGTTGTGCGTGACGATGACGATCGTGTAGCGGCCCGCGAGGCTCCACATCAGCTCCTCGATGGCGCGCGTGCCGTCCACATCGAGCGCGGAGCAGGGCTCGTCCATGAGGATGATCTGCGGCTTCAGCGGCAGCAGGCGCGCGATGCAAAGCTTCTGCTGCTGCTCGAGCTGGAGACCGATGGCGCGGTCGTTGAGGCGATCTTTCAGATCCTTCCACAGCCCCGTTTCCGTGAGCGCCTTCTCCACGGCGTCGTCGAGATCGCTGCGGCTCGGCTTCGATTCCGCGTGGATGCGCAGGCCGAAGACGACGTTCTCGTAAATGGAAAGCGGCAGGGGATTCGGACGCTGGAAGACCATGCCGACGGCTTTGCGCAACTCGATGAGAGAGACATCTTCGTCGTAGATGTTTTTGCCGAGCAGCTTGATTTCGCCGGTCGTGGTCACGTTGCCGTAGCGTTCGTTCACGCGGTTGAAACAGCGCAGCAGCGTCGTCTTCCCGCAGCCGCTCGGCCCGATGAGCGATGTGATTTTCCCGTGCTTGATGTCCACGTTGATGCTCTTCAGCGCCTGGAACTTTCCATACCAGAGCTTCACGTCGCGCGTGGTGATGCTGGGCGGAGGGGTGGTCATGGGACTCGCGCAAAGGCGCAAAGACGCAAAGGGATGAAGCGGGATTGATTCACGAGCTGAGTCGGCGGGAGAGTGCTTGCCCTATGACTGAAAATGAAATCGCTAAAATCGTCGTGGATGCCGCCTTCCATGTTCACACCAAGCTGGGGCCGGGGCTGTTGGAATCCGTCTATGAAGTCGTGCTTGCAGCGCAGTTGCGAAAGCTCGGGCTTCAGGTTGCGCGTCAGGTTCCGGTTCCGATTCAGTTCGAGGAACTGACCTTCGACGAAGGATTCCGGGCGGACATCATTGTTGAGGACAAGGTGATCCTGGAATTGAAGTCGGTGGAGCAGACGGCCCCGGTTCACCGGAAGCAGGTTCTCACTTATCTCCGGCTTTCGGACAAGCGGCTTGGTCTGCTGATCAACTTCGGGGCTGCGCTCCTCAAGGATGGAGTCACACGTCTGGTGAACGGGCTGGCTGAGGCATAGGTGTCGCGCAAAGGCGCAAAGACGCAAAGAAGACGATGCAGGGTGGCAGGCAGGAGACATTGCCTGTCCTGCTCTTTCTTTGCGTCTTGGCGGCTTTGCGCGAGCCTGCATCGTCTTCATCCGAAAATTCCGTTCACGTAGTCATACGTGCGTTTGTCCTTCGGCTTGTCGCCGAAGAGCTGTTCGGTCGGTCCGAGTTCGATGATCTCGCCATTCCAGAGGAACATCGTGCGCGCGGCGAGGCGGCGGGCCTGCTGCACGAGGTTCGTCACGAGGATGATGGTCATCTCCTTTTTCAACACCTTCAGCACGTCCTCGATCCGCATCGTGGTGACGGGATCGATGGCGATGCTAAATTCATCGAGGCACAAAATCTCCGGGCTGTGCGAAAGGGCGCGCGCGATGGTGAGCCGCTGCTGCTGTCCGCCGGAGAGCTTCGTGCCGAGCGTGTCGAGGCGGTCCTTCACCTCGTCCCACAGCGCGGCTTGCGTGAGGCATTTTTCCACGAGCGTATCGAGTTCGCTCTTCTTCTTCATGCCCGCGGCGCGCGGCGCAAAGGCGACGTTGTCGTAGATCGAGAGAGGCAGGCCGACGGGCAGCGGCGCGACCATGCCGACTCGGCGGCGCAGCTCGTACACGTTGCGCATTTCCGCGATGTCCTCGCCGTCCACGCGGATCGTGCCGGTCGGCTTCGCGCCGACGGTGAATTCGATCGTGCGGTTGATGCAGCGCAGCAGCGAAGTCTTGCCGCTCTGTGCGGGGCCGATGATGCCGAGGATTTCGTTCGGCTCGATGTCGAACGAGATGCCGTGGATGACTTCCTTCGCCCCGTAGCTGAGCCGGAGATTTTCGATCTGGACCTTGGGCTTCACCATTTTTTGCGGGAGCGAAGCCACGAACGGAAGAGGATGGCGCTGAGATTCACGAAGACGACCAGCGCGAGCAGCACGAGCGCGATGGCGAAGGACAGCGCCTCGGGTGCGTTCGTGACCTGTGTTTTCACGGCGAAGAGATGCGTGGAGAGCGCCATGCACTGGTCGGTGATGTTGTATGCGAAAAGATTTCCTTCCTCGATGCGCCGGTAAAAGACGGCGCCAGTGAACAGGATCGGCGCGGTCTCGCCGGCGGTGCGTGAGACTTGCAAAATCACGCCGGTGAGGATGCCGCTGATCGAGTTCGGCAGCACGATGCGCCAGATGGTCTGCCAGCGCGTCGCGCCGACATTCCAGCACGCCTCGCGGAACTGCCGCGGCACGGCGGCAAGCGCCTCCTTCGTCGAGGCGATGATGACCGGCATGGTCATGATCGCGAGCGTGAGCGACGCGGCGAGAATGCTGTGGCCCATGTGCGCGAAGAGCACGAATGCGCCGACACCGAAGAGACCGTGCACGATGCTGGGTACGCCCGCGAGATTCACCACGGCGAGATTCACCACGCGGTTGAACCAGTTGTTCTTCGCGTATTCGTTCAGATAGACGGCCGCGAGCACGCCGATGGGCGCGCTGATGCAGAGCGACACGCCGACGAGCCAGAATGTGCCGAGCAGCGCGCTCCAGATGCCACCGGAACGCATGCCGTTCGTGGGGTTCGTCGTGAGAAATTTCCACGAGATGAGCGAGTATCCCTCCTTCACGAGATAGCCGATGATCAGGACGAGCGGGATGATGATGCACGCGACCATCACGGCGAAGACGCACTGCGCGATCCGCTCGCTGCGCTTCTTTTTGCGCGTGAATAGCGTCTCGCCAAACTGCGCCACAAGCTGTGTGTCGGCTGGCGTGCTCATTTCTTGCGGATGCCTTTCACGACAAGGTCGGCGGTGAGGTTGACGATGAAGGTGATGGTGAAAAGCAGGATGCCGATGAGGAACAGCACGCGGTAATGCGGCGAGCCTTCGCTGGCCTCGCCGAGTTCGGCGGCGATGGTCGCGGTGAGCGTGCGGCAACTGTCGAAGACACTGTGCGGTACCTGCACTGAGTGTCCGGTCGCCATGAGCACGGCCATCGTCTCGCCGACTGCGCGGCCCACGCCGAGGAGCACGGCGGCGAGGAGGCCGTTTTTTGCCGCAGGCAAAAGGACGCGCCAGGTGATCTGCCAGCGCGTCGCGCCGAGGGCGAGTGCGCCTTCGCGGTAGCTGTCGGGCACGGCCTTGAGCGCGTCTTCACCGACGCTGACGATCACCGGGATGCCCATCAGCGCGAGGAGGATTCCGGCGTTGAGCACGTTCAGGCCGACGGGGACGTGGAAGACTTTTTGGATCAGCGGATTCATCACCGTGAGGCCGATGAAGCCCCAGACGATGCTCGGGATCGCGGCGAGCAGCTCGATGATGATTTTCAAAATCTCGCGCAATTTTCCGGTGCAGAACTCCGAGATGAAAATCGCCGCACCGAGGCCGAACGGAACTGCGATGAGCATCGCCACACCCGTCACGCTCAGCGTTCCCATGAGCAGTGCCAGCGTGCCGAAACGCACGTTGCTCATCGAGGTGGGATACCAGTCCGTGCTCGTCAGAAACTCGCCGAGGCCGAATTCCTTGCTCGCAAGAATCGGCGCGCCTTCGCGGAAGACGAAAAAGAAGATCGCGAAGACAAAAAAGATCGCGCTCATGCCGCACATGCGGATGAGCAGTTCGATGGCCTTTTCGCCGTAGGTGCTGAATTTGGATCGGGAGCCTGTCATTTGCGGAAAAGGCGGGAGGCGCCGTTGAAGCACCTCCCGCCTGCGAATCCGTGTCGCGTGAAGTTATTGCGCGTCTTTCGGTGCGAATTCGGGCAGCGGGACGTAGCCGCTTTCGATCACGATTTTCTGTCCCGGTGCGGTGAGAAGCCACTTGATGTATTCCTCGGCTTCGGGCTTTGCGGTCGGCGACACATACATGAACATCGGCCGCGCGATCGGGTAGGTTTTGTCGAGCGTGGTCTTGATGCTCGGGGCGACGCTCGGCTCGCCGGTCTTCTTCGAGACCTTCACGACTTTCACCTTGTCGGTTTTGTAGCCGATGCCGCTGAAACCGATGGCGGTGGGCGTGGTGGAGACGAGGTCCACGACTTCCTTCGAGCCGTTCATGTCGCGCGAGCCTTTCTTGAAATCGGCCTTTTTGCCGACGACCGCCTCGCGGAAATAATGGTAGGTGCCGCTGTTGCTCTGGCGGCTGGCGCGGACGATTTCATCCTGACCGGCGGGCATCGTGACGCCGAGGTCGCTCCATTTGGCGAACTTGCCGCCTTCCTTGTAAATCTCGCTGAGCTGCTCGATGGAAATCTCCGTGATCGGGTTGCTCGGGTGCACGTAGATGGCGAGTGCGTCGAAGCCGACGACATGTTCGATGGGGTGCTTGCCGCCGTATTTTGCCGTGGCCTTTTCCTCTTCTTCTTTCTCCAGCTTGCGGGAGCTGTTGGCGATGTCGCAGGTGCCGTCGATTAATCGCGTGATGCCGGTGCCGCTGCCGCCGCCGAGGACTTCGACTGCGACTTCCGGCTTCACGCCGTGGTAGGCCTCGGCCCAAGCTTGGGCGAGGTTCACCATCGTGTCAGAGCCGACGTTTTGCAGGGAGATACCTTTGCCACCGGATTTTTTGTCGCAGCCGGTCATGAGGAGCCCGGCGGCGGCGAAGGTGGTGAGTGCGATTGTGCTGATGCGTTTCATGGATGTTGTGTTGGTCTTTTGGAAAATTCCGGGACTCAGCCGATGCTGTCGCTGAGGACGGCGTCGCAGAGTTCGGTGATGTGTTCGCGGAGGAACTGGTAGGCAGACTCGTAGGCCGCGCGCTTTTCCTCGTCGCTGCCGGTCACGTCCGAGGGATCGGGCAGGCTCCAGTCGAGGCACACGGCCTTGGTCGGTTTCGGAAAAGCCTTCTTCGCCGCTGGCGAGAGCGCGACGATGATCTGCGCGGCGTCGAGATTCGGGAGCTGCGTGACGCTGTGCGTCTTGGCGTTCGAGAGGTCCACGCCTTTGCCACGCATGAATTCCACCGTGCCCGCATCCACGCTCGTCGGCGTGAGGCCGGCGCTGGCGAAGACGAACTGCGGGCGAGCGAGCGATGTGGCGATGGCCTCGGCCATCTGGCTGCGGCAGTGGTTGCGGTCGTCTATGAAGACCATGCGCCATGTCTCTCCGCCGAGCTTGCGCGGGTAGTCGCCGGTGACCATGTAGATCACGTCCTCGCAGATGTTCGTGGCCTGGTCGGACACGCGCTCGAAACGTCGCGCGATGGTCATCAGCGGTGTGAGCGCCTCGAGCGGGATGAGGTTTTCCGCGCGCAGTTTGAAGAGCTCATTGTTGATGACATTCCGCAGCGCATCCACCTCGTATTCGCGCCCAAGCACGTCGCGGGCCAGTGCCTCGTCGCCGGCGATGAATGCCTTCACCGCGTCGCGCAGCATCGGGATGCTCAGGCTGGCGATCTGCTGGAACCGCTCGACGGGAACCTGCGCGCCGAGCTTTGCCAGCTTGAGGATTTGCCGCGCGATACTTTCCGCGTAGTCGCCAATGCGCTCCAGCTCCAGCGTGACGCGGATGGTGATGTAGGCAAAGCGCAGGCTGCGCGCGACGGGCTGCTGGCGGATGAGAAATTCCAGGCAGAGCCGATCGAGTTCCTTCTCCAATTCATCAATGCGCCGGTCGCGCAAAATCACCGCGTACGCAAGCTGCCGGTCGCGCGTGGCGAGGGACTTGATGCACGCCTCCAGTGCACCTTCCGCAAGCCGCGCCATCTCGGCGACCTTGTGCTTGATGCGATCAATGTCGTGCTGGAGCGAGTCTTCGTAGTGCGAGGGCATCAGGCGTGGTGATGATTGGAGGTTGCGGATCGAATGTTACGATTGTGTGTCAGCGGGGAAGCAATCGTGTGACACTTCAATCCTTCGCCTGTGGAATGGAAAGTCGAATGCGGGGGTTCCGCGGTGCCGGATCGAACAGCGCCGCGCGAGTTCCACCACAGGACACAATTTTTACCAGCTCACGCGGAGGCCGGTCGTCCAGGTCCAGCCGTCGAATTTGCCGCCGTTCCGCGCGGTGTCCTGCATCCAGGCGTACTGCCAGCCGGTCTGGAGCTTGAGCTTGTGGCCGTAGAGGAAGTAATTCAGGCCGAGGTAAATTTCGTTGTATTCGTCGCCGCGCTGCGCGCTCACCGCGCCGAGCTTGTTTGTCTTGAAGGTGCCGTTCTTGTTCGTGTTAACGGCCAGCGTGTTTTCGTAGCGGTTGAAGCGCAGACCGTCCGGGTCCGCGCTGGTCATGTAGGTGTAGCGGCCCACGAACTGGAGTTTGTCCGTCACGTTGAACCACGGCATCACCGTCGCGCCGAACACGTCGCTCTGGCCGAGCGAACCATTGCCCGCCGCGATGTCCGTCGAGAAGCCCCAGCGGCCCGCGTCGAGCTGGAAGTTCAGCGAGCCGATCTGCGAGAAATTCCGCGTCGCGTCGCTGTTGGTGCTCGGGTCGTTGTAGATGAAGTCCGCGCGCAGCAGCGCCTTCTTCACGCCGAGCGACTTGGCGAAATCATAGCCGATGCTGCCGAGCCAGAAGTTGCCGCCGTTGAAGTTGCCGAACTCCCTCGAGCTGCCGGCAAACTGGCTCTGCGCCGCGTAGATCGAACCGCCGGAGAAGATGCCCGTGTTGTACTGGAATGCGCCGACTTTTCCGCTCAGGCTCACGCCGCTGACGTATTCGGTCGGGAACCAAAGGTTGTTCGCGAGATTGCTGCGATCGATTGTGATGAGTTCGTTCGAGGAGGTGCCGCCATCCAGCGTGAACTTCACCGACTGCTTGCCGACTGTCAGCTTCAGCGCGTCGGAAAATTTCCACGCCACATACGCATCCGTGAGCCGCTGGTAGGTCGGGTCGCCCACGAAGAGCGCGCCGCCGAGATTCTGCGGCATGAGGTCCGTCTCCACATGGAGATCCAGCTTGTTGTGGAAGAATGACGCTTTCGCGCCGATGCGCAGGCGGCGCACCACCCAGTCCTGATCGGAGCCGAGGCTGTTGCCGTTCACATTGTACATGTCGAAGTGGGCGCGGCCGACGATGCGGAATTCATTGAGGAAGGACGCGTCCTTGTTCTTGTAAAGCGTCGGGTAGTTCCAGAGCGTGTCGTAAACGGAGTCTTCCTTTTTCTCCGTCTTGGTGACTTGCGGCGTCCCGGCAAATGCGGAGGCGGCGGCGAGTGCGAGGCTCAGTGTGGTGGTGGTTTTCAACATGGTGGTTTGTGTCTTGGGTGTTTCGATTACGGCGCAAACCTCGCACCCCATTGTTACAATCGTGTGGCGACAAAGTGACGTATCAGAAACATCCGCGACAAATGCGTGTGTTTACGTGTCGTCAGTGGCGACTTTGCGACATTTCTCCTGGTGCCAGCTCCGGAAGCGCGTGCAAAGCACGGCCCCATCTCCAACTGCGGCTGCTGCTCGTCCGATTTCTCGAAGCTGTCGGACCGGCTGTGAAAAACGGTTGCCAGAGGAAGCGGGAATTGTTGTCTGCGTGTATGCGCATATTGAAAAGTAGCTCCATAAAATCGCTCGCGACATGCCTCGCCAGCCTTGCAGCCGCAACATTCGCCGATGCCGGGACGCTGAAGATCAACGGTTCGACGACCGTCAATCTCCCCGTCGCCGAGGCCGCGGAAAATCTCCGCGCGGAAAAGAAAATGGACATCCAGGTGGACACGCAGGGCGGGAGTTCCGGGGGCATCTCGATGCTCGGCGAAGGGCTCGTGCAGCTAGGCATGGCGTCGAAGCACGTGAGCGCCGATGACCGCGCGAAATTTCCGAAGGTGACCTTCAATGAAATCCACATCGGCGAGGACGCGGTCGCGCTCATCGTCGCCAAGGACGTGTGGGACGGCGGCGTCCACGAGCTCACGAAGCAGCAGGTGCGCGACATCTACGAGGGCCGCGTCACGAATTGGAAGGACGTCGGCGGGAAGGCGCAGAAGATCGTCTTTCTGAACAAGGAACCCGGCCGCGGGACGTGGGAAGTTTTCGCGCACTGGGCCTATGGCGATCCGAAAAAAGCGCCGCAGGTGAGCCTGCCGGAAGTCGGCGGCAACGAGGAGACGCGCAACAAAGTCGGCTCGACGCGCGGCGCGATCTCGCAGCTTTCATCCGCATGGGCGGACGAAAAAAAAGTCTTCGCGCTCGGCATCAAGGGCGACGACGGCATGGCCGTCCTGCCGACGAATGAGAACATCGCCAGCCATGCGTATCCGATGAGCCGCCCGCTCTTCGTGCTCACGGACGGCGAGCCGAAAGGCGACGCCAGGGTGCTCGTGGACTACCTGCTTTCGCCTGCGGGCCAGGCGCTCGTCCGCAAGCACGGCTACCTCTCGCTCGACCAGCTCGCCAAGCCTGCCGCCGGGAATTAGCGTCCCCGCGCATGACGAGATTTTGGAGCATCGCATTCAGCGCCTTCGCGGTCGCATTTTTCGCGCTGCTCCTCGGGATATTCGTGGTGCAGAGCATCCCCGCGTGGCAGCACTCGGGCATGGGCTACGTCACGGGCAGCCGGTGGTTTTTTCGCACGCACCAGTTCGGCGCGCTGCCGATGATCTACGGCACGATCGTCGTTTCGGGAGTTGCGCTGCTCCTCGCTGCGCCGGTCGGACTGGCTTCGGCGATTTTCACGGCGGAATATCTCCCGCGAAAGGCGCGGCTTGCGGTGAAGGTTCTGATCGAGCTGCTCGCCGGAATCCCGTCCGTGATCTACGGCCTGCTCGGAATCCTCCTGCTCCGCAACTGGATCTACGACCTCTTCGCGCGCTTCGACATTTCCAGCGGCGACACGCTGCTCACCGCCGCGGTCCTCCTCGCGGTGATGATCCTGCCGACCGTCGTCACGCTCAGCGACGACGCGTTGCGCGGCGTGCCGGGAGCACAGCGCCACGCCGCCCGCTCGCTCGGCCTCACGCGGGCCGAGACGATCTGCACGGTGAGCCTGCGGCAAAGTGCGCGCGGCCTCGTCTCCGCGCTGCTGCTCGGCCTCGGCCGTGCGATCGGCGAGACCATCGCCGTGTTCCTCGTCGTCGGCCGGCAGGATAACAACCTCCCCGAACGCTGGCTCTCGCTCCGCCCGCTCCTCGAATCCGGCCAGACCCTCACGACCAAGCTCGGCGGCGCCGAGGCCAATATCGCGTACGGGGATCCGCTTCACTGGGCTGCAATGATGGGCCTCGGCCTGCTGCTCCTCGCCATCGTCATCGTGACGACCATCGGCGGCGTCTGGAAGAAAGTGGGGCACGATGCGTAGGCTGCTCGACCGGCTCCTTTTCGCGACCTGCGGCGCGACGGCACTCCTCGTCTGCGCGCTGCTCATCGGCGTGGTGTTCGTCATCGCACAGCGCGGTGCACCTGCGATGAGCTGGACATTTCTCACCGAGCAAATCCGGCAGGTCGGCGCGCAGGGCGGCATCTTTTTCAATCTCGTCGGCACCGTCATCCTCATCACCACCGCGCTCGTCGTCTGCACGCCGGTCGCCATCGGCCTCGCGCTGCTCGAGCGCGTCTATGTCCGCAGCGAGCGCTGGCGGCGGTCGCTCGGCGTTTTTCTGTACACGCTGAACGGCCTCCCCTCGATCGTCTTCGGCATCTTCGGTTTCATCGTCTTTGTGAAATGGCTCGGCTGGGGCAAGTCATGGCTCTCCGGCGGAATCCTCCTCGGCATGATGATCCTCCCGACCGTCACCGTCGCGCTCATCGAGCGCATGAAGGCGCTCCCGTCGCGCTACGTGCAGGCCGCCGCCGCGCTCGGGCTGAAGCAGTCGCAAATCATCTGGTCCGTCATCCTCCCGCAGACGCGCAGCGGCCTGCTCACGGGCTCGCTGCTCGGCATGGCGCGCGCCGCCGGCGAGACTGCGCCAATCATGTTCACCGCGACGATTTTTGCCGGCGCGACGCAGCCGCACGGCGTGAAGGAAAGCCCCGTGCTCTCGCTGCCCTATCACATCTTCATCCTCGCGCAGGACTCGTTCGATCCCGCCGTCGGTGCGAAGCTCTGGGGCGCCGCGCTCGTCCTCCTTGCGCTCGTCCTGCTGCTCAGCGGCATCGCGCTGCCGGGACGTTTGAAAATGCACGAGGAAGCCAATGTCTGATCCACTCCCGTCCTCTTCAAAATGCGGCCCGCAGCCCGCGACGAAGCCCGTGCTCGAAGTCCGCGATCTCGCCGTGCATGCGAATGGAAAACCGCTCCTGTGCCATGCGCGCTTCGACGTTCACGCCGGCCAGGTCTTCGGCATCATCGGCCCGTCCGGCGCGGGAAAAAGCACGCTGCTCCGCGCGCTGAACCGGCTCACCGATTTGATCCCCGGCCTCCGCGTCACCGGCGACGTGCGGCTCCGCGGCGAACCTATTTATGCTCCCGGCGCCGATGTGGACGCCCTGCGCGCGCGCATCGGCATGCTCTTCCAGCAGCCCGTCGTGTTTCCCGCGAGCGTCGCTGAAAACGTCCTCTTCGGCGCGCGACACCTCCGCCGCCTGAGCCGTTCCGAAAAGCACGAACTCGTCGAGAGCGCGCTCCGCGAAGCCGCGCTCTGGGACGAAGTGCGCGACCGCCTGTGCGCCTCCGCGCTCACGCTTTCCGTCGGCCAGCAGCAGCGCCTCTGCCTCGCGCGCACGCTCGCCGTGCAGCCCGAAGTAATCCTCATGGACGAGCCCACCAGTGCGCTCGACCCGAAATCCACGCAGGCCATCGAGGAGCTCATCCTGCGCCTGAAAGAGCGCCACACGATCGTGCTCGTCACGCACAACATTGCGCAGGCCCGCCGCGTCACCGACTGGCTCGCGTGCGTCTGCATCCGCGACGGCGCGGGCGAGATCGTCGAGAGCGCCTGCTGCGATTCCGTCCTCGGCAATCCGCAATGCCGCGAAGTCATCGAGTATCTCTCGCACTCCGCGTAACAGCTCCGGGCGCATTTGCGACGCAAGCGGCTACATCAACTCTCAAGTCGCTCCGGCGTGTCGCCCGGAAATTCCGTGTCACTCAAGTGCCGGAAAACAAAACTGCGCCGCCGCCCGAGGGCAGCGGCGCAGTCGTGAATGACATGACCGTCCGTTATTTTCCAGCAGCCTCGCCGCCGGTCTCCGCGGGCAGGGATTTGTCCTTGAGCCACACGTATTCCTTCCATGCGCCTTCGTAGAGGCGCACGTTCGGGTAGCCGGCGACGTGCTTGAGATAGAAGAGCAGCAGACTGCCCTCGCGCGACGTGCCGCAGTAGGCGATGATGTTTTTGTCCTTCGTGATGCCCGCCTTCTCCAGCTCGGCCTTCACCTCGGAGAACGGTTTGAACTTGTGCGTGTTGTCCTTCTCCATGAGCCGCGCCCAGTGGAAGCTCACCGCGCCGGGGATGTGGCCCTTGCGCAGCCACACGTCGTCTTCGCCCTGGAATTCATTCAGCGGGCGCGCGTCCACGAGCACGTTGCCCGGCTTGCCGACATGCTTCTGCACGTCGGTCACGTTTGCGGCGATGCCGGGGTTGCCTGCTTTGGGCAGGTTGCCCTTGGGATTGCCGAAGTAATCGCGCGCGGGCTCGAAGCCCTGTTTTTTCCACTCGGGCAGGCCTCCGTCCACGACCCGGATGTCCTTGATGCCGAATTTTTCCAGCACGAAAACGACCATGCTCGTGCTGAGGATTTCGTCGTTCGGCAGTTCCGCGCCGGTGGCGTACACGAGGTGCGTGCGGTCCTTGTCAATGCCTGCGCGCAGCAGCAGCGCCTTCGTGAGATCATCGGGCAGATATTGGACGGGCACGGCGTGGTCGGTGCCGCGCAGCGTGTCGAACTCGAGGTGATGTGCCGTCGGCAGATGGCCGCGGAAGTAATCCTTGTAGCCGCCGCGCGTGTCCAAGACGACCGGGCGTTTCTTCGCGTCGGGATTTTCAATGAGCCTCTTCGCATCGGCGGCGGAGATGAGGCCGATGTCCGCGAGCGCGAGATTTTGCGCCGCAAAAAGTGCGAGCGACGCGAGAAACGGGAGTGTGCGTGTGAGTTTCATGTGTGGGTTTTTGTGAGTTGGGATTTTGGAAATACGGGCGCAGGTCAGAATGAGAAGACGAAGTTTCCTTTCAGCGTCGCGGATGCCTGACCGCCGTTGGTCGGGAAGTTGCCCCATGTCTCGAAGACGAACCACTTCGTCACCGGGATGAGCGCGCCGACGGAGGCGAGCCAGGTGTGATCCCGCTGCTGGATGGCGTCGGCGCGCAGCGTGAAGAGATCGCGGTACTCGGTCGCTGCGGCCTTGTGATGGCCGCCTTTCTTCACGGCCTTGGCATCGGGTGCGGGCGCGACCTTCGCGATGCGGAAGGTCTTGTCGATGCCGACGAACGGCAGCGGCTGGCTGTCCTGCACCGCGAGGCCCGCGTGCGCGCGGAACCAGTGGAAATCCTGCGAGACGACGAAGTAGGCAAACGTGTCGCCCGCACGGCGGCGGTCGTCCTTGCTGAAGGAAATGTTTGCCGCGCCTGCCGCGATGGTCGGCAGTCCTTCGCCGAGCGGAACGGCGATTTTTCCGTGCAGTTCCACCGGGCCGCCTTTTCCGGGGACCAGATGGCTCGCGAGGCCGAGTTCGAGTTTCACGGCCTTCAGGTCAATGCCAGTCTTGAAGCCGAGGTTGAAGTCCGCGTCGCGGTTGCCGCCGAGGGTCGTAAAGCCCTGCAAGACGAACGTGCCCTGCGGCGTGGTGTCGGCGGTGGGGATGTTGTTGAGGCCGCTCGGCGTCGCGTGGGCGGTGGCGATGCTGGCGAGAAGGATGAGTGCTGGGATGTGCTGTTTCATGCGTGTGCGCGTTTATGTGCATCAACGCATATCTGTCAATCGTTGCGCGGGATGCTTTTTCTGGCTTCACTTCCATTCCATGCCAGCCGCCGACTGCACCAGCATCCTGAAAGCGCTTTCCGACCTCACGCGTCTCCGCCTCGTGAAGCGGCTGCTCGCCGAGGACTGCTGCGTGAACGACCTCTCGGATGTCCTGGGCCTCTCGCAATACAACGCGTCGCGCCACCTGCGCGTGCTCAAGCACGCAGGGATCGTGGATGTGCGCGCCGTGGCGCAGCGCCGCGAATATTTCATCGCGAAGCAGTTCCGGAAGCGCCTGCAAAAGAACGGTCCGGTGCTCGACTGCGGCTGCTGCTGCTTCGACTTCTCGAAGCTGCCGGATTAACGCCATCCAGGTAATCTCGTGGCGGCGCGGCCGGGTTCCGCGCAAGGAGTCGGGGTGCCTTCGCGCCGAGGCTCAGGCACGGGGCGGGGGCGCCCCGACTCCTTGCCCTACCGGCGCAAAGTCAGCACACCGGCCGGGCGCGGGGCCGGCGTGGGCAGTGGGATGAGCGGATTGTCCGACGTCTTCGTGGCAGGCCGTGCGAGGCGCAGTTCGAATTCCGTCGCATCCGAGTCCGAGCGCAGGAGCCGCAGGTCGCCGCCCTGCGCGGTCGCGAGTTCGCGTGCGATGCTCAGGCCGAGGCCGTAGCCGGCGCGCACTTCGTCGCTGTCGCCGCGGGCGAAGCGGTCGAAAATCCACGGTGCGCGATCCAGCGGGATGGCTGCGCCGGTGTTTGAAATCGTGATGAACACGCCGTCGCGCCGCTCGCCTGCCTTGATGCGGATGGTGCCGCCGCGCTGGTTGTACTTCACGGCGTTTTCGAGGAGGTTCAGGAGGATCTGCTCGGTCTGCTGCGTCGCGGCGAGCGCGCGCAGGCTCCCGGGAAGATCCTGCTCGATCTTGATCTCCATATTCGATCCGAGCACCTCGGCATCCTCGATGCAGCGTGCGATGATCGGGATCAGATCCGCCTCGTCCGGGTAGGACTTGATGCCGCCGGCATCCGCGCGTGCGAGCAGCAGCAGTCCTTCGGTGAGGGACGAGAGCCGGCGTGTCTGATCGAGCACGTCGTTCAGCACCGCGGCCTGCTCCGGGCGCAGCGTGGCATCCGACAGCAGCGACTCGATGGCGGCGCGCATCACCGTCACCGGAGTCTTGAGCTGATGCGAAGCGTCCGAGGCGAACCGGACCGCCTGGAGGTAGCTGCGCTCGAGACGCTCGAAGGTGTCGTTGAGGACGTCGGTGAGCTTGCGGATTTCATCGTGCGCGGCGGGAAGCGGCAGGCGCTGGTGCAGATCCTCCGCGGTGATGCGTGCTGCAGCTTCGGTGATTTTTCGCACGGGCTTCAGCGCGCGCCCGGCGACCCAGTATCCGCCGAGGAGGCTGAAGACTGCGACGATCGGCAGCGCGACGAGACTCGCGAGTTTCAGCCGCCGGAGCGAGGTCTCCACCTGTGTGAGCGGAAGGCCGAGGCGGAGCGTGAGACCGCGCTGCTCGTGGGTCTCCACATAGTAGGTGAGTTTGCCGATCCTCGTCTGGTGCGGCGTCGCCGGGCCGTCGGCGAGCGTCTTCTTCTTGAGCGACGGCGCGCGGTAGAGCGTCTTGCCGTCCGCCGCCGTGATCTCGATGGCGAGCGCGGCGACGGATCTCGGCAGCATGTCCTTGGTGATTGTCTGCAGATTTTCCGGCAGGTGAGCGAGCGCGACGAGAGTGTCCTTGGAGACGCGCGCGGCGCGCTGCTCGATCACGGACATGATCTCCTGCTTCAGCACGTAGGCCGTCACGAAGTTGCCGCCGCCGATGGTCACCAGCGCGAGCACGAACGACCACAGCGCGACCTTCGCGGAGAGCGGCAGCGCCCTCATTTTTTCGCGGCTCCCATGACGTAGCCCGTGCCGCGCACGGTCTGGATCAGCTTCTCCGGAAAATCCTCGTCCACCTTCACGCGCAGGCGCTGGATGTACACGTCCACGGCGTTCGTGTCGTTCGCCAGCGCGCTCTTCCACACGTGCTCGCAGATCGCGGTGCGCGTGACGGTCCTGCCGGCGTTCATCATGAGGAAATGAAGCACCCCGTATTCGCGCTGCGAAAGGTGGACGGTCTTGCCGTCGCGGGTGACGTCGTGCGTGGTGTCGTTCATCACGAGATCGCCCACGTGCAGAAGCGGCGATGCGTCCTCGCCCTTGCGCCGCGTAAGGACGTTCACGCGGGCGAGCAGCTCCTCCATCGAAAATGGTTTCGCGAGGTAGTCGTCCGCACCGCGGTTCAGTCCCGCGACGCGATCCTTCACGTCGCCGCGCGCCGTGAGGATGAGCACCGGCGTGCTGATGCTGCGGTCGCGGACCGCGCCGAGAATCTCCATCCCGTCGCACCCCGGCAGCCCGAGGTCGAGGATGATGACATCGTACGGATCGCTCGTCGCCGTGATGAGGCCGGCCTGCCCGTCCGTGATGGCGTTCACCGTGTGGCCTGCGCGCGTGAGCGCCTTGGTCACGTAGGAGGAGATCTTGGCTTCGTCTTCGATGAGGAGAACTTTCACGTTTTCGGGAGCGGTAAAATGACGGGCCAACGACGGAATGCGAACGATTTCTCCCCGGCGCACGCTGACTTTTCTTTTACAATTCCCGCACGCCGCCCTGACAACTCGCTCCGCAGCGCATGGCATCGTCGCGGCATGAAACTCATCCATACTCTCGCATGTGCCGCGCTCTCGCTGGGAATCCTTTTCCAGTCCCGCGCGGAGTCCACCCCGTCCGTCGCCAAGCCCGCCGCCGACCAGCCGGTCGTGCAGATCGCCATCCTGCTCGACACGTCGAACTCGATGGACGGCCTCATCGCGCAGGCCAAGACGCAGCTCTGGAACATCGTGAACGAATTCGCCACCGCGAAGCAGGACGGCAAGGCGCCGCGCGTGCAGGTCGCGCTCTACCAGTACGGCAACAACGGGCTCAGCAAAGAGAAGGGCTGGGTGCAGCAGGTCCTGCCGCTCACCGATGATCTCGACAAGCTCAGCGAGCAGCTCTTTGCGCTGAAGACGAATGGCGGCGAGGAATATTGCGGCTGGGTGATCAAGGACGCCGTGAGCGAACTCGCGTGGGATGCGTCATCGAAGACCTACAAGGCGATCTTCATCGCAGGGAATGAGCCGTTCACGCAGGGGCCGGTGAGCTACGTGGAGTCGTGCAAGGGATCGATCGCGAAGGGGATCATCGTGAACACGATCCACTGCGGGCCGGAGCAGCAGGGCATTGATGGAAAATGGAAGGACGGCGCGGCACTGGCCGACGGGCGCTACCTCGTGATCAATCAGGACGCGCGCATCGCACACATCGCCGCACCGCAGGACAAGGACATCGCCGGGCTGAATTCGAAGCTGAACAGCACCTACATCGGCTACGGGGCCGGCGGTTCCGCGGGCAAGGCACGCCAGGAAAAGCAGGATGCGAATGCGGCGGCCGCACCCGGCGGTTCCACGGTGCTGGCGGGCCGCGTCGCTTCCAAAACGGGCACGAATTACAGCAACGCCGGATGGGATCTCGTGGACCGTGCAAAGGCGGAGGATTTCGACATTTCCAAGCTGAAGGACGAGGAACTGCCCGAGGAGATGCGCAAGCTGAACGCGGAGGAACGCAAGGCATTCGTCGCGAAGAAAACCGCGGAGCGCGAAGCGCTGCAAAAGGAACTCGGTGCGCTCGCCAAGGAGCGGGAAAAATTCGTCGCGGAGAAGATGAAGGAAACCGGCAAGGACACCTCGCTCGGAGCGGCCGTCACCGGCGCCGTGCGCGAGCAGGCGTCGAAGAAGGGCGTGGTCTTCGAGAAGAAATAGTCGGGCGAAAGTTTCAGGCGACGAAGCGGCGCGGAGTGCCTGGGTGGCCTCCGCGCCGTTTCCATTTTTCGGTGCCCTTGGCGTGCGACGTCTTCCTTGAACGTTGGGCGTTGAACGTTGAGCACCGCGCAGCGGATTCATCGGAACCCGCAAACCTCCTCGCGAACGAGCAGTGCCTGCGCCAGGCTCAACGTCGAACGTTCAACGTTTAACTCCAAACCAGAAATTCCCGCGCAAACTTCCGCTCGCACGGCGGCGTTCCATCCTCTAAAAGGCCGGGCTATTTTTATGCCGAAATCCGCCGCCAAGCAGGTCGTCCCAATTCTGAAAGCGAAGAAACTCCTCGTCGCAAACCGATCCGAGATCGCCATCCGCATCATGCGCGCGGCGACGGAACTCGGGCTGCGCACGGTCGCGATTTACGCGGAGGAGGACAAATTTTCCATGCACCGCTTCAAGGCCGACGAGGCGTATCGCGTGGGCGAGGGCAAAGGACCGGTGGGCGCGTATCTCGACATCGAGAGCATCGTGGCGCTCGCGAAGGCGAAGGGCGTGGACATGATTCATCCAGGCTACGGGTTTCTGTCGGAGAATGCGAAATTCGCGGCGGCGTGCGCGGCGGCGGGGATCACTTTTGTCGGGCCAAAGCCGGAGCTGCTCGACCTCATGGGCGACAAGGTCGCGGCGCGCGCGCTCACGCAAAAACTGAAGGTGCCCACACTGCCCGGCACCGAGGAGCCGGTGAGCGATCGCAAGGTCGCGCTCGAAGTCGCGAAGGGGATCGGTTTCCCGCTGATCATCAAGGCGGCGTTCGGCGGCGGCGGGCGCGGGATGCGCGTCGTGAAAAAGGCGGCGGATCTCGATGCGATGCTCGACGAGGCGCAGGGCGAGGCGGAGCGCGCATTCGGAAACAGCGCGGTGTTTTTGGAGCGCTACATCGGCCGCGCAAAGCATATCGAAGTGCAGGTGCTAGGCGACCGGCACGGCAACGCGGTGCATCTCCACGAGCGCGACTGCTCGGTGCAGCGGCGGCACCAGAAGGTCGTCGAGATCGCGCCGAGTTACGGCCTTTCCGACAAGGTGCGCCACGAACTGTGCGACGCCTCGGTGCGCATCGCGGAGGAGATCGGCTACGACAACGCGGGCACGGTCGAGTTCCTCTTGGACCTCGACACGGACGAGTGGTTTTTCATCGAGATGAATCCGCGCATCCAGGTGGAGCACACGGTGACGGAGCAGATCACGGGCATCGATCTCGTGCGCTCGCAGATCCTCATCGCGATGGGTCACGCGCTCGACAGCGAGACGGTGGGCATCCCCGCGCAGGACAAGATCCAGCGCAATGGTTTCGCCGTGCAGTGCCGCGTGACGACCGAGGATCCCGCGAACAAGTTCACGCCGAGCTACGGCAAGATCATCACGTATCGCAGCGCCGGCGGCTACGGCGTGCGGCTGGATGCGGGCATGGGCGACGCGGGCGCGGTCATCACGCCGTTCTACGATTCGCTGCTGGTGAAAATCACCACGAGCGGCACGACTTTCCACACCGCGCTGGATCGCATGGATCGCGCGCTGCGGGAATTCCGCATCCGCGGCGTGAAGACGAACACGCCTTTCCTCGAAAACGTGATCGCGCATCCTCAATTCCGCAGCGGACTCGCGACAACCACGCTCATTGACACGACGCCCGCGCTCTTCGAGTTCAAGCTCCGCCGCGACCGCGCGACGAAGCTGCTCAATTTCCTCGGCAACGTCATCATCAACGGCAACCCGCACGCGAAGGGCTACCGCCCCGAGGCCGCGCTGAAAGCCGCGCCCGTGCCGAAATGGGATGGCCGCGTGGTGCCCGCGAAAGGCACGCGCCAACTGCTGCTCGAACTCGGCCCGAAGAAATTCGCCGAGTGGACACTGAAACAAAAGCGCCTGCTCGTGACGGACACGACGTTCCGCGACGCGCACCAGTCGCTCATGGCCACGCGCGTCCGCACCGCCGACATGCTCACGATCGCGCCCGCCGTTTCGCGGCGCACCTCGGAGCTTTTCTCGCTCGAAATGTGGGGCGGCGCGACCTTCGACACGGCGATGCGCTTCCTGAATGAAGACCCGTGGCAGCGGCTCCGCTCCCTGCGCGCGGCAGTGCCAAACATCTGCTTCCAAATGCTCCTGCGCGGCGCGAACGCCGTCGGCTACACGAGCTATCCCGCGAATGTCGTCGCCGGCTTCGTGAAGCACAGCGCCGAGGCGGGCATGGATATTTTCCGCGTGTTCGATTCGCTGAACGACCTCGCCAACATGAAGGCTGCGATGGAGGCAGTGCAGGACACGCACGGCATCTGCGAAGGCGCGCTCTGCTACACTGGCGACATCCTCGATCCGACGCGCACGAAGTATTCGCTCAAGTATTACGTCTCGCTCGCGAAGGAGCTGGAGAAAATGGGCGCGCACATTCTCGCGATCAAGGACATGGCCGGCCTCTGCCGCCCGTACGCGGCGAAGGCGCTCGTGAAGGCGCTCAAGGACGAAATCGGAATCCCCGTCCACTTTCACACGCACGACACGAGCGGCGTGAATGCCGCGAGCGTCCTGCAGGCAAGCGACGCCGGCGTGGACGTGGTGGACCTCGCCATCGCGAGCATGAGCGGCAGCACTTCGCAGCCGAACCTCAACAGCATCGTCGCCGCGCTGCAAAACACGCCGCGCGAGACGGGCCTCGACCTCGACACGCTCAACGAATTCTCCGACTACTGGGAGCACGCGCGCAATTTTTACGCCCCCTTCGACACCGCGCCGAAGACCGGCAGCGGCGAAGTGTATCTCCACGAAATGCCCGGCGGCCAATACACGAATCTCCGCGAGCAAGCCGCGAGCATGGGCCTCGGCCATCGCTGGCCGGAAATCGCGCGCTGCTACCGCGAGGTAAATGATCTCTTCGGCGACATCGTGAAAGTCACGCCGTCGAGCAAGGTCGTCGGCGACATGGCGCTGTTTCTTTTCACACGAGGCATCAAGCCCGCCGACGTGGTGAACCTCGAACCCGGCAGCATCGCATTTCCCGAGAGCGTGCTCGACATGCTCAGCGGCGGACTCGGCGAGCCGATGGGCGGCTTCCCGCGCGACGTGGTGCGCGCCGTCCTCGGCGACAAGAAAATCAAACGCACGAAGCCCGAGCCCGTGAAGCTCAAGGACACGCGCGCCGAAGTCGCCACGAAAACCAAGCGCGACGAGAGCGAAGATGACCTCTATTCACACCTCATGTATCCTGCGGTGTTCGCCGACTTCGCCAAATTCCAGGCGAGCTTCAGCGACGTGAGTTGCTTGCCGACGCCCGCATTTTTCTACGGCCTCCGCCCCGGCGAGCAAGTCGCCGTGAGCATCGAGGAGGGCAAGGTGCTCATCATCAAACTCATCAACATCGGCACGCCCGATAAGGACGGCCGCCGCGTGATCACGTTTGAACTCAACGGACTCCCGCGCGAAGCCACGGTCCTCGACAAGAGCATCTCGAAGGAAGTGAAGACGCGCCCGAAAGCCGCCGCGAGCGACCCTCTGCAAATCGGCGCACCCATCCCCGGCATGATCACGGCGCTCGAAGCCAGCGTCGGCAAAGCCGTCACGAAGGGCGACAAACTCGCCACGCTCGAAGCGATGAAGATGCAGACGAACCTGCTCGCGCCTGCCGATGGAACGGTTGCCGAGGTGCTCGTTACCGTCAACGAAGCCGTCGAGGCCGGCGATTTGATGATCAAGTTGCGGGCGTGAGGATTCGTCCATTCTCATCGCCGTCGTTGACTTGCCCGCCGCCGATTCGTAACGTGGCCTTGTGAAACATTTCACAAAGTCCGACAAGAGTGCCCAGGGCGCGAAGGGCATGAGCAAGACCGAAGCGCTCAAGCAGACCTTCGAGCTGATCAACTCCGAGCTGTACGCCGTGGAGGAACGCATCCGCGCGCAGGCGCGGGCATTCGATCCGGCGGTCGAGGGCTACGTGGCGTATGCGGTGGAGAGCAGCGGCAAGCGGCTGCGTCCCGCGCTCGCGCTCATCGCCGGCGGGGCGACAGGGAATATCGGGCCGGATCATTTTGACCTCGCCGTTGTCGTGGAACTCATCCACGCGGCGACGCTCGTGCATGACGACATCCTCGACAGCGCGGACACGCGGCGCGGGCTGCCCACGGCGAATGCGAAGTGGGGCAACGCGCTCTCGGTCCTGCTCGGCGACTGCCTTTTTTCCCACGCGCTGAAGCTCGCGAGCGGATTCCGCAGTGGCGAAATGATGCGCCGCATGGCCGAGGCTGCGAGCGAGGTGTGCTCGGGCGAAATCATCCAGACGCAGCGGCGCTTCGACCTGAAGCTCTCGGTGCCGGACTACTACCGCATCATCGAGATGAAGACCGGCGCTCTCTTTGCCGTCGCGACGGAACTCGGCGCATTTCTGAATGAGGCGACGCCGTCGGTCATCGCGGCGATGCGCACGTTCGGGCTGAAATTTGGGACGGCATTTCAAATTTACGACGACGTGCTCGACCTCGTGGGCGACCAGACGTGCGCAGGAAAAACGCTCGGGACCGACCTGCGCAAAGGGAAGCTCACGCTCCCGATTTTGTATCTTCTCCAGCACAGCGAGGCTGCGGAACGCGAGCGCATCTGCGCGATCATCCTCGGGGGCAGCGACGAGGAAATCGCCATGCTCGTGAACAAGGCGAAGGAGACCGGCGCGATCAAGAATGCGGTGATCACCGCGCGCCGGATGCTGCGCGAGACCGAGCATCAGCTCCGCGTCGTCCCGGCGAACAAATATCACGACGCGCTGAAGGGCCTTATCCGCACGCTGGACGGAATGCTCGGGCAGTTTGCGGAGTGATCGGGGTCGCCGCCCAGTGATGGGACTGTGCGGTCAGTCGTTTTAGAGCATTTTATATTTAAGAGAGAATTGTCACCTGTTTGATTGCCGAAGTTAAATTAGCTCATGCGCCATACCTCGCTCGCCCTCATCGCCGCCCTCTCGCTCACCGCCACCGCGCGCGCGCTCGACCTCACCCCGCAGTTCGCCGATGTGGATGCCGACGGCCTCGTCATGAAGCTCCCGTATTTTCAGGACGGCCCGAAGCGCGTCTTCATCAAGCCACCCGCGGGATGGAAAATTGACGGCAACTCCGAACGCGCAAACCTCTCAAGCGAAGCCGCCCCGCACAGCACCGTCACCTTCACCCTCTCGGCCAAGCCCGTCCTCCCGAAGTCCGAAGCCGAGCGCAAGACCCTGCGCGAAGCCATGCTCACGCTTCCCGGCAAGGAGGCCGCAAACGTCACGCTCGAAGCCGACACCCTCGATCCGCTCCCGCTCAACGGCTGGAAGACCATCGAGTTCCGCGTGTCCTACGATCTTGCCGACAAGCGTTTTCAAAAAAGCGTCCTGCTCGTGAAGCTAAACGCCATCGAGGAGCTGCGCGTCACCGTCACCGGCCCCGCGCAGGAATTCGCGAAGGCCGTCGGCGCCGCGATGATGTGCCTGCGCACTTGGCACAAGCAGTAGCGGCGCGCGAGTGGAGCGCGCCCATGGAGCGCTGCCGTCCCCGGCGGCCACCCCGCTCTGCGCGCAGCGCCATCCATCGTCTTATTCCTAATCGTGATCTTCATCTTACTCCGTTGGCATCGGGAACCAGTACAGGGCACGGATTATGAATAAGATTAGGACACTGCCCATCACCCCGGCGCTTCCCCGCCGCCACTCACCCTGCGCGCGCCCACCGCGCTGGACGGCGCGAGCCTCCTCCCGCTGCTCACCGGCGAATCCGCCGCCGCGCCGCACGCGGATCTTTTCTGGCGCGTGGGAAAATGGAACGCGCTGCGCCACGGCGATTGGAAGCTGATCCGCGACGGCAGCGCGTGGCAGCTTTTCAATCTCACCGCGGACATCGCCGAGACGGCCGACCTCGCCGCGAAGGAACCCGCACGCGTGGCGGAACTCTCCGCACTGTGGGACAAGTGGAATGCGGAGCAGAGCGAGCCGCTTTGGAAAAAGATGCGGCCATTTTTCCCGCGAGCACACTTGCCTTGCGCAAGCATCCCCGCCGACTCTTTGCGGTTCATGCTCCTCTATCCCGCCATCGATCTCATGTCCGGCCAAGTCGTCCGCCTGCGCCAGGGCCGTGCTGACCAGAAGACCGTTTACTCGTCCGACCCCGCCGCGTTCGCGCGGCAATGGGAGAGCGAAGGCGGCGACTGGCTGCACATCGTGGACCTTGATGCTTCGTTCTCAGGCAAGCAGCAGAATCTTGAATCGGTGCGCGCGATCACGAGCGCAGTCGGCATCCCGTGCGAACTCGGTGGCGGCATCCGCGACGTGGAAGCGATCCGCCGCGCGCTCGATGCAGGCGTGGCGCGCGTGATCCTCGGGACGAAGGCGGCGGAGTCGCTGGAGTTCGTCGGCGAGATGGCGCGCGAATTTGGGCGGGAAAAAATCGCGGTGGGCATTGATGCGAAGAATGGAATCGTGAGCGTGAAGGGCTGGACGCAGGAGACCGGGCAGAGCGCGCTCGACCTCGCGTGCAACGCCGTAAAGGCAGGCGCGGGCACGATCATCTATACGGACATCGCGACGGACGGCATGTTGCAGGGGCCGAATTTCCCCGAGACCGAACGCGTGAACGCAGCCATCGTCCCGCTCGGCGGGCAGCTCATCGCGAGCGGCGGCGTGGGCACTGCGGAGCACGTCCTGCGGGCCGCGAAGATTCCGTCGCTCTACGGCTGCATCATCGGGAAGGCGCTCTACGACAAGACGCTGTCGCTCCCGGAAGTTAAGGCCGCGCTGCGCGGGTAGCCGCGCTTGTGAAAGCGCGGGCTGATCCTGCGCGCGATCGTCGGAAAAATCAGCCCGCGCTTTGAAAAGCGATGCCACATTCACGCTCGACGGCCCGGCATTCATGGCAACAAAGGGAACTGCGCCCGCAGCCCGCCTCTAAACTCTCAACATTCAACTCCCAACTCCCAACTTCCCATGAAAGCCCTCTACCTCGACTGCATTTCCGGCATCAGCGGCGACATGATGGTCGGCGCACTCCTCGACCTCGGCGTGAAACCCAGCGCGCTCGAATGGGAGCTGGGCAAGCTGCACATCGGCGACTTCCACATGCACTATGACCGCGCAAAGCGGAAGGACATCGAGGGCGTGAAATTCGACATCCACGGCGGCGCGACGCATGTGGAGCACGGC
>Ga0194061_1000137_pt1 | contig 43117 bp, 41 predicted proteins | sample SepL2221m_MetaG_FD_163423 | JGI IMG/M metagenome (GOLD analysis project Ga0194061, IMG submission 163423) | Anoxic zone freshwater microbial communities from boreal shield lake in IISD Experimental Lakes Area, Ontario, Canada - Sep2016-L224-21m | ecosystem: Environmental > Aquatic > Freshwater >... | reverse complement strand
TTTGCACGACAGATCGAGGGAGTTCCGATTGACAGGATACTTTTGCATGTAACTCTCGTCAGTGCAACCGGTAAGCATTCCATCGTGTCGTCACGCAAAAAAGTTCCTCAGCCAGAATGGCAAGCATTAACCGAAGCCCTTACCGGAATGTCGATTACCTGGCGTGACCGCGAGTTAAAACGGGCGGCAAAATGAAAATAATCACGGTAGAAACACTCTTCGGCGCGGAGACAATAACGGTTCCGCGCCGTTCCATCAAATTTAAGCAAATCCGCGCCACAATGGAAACCCTGGAGGTACGTGAAGAAGTTGCCGCCTACCTTCAGGCCGACCGGCGCTATACTTCACCGGAACAAGTGGCGCAGATATTCAGTTTCTTGCATAATGAGGCAAAAGAACACTTTTTCACCGTTCATCTGGACGGCAAGAATAGAATCCTTTGCTTGGATTTGGTGTCGGTCGGCAGCCTTAATCAGTCCATCGTCCACCCACGCGAGGTATTCAAGACATCCTTGAGTACTTCTGCGGCGGCCCTGCTCCTGGTGCATAATCACCCTACCGGCGACCCGACACCAAGCGCGGAAGATATTGCCATTACCCGCCGATTGAAAGAAGCTGGTGAAATAATCGGCATCAAAGTTCTCGATCATGTAATTGTTGGAACGGAAGGCTATCTATCATTTGTAGAGCGAGGTCTGCTATGACCTCGCGAGCAATACCGAAATTTGACAAGAACAACGATCTACGGCGTATATCTTCAGCGTTACACCGTCTTGCCATAGCCGCCAGCGGAAACCTCGGTTCAGATTGCTACATTCATGCTGCTATCGCCCAAGAGATGCTGAACCGCTTGGGAGTGTCTTCAAAACTTGTTGCTGGATACGCAGCCTGGAGAGTTGGCAATGATGACGGCGATGTAATCTTGCATGCACCATTACCAAATATGCCCTCGCAGCCTGGAAGTGTTGCGTACCACATGTGGCTTGAGGTTAATAACCATCTCATCGATTTCACCACCTACCAACTTCGGCACAAAGCTCTTCAGATGGACAAACTTGACGGCGGCACCACAACAGTAACATGGTGCCCTGATTATCTGGCCGTACCGAAAAAATCCGTTTCCTCCCTTCGCGCTGTAATCCAATTACGTGCAGGTATGTATTTCTACAAGCAGGATACAGCCATTGAAAATATAATCTTATCTGCTGCTCGTCCGCTGGATGATGATGACGTTAACACAGCTTGGCTGTTATATCAGAATCAGGAATTATGCGTTTTCGGCCCGAACAACATGTACCACGATGCCGGATAATTTGTGCAGTTGCTGTGATCAACATTGCGCCGTCACGATTGACCAACCAACTGGCAGCGTTCATTTTTAGCTGTTAAAAGACACGAGTACGAATTAGACTACTTCCCACTAACCACAGCGCTGTAATGGTACAAAAGTTGTGGTACAAAACTAGTACAAAAAGTACAACTTTGTAGTCAAAACGATTTGCCGGGTATTCACCATATTTCAATAACTTATGCACTTCAGAACGAGACAATCTTCAGAAATCATTTGCAGATGGAATCATTTGGTGATAACCATTCGATACATACCACACGTGAGGGTGACTCTATGCCGCAACAGTCTGAAATCCTGCATTATGCCGTTTCCGTCGTTGGAAAGGACCGTCCCGGAATCGTGGCCGGCATCACCGGCGGCCTGTTCCGCCTGGGGTGCAATTTGGCCGATTCGAGCTGCACCATGCTGGCCGGTGAGTTTGCCATGATCCTGATCGTCTCCCATCACCGGCCGTTCAGCAAAAGTCGCCTCTACGACGAGCTGAAGCCGATCTGCGACGGCCTGGGAATGTCGCTGGCGGTACGAACGCTCCACACCGACGAGGTTGCCCGCCAGGAGGCCGACGGCGAAATCTGCATTATTTCCGTGTACGGTGCCGACCAGCCGGGCATTGTCTACCGTGTGACCAACGAACTGGCCGGTCGGGGGATCAACATCATGGATCTCAACACCAAGCTGATCGGGACCCCCGAAGAGCCGGTCTACATCATGATGCTTGAAGCGGCCCTGCCGGACGGGGAAACCCCGGAGGGGATAGAAAAACTGCTGGAGAATCTGAAAAAGGAGCTGAACGTGGAAATCGGCGTGCGCATCGTGACGCCGGTATCCTTCTGATACCATGCCTGTACAACCGATTTTACGCTACCCCCATCCGGTTCTCAAAAAGGTCTGTCACCGGGTTGAACAGATTGATGACAGCATCATTGCCCTTATCGAAGACCTCATCGACACCATGCAGGCCGGCCCCGGCTCGGTCGGGGTGGCCGCCTCCCAGATCGGAGTTACCCTGCGGGTCTGCGTGGTGGATGTTTCAAAAAACCGCCACGGCAAAGAGAACAATCACGGCCTGCTGCGCATGATCAACCCTGAAATCACTGCCCGCAGCGGCATTGCGGTCATGCGGGAAGGGTGCATGAGCGTTCCGGATTATACCGGCGATGTCGACCGTGCCACCGAGATCACCGTGCGCTTCATCGAACCTGACGGCAGCGAGCGTGAGATAACTGCAAGCGGATTTGAGGCGGTCGCCCTGCAGCATGAAATGGACCACCTGGACGGCATCCTGTTTCTCGACCGGATAGCCAGCATCAAGACCGGCCTGTTCCGGCGTAAAAACTACTCGTAACTCGAAGGAGTCCTGCATGTCTGAACTTCTGACCAGTCAGGAACAGCAGCAACTTCTGGAGATAGCCCGCGCAACAATCACCGGCTGCGTCTCAGGCGGCACAATACCGGCTGTTGAATCGGCTGCTGCCGGTCTCCTGCTGCAGAGCGGCTGTTTTGTGACCATCAAGCGGCAGGGCCAGCTACGCGGATGTATCGGAAATTTCGTCTCGGACAGGCCGCTGTATGAGCTGGTGCAGGAAATGGCGGTCTCGGCGGCCACCCGCGACCCCCGCTTTCGACCGATGACAGCCAGCGAACTGGAAGATTTCGAGCTCGATATCTCGGTGCTCTCGCCGTTATGGAAAGCCGCTTCGGCCGACGAAATCAGGGTTGGCACCCATGGCATCTACATCATCAAGGGTGCCAACCGCGGCGTGCTGCTGCCGCAGGTGGCGACGGAATACGGTTGGGACCGTGACGAGTTCCTGCGGCATACCTGCCTCAAGGCCGGGCTTCCGGAGAACGCCTGGCAAGGTGAGTGCGACATCTACCTGTTTACCGCCCAGGTATTCGGGGAGCCCTCCGAAGTTCACTGACCGCCGGCACGCTACAGCAGACTTTCTCCGGTCATTTCCGCAGGCTTCGGCAGCCCTAGCATCTTCAACATGGTCGGTGCAACATCAGCCAGCCGCCCTCCTTCACGAAGCTGTGCCCCCTTACGACTGTCATCAACAACAATGAACCAGACCGGATTGGTGGTATGAGCGGTGAACGGCTCTCCGTTCTCGTCCTGCATCTGCTCGGCATTGCCGTGATCAGCAGTAATCAGAACCGCCCCCCCCTTCTCCCGAATTCTGGCGACAACGCGCCCCGCACAGGCATCCACTGTTTCCACCGCTTTTATTGCTGCCGCCTCGACGCCGGTATGGCCGACCATGTCACAGTTGGCAAAATTCAGCACAATTACATCGTACAAATCCTGATCGATCAGCTTGAGGAGTTTTTCTGTTACCTGATGGGCGCTCATTTCCGGTTTCAAATCGTAGGTGGCCACATCCTTCGGCGAAGGAATCAAGGCGCGATCCTCGTACGGAAAAGGGGTCTCGACACCGCCATTGAAAAAGAAGGTGACGTGGGCGTACTTTTCGGTCTCGGCAATCCGTAACTGTTTCAGGTTGTTGTCAGCCAGTATGCCTCCCAGCAGGTTTGAAAGCTCGGTGGAACCAAAGGCGATCGGCAGATTGAAGGTTGCGTCGTATTCTGTCAGACAGACATAGCTGGCCAGCTTCGGCCGATCGCGCCGAACGAAACCGTCACAGTCGTCCAGGGCCAGCGCCCGGGTAATTTCGCGGGCCCGGTCCGAGCGGAAATTGAAAAAAATGAAGCCGTCGCCGTCATGCACCAGTCCTACCGGAGCCCCCTGCTCGCAGATCACCGACGGGGCAACAAACTCATCATAAATCCTGGCGGCGTAGCTCTGTTCGATGGCGTCCTGTGATGATACACACAATTCCCCCAAACCGTGCACCATGGCAAGGTAGGCTTTTTCTACCCGATCCCAGCGGTTGTCGCGGTCCATGGCGTAGAAACGCCCCATCACCGTCGCAATTTTTCCAACGCCGATCCTGGTGATCTCCGCCTCCAACTGCGCCAGATATTCGATGCCGCTCTGGGGGGGGGTGTCCCGCCCATCCAGCAGGCAGTGGACGAATACATCGCGAACACCTTCGCGTCTGGCCAGCTCCAGCAGGGCATACAGGTGCGTGTTGTGAGAATGCACGCCACCATCAGAAAGCAGGCCGGAGAGGTGCAGCCTGCCGCCGGACGCCTTGACCTTCGCGATGCAATCCAGTATGACGCTGTTCGTGAAGAAGTCGCCATCGTCAATCGATTTACTGACACGGGTCAGCTCCTGATACACCACTCGGCCGGCCCCCAGGTTGAGATGGCCAACTTCGGAATTACCCATCTGACCTTCGGGGAGTCCAACCGCCATGCCGGAGGTGCGGATCGCGGTGTGCGGATAGTTGCGCAGAAATCCTGACAGATTGGGCGTTTTCGCCAGGGCAACCGCATTATGGGCCGGATCGGGATTGATACCCCATCCATCGAGAATCATCAGTACCAGTGGTTTTTTCATGGGACATTTCCTTTGCCGCAGGGGGAGATTTCGATGATCACAGGGGTGCAACTCTACGGTAAAACCGGGCTTCCATCAAGAAATAAAAAACCCTCCGGCGGCGGCCGGAGGGCAAAGATTCTGTCAGTGCAGGCAGCAATTACCTGACTTTATAGGTCACCTTGCTGCCGTCGCAGCGATAATCAATTTCACGCATCACGATTTTCGAAATCCTGCCGGTAACGGTGCTGATTCTCCTGACGAAGATGACCAGCTTGTTGTTCATGAAACTGTACGTGCCGACGATACATTCGGGCTGTCGATAGGAAGTCTGTTTGATGTCATTCGCGTTGCGGGAGAGGACCACCAGCCCTTTTTCAGAAAGTCTGAAGAAGCTGGAAAATTCCGCCTGAAGGATCCGATAGCAGCACTGGCCATTGAGGCTACCCCGCATCAGTTCGCCCATCAGGAGCCCCTGCTGATTTGGCAGTAACGACTGAAGATCCACAAAGTCGGTCACCATAATCGTTTGCGGGGATATCTCGCCGGTGCTCTCAACAGTGGTACTGCCGTCAGCGCGGCAGACCATTCTTTTCGGTTCGGCACAGCCGTCACACTGCTCCGTGCAGAGCTCAAGAGCAATGTCGGCAAAAACCTTCTTCAATTCGGTGTGTACCAAAAGCTGGTTCAAATTCTGGTAGCACCCCCGCCCGGGGGATTCACCGGACTTAAACAATGCGCAACCCGACAGGCAGCAGAGCAGGAGCACTGCTATGGTAATCTGCCACAATGACAGGTATCTACTTGCCATGGGCACCCGGGTGGTCGCCAACTATTTTCATGTCACGGAATCTGTCTCCATTGAACAGCAGCGCATCGGTAAACCAGTCAACGCGCATACGGGCCTGGGCTGAAGAAAGCACGATGCCGGTATTAATATCCATGGAACGTGCATTGACAATAATGTCGCTGTCAACCACGGAGTAGGTGCCGGTAACGACACCGCCGACCTTGTACATGTCTCTTATTTTCTTGATATCTCTGCTGAGCGAAAATTCGCCGGCTTCATTGACGATGATGTCCTTGGTCATTCTGATGTCGAATACCTGCCACTTTCTGACCTGCAGTTCATGGATCAGGTTTTCCGCCACCAAACGCCCGAAGCCGCTGGTTTCCGACAGTTTATTCAGATTGCTGAAACTGGTTACGATAAAGGTGTTTCCGAGACTCTTGCGGTCGGCATTCCGTTCCAGCTGATCCGCCAGAAAAATTATGCGGGCGTTGAACTTCCCGGCCTGTGAGCGGCTGTACTGGACACCGAGAGGTTCCTCAACGATATATCTCTGGTCAGGCAGCAGTGCGTCGACACCTCCACCCGTGTTTCGTGCATGGCTGCCCTGAACGCCGATACTGTTAGGAACACATGCAGCAAGGAATAGGGAACATACTGTCAGAATGCAAATACGCTTAAGGTAGAAAGTAATCATGCCGGTCTCATTCTCCTTTCAACGGATGGAAATCAACGATAGACAACGACCCTCGGATTTGTTCCGACCACCTGGGGCTGATAGATCCATTCGTAGCGCCTTGACTCAAATTCGTTGTCGTTATTTCTGTACGTAACGGGGTAATCACCGCAATACCAGTCACGGGCGATGCCATAGGTATTTCTGAAACAGAGATTGTCCTGAGTGCAGGGGATAAACATCCTGCTGCGAACTCCATCGTCAATAACCACCGGCCCGGCACATCCTGCTAAGACAGACACAAGTACCACAAGTGCTGCCAAACATGCTGCTTTCATGTAATCCCTCCCCGTTTTGCTTGTCTTGTGCTGCGTAAGGGTGCCTACGAATAACTCATTTCAGTTGCTGAGTTTCTGACCAAAGTGACTTCAGCGTCTGTCGCTCAATGATGGTACGGCTCACCATTCAGAATCGTGAACGCCCGATATATCTGCTCCAGCAGAAAAACACGTACCATCTGGTGAGTAAAGGTCAGCTTCGACAAAGCCAGCAGTTTGCCGCGCTGGCGGAACTCTTCGCTGAATCCGTAGGCCCCCCCGATGGCGAAGACTACCTCGCTGCAGCCGTTGTCGCGCTGCCTGCCGATAATAGCTGCCAATCCCGGTGAATCAGGCTGCTCCCCCCGCTCATCAAGCAGGATCAGAGTTGCAGTCGGTGAAATCTGCTTCTCCAGCCGCTCACACTCGCGGCGGCGCATCTCCTCGGCCTCGGCCCCTTTCTCATCACGGATATCGACCATCTCAAGCGGCGAATAGCGCCGTATGCGGCCGGCGTACTCGTTGACGGCCTCCCTGACCCACGGTTCACGGATCTTACCGACCCAGAGTACCTTGATTTTCAAAAATCAGATCCCTTGCGGGCTGCAGCGATTTCAGGCGTCAGCTCAATAGCCGGGGCCATCCCCCAGAGACCGTCCAGATCGTAGTAGCGGCGGAGCTGATCGTGGAAAATATGCACCAGAACGTCGCCGTAATCCATTACGATCCATTTGCCGTCGGTAGCCCCTTCGACATCATTGACCTTGCCGAACTTCTTCAGGCCGTTGCGGATATTGTCTGCAATAGCCTGATTCTGTTTATCCGACGAACCGGATATAATAACCATATAGTCGGCGATCGACGACACCCGTGAGATGTCGCGAACGCAGATGTCAAAGGCCTTTTTGTCAAAGGCCAGCTCGGCGCACTTGAGTGCGCGCTCAACAGCAGTAAGAGTTTCCTTGTCGGCAGCTTTTTGCTTTTTTAAAGTCATTTTTTGTAAATCCTTTTAAGAGAGATATAGTGTGCTACGTCAAAAGGTACACAGGATGAGATGTCAGCGCCTTCAGCAGCCTTACGGCGTATTTCCGTAGAGGAGAGATCCAAAGGAGTTCCGCGGATGAACTTGACCAGATGACCCGACTCGTGAAGCAGACTCTTTTCCTCCTCGTTGAGCCGGAATTTTCCCCGCACGGCGTCCGGCAACGCCTCCAGAGGGTCGTTCAACCGACAACCGGGACGCTCGGCAACGATCAGGTTGCATTCACAGAATATGTCGGCATAACGGTGCCATAAGCCGATCTCCGCGAAAGAATCTCCGCCGATTATGAAAAACAGATCATCGTCGGGGCAACGCTGGCGAAACGCCCTGATGGTGTCGATTGAATAGGATTTTCCCGGCCTCTCCGCTTCGATGGTTGAAATCTCGTAGTCAGCTCTTCCGGCAATTGCCAGTTTCACCATAGCTGAACGGATTTCGAAAGAGACGCCGCCTGCCAAAGGCTTATGGGGAGGATCGGCGGTTGGAATAAAAATAACCCTGTCGAGCAGACAGGCACTTCGCGCTTCGGCGGCAACCTGCAGATGGGCGTTGTGAACCGGATTGAAGCTGCCCCCCAAGAGACCGACTTTCATGTCATCAGGATCTTGTTTCTGATAATCAGCACTTCAAAGGCAAGCGAAGCCTTGTGCACCAGTTTATGCAGTTCGTGAAGACGCTTGCCGAGGGCTTCCACGTCGGCTGATACGATCACGATGGCAACCATTTTTTTCAGCATGATAATCGGGATCACGAGAACAGTGTCGCCGGCTTCCAGCTTTAAGGCAGAAATAATAGGAGTGTTTCCCGGCGTTGCGGGTAATGGTCCCATAAAAAAGCGCGATTCTTCAACGACATTTTTCAGAACGGAAGCGGTTTTGAGCGCAAGGGAAAGCTTGTCGAAGTCCTCAATACAGAGGCCTCCGCTGATTCCCCGCCAGCCGAGCACAGTGTCGCCCCGGACAATGAAAAGCCCCCCCTTGTCGAATTCCTGGCCGAGGTATTTTATGAAAACGTCGGCTATTTCATCACGCTCTCTGGCGTTTGAAAAGTCGAGCGACAGCTGATCAATGGTATACCGTTCAATTATTTCAGCAGCCTGAATGGACTCTTCCGGCAGGTCAGGTAGCGAGCCGAAACCTACGAACTCGGCAGGTATTGCGATGTTCAATAGTTCGCCGTTTTCTTTTTCGTACGATACCTCAATATCTTCCTGAACCGGCGGTGTGACCGGACGTTTAAAATTACCACCCACCCTAACGTAGCGTTGTCTGCTCCGGATCTGGTAGTACCGTTCCAGAGCGAATGAGAGATAAATGTCGGGGGTTATGAAGGGCTGAATGATGTGACCGGTGATAAAAGAGAGTTCGTCTATCACTTTGAAATCGGTCGGGTCTGACATAGCAACGCTCAGACGTCGGTTTTCAAGCCTGAATGGCACTACCCGGAACTGGTCTGCTTTCTGTGCGGATAGCAGATTGTACACATTAAACGGCACCTCTTGGAGATCCTTGCGGGTGGCCGCCGGAACGCCGAGCTTTTTGCTGAGGAGCTTCACCATTTCGCTCTCATCCACAAAGCCCATCTCGATCAGGCTGCTGCCCAGTTTGATGCCGAAAATGACCTGGCATTTCAGTGCTTCTTCCAGTTGTTCTTTGGTAATCAGCCCTTCACTGATCAGCAACTCTCCAAGTTTCACTCCCATGGCAGCGGTCTCCGTCAGACTAGAATATTACCGGTTTAAGCAGCGTACCTCTGACCGGAATCGTATAAACACCAGGAGAGGTCATGAACTTTGCCAACAGCATGAATACGAGCTTCTGTTTGTCGAGAAACTCTGCTTTCGGCATGATTTCAAGGGTCAGGGCAAGCGGGGCCCTTGCAACATCATTCCCGGTCGGCAGATTGCCTGAGAGCCGCATGTAGATGCCGTCACCCTCAAGTGTGAAACTTTCAAGGCGGGCCGCATTGTTGGTAAACCTTACGATACCCCGGTTTGTCAGGCCGGCGGCATCGGGAAGCGGAAAGGCTCCCAGCTTGACGCCAGAAAATTCGAGCTGCCGGACTTCCAGTTTAATATCACCGTTTACACCTTTGGCGCTTCGCTGCAATGTCCCCCGGCTCCAGAGGGTTCCGGCAGCCTTGGCTCCCAAAACCGTTGTAAAAAAAGGAATATCGGTCAGATTGATCCCGTCTGCCGAAAGCTCTACGGCACGTGAACCGCTGCGCGAGTATTCAAGGTTCAGATAGCCGGCGCCGACATGCGCCTCGCTTTCAAGAGCGATGTGCCCCATCATAAGCGGCAGCAACAGCGGACGAACCCGCAACGTATCACAGCGGATAAGATCACCCTGTTCCGACGAAAGCAGCAGATTGTCCCACGCAACTCCGGGGAGAACGGTTTTCCGCAGCTGAGGCGTGAGCTTCAATCCCTGCAGGGCCAGCAGATTTCCGATAAATGAATCTATTTTCCCGGCTGGTAGTGCCAGGTACAGACAAAACACAAAAAAGAACAGCGATGCGACAGCCGGTAGAATCCAGCGATACAGGCGCTGCAGTTTCATCATTTCGACAGAACAGGTGCCGGTTTAAGCAGCGCCAGACTCAACATAAGATCGCAGCGTGACGAGTCGTCGAAACGAACCTTGATGGAGCACTTCTTGATCACTATCGGTCGGCCGCCTTTTTCGAGGCGGTACAGCAGATTAACCGCCTCGTTGAAGGTCAGGGCGTCAATGCGGATATCGGCGGCGTCCTCAAGCATGCCGTTACGCTCGTCACCTTTGAGCGGCGAAATTTTGACCGACTTCCCTTTGATGGCGATCTCGTCAATAATTTTAGCCGGTGAGTCGTCCGGCCGCAGCGTTGCCATACGTCTGCTCATCTGGTCAGTTGAGAGACGGGCCAACAGGTAGGCGACTTTGAGCGGCATGAGCTCCTTCAATACGGCTTCGCGGGCGGCACGTTTTTTTTCCAGCGACCTGACTTTTGCATCCAGTGCCGTCCATGCGACGGCGGCAGCCAGCAGAACAATCAGTGCATAGCCGCACCAGAGGCGTTGGGGGCGGTCAAGATTCTGCCATGCTTCGCGTATGACATCCAGCAGCCTCATGGTTTCACCTCCCGGAGCGTTCCGGTCAAGGTGAAGGTAACGCTGCCGTCCGGACGGCTTTTGATTTCCCCCGTGTCAGAGGTGGACAACAGGGGGGCAAGTGCCGATTTGAATTCGTTGACCGCCTGCGCTGAACGGGCATCCCCCTTGAGACGCAGAGTTCTCCCTTCCAGTTCGGTCTCATAGAGGCCATTGATGTTGCTCCCCTTTGCTTCGGCGAGTTTTTTCAGTACGTCAAGATGGCTGATCTGATTATCGATTCCGGAAAGCTTCCTGATCTCTCCCTTGACTTCGGTGAGCTCGTCGACCGCCTTTGTCCTGGTCGGGAAAATTTCACGGTAGATGCCTGCAACAGACTTGTCCAGCGATGCAATGTCGGACTTTGCCGAGCGGTACTGCATCCCTTTGCTGGCAAACAGCAGTACGATGACGATGGCTATCAGTATCCCGGCAAGAAGTAGTTTTGAGCGTAATCCGGCATCACCGGCGGTCCAGGCCAGCTCCCCCCGGCGAAAGTCGGGAAGTGCGGAGGAGTGGCAGGCCAGGGCGGCAGCACAGGGGGATGCCAGATCATGGAAGGCGCGCTCACTCTTGAACAGGAGCCCCGTCCCGTCGGGAGGTCGCAGCGTTTCAACCGCCAGAGGCAGTTCTCCGAGCTCAGGCTTCAGTCCGCAAGCGGACCCCAGCAGGGAGAGTTTTTCCGGGAGTTTTCCACCGGCAAGCTGCAGCGCGGAAAGGGTTGCAGGGATCAGCGTTGCGGCGGCCGACAGTTCGATGGCCTTGAAAAAACTGAGCGTCCCGCCGTTCATGATCGCCAGAACGCTTCCGTCATAGATGGCACCGTCGGGAGCAGCGCCAGGCAGAAAACGCCAGCCAAGATGCAGCGAACTGACAACCTGAGGCTCGATGCCCGCGTCACGGAACAGGGCAACTGCACGGCTGATGTCGTTCTTTCGGGCCCACACGGCCAGAAATCTGCCGTCGCCAGCAGGCAGAGCGTCAATAACCAGCTCTTCCACCGGTAGAGCAATTTCCCCCTGTAATTGCGCCGGCAGTACTTCACGCACCTTGCGAAGATCGCCAAAGGGAAGCGGAGTGGAACGCTGTGCGAAAAGCCCGGGGGGAAGGCAGAGCAGTACGCGGGGTGAACCGGTGATGTTTCCGGCTACGCTGGTAACGGCATCAGCAAGCGACAGCTCTCCGCTTAGAGCAACCGAAGCGGCCCCGAGTAGTTCGGTGGAACGCCGTGTGATCTCAAAGCGAGAAATTGCCAGCCTGTCAGTTTCGACTTGCAGTATCAGATACTCCATCTGCTTGTAGCACCTCGTGATTTCTTGCTTCGCATGCCGTTCCTTCTAAAATTCCTGCCACGACAAAAACTCAAACGTACCGTTTCCCACGCGCACAATCGCTTCAACCGTGCGGCCGGCATCCTTGACACGAGCCACGGAGGTTATTCTGAAGAGGCTCCCCTTGGCACTGATCTTTCCCTGAAGGGCAATACTCACCGTATCCATACCAGGGATGCGCGAAAGCTCCGCCGTTGATCTGAACGGCTGGAGCCTCCGTTCTTCTATGATTCTGTCGGCCATGCGGTCGTCAATGCGGTCATCCAGGGCTGCAAGAACCTCTCTGGAAGCTGTATTGATGTTGATGGTTGACAGCGGCGCCCCGGCCTGACCGGAGTAGGTAGTCACAAAGGGGCGCAGTCTGGCGAGTGCATCTGCGGAAAAATCCCTGACCAGCAGCAGCTCCGTGACGGTTGTAAGCTTTCCGTTGCGAGCAGCATATCCCGGTTTCAGGCTCCGGTAGTAGGGGGTTTCCGCGCCGCCGGAACGGGGCAGGTCATCACCGTCAAGCCAGTCCGCGAGAGAACTCCAGGCTGATTCTGAAATCTGCAGACGTTTGCCGAGACGCTTCAGCGCGGCGTAGGTAAAAGGCTCGTACTCGCCGTTAGCGTACACCAGACCGTTGAGATTAATTTTACCGCCTTCTTCACTGACAGTTATTTCCAGGGTACCGGTTTCATCGTCAAGCTTAATCGGCATGGCCCACGGGTCGGAAAGCGATGTGTACTCCCGGCTGGCAAGCCCCAACTGCAGCAGCTTTGCGCCGCCGGTCACACCAGATTCAGCCAGAATCGACGCCTGCTGCCCGTCGCGGAACCCGCGACTGAGGGTCATGTCCACGTATACCTGGTGAATCATCTCTACAGCCACCGCCACCATCAGAGAGGTTACAAGCAAGGTAACTATCAGGGCAAACCCTGACCTGTTCACAACAGGCTGCATTATGTAACGCCACTCAGGCGGGGTGCGGAGAGTACCGAAAACTCACGCAGTCGCCCTTCTTCCTCAACGGTGACAGTAATCCGCACCATGGCCGGCAATCTACCGTTGATGGAAGTGTCCCAGCTTTTCACCCACTTCGATCCATCGTAGCATTCGACCAGAAACGAACTGATCCGCTCCATTTGAGGATAGGCGAGTACGCCGGTTGCGTCAAAAACCGGATCATACTCACGCCGCGTCATCATCCGTTTCCCGTTTTTGTCAGTCAGACGGTAGCTGACGGTTGCCAACCCCGATTCCCTGCGGGACTGTTCCGTACCCGCCGGTACCGGCGTCAGGGTTGTCAGTTCGAGTGTTGAAGCGGGAGCACCGAAATTATCGCGATCCTCGACAGTGAAACGCAGGCGCTTGTCGGTGCGGCTGAAAAGTGACGAAGCAATTTCCCGCCGAATCAGGTCAAGCGTCGCCCCCAGTTCGCGCTGCGATTCCATTCCTGCCGAAGCCCGTTCCCGCGCACGGGCAACGCCAAAATAGCTGCCGTACAAAGCCGCCGAAAGTATGCCGAGCAACACGACCGCAATTAACACCTCCAGCAGCGTAAAACCTCTATTTCGGCAGATAGCGGACAAGCGCCACCTCCTCTGCGCTTCCCGTACGCTGCACACGCACCACCAGCTTCTGCAGTCCGGGAAGTTTGGCCGGCGCCAATTCGGTTTTCCATTTCACGTCGGGATGGGATGGAGCAAAGGTCCCTTCCCCCTTTTTTGGGGTGCCGCTCAATTCAATTTCTGCCAGCCGTGCCCGCGCCATCAGAGTCAGTACGGTACTCTCACGCTCGCGGGAAATGACCGAAAGATGGTAGTTGACAGCTCCCAGCACCGTCATGATGACGGTGGCCATGATCGCAAGTGCTACTACGACCTCCAGCAGCGTAAATCCCTCCACGGCAAAGACGGAATGAGTTTTTGCCGTCGCTGATTTTCTTGCATCTCCGCGCCATCGGGACTGGAGCACTTTCACACCGCTGTACATGGATTTCGTTCGCGCCCATCATTCGATGGTTGCTGGACATGGTAGTCGAGACACGCATCAGACTGGCAACTCTACCCTGTGAAGAGGCCGTTAGTCAATTTCTATCACACGAAGGAAAGAATCAGGTTGACAGCTATCGACTGCTTACGATAATCGGATGCGCTGCAGAATTGTATTTGACGTGTAAACTTGGAGGCTCAATGTTTAAGGATCATTTTTCACAGCAGGCGGCCGACTACAACCGCTATCGACCCGGTTATCCGGAGGAACTGTTTGCCTGGCTTGCCAGGCAGACCGGTCGTAACGAAACCGCCTGGGACTGCGGCTGTGGCAACGGTCAGGCTTCACTCGGACTGGTACCTTTTTACCGGCAGGTGATAGCAACCGACTCCAGCCCCCGCCAGATTGAAAACGCCTTCCGCCACGAACGGGTCAGCTATGTCGTAGCTTCAGCCGAAGAATCCGGCCTGTCAGACGGAAGCGTCGATCTGATCGTTGTGGCTCAGGCGCTGCACTGGTTCGATTTTGACCGGTTCTACCGTGAAGTCCGCCGGGTGGCGGCCCAGGGCGCCGTACTGGCAGCCGTGTCATACGGGGAAGTTCGGGTTGAAGGGGGTGCCGCTGCCGTGCTGTCGCATTTCTACCATGACATCATAGCACCGTACTGGCCGCCGGAGCGAAGACATGTCGACGAAGGGTATGCCGGTATACCCTTCCCGTTCAGTTGCATTGAGTCTCCCCGCTTTGTCATGGAGGTTGACTGGAATCAGGAACAGCTGTTGGGCTACCTCAGCACCTGGTCGGCGGTCGGTGAGTTCAAAAAACAAAACGGCCGTGACCCTCGGGAACTGATTGATGACGATTTGAGAAATACCTGGGGAAAGGCTGAACAGGTGCGACGGGTGAGCTGGCCGCTGACGCTGCAGGTGGGGCGGGTGGGAAAATGATGTCCGGAGCTACCCTTTCAGGCTTTCCAATTCATCCCAGCGCTGGAAAGCGGCTTCAAGCTCCTGCTCGAGCTGTCCCAGCCGCGCATTGACCGCAGCGACCTCACTGCCGGCACTCTTGTAGAATTCAGGGTCGGCCAGGCGGGCATGCAACCCTTCCTGTTCCCGCTCCAATGCCGCAATCTGATCCGGCAGCGCCTCAAGCTCCCGTTCTTCCTTGAATGACAGTTTGCGCACTCTCTCTTTCTGCGGTTTACTCTTTTCAGCGGATGGTTTCTGCAGCGGCTCTTTCACGGCAACTTCAGAGGCGGACTGGCTCAGCAAGTCGTCATAACCACCGATGTATTCCTTCACCGAGCCGTCCCTCGACAGCACCAGCGTACTCGAAACGACATTATTGAGGAATTCGCGGTCGTGGCTGACCAGCAGCAGTGTGCCCGGATACTCGCAGAGCAGATCCTCCAGCAGATCCAGCGTCTCGGCGTCCAGGTCGTTGGTCGGTTCGTCCATTACCAGAATATTGGATGGCCTGGTAAACAGCTTGGCCAGCAGCAGCCGGTTGCGCTCGCCGCCGGAAAGGATATTGACCGGCGAACGGGCCCGCTCCGGCGAAAAGAGAAAATCCTGCAGATAGCCGATGATATGTCGCTGTTTCCCGTTTATGGTCAGAGTGTCATTTCCTTCTCCGACGTTTTCCTGGACACTTTTTTCAAGATCAAGCTGCTCACGCAGTTGATCGAAGTACAGCACTTCACGGCGTGTTCCCAGTTTTATCTCCCCCTGTTGAGGTTCCAGTTCACCGAGAAGCAGTCGGAGCAGGGTGGTCTTGCCGGAACCGTTGGGACCGATAATACCGACCCGATCGCCGCGCATGATTGAGGTAGAGAAGTTGGTGACTATCGGGCGGCCATCGTAGGAGAAGCTGACAGCGGTTGATTCTGCCACCAGTGCACCGGAACGGTCTGCCAGCTGCATCTGAATTTTAGCCGATCCCTGACGATCACGGCGTTGGCGATGTTCCTCGCGCAGTTTCTTCAGTACCCGTACCCGCCCTTCATTTCTGGTGCGGCGGGCCTTGATTCCCTGTCTGATCCAGGCCTCCTCGCGGGCCAGTTTTTTATCGAATTCAGCCCGACGGGTTATCTCGGCTTCCAGCAGTGCCTCGCGCCGCTCGACAAACTCGTCGTAACCGCAGGAAAAGGAGTAGAGCCGACCCCGATCCAGTTCGGCAACCCGGTTAGCCAGGCGCCGGGCGAAGGCCCGATCATGGGTGACAAACAGCACCGTCTTGACATGTCTGGCCAGAAACTCCTCCAGCCAGAGAATGGTGTCTATGTCCAGATGGTTGGTTGGCTCATCCAGGATCAGGATGTCCGGGTTGGACACCAGGGCCCGGGCCAGCAGGGCGCGCCGCTTGGTGCCCCCGGAAAGCGAGCTGAACTCCGCTTCGGCATCAAGGTCAAGGCGGTTCAGGACCCGTTCCACTTCCTGATGAAGGCTCCAGCCGTCATGTTCCTCCAGTTTTTTTTGCAGCGTTTCCAACCGCACCAGCAGATTGTCGCCACCTTCATGGGACATCTGATAGCTGACATGGTGGTATTCAGCCAGCAGTGCGGCGGCCGGGCCCATGCCTGAAGCAACCAGATCGAATACATTCCCGTTCAATCCCTGAGGAACGTCCTGGGTGAGCTGTGCCACTTTAAGCCCCTGCTGGAGCTGGAGATCGCCACTTTCCTGAGTTAGTTCGCCGCTGATAAGCTTCAGCAGCGTCGATTTACCGGAGCCGTTGCGCCCCATCAGGCAGAGACGATCACCCGGTTCTATCTGAAGGCTGATGCCGTCAAAAAGTGGTGGGCCACCGAAGGCCAGAGTTATGTCACGCAGGGTGAGCAGAGCCATTTCAGTTAGCACCTTTTCCGGCCAGGGTGTAGTAGAGCAGACCCAGGTATTCGCGTAGAACTGTGGATGTAGTTCCCAGGGCGCCGGCATCGGGGAACCAGTCGGCCCAGACCGGCGGGCGATGCCGGGATGTCTGGAATGAGGATGGCACGGGAGTTACTGCGACGCCGGCCTTGCGGAAAGCTTCTTTCGCGCGGCGCATGTGGAACGCCGAGGTCACCAGGAGCGGCCTGGTAAATCCCCTCTGCTGCAGGATCTTTCTGCTGAAGCGGGCATTTTCGATGGTGTCGCGGCTTTTGTCCTCTACCAGTATCCTGGCCGACGGAACCCCAAGATCGATCATGAAGCGCCGTACCAGCTGGGCTTCAGCCACGTGTCCGTCAAAAACGCTGCCGCCGCTGACCAGTATCGGGATATCGAGCCTGCGTTGGAGCCGTACTGCAGTAACCATACGAGCCAGAGCTGCCTCAGTGGGAGCGCCGCTGCCGCTCAGGTCGGGGACACGATCGTAGCTTCCGCTTCCAAGCATCACAATCACGTCTCCGGCCGGGTGTGTCGGGATGATCAGGTTGCGTTCAAGCGTTGCGAGCAAAGCGTCGGCCACATAGGCACTTGACAGCGCCCAGAGCAGCAGCGCCGGCACGATGAATCCGAGCGCAACAGCGGTTCTGCGGCGCCTGAAGTGGAACAGGGCACAGCCGGACAGCATCAGGATGATGCAGCCGGGGGGGAGCAGGAAAGCGGCGATTATTTTTTTGACGACCAGAGACATGGTGTGCCATCAGCGCTTGATGGTTTTCTCCCCCGGTTTCCAGTTGAGCGGACAGAGTTCGGCAGTCTGCAGCGCTTTCAGCACACGCAGGGTTTCCTCCACACTTCGGCCGACCTTGTCACTGTGGATGACGGCGTGCTGTATGACGCCGTTGGGGTCGATGATGAAAAGACCGCGGCGGGCTGTTCCCTGGGCTTCGTCAAGCACGCCGTACGACCGGGCGGTCTGTTTGGTGAAATCAGACAGCAGCGGGTAGTTGAGTGTGCCCAGGGCACCGCTCTTTACCCAGGCCAGGTGCGAGAATCTGCTGTCGGCCGAGACGGCCAGCACTTCGGTGTTGATGGCGGTAAAATCTGCCAGCGAAGCGTTAAAACCCTTGATTTCGGTCGGGCAGACGAAGGTGAAATCTCCGGGATAAAAGAAGAGTACGAGCCATTTTCCCTTGTAGTCGGCGAGAGAGATATTTTTGAATTCCTGATTTACCACCGCATCCAGGCGGAACGGCGGAGCCGGTGAACCGACCTCTGCCTTGACGGCACCGCTGCGCAGAATCTTGAAAGGGCGCCCGTCGGAGGATTCATCTGCTGCCGACTGTGCCGCGAACGTGCCGGCTCCTGAGCAGCCCAGAGCCACAAACAGAACTACTATGTTGATACAATACTTCATGGTCATCCCCTTTTCGTGATTATTGGATATTCGATTATGAGGTTTCCGGCAAGAGTACCCCAGCCATTCCCGATTATCAACGATAGAAAATGGAGTTTAAATTTTTTTCCCGCTGTGGTACATACGGCACTCACACGCATTCAAAGCTTGGAGAAAGAATACTACTTTTGGAGGATTTACCATGTCAGTTCCAAACCCGCAGGTTATGCTGGAAACATCCATGGGCGGCATTAAAATTGAACTTTTCAAGGAAAAGGCTCCCCTCACGGTTAAAAACTTCCTCACCTATGTCAAGGATGGACATTATGACGGCTTGATATTTCACCGTGTCATCAAGGATTTCATGGTCCAGGGTGGTGGGATGAACGAAAACATGGAAACAAAAAAGCCCCGTTTTGCAATTAAAAATGAAGCCACCAACGGTCTGAAAAACGAGCGCGGCACGCTGGCTATGGCTCGTACTGCCGATGTTGACTCTGCCACCTGCCAGTTTTTCATCAATACCGTCGATAACGCGTTCCTGAATCATCAGGGAAAACAGCCGGACCGTTTCGGTTACTGTGTGTTCGGGCAGGTGTTGGAGGGGATGGATGTGGTTGACAAAATCAGGGAAGTGAAAACCGGTAATAAAGCGGGACATTCCGATGTGCCGGTCGAGCCGGTTCATATCCTCACCGCCCGCCTGATAGAACAGGAGGCATGAAATGAGCAGTGACCAGGTCTGTTATACGTTTGAAGCCGCAGTGGAAATGGCGATCAGCATGGAGGAGGAGGGTTTCCGCACCTACCTGGCAGCCATCCGGCAGTTGACCAACAAGGCGGCCAAAGAACTGCTGCGGGAGAACGCGATTGATGAATTGAACCACAAACACCAGCTGGAAAAAGCGCTGCTCGACGGGCAGATGGAAGGGGATGCACCGGAACATCCCATAAAAACAATGCACCTTGACTACATTTTCAAAAAAGAAGAGCTCGGACCGCAGTCCGGTGTTCGCGAAGCGCTGATTTACGCGATCCATCTGGAGAAAGGTGCCGTCGATTTTTACGGCAAGGTTTCGGACGGCTGCTCCGGTGCCCCGATGGGGAAACTTTTTGCCATGCTGCACCAGGAAGAGAGCCGGCACCTGCAGTCGCTTGAAGATCTCTACGAACAGCACTTTATGACCGAGAACTGAAAGAGGACGCAGCTTCAGCGCTTGTACTAAAATTGCTTGCCTGTTTTTTAAAATGTTTTCCAGCTGTTAATGCGACTCCAGTTCAATCCGCATGATGGCGTGATAGGGAATGATAGCCAGTTTGCCGCTCTTTTCCCTGAATATGATGGTGTAGCCAACAGCGGACTGATCCATCTGCAGGATTCTGCCGTTCAGGAAGGTGCCGCCGGTCAGGTGGAGCGACACGTTGCGCAGGTCCTCGCTGAGCGCCATCAGGTTGAGGCGCCCGGCGCCGGTCGCTTCGATACTGAAGGCGACGCTCTCGCGGTACAGTTCGAGGGTGTTTCTGACTCTGGTAGCCAGAATTGAGGCCAGATTACGGTAGAAGCCGGCTGCTATGCTCGGATGTTCTTTCTGCAGCGAGTCGAAAGCCTGGCGGGTCAGCACCAGGAATTCCCCCGGTTCGGTGGTGCGCGCTCCGGCGCTCCTCCGCGACTGATCAATAAAACTCATCTCACCAATTACGTCTCCGGGCCCCAGCAGGGCAAGGGAGCGGTCCATATCCGCCTTGATGTTCTTGAACACATCAACCCTGCCGCTCTGCACGATCCAGAGCGAATCTCCTGCGTCCCCTTCACGGAACAGCTCCTCCTGGGCGATCAATATCCGCTCCTCGCATGCTGCACGGATCAGCGTAACGTCATCAGCAGCCAGATCAGCAAAAAGTCTCCATTTATCAAGATCCAAACTTGGCATTGTGCACCTCTCTACGGGTTAGTGGGCTAATCATCGCTTCTCAGGCTACCTACTGACTCGCTTTCTCATCACACCAGGGCCCTTTGAAGCCGCTCCTGGCCAGCATCATGCCGAACTCCTTTTTCTGCGGAGCCCTGTCGTACGCCTCCTGCGGCTCGACCGTATCCGACTTGACAAGCTCTATCAATGCATCATTAAGCGTCTGCATGCCGATATTCTTTCCGGTCTGCATGATGGACGGTATCTGGAATGTTTTACCTTCGCGGATCAGGTTGGACACTGCATTGGTGACCACCAGTATCTCCAGTGCGGCGACGCGTCCCCCTCCTTTTTTCTTCAGCAGGGTCTGGGCGACAACCCCCTTGAGCGATTCCGAGAGCATGGTACGCACCTGCTGCTGCCGGTCGGCGGGGAATTGATCGATCAGGCGGTCGATGGTTGAGGGGGCCGTATTGGTGTGCAGGGTTCCGAATACGAGATGCCCGGTTTCGGCGGTTTCGATGGCGATGGCCACAGTTTCAAGGTCGCGCATCTCGCCGACCAGTACGATGTCCGGATCTTCACGGAGTGCTGCCCGCAGCGCCTGCTTGAAGCCTTTCGTGTGGGTGCCGACCTCGCGCTGATTAATGTGGCACTGCTTGTCCCGGTGAACAAATTCCACCGGATCTTCAATGGTGATCAGATGATCTTCCCGCGTATCGTTAATGTAGTCAATCATGGCGGCCAGGGTAGTCGATTTCCCTGAGCCGGTGGGGCCGGTTACCACAACCAGGCCCTTGTCGAATTCGCAGAATTCCAGGACCGCCTTGGGAAGGCCCAACTGCTGGGCGGTGAGAATTTTGGTGGGAATCTGCCGGAATACGGCGCCGATACCGGCAATGTCACGGAAGACGTTGGCTCTCATGCGGGAGCGCTCGCCAAGCTCGTAGGCAAAATCGGTATCATGGGTAGCGGCGTATTCCTGCTGATTTTTCTCCGGAATGATGACTCTCAGCAATTCATACAGCAGTTCTTCGGGAATAATGCCGCGACCGGGAAGAAAGGTCATCGAACCGTCAACCCTGATCATGGGCGCTTTGCCGCTTTTCAGGTGCAGGTCGGAAGCTTTCATGTCAAGCATCTGGTGGAACAGTTCGTCGAGGTGTGCGGGAATGGAACCATTTTCCGGAGGTGCCGCCGCCGGCAAAGCCGGTACTGAGGCCGCCTGAGGTTGCGGTAGCTGACCTGTGGAGGTGTTTGGAACAATACGCAGCACAAGCCCCTCCGGTGCCTGCTTGAGCTGGAACGTATACTGCCCGAAGGGTGAAGAATAGGCATGGGAAACGGGGCCGGCCGAGGCACGCTCCTGGTAGTCAGGGATCACTTCTGCCACGAGCTGGCTGATCTGTTCGACGGTGGCAGGACGGTTCGAGACCGGACGTGACGCCCCGCCGGAGGTCATTTCAACGTTCTTCTCGGGGATGAAAAGAAGTGATTCGGCGCGCTGCTTCTGCATGGCTTCAAGATAACGGTCAATGACTGGCATGGTGCCCTCCCGGGGACTGCATGATTCCAGCAGTGGATGAAACTGTAGCGCAGAGAGTACAAAAAACCCGCCGTAAATACCAGCGGGTTTTTTTGATGGAGACAATTTTTCGCGTCAGCGGATGCTCAATAAAACGATAAAACCCTGCAGAAAATGATATTATACAGCATCAGAAAGCCGTTTCTGCCTGCAATTGAGGCGATTCAGCGCGTGGATGTAGGCCTTGGCTGAGGCGACGATGATGTCGGTCGAAGCTCCTTTGCCTACCACGGTGTGCTTCCCTTCACTGACCCGCACGGTTACCTCTCCTTGAGCATCGGTACCGCCGGTGATGGAGCCGACGTTGTACTGAGTCAGTTTCGATTTTGATTTTGTCAGTTTCCTGATTGCCTTGAAGGTCGAATCGACCGGACCGTCACCCATCTCCGCAGTGCGCACCGAAACTCCGTCGATTTCCATCTGTACCGTCGCCGTGGCAACCGCAAACGAACCGCAGGTAACCGTGATATGGTCAAGTTTGTAATGATCCTCTTCGCGGGCTTCATCGGAAACGATGGCGTCGAGATCCTCGTCGAAGACTTCTTTTTTCAGGTCGGCAAGATCCTTGAACCGGTCGAAGGCACGGTTCAGGCGCTCATCATCAAGGTCATGCCCCAGCTCTTCCAGGCGTTTCTTGAAGGCATGGCGACCGGAATGTTTGCCCAGAACCAGGGCGCTTGCCAGAAGACCGACTGATTCCGGCGTCATGATTTCATAGGTTGTTTTCTCCATCAGCATGCCATGCTGGTGGATGCCGGCTTCGTGAGCAAAGGCGTTGGCTCCCACAACCGATTTATTGGGCTGTACGCCGATGCCGGTAATGGTGGTCAGCAGGCGGCTTGAGGGTGTCAGCTGCTCGGTGACCACATTGGTGGCGAACGGCAGGATGTCCCGGCGGGTTTTGAGGATCATGACAAACTCTTCCAGCGAACAGTTTCCAGCCCGCTCGCCGATGCCGTTGATGGTGCACTCGACCTGTCCCGCTCCGGCCTGGATGGCTGCTACCGAGTTGGCGACCGACAGTCCCAGGTCGTTGTGGCAGTGGACTGAGATGATCGCCTTTTCGATGTTGGAAACGTTGTCCTTCAGGTACTTGATAATGTTGAAATATTCAAAGGGTACCGTGTAACCAACGGTATCGGGAATATTGACTGTTGTCGCCCCGGCGGCGATGACCGCCTCGACCACCTCAGCCAGAAACGGCAGGCGGGTGCGGACGGCGTCCTCGCAGGAAAATTCGACGTTGGCTGTGTACGATGCTGCCCGTTTAACTGCTTTGACAGCTGCCGCCAGCACTTTGGCCGGCTCCATCTGCAGCTTGTATTTCATATGGATGTCGGATGTAGCGATAAATGTATGTATGCGCCCCTTTTCACCGGCGTATTTCAGCGCTTCCCAGGCGCGGTCGATATCTTTTTCGCTCGACCGGCAGAGACCGGCAATTTCAGGCCCTTTGATGACCTGGGCCACCTTTTTAACCGCCTCAAAATCTCCGTCCGACGCAATCGGGAAACCGGCCTCGATCACGTCAACGTTGAGTTTCTGCAGCTGCTTGGCAATGCGCAGTTTCTCTTCGATGTTCATGCTGTTACCGGGAGCCTGCTCCCCATCCCGCAGGGTCGTGTCGAAAATTTTTATAATCTTCGGTTCATCTTTTTTCTGTGCCGCTTTTGCCATCTGTATTCTCCTCTCAGTAAATTGACATCCTTTGTAGTCCATTGCCAAAAATGAAAAAGCCTCAACCCCTCATTTGGGGCAGAGGCATGTATGCCTTCCGCGGTACCACCCAATTCGCCGGCGACAAACCATCGCACAGCCTTGTTACGCCTTTAACGCAGGCTCACGGCCCCGACTACATATCACCGGAGCGGCTCCAGGGCGAGTTCATCATTCGTGCTTGCCGGTTCGCACCACCCACCGGCTCTCTGGAAAGCCCGAAATAACTACTACTCCTCTTCAACGCCGTTATTGTCTGTGCATAGTAGAAAATGTTTCCCGTCAAAGTCAAGCGGTTTTATTTCTCCTCGGTTTATTCTCCAGAGAAACATCTACAAGAACAGGATGTTGCAAATGAGATGGTTGTACAATGATTATGGCAGCTCCAAAAGGCCTGCAGCTTCAGGGAAAGCGGTGCGGAGCTTTCCCAGTTCGACCTTAGCCAGTTCTGAAAACCCCCTGTCTGAAAGAAAATACATGTAGGCCAGCCGGTCTTCAGGGGCTGCCGTTGAACTCGCACTTTTCGTCTGCTGTGTTACTTCTTCGCGTTCTTTATTCTCTGCAACCATGAAGACGCCGCTTGATGTATCAAAACCGGAGCCTCCATCGATCATCCACAGGTAGCGGTTGCCGGCTTTCAGCACGTTTTCGGGCACACGATACGAGCTTACAGAGCGGACCTCTGCGGAGTGAACAACCTGTTCATCTGAAAGTATTGTCACTCCCAGATTCGCCACACCGCTGCAGTTGTTTTCCCAGCGAAGTTCAGGGGTTAATTCTACGATTTTAGTTTTAACGGGAGAAATCAGCTTCAGACATCCCTTCTGGTTGTCCGCGCCTCGCATGACAATTCCCCCTATTTTGCCATCCTTTCCGGCAGGCGGTGCATATCCGGTTTTTGGATTGACCGTCCCTTTCAGGGGACGGACGGTATCGGTTTCAACCCGGGCGGTGCTGTCGTCGCCGATTTCAAATGCCGAGCGACTCTTGAGGGAAACGACAACAACTTTGCCCTTCCCCTTGACCTGTATGGTGGAACCCTCCGAAACCTTCATCATCAGGCTCTTTTCGTTGTTGATGACATCCGCCGCCCCCCCGGACGGTGTTATCTGCACTGTCCCCCGTGCTCCGAATATCCGCCATTCATCAGCCGCAGCGATGCCTGCAGTCATGAGGATAAAAGCTACGGCCGTACACGCCAGAATTTCAATGCGTTTTTTCATTTGCGTCCCCCTTCTGATCTATATTCTGCGATAACCCGAAAATCTCAACCCCTCCGGCAATGCCTTTGACCTGAGCAGTCCCAAGTGCTTCAAAGACGTACCCGCTATGGGACAGGGCCTGCACTTCGCTGCTTACCAGTATCGGGCGTGAATACTCTTTGGTCAAGGACTCAATGCGACTGGCTGCGTTTACTGCTCTGCCGATGACGGTGAAATCCATTTTACGTCGGGAACCGATATTTCCCAATATGACGCTGCCGGCATGGAGACCTATCCCGACGGCCAGGGTGTCTTCCCGGATGTACTGCTGCAGTATGCCCGAAGAGTTCATTTCTGAAGACAGTCGGCATATTTCGAGAGAAGCTTCGATGGCGGCATCGACGAATTTGTCGGCGGGAGTAAAAAACGCCAGCATGCCGTCGCCGATAAACTTATTTACAAAACCGCCGTGATTTTGAACCACTTCGGTGACCTGCTCGAAAAAAATGTTGAGCATGGCGACAATCGACTCGGACTCGTATTTTTCCGAGAGGGCGGTAAATCCACGAATATCAAGGAACATGATGCAGACGTTATGGCGTTCTCCCTTCATCAGCTGTTCCGCATCGTGTACCACCAGGCGGTCGATGACCTCAGGAGACACATAATAGCTGAATGCCTGGTACAGCTTACGTTTGCCGCGTTCCTCAACGACATAGCGGTACGGATAGGTGATGCAGAACATGATGAACGGTATGGCGGCGTGAGGGAATAGCGGTATGACAATGCCGCTGGCAAAACAGACTACATTGATGACGGTGAACGCCGATGCACAACAGCCGAGCAAGACAAGTGAACGGAGCGGAGATGGTGAATTTGCCAGCGGAAACGAGCATCCGCAGAGCAGAGCCATCAGGAGCAGTGAAATCGGCAGGGAGACCGGATTGATGGTTTTTCCGGATAGCAGCGTTTCTATGGTGGTTGCATGAATGAGCATACCGGGGCGGGCGCCGATTGAGGTTTCATGGATGTCGTCCGCGGCACTGAGCAGGCCCAGAATGACGATCCTGTTTTTTATCGCTCCCGGGTCTGTCCTGGCGGCAAGCAGATCTTCAAAATCCAGTACCGGGATGTGTGGCAGAAAGCGGTAATTGATGTGCAGTTTCGGAGGAAACGGGAAACCGCTTCCGGAAGCCCGTACCAGTTCGGCCGGGAAGCTGAGCATGTCCGTATCAAAGCGCCCCGGCTGGCTTCTGATGATGGAGTCTCCGTCTGCCTGGAGCCGTAATGACGCCGGAGTGGCATTTCCCATGAATGCAAGCAGGTCATAATAAAACGGTATCGTGGATCCGGAGACCCCCTGTACAAGGTGTGACGAATTACCCGCTTCCATGATGCCGGTCATCAGGAGCTGGTCAAATACTTTGCCGGCAAGAGCCAGATCGGTTTTCCCCTGACCGGACAGCTCGGCTCCCAGATAGGCACCGCCGAATTTCTGTTCGAGGGAGTGAACCGGAATCAGGTCGATCCCGATTGCCGACGCCCCCATCTGCGCCATCAGGCTGCAGAATTTTCCGATTTCAGGGTACCAGAACACAAACGGTTTTTTTGCGAGGATGGACTGTTCTTTAATCGCAACGACCACCACGTGGGATGCGGCAGGGGGCTGCAGCAGGGTACTGACGACTTTCGTCCGCATGTCATATCCGATGTGCTCCAGTTTGGTACACACCGGAAACAATAAAAGAGCTGCAAAAAAGCAGACGAAAGGAATAACTGCCCGGCCGGTTTTCAGGTGCTGCAACGTCAATGGCTGCTCCTCGTCACATCCAGTTGCCGACCAGCAGGAAGGGTGACCAGAAATAGGGGTGGGAATACTGCTGCATCAGTTTTTCCTGGGCGTTTTTCAATGCCATAGATTTTGAAATCCCTGTTTTGAGCTGGCGATAGAATTCGATAATAAACTCTGATGTTGCCTTGTCATCGATTTCCCACAGGGTGGCCATGGTGCTCTTGGCGCCGGCTTTCACCGCTATACCGGCCAGCCCCAGTACCGCTCTGTCGTCGCCGGTAGCTGTTTTGCAGGCGCTCAGGGTCAGCAGCTCAAGCGGTGTGTTTTTGTATTTAGTCACCTTGATGATCCGGTCGAGTTGATCGAACTTGAGTAATCCGTCATACGCCAGGATGAACATGCTGTCGCTGTCACCCGCAAACTCACCATGGGTGGCCAGGTGGATAATGGAGTATGGTCTTTTGTCGATAGTTGTCTTCAGTGCGTCAATTTTGAAGGTGCTGTTCATAAGCGTGATGCCGTCGAATATGCCGGAGATTCCTTTCAATTCGGAAACAACGCTCGGAAGCGCCGGGAAGTCAAGCACGCTTTCGCTTAATCCGGCCATGAGGATACCCTTGTCTTTGAAGTCTTTTGAAACTTCGCTGGTATCGGTGAGCTGAAGTCCCTGGGTAACGGCTATAGCATATTTTGACACAACAAATTCCGTACCGTCATGCAGGGCCGACACGGGAATCGTTCGCAAAGGGCCATCGGGGACAAGCACAAGCGTGCCCACCTTTTCAGCCTGCAGGTCATTCCGGAACGGGCGCAGCATGACGTTGTAGAGCCGTTTTGCACCGCTCATGTAGTTGTCAAAATTGAGACTCAGGCTGCTGCGAAACAGGGCAATATCTCTCGAAAGTGCGCGAGAATCGACAGGGACCGAGTACCGTTTGAAGCCGGAGGGGAACTGCACCAGAATTTCGAGTCGCTGCGGGAGAATCGTGTAGTATACCACCGCAGTATTGGCGGGAGATGCTGAGACGGTTGTGGAATTCTGGCGGGTCGTAACGCAACCATCTTTGAAAAAATCCTGGAGCTCTGCTGTACGGAACGATTCGATGGCATCCCTGATTTCCATCAGAGATTTCTGCAGATCAGCTGCTTCCTGTTTGTCGGCTTTCCGGAACATCCGGTCGAGCAGCCCCTTATAGACCGGTTCGATAAACTCCTTGAATGAAATGATGCACTCACTGCATTGTGATGGCGGTGCCTGTTTCAACCGCTGAAGTTCCGCGAGTGAATTTTTGAACGCAGCAAGGGAGGCCCCTTCATTTCCTGATGAGGCGTGCAGACGCGCCAGCTGCCACTGCCACAGAGCCAGTTGCTCGCGGGAATCTGAAACCTGAGCGGCAAACAGGGCTTCTCTGGTCAGCTTAAATGAAGTGTTTAGATCTCCGGCACTCTCATAGACCATGCCGTCATATCCCAGCGCATAGCCGCGAGCTTTTTCATCATTCAAGCCTTCTGCGCAGAGCAATGCGCTTCGGAACGCGCGATGAGCCGCTTCACCTGCCTGGTTTGATCGTGCAGGCAGATTCCGGGCGACTCTTAAAAGAGCAGTTCCCGTTTTTATCAGTACACTCGTCTTTTCGGTGGAGAGCTGCTCTGCCGAAATCAGCTGATATGCCTGAGTCGCATGCCGTTCAGCCTCGCCGTATTCACCGTATTTGGCGCACAACGTGGACAGATTAGCTAAAACCGAAGCCCTGAATCCACCGTCCGAAACATTTGCCACGGAGAGTGCCTCAATAAATTTGTTCTTTGCGGCTGCAAAAACATTGCGACCCGCATACAGATTGCCCTGATTGTTGAGAATGGAGGCAGTAAGACGGGAATCAGCCAGCTCCGTGGCCAGCTGCAATGCTTCCGTCAGGTAGTTGAGTGCCGTGTCGGTTTCTGTGCTCTGGCGAGAGCGCACCGTTGCAACAGCAACCCTGCCGTCGGGCTGTTTGAATTGTGCGCCGATCTGCAAGCTGCCCAACAGGTTGAGCGCTTTTGCCAGTATGACGCGCGAGCCGGATTTTCTTGCAAGTTCTGCCGACCTGGTCAGCTGTACTCTTGCCTGGTCATTTCTGCCGGATTGCAGATGAGCCTGTCCGGAATTCAGAAATTCCTCCGCCAGCGTGTGGTCAGATTTTTCCGCAGCCGCAAATACCAGGCCGGCAGAAAGGGCGACAACAAAGGTTATAACCAGGATTTTTATCGTATTCACGATGCACCTCTTAGATTTACATTCCTATCATTGCCGCATCGGGCTGCCGCGAAACGGCGCCGCATCCGTACACCACAAAGCTGCTGATCTCGTCGCCGCTGGCGATGCAGCGCCGTGGAGAGAGTGCCGTAATGTCCTTCAAGCCTGTGGGCATATCCACCGGAACTGCATTCGAGTCGATCACCGGTGATGAGAGAACTACCGAGCCCTGCATGCCGAGATTGGAAGAGGCGCTGATCAGGCTTCCAACGGGCGATTGAATTATGATTTCGGCTTTCAGGTTGATGTTTCCGCCGTTACCAGCATCCGCCTGAGCAACGATCCTGCTGTTGTCGAGTACCAGCTGATGTGCCGTCAGGTCAATATTGCCTCCGTTGCCGGTCTGGGTTTGCACCGATGTGGTGATGCGGGATACATCAAGATTGACGAGTTTACCCCCTTCAATCCGTATCGAACCGCCATTCCCCTGTTTGGCGCTGGTAGTTATGCTGCTGTTGGCGTATAGGGACAACCTGTCCGTGAAACTGACATTGATGCCGCTGGAGTCAACATTGTCGGTAGAAGCAGCGGTGATCTGGGCACTGTTGATGGCGATAGTCGGTGCAGAGACCGACAGCACAGTTGGTGTAAGGCTGGTTGGGTCCGTAACTTTCGCATCATTCCGGATCGAAAGTTCGCTGCCATTGGTAAGCGTTATGCCTTCTGTTGCAATGATGCTGACGCTGCCGGTCTGCCCCGAGGAACCGGAGGCAGCCCTGGCGTCGATGCTGGACGATGTGCCGTCGACCGTAAGTGTGCCCGCAGTAACCTGTACTGCCCCGGCAGCACCTGTTGCATAGGTGGAGGATGTAATTTTTCCGCCATTTGATAGCGATAACAAACCGGGTGTTGTCACCTCAATGCTGCCGGCCTTGCCGCTGCTGCCTGAATTGGCCTGGTCGTAAATGCCGGTGGAAGAGCTGCTCCCCTGTTTGTCTATCACGATGGAGCCCGCATTGACCTTTACCGATCCGGCATCACCTTTTGCAAAGGTCGATGAGGAAATAATTCCTCCATTCACAATCAACAGCTGACCAGTCGCAGCCACCTCAATGCTGCCGGCTTTGCCGCTGCTGCCTGAATTGGCCTGGTCAATAATGCCGGTGACGAGGCTGCTTCTCTGCCTGTCGATCATGATGGACTCCGCTTTTACCTTTACTGACCCAGCATCGCCCGTAGCAAAGGTATCAGATGTAATCAGGCCTCCGTTAACAATCGACAGCAATCCGGTCGTTGTGACCTCCACGCTGCCGGCCCTGCCGCTGCTTTCTGAATTTGCTCTGCCAAAAATGCCGGTGACGGAGTTGCTACCCTTTCCGTCGATCATGATGGAATTCGCAGCAACTTTTACGGACCCGGCATCGCCCGTAGCATAGGTGGATGAAGTGATTCTTCCACCATTCAACACAGACAGCATTCCGGTCGTTGTTACCTCGATGTTGCCAGCCTTGCCGCTGCTATCGAGTTCGGCCTGGTCCAGGATGCCGGTGGTAGAACTGCTTCCCTGTCTGTCAATCACGATGGAACCTGCATTGACCTTTACCGAACCGGCATCGCCCTTGGAAAAGGTAGATGAGGAAATTACGCCGCCATTCACCACCGACAGCAGTTTGGCCGTTGTAACCGCTACGCTGCCGGCCTTTCCGCTGCTAGCTGGATTAGCCTGGTCAGTAATGCCGGTGACGGAACTGCTCCCCTGTCTGTCTATCACGATGGAACCTGCATTTACCTTTACCGAACCGGCATCACCTTTTGCAAAGGTCGATGAGGAAATAATCCCTCCATTCACAATCGACAGTAGTCCGGATGTTGTTATATCGACGTTACCGGCCTTGCCGCTACTGTCAGGTTCGGCACGGTCATAAATGCCGGTGTTGGAGCTGCTTCCCTGTCTGTCAATCAAGATAGAGCCTGATGTAATCTTAACTGCTCCGGCATCACCCTTTGCAAGGGTCGAAGAGGAAATCACACCTCCGTTGACAATCGACAGTAATCCGGTCGTAGTTACGTCAATGCTACCGGCTTTGCCGCTGCTACCAGTTTCGGCCCGGTCAAAAACGCCGGTGCCAAAACTGCTTCCCTGGCTGTTAATTATGAGGGAACCGGTGTTGACTTTCACCGATCCGGCATCACCTGCCGAAAATGTTGAAGAGGAAACCTTACCGCCATTTACCACCGACATCAAACCTGTCACCGATACCTCGACATTGCCGGCTTTGCCGCTACCACCAGAATTGGTATCGCTCGAAATACCGGTCCAAGCACCGTCCTGGCGGTTAATACGCATAGACCCGGCGCTTACTTTCACCGATCCGGCATCACCTGTCGCATAGGTATCTGACGTAATCACACCGCCGTTTTCTATCGATAGCGATCCGGTCACTGTCACATCTATGTTGCCGGCCTTGCCGCTGCTGCCTGTATTGGCCTGGTCGTAAATTCCCGTGGTGTAGCTGCCGCCTTGCCGATCGATTATGAGGGAGCCGGCGTTGACTTTCACCGATCCGGCATCTCCTTTTGCAAAAGCACTCGATGTTATCAATCCTCCGTTTACCATCGACAGCGATCCGGTTGTCGTCACCTCTATGCTGCCGGCTTTGCCACTACCGGCATTAGCCTGATTGTAGATTCCGGTTGCGGAACTGTTCCCCTGTCGGTCGATCATGATGGAGCCCGCCATAACACTCAGTGAACCGGCATCCCCGTTTGCAAAGGTTCCTGATGAAATTAATCCACCGTTCACGATCGACAGTAATCCGGTCGTTGTCACTTCTACATTGCCGGCCCTGCCGCTGCTGTCTGTATTTGCCTGATCGTAAATTCCGGTGGTGTAGCTGCTATCCTGCCTGTCGATGACTATGGAACCAGCATTGACTCTCACCGTTCCGGCATCGCCGGATGAATATGTGGATGAAGAAATCTTTCCTCCATTGACAACCGCCAGTTCTCCGAGCGTTGTCACCTCTACGCTGCCGGCCTTGCCGCTACCGCCTGTATTGGTATCACTCGAAATGCCGGTCCAATTGCCGTTCTGGCGGTCAATGCGCACAGACCCGGCATGTACGCTTACCGATCCGGCATCACCTGCTGCATAGGTATCTGACGTTATCGCTCCACCATTTACGATCGACAGTGATCCGCTCACTGTCACATCTATATTGCCGGCCCTGCCGCTGCTTCCAGGGTTGGCCTGGTCATAAATTCCGGTAACCGAACCGGTTCCACCCCCTGTAATCGTAATTGCGTCAGCCTTTATCTTTACGGCCCCGGCATCGCCCTTTCCAAAAGTTGACGAGGAGATATAGGCATCCTGACCGAACACATTCAGCGTGCCCGCCACGATCGAAATATTCCCCGCATTGCCGGTACTTCCCGAGTTTGCCCGGCATAACAGGCTCCCCCCGTCGGCAACGGTTACCGTATCGCTGGCCGTAATGGAAAGATTACCGCCATTACCGGTAGAATAGGTCATGGAACCGACATTCGAATCAGAGTCTGAAATGTAAAAATTCCTGCTTGTGATAGCAAGGCTCCCCGCTTTACCCGTGCTGCCTTTGGCGGCCTGGCTAACGATGTATCCGCCTTCACTCACGCTGATCGTATCGCCGGCTGTAATGGAAATATTACCGCCGTTTCCTGCCGATGACGTTGAAGAGTTGATAAAGGAGGTGCCGGAAATGTCCAGTCCCCCCTGGAGGCGGATGTCAATACCACCGCCGTTCAAGCCTCCATTTGTATTCGAAGCCAGATATGATTCGCCCTCCAGAGCCAGATTGCCTCCGCGAATATAAATGGCACCACCGCCCTGGCCGCTGGCGGATATGCCTGAACTGTCAGAAACAACAATGTTTCCAAGAGTTTTAATATTATTCAAGGATATTCCACTGGTTTCGGTAACAACCTCGCCCGGCGATGCCACACTTACGATATTCATGCGACCGCCAGGCGCCTTGATCAGGCCACCCAGCAAGCTGCTGTTCCTGACACCGCTGCTGACGGTGAGGTCTCCGCCAATCACCGACAGGGTTGCTGTCTGAGGTGCCTGCAGCAGGCTCCCGCTTACCGATATTCCGGCCGGTTGCGGTGATGCGAAACCGAATGCCGATGGAGGAGCAGTCGTCAGGACGCTGTTCATCGGTTTCGCTGCATCGAACCTTCCATCGCTTCCCAGTTTCAGGTAATCTGCAGTGCTGACATGAAATGACCCGCTGATATCCAGGGTCGCGTTGGCTCCGAACATGATGCCGGCCGGGTTGAGGAAATAGAGGTTAGCTCCCGAAATATCTGACTTCAAGCTTCCGTCGATGCTCGATGCAGTACCACCGGTAACGCGGCTGATAATGTTTGAAACGCTTACCGGGCCGGAAAAGGTAGCGACATCACCATTGGTAAGGTTGAACGTTGAGAAACTGTGGAACAGATTGCTTCCCACCTGTTTGCCAAGATCGCTGGTAATAGCGTAATTGGGCCCATTGACCGTTCCGCTGCGCCCCAGGGTGCCATCCAGTGTGACCGCTGCGTAAAGCGGTTGAACTGTTGCAAACAGCAGCATTACGGCGGATTGTGCTCTAGTTGACATGCTTTCCTTCCTCCTTCAAAGCCATTCGATACTGACCTGAAAATGAAGCCCCTGATCCTGAAGGTCTTTTTTCCCGACAGGCACCTTGTCAATGCCATAGCCGTAGTAGGCTTCTGCCGTGACAAAATTGACAACCTGCCAGCGCAATCCGCCGCCAATGCCGGTAATAGTTTCGGGAGTTGACACGGCACCGCCGGTATTCCAGCCCCAACCGAAATCGATGAAGGGAACCAGCTGCAGTGTCCCGGGCCAGGTATCGTTGCTGAACAGAGGAATCCGCACTTCACCGGTGCAGTTGAACCCGTTGTCACGAACGATAGTATTTGTCCGGTAGCCGCGAACCGAACCGAGCCCCCCCATGGGAAACTTTTCCATCGGCAGCAGTTGATTTAAGGAGATCTGGGCATTAGCCCGCAGCATTGTCTGAATCGGTGAAGTCCCGATTCGAGAAAGCAGCATCCCCTGTCCGATCCACGAACCAAAGCGGCCATCGGGAAGATTGCTGTTTGTCGTGGCACCCAGAACTGCAATACCGTAGTTGAACGTTGAATATATACCTGCAACGCTGCTGGAGGTTCGGCGAGTCCATTCCTGTGTCAGACGCAGAACGCTCACGTTGCTTTTGCCATCATGCTCCCAGGCGGAAAATGAAAATCTTTGCCCCAGTAATTTTGATACACTGCTTCGTTTTTCGCCCGTGAGGGAAATGGCAAATTCACCGGTTGCAGAACGTTGGAACGGCTGCCGGATTTTCAATCCGATGGTTTCATTTTCACTCGTAACGTCAAGGCCGTTAAATTGTTCCTCAATCACCATGTTGTTGCTCGTGCTGTAATATACGTCCAGTGTCGTGTCATACAGCGACACCGGGAATGAGTAGCGCCCGCCGTAATCAACAGCTCCTTCAGTGACAGTTGAATGGGCGGAAAGCGTATCACCAAAACCGAGTACATTCTGATGGGCGATCACCAGCTCGCCACGAAAGGAACCGGTGGCCGGCGCGGCGTCGTTATTGAATCGTGATGAAATTTTTAATGGAGATGCCTCGTTGATTTTAACCTTAAGTTCGGCCTCGCCGGTTTTTGCTCCGGGAACCAGTTCGGCATTTATCTGTTTGATTCTTGGGTCCTGCTGAAACAGCTGCAACGCTTCCTGAATCCGGTTTACGTTCAGCGGTTGGACGGCTGCCACATTCAGTTTTGATGATAGAAATGGGTAACGATAATATTTCAGCCCGTCTATTGTGACACTGTTCAAGCCCCCTTCGATTATCGTGAAGGTGATGACCCCGTTTTCCACCTTCTGATCTGGAATGATCACGCCGGAATTTATATACCCTTTGCTGACGTAGAGCTTGATCAAGGCTTGCCGGAGAGCCTCCAGCTCCTCCGTTACAAGCACCCGATTCAGGTATGATGAGGCTGTGACCGTGAGTTCGGCCGTGGAAACAGCCGTATTGCCGCTGAACAAGATCTGCTTCAGCATGACTTTGGGGGATACGGAAAGCATGTTCAGGCGCTGCTCGTTTTCAGCCCCTGGCGGAGTGACGGTAGAAGATGGTGAGGTTGGTACTGCGTGCGCGACGGTTACAGGGATCAGGAATATAAGCAGGGCGAGAACGAAAAATGTCCAATTCATAAGCTGCACACCTCATAAAACTGTGTATGAAGTTATTCAAATAACGATGGGAGAGGAGGCATCAGAATAGACGTTAGAACTATCAACTACAAGTAATTTTGTTTGTGCTGTTCAGTGGGGTCTCTCCGGCGCAATTCCTCAGAATTATTGGCTGGCTGCTGAGGTTATGCCACCTCCTTCAGTTCTGCCACAGCCAGGGTTACATTTTCGGATTTGACCTTTTTCAGCAGCAGTCGCCCCCCGCCGGATGCCAGAATGGCTGCCGGTTCGGCAACGCCGGCGACGCCGATGGCTGCCAGAGCGTGTTTGGATGGGGGGGAGGGGAATTCGATCCCCTTCAACTGGTCATTTTTAAAGCAGAGGAACGGCACTCCCAGACGTTTGGAATATTCGATGAGGCCGGTTTCGTCACGTTTGGCGGAAACAGAAGCGATGCAGCTGACGCTTTTTGGTGAGAGAAATACCCGTTTAAGGTGGGATAGTACGAAGGCTTCGATCTCGTCGGCCGCTGTCCCGCGATTACAGCCGATACCCAGTACCAGATTGCGGGGTCTCAGAATCAGCAGGCTGGGAGGGCTTGTCTGCGGTGGAAGGTGACGATTGGTGACGAAGAGAAATCCCTTAGCCGTGCTTGTAACCGCTTCGGCGAAGGTGTCGTAAAATGTAATGCGGCCGCGGCCATGCAGCCAGCTGCGGGTGCGCCCGCCGGGATCGACGACGGCGATCTCTTCGTCGTCGAGCAGCAGCGTATTAAGCTGTTTGACCCGACTGATGTCATCGATGCCCCACCCCTGCTCTTTGGCCAGCATGTCAAAAGAGGGGAGGTTGTTGGCATCGGTGGCGGTAGTGATGACCGCTCTTGCACCGGTTACGAAGGCACAGCGTTCGGCAAGCTCGTTTCCTCCCCCCAGATGACCCGACAGAAGCGAAACTGCGAACCGGCCGGCGTCATCCATGACGACAACCGCCGGGTCGGTTTCTTTCGACTCAAGCAACGGGGCGATCATGCGAACGGCGATTCCGGTCGCCATAACGAAGACAAAGCCGTCATATCCCTTCCAGAGTGAGGTGATTAAAGTCTTCAGTTCTTCGGGTTCAAAGGATTGTACGTTGTCACAGTTTCCGGAATAGCGCCGGGAGATATACAGGTGTGTGCCGGCCAGATTTTCCCGCAGTTTCCGGCCAAGACGCGCTCCGTTGCGGGTTATGGCTACGATTGCAGTGCGCATCTTACACCGTGGCCTCGCGAAAACCGTGCGAGAAACCCTTGTCATACAGCAGCGACCTGGTTTCGAGCCCGTTCCGGCGGGCCGCCAGCACATCACCGACAATGATCAGCGCCTGACGGTCGATTCCTGCAGTGTGAACCTTCTCTGCAATGTCTGCCAGGGAGCCTTGAATGACCAGCTCGTCATCCCACGAAGCCCGGCAGACAACGGCGGCCGGGGTGGCTTGGGTGTAGCTCCCCTGCAGGAGCTGCTCGACGACTTTTTCTATCATGCCGACTGAAAGATAGATGACCATGGTCGCGCCTATCTGCGCTATTTTGCTCAGATGCTCCTGTTCCGGCACCGGTGTACGTCCTTCAACCCGGGTGATGATGACCGTTTGGGAGAGTCCTGGAAGAGTTAACTCCTGTCTGAGCGCAGCTGCCGCCGCGAAGGCGCTGGTTACACCGGGTACAACCTGATAGCCGATTTCCAGAGCGTCAAGGGCTTCCATCTGTTCCTGAATAGCGCCGTAGATGGAGGGGTCACCGGTGTGCAGCCGTACCACCCGTCTGCCGGCTGCCACGGATTCGGCGATGGTTCCGATTACTTCGTCCAACGTCATCCCGGCCGAATCATACACATCAGCTTTGGCCGCAAAACGCCTGACCAGCTGCCGGTCCACCAGACTACCGGCAAATATGACTACATCGGCATGTCGCAGGAGGCGGGCTCCGCGTATGGTGATAAGGTCGTCCGCTCCCGGCCCGGCTCCGACAAATGAAACTATGACGGGCATCAATTACTCCATTCCTGAACTAAAACTATGCTGTGGGTTGTAGACGTAAACCTTCACCGTGTCAAGCCGGGGCGTGCACCGGTTTCCGTTTTTGATGATGTGAAAATTTGTACGGGACGGAATCCTGTTTTGTGGTATATATCCCCGGTTGTTACTGCAAACCAGCCGTCACTGAGGAGTTGTCGTATGGCCAGGAAATCTTCTCCCAATCCGCCAAAACCAAAACAGTTTCACATATCTCCATTCGGATTATTGAAGGGAGTGGCGGTTTCGTCGGTACCATCAAAGAAGGTGGAAGTGGCTGTCCAGCAGACTCGGGAGGAACCTGTCAGCGGTGCAGATCTCTTTTTGCAGGCCATGTCGGGCGTGCAGCCGCTTACACGGGCCACCCCAGCGGTGAAAGGAAAACAGCCGGTCCTGCCCAAGTCTCAGCCATCAGCATACTCCATTCCTGCTGAAGATGAAGCATCCGTAAAACTTTTTGCTCAGGAAATCGGACGACTGAAACTTGATACGAAATTCACAGAACTGACTCCTGACGATGGTGAGCTTCAGGCTCTGGCCGGCAACCGCCTGCGGCAGGTAAAACGGGGTGTCGTATCGGTTGAGCATCAGCTTGACCTGCACGGACTGACACGCGAGGAGGCGCTGGAAGCTCTGCCCCGTTTTTTGATCGGTGCCCGCAGAAGAGGGCAGAAGGCAGCCCTGATTATAACCGGTAAGGGGAACCACTCTGCGGAGCGCCCGGTTCTTCAGCAGGCGGTTGCAGCCTGGCTGCGGGATGCCGGCAGGGAGAGTGTGACGGAATTTGCACCTGCACCTCGCGGAATGGGAGGGAGCGGAGCGTTTGTCGTGTTTCTGCGGCCCGTCCCGTCTGAATCTGCCGGCCGGGCGGATGGGAACTCGTAATTGACGTTGACAGCGTAACCCTGTCGCTATATACAGAAAACCCTGTTGTCGAATCAAATTAACGGAAAGGATTTTCCACCCATGATCACCCATATTGTTCTCTTCAAACTGGCGGAGCCCACCACCGAAAACATGGCTGCAACTCAGGCCAAACTGCTCAGTATGAAAAGTGAAATCCCTCTTCTGCGCCACATCGAGGCCGGTGTGGACGTTATCCGCTCGGAACGTTCCTACGACGTTGCCCTCATAACCCAATTTGATTCCCTGGCTGACCTTCAAAGCTACCAGATCCATCCGTACCATGCCGGAGAGGTCGTTCCGTTCATGAAGTCCGTCTGTTCATCGATTGCGGCGGTTGACTACGAAAGCTGAAAAGTAGTGTATACACTTTACGCTTGACGAAGCATTACCTAATGCGTAAAATCCGGTTTTACTTTAGGCTACGGAACCTGTTTTATCAAGGCTGCCGGTCATAACGTAAAATATTATAAACATAATCAGCACGTTACGTGTCTGTAACAACACAACACACAGGAGGTAGGAGATGTCAGATTACGGAACCCTGCAAGACCGCGTACGCCACAAGTCATTATTGAGCAAGGTCATGACAGCCGAAGAGGCAGTTCAGTTCTTCAAGCCGGGCATGAATCTTGGCTGGTCCGGCTTCACCCCGGCCGGTTACCCGAAGGTAGTTCCGATCGCCGTTGCCGAGCACGTTGAGAAGAACAACCTGCAGGGCAAATGGAAGTTCAACCTGTTCATCGGTGCCTCCGTCGGTGCCGAAACCGAAGACCGCTGGGCAAAAAATGACATGATCGACCGTCGCTGGCCCTATCAGACCGGAAAAAATATCGCCGCCGGCATCAATGAAGGCCGCATCCGCATGGGCGACAAGCATCTTTCCCTCTTCGCTCAGGATCTGGGCTACGGCTTCTATACCAAGGATTCTGAAACCGGCAGACTCGACCTGGCCATTATCGAGTGTTCAGCAATTACCGAGGACGGCGGGCTTGTGCCGACCTCATCCTGCGGCGTGATCCCGGAAATCCTGATGCAGTGCGACAAGATCATTGTCGAGATCAACACCGGCCAACCATCATTCGAAGGGATTCATGACCTTCTTACTCCGCTTACTCCGCCGAATCGCCAGGTGTTCAATATTACCAAGGCCAACTCCCGCATCGGTTCTACCTCGATCCCCTGCGATCCGAATAAGATCGTTGCTATCGTTGAGTCCAAACTGCGCGATCAGGGTCGTGCTTTTGCCGAGCAGGACGATACTTCCGACGCCATTGCCGGCCACGTCATCGACTTCTTCCAGGCTGAGGTCAAGGCCGGCCGTCTGCCGGACAACCTGCTGCCGATCCAGTCGGGCGTCGGCTCTATTGCCAACGCTGTTATTGGTGGCCTTGCCAAAGGTCCCTTCTACAACCTGTCGGTCTACACCGAAGTTCTCCAGGACACCATGCTCGATCTGTTCGATTCCGGCAAGCTGGACTGCGCCTCCTCCTGCTCGCTCTCGCTTTCGGCAGAACCGGGCTTCCCGAAGTTTTTCGCTAATATGGACAAGTATTTCGACAAGATCACCCTGCGTCCGCTCTCCATCTCCAACGCACCGGAGCCGATCCGTCGTCTGGGATGCATCGCCATGAACACACCGGTTGAAATTGATATCTATGCCCACGCCAATTCAACGCTGGTCGGCGGAACCCGCATGATCAACGGCCTGGGCGGTTCCGGGGACTTCCTGCGCAACGGTTATCTGAAGATGATGCATACTCCGTCGTCACGTCCGAGCAAGACCGACCCGACCGGTATCTCCTGTGTTGTGCCGCACTGTTCGCACATCGACCACACCGAGCATGATCTGGATTGCGTCATCACCGAGCAGGGACTGGCCGACCTTCGCGGTCTGGCTCCGAAGGATCGTGCACGCCGCATCATCGAAAAGTGTGCACATCCGGATTACAGGGATCAGTTGACCGAGTATCTCAATATTGCCGAAGCCGACTGCCTCAGGCGTAAAGTCGGTCACGAGCCGCAGCTGTGGGATCGCGCCTTCAAAATGCACCTCAACCTTGAGAGAAACGGTACCATGAAGCTGAAAAACTGGGATGTTAAAGTTGATCTCTGTGAATAACAGGTAGTCTGGCAGCAAATGAAAACGACCCCACCGGGCGACCGGTGGGGTTTTTCTATGAATACGCACATTCATGCTTGAACTTGTCATGATGTTATGGTTTAAATGATGTTGCAGAGTGTCCGCATAATCTTATCATCAGGTTGTCAGCGATGTCCGAGAATATAAGTGGTTTCAAAGGTGCGGTTGCAGGGTTGTCTCTGACTGATGTCATTCAACTGAAAGGGCACAATAAGTACACCGGTGCCATTTCAGTTGAATACGGCGACAGTCGCGGAGTCATTTATTTTATAGGTGGCGAGATAATTCATGCCGAGCTCGGCGAAGAGACCGGTGAAGAGGCCATTTACAAGATCATCAAGTGGCCGGGCGGCACTTTCAACATCCATCCGGAAATGACATCTAACGTCTGTACCATACACTATCGAACAGATTTTCTTCTGCTTGAGGCGCTACGGCGTATGGACGAGGAAAACGCCGGGACTGCAAAAGACAGGGGACCCGGCTCTGGTCCTTCGGTCACGCCGCGCAGAACCATGAGCAAGATCGCAGCCCGTCTCCAGGAAATTAGCAGCGTCACTTATGCCGTTCTGCTCGACAAGCAGGGGGCACCGATTCAGGATGCCAGTATAGAAGCTGTGGCTCTTGCAGCCAAGGGGATGTTTCTCGCCAAAACCGGCAACAGTATGGGCGAGCTGCTTGGATTGGGTGAAGTCAAAGCGGCAGCCGTTCACACGGCTCATTTTCACCTTTTGATGTACGATTCGAAGCAGCACTATTTGAGTATCGCAGTCAAGCCCGACTCCAACCTCGACGATGTCGAAGGGGAAATCAAGTCGGCTTTCCTGCCCGGCAAGTAGGGGGAATTCCTTATGCGGGATATCCTGCAACATATAAACGGTGTCGAAGGTGTCATTGGCAGTGCCGTTTTCAGCGAAAGGGGTACTGTTCTGGCGCACGCTCTTCCCCCGCTGGTTGACGTTTCGTCGCTGAAGAAGGTTGCCGGACTGGTCATGGAGTGTGCTCAAGGGCTCCAAGTTACCCATACTCTCGAACTGCTCGATATGCGTTATTCCGACGGGCGTGTAATTGTAAAAAACTTTGCCGGTTCTTCTCTTTTTCTGCTCTGTACCAAAAATGTCAGTATTCAGGTGCTTTCCATTTCACTTAACCTGGCAGCAAAAAAACTTGCCAACCTGATTCCTGCGGCTGGCGAAATTGAAGAGAATCAAGTTTCCGAAAGCGCTACCACTTCCGTCGGCGGGACGACGGTGCAGCCCGCTGAAGGCGTTCTCCAGCTCAATGTGAGTCACCTGGCCAATAAACAGGCCAGCGCAAGCTTTGACTCCCTCGGGATGATTGCCATCAGTCAGCCTACATTTTCATACATTAGTGATTTTTACAAACAGTCGTTCAAGAAGCTTACCCTGATCAATGCCGTCAGCGGGGCTAGAGGGACGTTCCCCGTGATGGTTATGAAAGACATGGACCAGCAGTACGACGGAACTATCGTCGTGGGCCCGGGGATAGAGAAGAAGCTCAAGGTCAGCGAGGGTGATAAAGTCGAGGTGCACATCGGAGGGTAACCGCCAGAAGAGTGCACATGTTGCGCTGCAGCAAAAAAGGGTGAACCGGAAAATGGTTCACCCTTTTTAATTGAGTTGTGTGTGAGGCTAATCGACCGATTTTCTCAAAAATGTCGGTATATCGTACTGATCCTCATCGTCTTCGATATAGGTTACGGTAGGACGAATTCTGGTAACCGTCTCGGTTTTCGCTTGGTCCCGTCTAAACGTGGGAACATCGAGCGATCGTATGGTGCCTAACGCTGCGGCGCGATCACCTCCGATTGAGAAGCTTCTTTCTTTTCGTGTATCACGATCCCTGGAACTGTCAAAACGGTCACCGAAGCCGGTTGCGATAACAGTTACCTTGATGGTTTCTCCCATCTCATCATCGCGTACGACGCCAATTTTTATGTTGGCATCATCATGTACTTTTTCGTGGACGATACGGTTGACGGTGTTGTAGTCGTCCATGGTCATGGATGTTGAGCCGGTAATATTCACCAGAACACCCTTGGCGCCGGAAATATCGTTATCTTCCAGTAACGGACTGGAGATGGCATTGTTGACCGCTTCAGCAGCCCGATTTTCACCGTTACCAACACCGATGCCCATCATGGCCATACCGCGCACGCTCATGACAGTTTTGACGTCGGCGAAGTCGAGGTTCATCATGCCTGTCGATGTGATCAGTTCCGAAATACCCTGGACAGCCTGGCGGAGGACGTCATCCGACGGTTTAAAGGCGTCGAAAAGAGACATGTTCTTGCTGGCGATACTGATGAGACGGTCATTGGGAATGATAATCAGAGAATCTACATGTTTCTTCAGTTCGGCGATGCCTTGATCTGCGAGGGTTGAGCGGGTTTTCCCCTCGTAGCTGAAAGGCTTCGTAACGACTCCGACGGTAAGCACGCCGGTCTCGCGGGCCGCTTCAGCAATTACCGGTGCTGCACCGGTTCCGGTGCCGCCTCCCATGCCGGCGGCGATGAATACCAGGTCGGCACCTTTGATTGCCTCTACCAGTTGCTCACGATTTTCAAGAGCAGCGGCGGTACCGACTTCCGGTTTTGAACCGGCGCCGAGTCCTTTGGTCAGTTCACGCCCTAATTGCAGTTTGACGGGAGCCTTGGAGGTACGCAACGACTGCGCATCGGTATTGGCAACGATAAAATCAACTTTATGTATGGAACCGGAAATCATGGTGTTAACAGCGTTACCGCCACCGCCACCGACTCCGATAACTTTAATTACGGCGCTCTGTTCAATGGTCTCATCAAATTCGAACATGCGTTCCCCTTTCTCCATGAATTGAATGGCGTAAACTCAGCTTTTATGACCTGGCGGTTTCAAGTTCCAAGTGCAAAAAGTGCAGCATGATGCTGTTTGAAGTCAAAAGCGTCCGGAGTTAAGATCTCAGCAGGACACCTGAACCCTAATGTCTTGCGCGGCCTGGTGTTTA
>Ga0194061_1000136_pt1 | contig 43463 bp, 61 predicted proteins | sample SepL2221m_MetaG_FD_163423 | JGI IMG/M metagenome (GOLD analysis project Ga0194061, IMG submission 163423) | Anoxic zone freshwater microbial communities from boreal shield lake in IISD Experimental Lakes Area, Ontario, Canada - Sep2016-L224-21m | ecosystem: Environmental > Aquatic > Freshwater >... | reverse complement strand
TAATGCTAATAGTCTTTGGGGTACGGCTATTTGGGGTACGTCGATATGGTCGGGATACAAGGGAACAATTGCCCCTTTAAATGGCATCGGCTCGGCTAAGGCTATCAAGATTAAATTAACCTCTACCCAAGGGTTGCGGTTAAACATAACAGGTATTGAATTGAATTACAGCTACATAGGAGATAGAGCATCATAATGGAAGTGTCAATAGTGCCATTAGATTGGTCGGATAAAGAAGCGGTTAAATTTGTGTCTGCGTTGGCGTTTAAACACGCTGATTTTGTAACAATCGATGATGCCCCAAAGCCCGTAACAAGGTTTTTGCAGTCAATTAAAGAATATACCCCTGCGTATGTGGTTAAAAGCACTGCGGGCTTTTTAGGGGCGTTTTGGGTGGATTATGTAACGCACGGTGTGGGTTTATTGCATTTTGCGTTTGTTCCAAAAGGGGTAAAAACCATAGATAGCGTGATTTCTTTTTGTTGGGACGTTTTAGCACTACGTAAAATAGAAGTATTGCAACCATTACTCAAGGCTAAAAAAGGCAAGGCTTTAACAATGGAAAAAAGATTGAAAGTACAAAACGGCTTTAAGAAGCAAGGCATTAAAGTAGCTCATTTGTTTGTGGGTGGTAAAGCCGTAGATTTAGTAGAATTGTACCTGCTTAAAAAGGAGGCTAAGTAATGGGTAGCGGATATTCCCCTACAGGGTTTTATAAAAAAGGCAATAGCAATGCCTCTAATGATAGTTTGCAGAAAAACGAATACCAATACCAAAATGGCAAACTGATTGGTTCAAGAGTGTATGACCCTAATATTAACGGGTATCGGTCGGACGTTACTAATAGTGATGCTCAAAATGCTTTTGATACTAACGCTGACCAACAAATACCCTCGTTATTAGGTAAAATTAACAGTGCCTATGACCCATCTACTGCGGATTACCAAAGGTATAACGACGCATTAACGACTATTCCCACAAGGGAAGCTAACCAAGCGTATAGCCAAGCGGAGAATGACTTTAACCAAGGGGCGATTGCTTCGGGAATGGGTAGCAGTGCTGGGGCATTACGCCAATATGGCAACATTGCTCAAAACCAAGCTAACACCAAAGCGGATATTGCTAATAATGCCTACTTGCAGAGCTTTAACTTGCCTTCCATGCGTGCTAAACCCTATATGGACTTGTACAGCCTTTATAGTGGGGGACAGTTGCAGAACCAACAAAACTCTCAACAACAAGCTCAATTACAGGGAAGTTTGGCTTCTAACACGACGGGTAATTATTCGGGTAATTTCCAAGCTGGTAAGAATAGACAAGCCGCACTGTTGCAAGCATTAATTGGTGCTGCTGGCACTGGTGCAAAAGCAGCGGCTGGTGCACCTTAAAAGGAGTGTAAACAATGGCTAATTTAGCTCAAATACTAGAGTTATTAAAGAAAAGCAAGGGGTCTAAAAATGCTGGTATTGCTAACGCCTTGCCTGCATTATTACCCCCTGCAAAAGCCCCTATGACTGGTGGGCTTGATGAGCAATTACCCCCTTTTGATATTAACGCATTGGCTCAACAAACAGGGATTAAACCATTTAACGGTGGCTTTACAGGGCAACAGATGCAACCGCAACAAGTGGGCGGTGGTTTTTTAGGTAAAGCCAAGCATTATCTGTTAGACCCGACGTATCACAAAACTACGGGTAACGCCGATATTGACAAGTTACACCCTGCTAGCTTTTTAGATTCACGGCTAGGGCGTGGGTTAGCCGTTGGCTTGCCTGCGATTGCTGGGATGGCATTAACGGGTAGCCCTGTAGGTGGGTTAGCTGGGGGAGTTATTGGAAACAAGTTTGTTAAAGGGCGTGAAGCGGATTACTTGGAGGCTTTAACGCAATTAGAAAATACTAGAGATTTAAACGCTTTAGGAGACCCTAGCACTTCTTACAGTACAAAACAGGGTGCTTTTAAAAAAGAACGGCTAGCTAAACAAGCAGAAGAAGCTAAGCACGCTTATGAGCAAGCTATAAATGAGGCGACAAACGGAGCTACTTTGGGTAGAAAACTAGAAGGTGAAACCCCTCCAGCAATAAAAGTAGTTGACCCAAAAACTAAAAAGGTTACTTATCAAGCTGGCGTTTCAAAAGGCGGTATTCCTTTAGGGTTAATTAAGCCTGAAGTGTTATTGGGTACTAAAAAAACAGAAGCTCAACAAAAACAATTTGAAGCTTCTCAAAAAAATTTACAGACCTATAGACAAGGTCAACTAGGGCTTGGGCAAAAACGTGTTGGCATACAGCAGGCTGGGTTAGGTGAAACAAAACGGCATAACCAAACAGCGGAAGGCATAGCCCAACAAAACGCCACGGCTCACATGATTTCTGCTAAAAAAACACCTGCTGGGGAAAAGCCTCCTGCTAAATTATCGGTTCTTTCTCAAGTGGCTAACGCTAAAAACAACCTTGCTAATCAGTTTAAAAATGGAGCTATCTCACAACAAGAATTCCAACAAGCTTCTGCTGAAATAGAACAGGCTAAACAAGAGCAACTAGCTAAAATTCCCCAAAAAACAACACCTAAACCTCCCCTTGCAAAGTTAGTGCCAAAGGGTAGTAAGGGCGGTGCAAGCCGTACCACACAAGGTGGATATAAGGCTTCTAATGGTATTGTTTATCCTCCTATAAACATCAGTATTGGTAGATAAAATGGCATCTTCAAATGACCCTATTTTAATGGATGCAACCCCTAAAAAAAAGGCGTTGCTAGATACTATTAGCACACAAATTCAATCTCAAACGGCTAACCAATACGGTTATTCTCCTTACCAAACAGTTGGTAGTTTGCCTGCCCATGAACAAGATGCTATTTTAGGCGATTTGGCTAATCAGATAACCTATAAAGGTGGTATAACTGTTACTAAAGATGATATAAAACAGCTACCTGTGTTTAACAATACCACTACAATTTCAGCTAAAAAACCATCTCTTTTTGAAGGTTTAGCAGACATTGGGGCTAATTTAGGTGAAGGTATTGTACAAGGCGTTACGGGGCGTACAACAGACTATTACGGCGATACTTTGCATGATAAGTTCGGTATTCTTGGCAGTCCTAACAACGAATGGGTACGGAACATTACAGCTATACCTACAGGGTTAGCAGTTGGAGCTGGATTGACCCTTGCAAACCCTTTTTTAGGGGCTGGATGGTTTGGTGCAACCAGTGCGAACCAAGCGTTAGAAGCTAACCAGCAAGCTAGCCAAGAAGCTGGGGCTATTGGTGATTTTAACCAAGCTCAAAAGATTAAAGATTTACAAGGGCAGTCTGCCGGTATTGCTGGAACGGCTGGTGCTTTAACGTCGTTTCTTCCTGCATATTTAGGCAAGGGGTTAGCCAAAAAAGCGTTAACAGGGGCTGGTTTAGGGTACGCTCAAGATTATGCTACTAGAAAAGCCTTAGATTATGCCACGACTGGCACGGCGGACGCTAGTTTAGTTGCTCCTGAAATGGGTACACTCTTTGGGGCTGGTTTTCCACTGGCTGGGGCTGGCTTTAAACACCTGCTGGATAAGAGAGCTGGCAAAGGGGCTAAAAAACCTCATGTGGAAGTGCCACCTGAACAAATACAGCAAACTAAACAAGCCATTCAAACAGACTTACAAAGCCCTGATATTAACGTTCGATTAAAAGCAAGACACGCTGATTTGCGGTTAAAACGATATGAAGCTCAAGCCAAGGGTAAAACAACGGCGTTTAACACAAAAAACGGTGCGAAAGTTCCTGATAATGTTCCTCATTCTGCGGAAGTTGCGAAACCTGCGAATGTGGATGTTTCCAAAACAGAAACAACCACTGGGGAAACAACTAGAACAGATGTTTTAAAGGCATCCTTAGAAAAAAAAGAAGCTAAGTTAAACGATTTATTTGAAAATCAATTTTCCCATTGGAAACAAACCAATGGGCAACCCATGAACGACAAAAGAAGTGGAGCATCCCACTTTAAAAAGTCGGATAAAAACGATGATGCTATTAGAAACCAACTAGCAGAAATTGAAAAAACCAAAAAAGCCATTGAAAAAGAAGCTGTAAAAGTAGAGCAGTCTAAATTTGTTAAAAACAGCTTGCCTCCTTCTATTGTTGAGCTATTAGACTCGGGGAAAATAACACAATGGCGGAAGTTCCCTGATACTTTCTTTGTTAAAGGTGTTGATAAAGGACGCTTTCAATATAAAGATGGGGTTCTTTCTAATAGATATTACAGAGATATTCCTACACAAGAGCAAAAAGCTATTTTTAAAGATTTGTACAACACTTTAAACGGGAAAATAGAACAGCCTCAAATAGAAGCCCCAACTGCCAAGGAAAGCTCGGCAATTGAGGCTAAGATAGTTGAGCCAATGCCTACAAAGGGATTGCTTAAAAACGGCGATAAAGCTCCTCCTGTAAAAGATGGTGAAAGCTTCGATGATTACCGTGCTAGGCTTGAAAAGCAAGTAGAAAAAGGCATGGGATTAAAAAAAGAATCCCTTTTAAATGGTAAAGTTTCACTATACGAAAAAACAAGCAAGAAAATTGCTGGCGATAAAGCCGATGCCGATATTGGGGCATTTACTGGCAAGCCATTAAAAGAGTTAAGTAATGATGAGTTACTAAAAGCCTCCGAACATTTTAGAGACAAAGCCCCTAGTCCTGAAACAACAAAAGCAAACGAACGCATTAAAAAGCTAGCCAATGACCGTATTTTAGAGGCTGATGCTAAGGGTGAAGATACAACCGTATTAAGAGATATTGAAGCTAACGCCATTGTGGGGCTGGATGTTTTAACCGAACAAGGGAAAACAATTGCTGTAAAAGATGCCCCTACGGCTTTTGAGGAAGGTATCAAGAACTTAAAAGAGAATGGGAATGTTGATATTGCTAAGGTAAAAGCTGAAACAAAAGCCATTATTGATTCAATTGATGAGGCTGAAATGCCTATTAAAGCCATTAACAAAGGCAGTCGGGATATTGACACCCAACTGCAAGATTTGAAAGCCTTACAAGGCACACAACCGCAAACGCCCGATGATATCCGCCGTGGTGCTGGCGTGTTAATGGGACATGATAGCTTTTTAGCCAAAGAGACGCTAGAAGCCCTAGGGTATCCGTTGAAATACAAGAAATTTAGTGGCGATGCTAATAGCATTGGGTGGTCTGTTCAGATTGGCGGTAAAAAGGTACAACTTTATAAAGGTGATTCACTGGGTAGCTTGCTCCGTCGTAACAAGTTGGAGGGGGCGTTTGAAGCTGGGTTGGTTAAGCGTAAGGCTGGCGATGTGGTTAAAGGCTTAATTGATGATTTAGACCCTAAGGATTTAACCCTTAATGAGACCGACTTAAAGCAAAAACTAACGGCTTATGGGGAGGGCTTACCTAAAGATGGCGGTTTGCTAACAAGTCGTGAAGCGGAAGCGTTTACTTTGCTGGATAATGCCAAAACACCCGAAGAATTAAACGCCGTTGAAAAGTATGTTTCAGAGCGTGAAAATGATTATCAAGATGGGTTTCATGAAGAGTTTTATAAGCACTGGGACGACCGCCATAAAGCTCTTGAGGCTGATTATCAAGGCAAGGTGGATAACCGTGTAGCCAAAGCCGACGACACACGGCAATTAAAGGCTACGGAAGAATTAAAAAAGCTTAGAAAGCAGTTAGAAGTTGAAACTAACAAGGTGTTAAAGCTTGAAAATGAGATGGCTTTATTAAGCCCTACTGTACGCCTGGAGCGTACACTTCAAAATAAAGTATTGAAAGATGCTAAAACAACTGCTAAAAAGCTGAAATATGATGTTGAAAATGGCAATATAGACGATGCCCAATTTACCCGTATTGTTGAAGGATTATCGCCTGAAGCACGTAACGCTTTAGCAGAGGAGTTTAGTTGCTAATGAGAGACCATTTTTGCACGCCGAAGGCATTATTAGAGGCATTGAAAAAATCAACCGTAGAAGGTGAAGACAACGCCGAATTAGGGGTTATTATCAATGAGCTTAAAGGGAAGAAGCCTACTAAAACAGGGGCTAAAAAAAAGGAATTAGGCACGTTAGAAGAAAAAATTTATGAAAATCAAAAAAAGGCTTTAAAGCGATACGAAAAGCCAGTTAAAGAAACCATGCCCGAAATAGCAGCCCAAAAAGAACGCATGAAGCCTGTTAATAAGGACTTGCGGAACATTTTCACAGACAACTACCTGCGTGTTTCAAAATCGGATGCAGAATTGAACGGTAAACAAGCCTTAATTGAAGCCTACAAAAAAGGCAAATTTACCGATGCAGAAGCGGAGCAATTAGCCACTAACCAACACGCAATTAACATGAGACGCATTACCGTAAATGATGCCCGACTAAACGCACAAGTTAAACAATTCAATAAGTTTTTAGAAGAAAAGAAGGTCGATAAACGGGCTAGGCAAACTGTTTTAGATAAGTTACTGATGGTTGCCCGACAATCAGAAGATGGCACGCTGGATAATGAGGCTTTTGGCAAGCTGGCTAAAAAGGTGCTGAAAGACCAATTAACCGTTTCAGATGCTGGCGTTCCTAATTATGTTGAAATTGAACTAAGGAAGTTAAGCAAGAAAATAGACGAAGTAAACGCTTCCGATAAAAGGGCTGATATTAAACATGATGAGATATTAGCATTGCGTGGGCAAATTAACGCTCAATTGTCTAGCTTAATTAAGCCTAACATGGGGGATAAGTTTAATATGCCGTTGTTTGTTGAGCCACTACTCAACATGGGTTCTGCTGTAGGCGACGTTTTAGGTTCTGCTAACGCTGTAGCTAGCCACGCCTATTTAAATGGCATGACACGATTTTTAATGAAGTTTGACCCTAAAGACCCGAAAGCTTCGTTAGCAACTTTAGGTAAAGAACTTAAAAGCATAGATTTAGGGAAAGAGGCTACCAACACTGGCAAAGCCATAAGCAAGCTAACCACTGGGTTTGTAAATAACGTTGCGTTTGCTTTAGATGCTGGATTCCATCCTATTAAGGCATGCCAAAAATGGGTTGAGGCTAGGGACACTGGCACGCTATGGAAGCCTATACAATACGCTTTAGAGGGACACGTTCCTTTAGGGCATGACGATACCAGTAGTGGTAAATTAAGACCTGCATTTGCCTATGAAAATAAAGGGTTTGAAGAGCCTTGGAAACGGCTTGGTAGGGGGCTTAAAAACAAGAAACTTGGAGAAATCAGCGGTTCACTTGCAGATTTAGTAGAAACTACCGTACACCATTATGAAATACTGGGTAATATCCGTTTAAATGCTACCGATATGCCGTTTTTAGACTATGTTTATAGAAACAGAATAGCTGAAGTTATTAGTGATGGGTTAAAACAAGACCCTAATTTTAAGCTAACAGAAGAAGATGTTAAAAATGCTCACGCTTTCACTAACTGGTTGTTATTCAAAAATGATAACGTGGTTAGTGAAAACATCAAATCATTGAGAGATTTCTTTAATTTTAAATTAGACCTTGGCGGTAATAAATTAACTATCCCTATTGGGTCAATCATCCAAAGATACACACGGACACCTACAAACGTTGCTTTAAGAAGCTTAGATGTACAAGGGCTTGCTGATATTCGTTTTCTGTTTGGTTATATTGGCAAGGGCTTAAATAAAAACAAAGAAGAATGGGTAAAACAAGTAAGGGAAAAATACGATGATAACATTGCTAATAAATTAGATACTGGTATTGATGTTGTTTCTAAATTGTTGAACGCTGGGATTACCAAGTATGAATTAAAAAAAGGTAAAAATGGCGTAGCCTATGTAGAAGCTCAATTAGACGAAAAAACCAACAAACCTATTTTAATAGCAGACAAGCAACATGATTTTGAAATGGTGCAAGGAATTGTAAAACTAGCTACTACTGGTGGGCTGGGCGTGGCAATTTACGCACTAGCTCAAAATACCGATGTGTTTTCTACTGGTTACGACAAAAAAACGTCAGATGTTCAAGAGGCAGAAGAAACTAGAAACGACTTTTATTATAACTCCACTGCTTTGTTACGATTGACGTTTGGCGGGAACGGTAAAAACCAAAAAGGCGATACGTTAATTCCTTTATCTAAAATACTGGGTCAACATCTATTTGGGGCTAAAACGGCTGTACGATTAAGTAAAGGGGAAGAATTAAACGGTGATGAAGCTAACGCCGTTTCAGACTTCTTTGAGGCTTCACAAAACCAATTTGGGGACGGCACTGGGCTGTTTAACTTGGCTAAAGCCGTTAAAGCACCACTAGAAAGCATTACTGAAAGATTACCTAAAGTGCCATTTACTGGTAGTGTGGGTAGGGATATTGCCACTGTAATAGATGATAAAGAAAGAGTAACAAAAACGGATAGCACCCTTGGAACGGCTTGGAATCAATACCTAAGCGGTACTGCATTCCGTAACTCCTTACCTGTTAAAACGGATATTACAGGGGAAACTCCTAAAAGCAACGGCTTTGGTAAGTTTTTAGGCATCCCCAAAAAACTAGCCAAAGCAAACCCCATCCTTCGGGAGCTTGCTAAAATCTCCAAAGAGTCGGGGGAAGATGTGCAACTAAAACAAGTGGATAATAGCTTTGAAATTGGTAAGGAATTGGCATTTAAATTTAGAGACTATGGCATTGAACCGCAAACCATGAAACTAAACGCTTCCGACTACGCCAAATGGCAAGAAATACACAATAAAACGGTATACGAAGCTGTTAAAAAACGAATAAACACGGACGGTTTTAATGAATTACCAGTTAAAATAAAGGTTTCACAAATTAAATCTGCTGTTGATAATGCTAGCAAAATTATTGATGGCTACAATCTACCGCCAAAAGAAGAGTTTTTGCTTTGGAAGCTAAAAAAGCAGTAGGTAAAATTACGGTATAGGAGATTATGCCGTGAACACTTTACCTCAAGCCGTTACAGCTACGGCAATCGAAGCCCCTTTTTACAACTCAAATAATACCGCTATTGTTAATGCAATTACTGCCAGCGAAAACAATATATCTAATATTAACGCTACTTTGCAAACAGACGCTACGCTAGCTGGCAATAAAACATTAACTGGCAACATTACGGTGCAAGGTGCTACTACAGCAATTGGCGGTATTACGGTGCAAGGTGCTACTACAGCAATTGGTGGGTTTATTTCCACACAAAACGGTGTGCCTTTTAGCTATGAGTCAATTCCTAAACCTGTTCAAACGGCAAGCAATTTATTTGAAATTAAAATAAATGGCACAATACAAGCCACGTTGTTTAGCCCTACTGCGGTTGCAGTGCCTTATTTTAAACAGTTCACTGGTAGTAACTTAAACATTGCAACAACAAGCGTAGGGGTGGCTAATGGTATTGACGTTGCAAGAGTTAGCGGTCAAATATATTACCTATGGCTCATTGGCAAGGATGACGGCACGCTGGCTGGCTTATTTAGTGCAAGCAACACTGCTCCAACAATGCCAACTGGCTACACATGGCGTAGATTGCTACCGTGGGCGTGTGCTACAAACCCTGTGAATGCCACTTATCAGAATGGTGGAGACACCGTAACAGATATTACTGGTAGTGGTAGAGAGGGGGCGTTTATTGAGCATCTTATCAGCAATTGGGGACGTGATGGAGGTAATAATCCTATCATTACTTATATTAGCCGTTTTCCGAATGCTTTTAACAACAACGGCACAAATGCCCCTACATTGGTATCAAAAAATAAACCTTATAGCTCATCTTTTTACGTCGAAAATTTGGCTTGTATGAACGTTTCTTTAAGCGGTCAGCCTATGTGGTTAGTTCCTCCTGAAGCAGATGCGGTGGGTTTGCATATTAAAGGTGGGTCTAACTCTCAAATGATTATAGGGATTGAGAGCTTTAATGGGTCGGGTAGTTATACAGTCGAAAGTTATCCAGTCAACACAACGTCAACAGATACCTTGCAAACACCATTATTGCCTATCACTTCTCGGCGTATGCGGTTTGCTAATAACGTAGCTTCTGCACACGTTGGCGTTCGTGAATTTAGATGTAATTTTACCAATTTTTGGATTTAACCTAGGAGGGTTTTAATAATGGGAAAAAATAGCACGGCACAAGAGGTTTTAATTGGTTATCGTTCGGCGGCTATCAATGAAAAAGGTATTACTGTAGGCACAACGCCTTATCCTGTTTGGACAAATGAAAAAGGCAGGCAATGTGCTTTAGCTAGTTTGTTTGTTGTTGGTGGCGTAGATGGTGGCACGTTTACCATTACAGTTGATGGCGTTTCAACTGCAATTCCATTAAAAACAGGCTTTCCGCTTCATTTGCCTTGGCAACAATTTACTGAAGTGTTTATTTCAAAAACATTAGAAACTAGCCCTAGTGGGGGTATTTCATTTACTGCGTCCGCAAACGTTACAGTAGCTTATCGTTTAAGGATTGTAGGTTAATGGCTTATTTAACGTACCCATCTGTTTATCTTTATGGTGGCGGTGCTACTGGTGGTAGTTCTTCTCCTGTTATGCCTGTTATTACAAGCTTACTCGGGGCTGGTAAAACCATTGCAGAGTTTACGCTATACGGTAGACCAGCAGGATATACTGGATATGTTGCCAAGGTTAGACGTATTAGTAATGCCAACGTAACCACTGCTAATGAAACGTTGGATATTGGATTAGACTCAATAAACAACTATGATTATACCACATCTGAAGCTTTTAGAGCTGGTGCAGATTTAGTGCTTGAGGGGCTTTGGTACGGTGCAACCTATATGCCTGTTGTTAAGGTTGGTACAGGGCAATTGTGGATGTGGAAGCTAGGTGTTGGCAGAATTACTGATGGCTACACCTTAGACCAAACCACAGGTGCCTTGATAATGGATAACACCAAAGGCTCACAAGGCTATTGCCAAATATCTGATGGTACCGCTACAAACTTTGCTTATTTAGAGCAATCTAGTTGCACTTATTCACGAGCAGATGGTTTAGAGTTCCACGTTCGCCACCAATCAATGAAGCGTAAAACTGGCTTAATGCCAGCTTGTACCTATGTGCAGAGTGTCATGGCGGTTACGGTTACTAACACGGCTCATGGTATTAAAGCTGGTCAAAAAATCACTGCCTATAAAACAACGGGCAACTTGATTAACGGCACCTATACCGTAGCATCTGTTACTGATGCTAACAACTACATCTACACCGCATTAGATAGCCAATCTACTAGTGGTAACTGTACTATTGACTATACAGGGCTTAGTGCAACTAATGGTGCTGAAACACTTGTTTCCTACGGGAAGACTAACGGCAACAACGGGATGTTCTGCCAAGTAGGTGGAAACACCCCCGACTATTCACGATTCTTGGCTTTCGCTGCCGACACAGGGGTTGGTACGGAAAGCATCCAAGTTTCAGGTTCAAACCTAGGAGATGTTAAGCAGTATTCCCCCCGTGTAATGACAATGGCGTTAGAAACCACTGATTCCACAAACTATACCTTTGGTGTGTACGAAGGGGGCAAGCTGGTTGCTAACGCCAAATACACCTTAACGGCTCCAGCAGTAACCGCCGTTGGCAACTTAACAGGCGTTTCTTTAAGAGTTGGATACGTTTACGCTACCTCATTAGGTAATGGTACAATCTCGGCTAACTCAGTTATGAGTGGTGTTATTGTTACTAAGACCCTAACGGCAACGGAGCGTTCGTCTATTCATGCTCGTTGGATGACTTATGTTCAAGCCCATGCACCTGTTACCAAGGCTCAACTTGAAGCTAATATGTTGGATTACGTCATCTTTGACAACGCTACTAACACTAAAACCTTTGCTAAAAGTGCATCCGTTGCCACGTTCAACCAAACTGCTTTGAATGGTGTACCCCCTGAATACAACTACAATTATGTAGAACCTGTTAGCGGGTTAAAAGGAACGTATTTAGGATTAACAGCTTCAAGGGCGGTTCGTTCTAACTTTTGGACTTCCAACTTTACACCGCCCGCTTACATGGCTCAAGGTACGATTGCGGTAGTTGCTTGGACTAAAGCAGGTATGGCAGACCTTGTTTCCTTTGCAGGATTCACTAGCGAAAACCTCTCAACCTATATTGTGGATGGTTCGGGTAACTCCGACCAATTTAATGCAGGGGTAACCACACATCACCTTACAGTTTGCGGTATGACAGCTGCACATTCTTCTAAAGATGTGAACGGCGTAACCTCTTTAACAGGGTTAAGCGATGCTAACGCAGCGGGTTCATTGCAAGCCGTTACTAAGTACCTGCAACCATCTCATGCTACAGGTTGGAGTCTACCCGTACCAGCTGGTGCAACCCAAACCATCCCTAACGACCAAGACCCAGCAAACTACAATAATGACTGGGTAGTAACAACGGGTGATTCGTTTACCCCTGCTTACCTTAAACTCCACATGGGGAGGGAATCCTACATACCTGAAGGGCGTATCAACCCTGCCTCAAACCTATCTAACCCAATGACTGATAGAATACCCATGTTGATTGTGTTTAGCTGGAATAACAACGCATTTGACCCTAACGCAAGCCTATCCGCTAGAGACCTACTGTATCGCAAAGGCACCACTCGGTTATGGGGTATGCCTCTAATTGGTGGTGCAGTTGGTAACGTTGATGGTGGGTATGGAGACCGCATCGGCTTTGCTAACGTAGCTCAATGGGATAGCAACGCAAAGTTGGCAATGGGTAACTACTTGCACAACCTAAACGGTATAGCGTCGGGTGTATTCCTATATGATAAAGAGTTAAACCAAAATGAGGTACAAGAGCTAGCCACTTTTGCACCGATGCACTTTTTCGGCTTTTAATAAGAAAGGGTAACTAACCATGAGTTTATTTGAAACAATTGTACAAAAAGTAGATGAGCTATTACCATTAGCCGAGTCATGGGCTAAGGCAACACCATCTAAAACGGATGATTTTGTTGTTGGTATTGTTCGCAATGCTTTAGAATTATTAAAGCGTCGGGTTTTAAAATCAGAACCTAAAGTGTAAACCAAGAGAGATACATTGTCCTCGGGCGGGGGGGCATTTACCGCTTTCACGCCTTTTTCTTTAATCAATTATTTGTTCACTTGTTTGTTTGTAATGTAAAAACAAAAACCTTGAAACACTGATTATTATTGAGTTATTTATTTGCACGTTCTTTGCACAAAAAACCGATTAAACGTGTGTTGATATACTTTTTATACACAAAAAACACCTTTTTATTTACATGACAAGCACAACGTGTAAACAAAACGACGATTTATTAACATGAGGAAGCCCCCATGCTAACCAAGCTAACACCAAATTTTACGCTTGAAGAATTAACCGTAACAAGTACTGGGTTACGCAACAATCCAAACCCTGCACAAATTAAATGCTTAACCCAATTAGCCAAGCATATTCTTGAGCCTATCCGTGCAAAGTTTGGGGCGTTTTCACCTAATAGTGCATTCCGTAGCGTTGCCGTTAATAAAACGGTAGGAGGTTCTACTACAAGCCAACACTTGAGGGGGGAAGCGGTAGACATTACGCACCCTAAAGTATCAAACAAAGAGCTGGCAAAATGGATTAAAAACAACCTTCAATATGACCAGTTAATCTTGGAAGAAACATGGGTTCATGTTAGTTACAATATGCGTGGTGAAAATTTAGATATAATTAACGGAAAAGTGAAAGAGGCTAGTTTTTAAAATGGTAGGAGAGTTAGTACCAGTGGTTCAGCAATTAGGGCTATACGAAACAATCGTACAATCACTACAGATTATAGCTAGCAGTGGAGCATTGGCACTGATTTCAACATTGTTTGCATTACTATTAACCGCGGGGGTTACGGCTTTGGTTTGGCTAGCATGGAAATATGGCATACCGCATTTTAAGGCGGTAACGTTAGCATTGCAAGGCTTACAGCAGGAGCTTTCCCATATTAGCGAATTGATTAAAACCCAACTCATTGCTTTTGAAAAGTTGGAAGCAAGGGTTAATGAATTAGACGCTGAAATCAACTATTTGAAGGGGCTTATTACAAAAACGCCCCCATCAAAAAGAAAATAGTCTATAATACAAAAGGACACTGTAGGACAAAATAAAAACAAAGGGGTATAATATGAAAAGAGGTTATCGTTTTACGCATATGGAATTGTACGAAAAAATCAAGGAACACTTGAAAGACTACAAAAGCATTGCTGAAATTGTGGAACTTGCAGAATTAAACAAATGGGTTGTCATCCAAAAGATGCGATTGATTGAAGATAAAAAGCTAGTTACTTCAAAAAGAGTTAGAACCAATACAAGATGCGGTTGCACTAGGATTTATAAGCTAGCCGTTAATGATGGAGAATTAAACTTTGTTAGTTCATAAACACCCGATAGTTATACTTCCTGATGCTATGAAACGGAGCCGTGTCGTCAATCCTAGAATCGGTTATACGGCGTTGAATTGCCTACCTGTGGTAGATAGCAAGGTGCAAGAAACCTGCCGTAAAAGTGATACGGTTTTGCAGTTTGCTAAGCGTTGGTTGAAGCAAATTAAACAACAATGGCATGGGTAGATTTTTATTTGAAGATGTGTTAGTATAAAATCCTGTTCTAACCGCAAATTAGACTTCATAGTAACTGCTCTGAAAATGATAAACTACTGTAGACCCTTGCTTGTGATTCTTCTTCGGATAACGAGCAGGGGTAGTTTTTTTGTTAGGGATGTGTTACTATATAAAAGCTTAGATGACTACCGCAAATCGTCATATTTATAAATCGTTTAGGTAATTAGGTTTCTAACTAAAAGCCCCTTTGTTTTCCTTTTGTCAAGGGGGCTTTATTGTTTTAAAGCATGACGCCCCCATTACTGAATAATAGGGGCATCATCAACGGTAGTAACGTTAATTTAGCCCGCCTAAAAAACGGAGAAAGAGCTTCCTAACCATTCGGCTCTTGTCCATAAACAGGGTATCATTGAGCGTCATTTCCCCTGTAAGTCGATGCTCTTCATATTGCGATGGTGGTTCAATACCTAACACTTTATAATCTTCATCATCAAATGGCATTATTCCTATCCCTTTCGTGTTCGTCTATCGCTTCTTGTGATGGCTCATTCATTACATATCCATGTTCAACATCATAAGCATCAATGGCATCTGCTAAATCGTTTATATCTTCTTGCGTAAACTCCACCCCATCAAAAGGAGCGTTAAAACTAAGATTGTAAGCTAGCTTTGATATGAGTTTATACTCTGCGTCTGTTTCAATCTTCACTTTCAAAACTTCGTGTGTTATAATACTAATACTAGCTATTCCTTGTCGGGATAGCACCTTGCCGAGTTCCTGTTTCCTTCCTTTCCAGCCTCGGCAAGCGTGGGAGAACCACAAGCTAATACCGCTCCCCTTACATGACGATGTAGGGGGTTTAGCTTATTTAAATAATCCATTGTGTTTATCAAAATGGCTTAATACAAAAAACAAAACAACAAATGTGATAATAAGTAATCCCGCTAAACCGTTCAGACTTTTAGGGCAAAAGATTCTAAACGAAAAAGACAATAAAACTAACAAAGGCAAAAAAGGAAGGACTAAAGAGTTTGCTATAGAAACCCATTGCACTATTTTCACTAATCCGTGTATTTTTTCTAGCATCGATTAAACTCCTTCTATTAGCTTATTAACTGAACAAACCGCAAAAATAATAGATTGTAAACGATATAATTGTAGAAAATATATATTCCTTAAAAGAATATATACCTCTAGGCTCACCGTCTTTTACAAAATAAATAATGGCAGTTAATGCCATTTCTATAATTAAAAAATTTCTAACATTTTCTAATGCGGTCATTTTCTAAACTCCTTCAAGTTGTAGTAATAACTGCACACGTTTACCATTGTCTTTTTTATCTGCTAGCTTTTCACGGATAGCGTTGTAAGTTTCAAGTGCCTTTTTTCTTTGTTCAACGATTAAGTAAGTGTGGTAATCCGTGTGTTCATTTTTAATTTGTTGTAGTGATTCCATTACTTACCTACTTTCTAAATAAACGCCGAGTAAAAATTACAAAAGAAATACAAACTGCTAAAATAGGAAAACAAAAAATCCCTAAAAATACATAATCAAATAAATCATGTTCCATCATTCACCTGCTTTCTCATTTGGATTGCTAAGAATCATAAACTGGGAAAACCGCTTGCAATAATCGATATCGCTCTTTATTAAACCGTAGTTGTTAATTAAATAGGGGTTTAAAAACGGTTCCCACCGTTCACTAAAAACAGAACGTGGGCTATCGTCATAAAATACAATTGGACTAAGAAGAAAAGGAGGTAACATGGAAATATTATGCCATACGTTTTTTGCTAGCTCCATCACACAACTCCCTTCACAGCATCCCAAATAGGGCTTTCGGGGTGAATAGTTATGCCTTTACTCCATTCTTCGCTTGTCGGCATTCCTATCTGTTGAGTTATGCTAGTTTGACCATTCCAAATACATTCTCTAGTGTACCAAACGTCTTCTCTTTCATCCCAATAACTAGCATAAGCCAAGTGCATCAGCTCCAGCACCTTATTAGCCCCATTGTTAGCAAAGTTGTAAAGCTCTCCGCTAGTAATCCAACTTTGTTGTTGGGGTAGCCAGCAATAGTGTTGGTTAAGTAGGTGTTCGGCGTAGGCTATGGCTTCGTCGGCTGTTTCAAAGTTATTTTCTCCAAAAGTTGTTCTAACTACTCTATTGTCATCTCTACCATGTTTAGGTTTTTCAATAACAATCATATGCCACGTATCTTCTTCTACCTTGGATTGCAGTAAGCGTATTCTGCATGTATTGCAAGACACTTTTAGGTCTTCTTTAATGTACTTCACCTGCTCATCCGTTAGTTTGCGTGTCATTAGCTATCTTCCTCTTCAAGCTCTTTAATAATACGGTTTGGTAGTTTGCCTGTAATTAACATTTGAGAATGTTCTAGGTAGTCTTTAATCTTGTTTTTTGGGCTTTTTAAAAAATAAGCAATATTCTCAATAACATCTCCTACTTGTTCCAATAGCTCGGTAAACAATTCTACGGTATGCCGAAAAATACCCAAAAAAAATGCAATAGGCAATCCTATAGGTAGCATCAAAATACAGAAAAAAGGAACAAAAACGCCATATAAAGCATGCTTTCTTATTTCGTTAGGTGATGCGTGTTGTAAACGACGATAGCCGATAAGCATCACTAACCCTCCAATTTCTGTTTTTGTTTACTGTTCATAAGTGGGTATACAGTCTTTGGTGTTTCTTTTCTTTTAACCATCTTGCGAACAATACCGTCTAGTTCTTTTATCAATCTAGCCTTTTCTTCTTTTGTATGAAAGTTCTCAATTAGCGTTTGTTTTATTTCAGCATATCGCATCATCGTTTCGCACTCCTCATCAAACCACATATTCTATCTTTGCTCCTAGTTTAAACATCGTAATAAAAAATGTAAATAATCTTAATTCATATTCTTGGCGGGTAGGGCGTAATTTTTGTGCATACTGTAACATTTGAATTAGATTACCGATACAATCAGCTGTTAAAATTCCGTTATACTTAATTTCAATATTAGTTAAAGCAAAATTTATTGGGCAAGATAATAATGTTTGCATCTTTAACCCTCCCACACTTCAACATGTGCTACTGCGTCCCACGCTTCTTGTGAATCGCTAATGGGTTTGAAGGCTAGTATATAGTCTGAAGCCGTAGCATTGTATACTGTATCTATATGTTTTTCATAAGCTTTACTAAGTATTTCGTATTCTTCCCCATCCACAAACTGAAACCATTTCGCTTTAAGCCACTGACGCTGGGCGGATGCGATGGCTCGGATGACTTCCATTGAGAACAATTGAGCTTCTTTGATGGCATCTTTTTCTTTATCGTACCATTGTGTATGCCTAAAAGGGTCAATAGAAGCATTCGTTTTGATGTAAACATTTATACGAATAGAACCACATACATCACAATCAGGTGTCCAATAATCCGACCTCTCATAAATATACTCTATTTCTGTGAAGTTGTAGATATTAAAAGTTCTTTCGCCCTTCCACTCTTTCGGTAGCGTACAGGGGCGTGGGGCTTTAACTTCGTTATTTGGGGTCATATTCTTTCTTCACATCCTTTAATGTTGGGTGTTCTTTGCCTATGAATAATCCGTAAATAAACCAGCCTATTACTTCAATAAAACAGGGGATTGTTTTAAAATAATGTGGCTGTCCTAATTCATTAACTAATATACTAGCTAGAATTCAAGGGCTAAATAGAAGGGATAAACCGCAATATAGTCTAATCTCCAGTGAGGTCATTTGGTGCTTGCTCCGTTTCTTCGTCATCGTCGTGGCATTCAGGTGTTCCTTGTTCTTCATCCGTATAGAATACCTCTACTGTTTTGCCTGTATTATTGGGGTTGCTTTGGTCGTAGAAGCCTCTAATATATCCATTTTTACCGATTCTCATTAGGTGGTTGACTCCTTATTCTGAAATAAGCAAAACGGCAGTACGAGGGATTTTAACATTGGTAACTGTTTCGGTATTATACTGGTTAGTTAGTATTACATTGTTTAAATAATACGCTGTAGCATCAGCACCGCCTCCTCTCCACCCATCCCGAGATAGTATACCTCCGATTTTTTGCGTTGTAGGAAAGGTATACATTGCTATTTTTGCAATGTAGCAAGCCCTCCACCAACAGTATTTAAACTCTCCTGATACCTTAGTACCATTAACAAGAATGAACTTTGTTATCATCCGTCGATTCTCCTTTCACACATTCTACAATTAAATCACCTGATGCGATTCTACTTGTTACTTTTTCTAAAATAAAATTATGCTGATTGTAAGATTTTACTTCAGGTAGATTTTGTTTTTTATTTTGTAATACATGAGACAAAAACGTTTCTATCAAACCATAAACATTTGGTGTACTTGACTCTCTACAGTATCTAAGGTCTCTATCTAGCCTTAGACCGACTGAATTTAAAGCCTTATCAACATCATATTCTATTATAGTAATTTCACCGATGTACTGCTTTAAATCGTTAAGTCCTTGTTCATGTAGTATCTCCAACTGCTTTACGGCAACAGTAGGGTGCATTGCTTTTTCTTGTAGTTCTTTCAATTCGTCTACCGTAATCGTTTTTATTGATTCGTAGTGGAGTCTTCGTTTTTCGTAGCTTTGTTCTGATTTAGCGGTTGATTCGCTTCCATCTTCGGGCTGTTGTTTTTCTTTAAAAAAGTTAAACATTCTTCTTTTGCTTTCTTTTGTATTAACCACCCTAGGTACATCCCTAGAATGGCGGGGATTTGTAAATCTAAAATTAAGTGAAGTAACCAATGAAGTAGTTTAATTAGGTGATTCTCCTTCATACGGTGTTAGCTTGCTGAAAACTTTGTGGTAGTGGCTCAAAAACCAATTTGCACTAGGTCTTACTCTGCTAAACTGCTTAACAAACTTGGATTCACTTAAAACATCATCTCCTATTGGGTATCCGTGCCTATTACATGGCACAAAAACTAACTTGCCTACCCTATCTTTCTTGCAAGAAATGTAATCGTGTCTAGCGGTCTCACACAGCTCATATACTATAGGTAGGTCAAAGTTAAAGTGGAATGAATTATACCACGGCACTTCCCAGTACCGCCCTAGCGTGGTTTGGTAGATGGCTAGGGTCTCCCACATCCCGTTGCGGATGAAGGTTAGCTGGTCGTTGATGAGATTTTTTAACTGTATACCTTCTTGTCTATCGTATTCACCTTTTAAACTACCGTTCTCAAAGGGATACATATTACGGCAAAGGTCTACTGAAACGACAGTATCATCTTGATAGTAAATGGTGTTAATAATTGCGTGTAAATACTCAAAATAGATAATGGGTTTGTTCTTTATTACGTCCAATAAAACGATTTTATCCTTTACGTCTTCGTTCAAAAGACTGCAATTACTTTTAAAAAGCTCTATTGGCTTCCCCTCTAAATCAATGAGGGTAACGGTTTCAGGTGTCTTCATCGGCTTGTCCCCCCTTGGTTTCTTTGTAGCCTTCTCTCAATAGGTCTAAAGCGTGTAAGTAAGCACTGTCTGATGCTTCCATACAGTAGCTAAAGCTGGCTTCTAGGTTATAGGATACTGATTGAGCTATATAAAGCAATACTCTTAGTACCCAAGCCCATGGCAATATTATAAGTGCAAAATACTTTCTAAATAAAAACGCTGTCATCACTCGTTTGTGCCTCCTTGGTTTCTTGTTTGTCAATTAAGGTTTTTAACTGTAACGCTAACTTTTCGCACTGGTTTTCGACGAATTCTTGGTGTTGCTCAAATACTGAATCTTGGTAATGGTTAGTATCAAACCCACACCACCATAGCCCTTCTTTGTCTCTTCCTGAAAAAGTTAGTCCACCATGCACTTCTACACGTTTCAATGAGGAGTCCATGAAGTCAACCCCATTTAGAGGGCTATCCACTGGCACTTGAACATAACCACAATGCCAAGCTCCTAAGGCGTGGTGTTGAGGCGGATAATAAACTACCTCTGCTTCTAACCCTGCTTTGGTCGTCCATTTTTTCAAGCTATTTGATTTATTTGTCATCTCTAATTCTTCCCTTCTTGTTCTGCTTTGTGTGCTAACCACGCCGTTGGGTCGGTGGCGTATATTAGGTCATTTTGTTCGATAATTTCTCTAACCGATATACATTCTTTTGCGTAGTCATCTTCTTCAACAAACGCCCTGTATTGCATTCTTCCTAGCTTAAACCACTTGCCTAAAGGGGCTTTTGCAAACTCCTGCACGCTAACCCTTCCAGGCTCAACAGGCACTTCAACCGCTGGGGGGTTTGGTAATGGTGCTAACTTAGGTGCTAGCATCCAATAGTTGTAGTGTTCTTTAAAAAACTTTATATCCTTAGATTTTTCGTAAATGTAATAATGAGGGTCTTCATGGTCATCGGTACAACAAAAAATAGGCAAACCTATTCCACACTCTTCTATTGTACTAATATCCCGCCACGGTAATTCCATTGTTTCGGTTTCCTTTGCTGGTTGTTCTTCATTAGCACTATTATCTTCCCTTAGCATTTCTTCTTTAGGGTCTAGTGGGTTGTAAAGGTTAGGGGGTTGTTTCTTTATGCAGATTTTCCAAGGGTCTTCGTGCCAAGAATGTAAATCATCCAAAAGAAGACACCCACCTTTGCTTAGCTCGGCAATACTGGATTTGCCCGTATATTCCTTTAAGGTTCCAAACGCCAATGTCTTAATAAACGGCTCAAGCTCTTCAAACGTCCACTCCCCCAACGGCAACCCAAGCTGTTTGTTGGGCGGTAGGTGGTAGTAGCCATCGGGCATTTTGAAGGGTTTTAAATAGGGATATTCCCACTCAAGACCAAAAGAGTTATAAACATAATCGTGTGCATTGTGCCATAAGCAACGATGAATTAAGTCGTTATCATTAGCATAATCAAATTCTTTAGCTGTGATTATTTGCCCATCTTCAAAAGGACAAGGCTTCAGCTTTAGTAATTCTTTAATCGTTTTAGGGCTTGGCATTACTTACCTGCTTTCTATTAAAAAAATTGAATCCACATATGAACAAAACCAGTGCCTGCAAAAAGAAGTACGGTAAAAACTACAATGTCCGTAAAAAAATTTTGAAACAACTTATTCTTTGCTTGTGTCGCATATTCATTCGCCAAAATGCTAACTACAAAAAATACCCATCCTACTGCTTGAACACTAGCGTAGTATTTGTAAAATAAAAACGAGTTAAACCAATCCATTTGTTTTGTTTCCTTCCTTAACTAAATTCGTCTACACAACTTATTGCAAGAACTATTAAAAATAAAAATAAAACCCCTAGGGCGATACCTTCTTCAGGTGCAAGTGTTACCATTTGTTTTGTTTCCTTCCTTAATTAGATACTAACATACAATGAGGGTATAAACAAGTAATTTATTTAGATGCCGTTTGTTTGTTGTAGTATCGTTTTCTCATATTGTCTTTTAGGTCTTTGTTTTGTGCAATCAGTTCTAGCCGTTGGAGCTTAGAGGAGTCATCCGTAAGTGTGGTTAGCTGTAAATCAAGGAACATGGTAGTAAGTATGCAAAGCTGTTCTTCAAGCAACTGCACACGGTCTGCTAGCTGTTCAGTAGGGGTTACTGTTTTTATTGAGGTTGGTTCTATAAAGTTCATTAAATTATCTCCTTTGGGTAAAAAAAGGAGGGGTAATCGCATCCCCTCCGTATCCATTCAGGTAACAAAGTTAAAAAGGTACTTCTTCGCTATCTGCAACTTGATTATTAACTGCTAAAGAAATAGCGTTAGCATTTAACGTTATCCATATACTGCCGTTTGCTAGGCGTTTTCCACCAAACCAACCATCTACCCATACTTCATCTTTATCTTTAAGCGGTGGTATAGCAATATCGCTTTTCGCTGAAACATTAAACCATAGAGTAGGACAATAAACAGGCTTACCTTGTTCGTCCATCTCACCTTTTACTTTACCTTGATAAACTGCTAATGAAAATTGAGTGGTACTAGTACCGTCATTCCATTGTTTTACCGTTAATTTTACAACTTTACCCTTAACTGTAATTGACATTTTTTATACCTTTTTAGCTTGTATTAGTGCCTGTAACGCTTCAACGCCTTTAGTTGCCTGTGCCTCTGATAAATCGGCAGAGGGAACACCTAAAAGGGCTTTTTGAACATCCTCCGTTGTATAGCCTTTTTGTAGGCATTCATTACCTAATTTTTTAACCTGTGCAATTAACACATCTTTTTGAGATGGAGCAACACTAGCAAGGTTTCCGTCGTCATCTTCAGGAGCTAAGCCGAATGCGGTCATTAATCCATACCGTCGGGCGTATGTTAAGCCACTACCAAAGCCTTGAGCATCGTCCTTTGTTGTTTTAATTGGAGTAATACCAAAATCGATAGAGTGTCCATTTTCATCAAACACCATCGTTCTAATAACAAAATCGCCTTCTACTTTTTCGCCAATTTGAGTAACCATTAACCCATTTTCATTTAATGAGTCTGTTACTGCTTCTAAAACACAAGATAAATCAGCATACCTATTTTTAAAATGTGGGTTAGTTGCGTTTTTAACAGTTTTACCAAAAGCTTTTTTTGCTTTGATAAACTTTGCAAAACACTCGTTAGCGTCGGGTGTTTCATTATCATAAATAGCAGTCATTTTGTAACCCCTCAAGCTCTAGGCTATCTTTAACTGGGAAATAACCAGTTGTTAGTAAGTGTGTAGCGTTACCTTTTGATAGGTTGTCTCTAATGCTTTTAGCATTTGGTTTAATAAACGGCTCAAGCTCATCTAGTGGCAACCCTTTAAGATAAGCTATAGTATCGGCTGTAGGAGTCCAGTTCCCTTCTTTTTGAACCTTCTTAACCGTGTATGAGTTATCGCTATTGTTGACTGGTTCATTCAACAAAGCTAACAGTTTAGGCTCAATAACTCTCAACTGTCTTTCAGCCTCTGCCTTCATTGTTTTGTACTTGGCGTAATCATCTGCTAATTCTTGTAATTCCATTAGAATGGGGTCTCCGTTGGGTTGTTACTGATACATTCGGGATTACTGCATTCTTCCATCATCTCATAAGATGGCATAACTGCCATTTCAAGCAATGAAAAACTACCGTAAAGTGATTCATATTGAACCATGGGAGAGTTGCAGTGTTTGCAACACACAACGGCTTCAACAGGGCGTTCGAGTAAAGCTGTGGCGTTCATACCTAACCTTTCTTTCTAAAGCGTGGTGGAACGGTAGCATCGGGATGCGTAGCAATAAAGTTAGCATCTTGAGGATGAGTAACTGCTGTTTTATCATGGCAACGTTTAATTAAAGCTCTATAAGCTTCCATTTGTTGGTCTTGTTGCTCTTGTTCTACTTGCTTTTCAATAAAGTAAAGCTCGTTTAGGAAGCCAGTACCGAACCAAAAGTTAGACTTTGTATTACCTACCCAATTTGCATTGTTTGCCTGTTCTCTTAATATCTCTATAGCCCTTAATGTGTTAATTCTATGATTATAAAAAATACCTAACTCAAAAATACAGTTTCTAGCGTACAATCTACCTTTGTTTTCTTGGTCTTGATTATCGCCGTGATTATCAAAGTAATCAATCTTAATCGCTTGCATTAGTTTCTCCCCCTACTTCAATGGTTATTTCTTCGGTAAGCAGTTCGTCTCCACAATAGCTACAAAAGTTCTCATCGGTAAACGAACAACCGCACTCATCACACAAGGGGTGTTCGGTGTTGTTATGTTCGGGTGGCGATAGTGCTGTTCGTTCAAGGTCTGCTACGGTACACATTGGTTAATCCTCCACCATCCGCACTTGGCTTTCACATCGCACATACTGCATTGAAAAAATAACGCCGTTTTTAATAAGGCAATAGTAAAGACCCTCTTTGTGTTTAATGGCTTCTCCCAAAGCTTTTGTATAATCACATTCATCTGCAACTACTGGGTAGTTTCGCAAAAAGTCAAAACCACTACAAAACTCAAAACCATGGTAAACAATATCATATGCGTGTTTTAATGGTTTTGAAAAATCAAGCCGTGGGCTTGCTTTCACTTCATAAACTGGTTCACCAATCATGTATTCGCCAATTTCTAATAAGTTCATTTTAAACCTTCTTCCTTTGAATGATAAATTCGTCTTTGTTAGAAGTAGACCGCTCTACCTCTTGAGTTCGTACTTGACCTTTATAGAAAGCTTCAACCGCTTTATCGGCGGTTGGAGCTATCACTTCGGCGGTTAATTTAACGCCTACGGGGGAATTGTGTGTTATTTGAAATAGTTTCATACTTAACCTACATCAACCAAGATTTTTGTTCGTTTTCAGAACCAGTATTAAGAACATTAAAAAAGTGCTTTGGGTGTGGCACTGGGGCTTCTGTTGGCTTGTGTTCCTTTTTCACTGTTGGCACTGGGGTTTGAGCCATTACCTGTTGTGGTACTGGTGCTAGCTTTGGGTGGGGATGAAAGTTGTTGTTTAACATGGGCAATCTCCGCTTGTTTGTCTTGAATTTTGTAATGATTCCAAAGGGCAATGTTTAATCGTGAAAAATCCATCTAGCCTCCTACAGAAAAAACCACATTAAAGGTAAAGCAAGCACGATTGAAAAGCCAATAAAGGCTTGCCAAAGATTCTCTCTAATTTCCATTAGGCTTTGTTCCTTTCACGGCGTTGGCGATTTTATCAAGTACGTTATTAGACCAAGTAAAAGCGTTTAAGTTAATGTTTTCGGGCTTTGGCTTCTCTTGAGGCTTTGGTTTTTGAGGTTGCGTCGTCCATTTACTTTTATCGTAAGTCATCATATTAGTTGTTACCTTTCTGTTTTACTGGGCGTTCGATACATTCTTCATTGTACTTTAATCGGGCTTTGTAGTTCTTATCCATAGTGGTAAATGTGCAAGGTAAAAAAGTTAGTGGGTCTTTACAGTCGGATAAAGAATACGGTGCGGTTGTCCTAGGGTCGTTACCACCGCAAGGGGATAACATTGTTCCGTGGGCTACACCGTAGCACCAAGTAAAAACAAAAATTAAGTAGGCTAGGACGGTACCGTAAACTGAAATCAAGGTTTTTGTTTTGTTCATGTTGTTTGTTTCCTTTCATACTCATTATATCGGTATTCAATGGGGAAAGTTTAGTTTTACTGTTTAGTTCATACGTTTGGTGGATACCGTTACTTTTTTCGTCTGTAAGCGTAAATAGATGCTTCTTTTTCCTTTCTAATCATATCTTTTACAATGACTGACTGGCAACCATTGACTAGCTTCTTACTTATCCAGCGTTGAATACAATGTTTAGAGCTTTTATCTTGCTTCCACCCTTTAAAGTGGCTCTCTACATAATCCTCCGCATCGTATTCAGAAGTAAAGCTAGCGATTGTTTGGTAAGTATCAAAGGGGTGTTTTTTAATCGCTATTTCAACCGTCATGTTTCCTCCAAAAAAAAGGCATCTATGCTACTAAGCTGTCACACTATATTGCAGAATAGATACCCTGACTTTTCTATTGGTTGCAAGGTTTCCCTTGCCTACAGAAGAAAGCAAAGCCTTGCACCGAACCTTACCCACCGAACATCCACGGTTTCTTTTTAATGAGGCTTCACCAACCCTCTCTAAGTTCTTTTACACTAGTTACTTGCTATGCTCGCTTTTGCCAGTGTGGTGTTTTCTACTGTAGGCAAGAGGCAGGGATTTAACACCCTGCAAGCCTGTTGTTTATTTAAGAGTCAACATCTCTGATTGCAAGTCGGGTTCAACTTGCCAACTGCTGGCAATCTCAACCAGCGATGATAGACAGTTGCCTGCTATCTTCCCTGCTTTGTATTCGCAACAGGGGGCGAACCATTGATAAGATTTGACCCGCATTCCTAAGGCGGTGCGGTAGTATCAATGGATTTTAAAATACTTCAATTGTCAATGTACAAAGCAACACAAATAACGCTTGACCACATAATGGCGTAATGGTTATTTGTTTTGTTACCTATTTAGCGGATACACTGGTAGTTTTTTGGCTACCACATTAAACGTTATAAGCACCTTAACCTGTAGGGGGATAAGATATCAATGCTGTGTATCCATTAAAGGGGTAATGCGTTACCTCTTTTTAAAACCAGCGTCCACTAGGCGTATTCTTACTAAGGGATATGTGCCTAATGGGGCTAGCTTTAGAAAAAGGGCAGTCATGTAACACTGCCACGATGTAGTTTCTCTGTTATTTGCTTTTCAACTCACCAATTAAAAACGGGATGGCATCAAATGCGTTGTTTGCGTAAAGGAAGTGTAAGAACCTAGCAGTTTCAGCTCTTGTTGGTGCTGGTATAAACGGCTTCAATTCTAAGTAAAGTTTATCATACAGTTCTTTCGGTATCTTGTCTTCAACGTTAAACAACAAAAGAGCTAAGTTCTTAAATTTGTTATTTTTGAATTTACCAATCTTAAATTGACTGTAAACTTGAAAATGTGTAAACCCCATTAGTTCACTGATTTTAATATCTGTAAACAGTGGGGAAAGTAAGCTGCTAATAACTTCTTGAGGTGTATCCATTGGGTGTTTCTTTCGTTCGTTCGTTTCGTTTGCTTATGTAATTAGAGTAACACCTTTTAATCATGTTGTCAATAAGTAATTTATTTAGTCCTCTGTTTGATGTAGATGCTGGTTAATAATCCCTGCATGTGTGTAATCAGCCGTTACGTTATTAGCGAACTTGGCAACACCGATATTTCCTAAAGAATGGTTAATAAGGGCTTCTAAGGCTTCAATTTCTTCTTTAGTAATAACTCGGTCATCCTCAGTTTTTACGGCTATATTAAACATTAAAACGTGTGTTTTCATTACTTACTTTCTCCACCCCCAAATGTAGGGGAATAGCAAACGTATAAATCGTTAAACAAATCTATTAACACTTTACTAACATTATTACCAGCCAACTGTTCGGCTTCAATATAACAAGGGATAGCCTCTTTTATTAACCCTTGCATTGCTTCAATGGGGGTTTTGCCAGTTGAATATAGGCTAAATTCGGATATGACTCTAGCTACCCACGGTTCTTGTGTGTCTTCTGTTAAATAAATCTGTATCAATCCTGCGTGCTTCATTACTTACCTGCTTTCTTTCTAATTGCTTCTATCCGTGCCTCAATAAATGCGTCCAAGTCCTTGTTCCAAATTAAATACGGCAATAAATCACTGGCTGGTAATTCACCCCGTTTAATCCACCTTCTCACTGTTGCTGGCGTTACCTTCAATTGGTCGGCTACTTGCCTAGTGGTTAGCCATGTAAAATCTTGTTGCATCTTACAATCCTTCCACTACGTCTCTAATATGGTCAACTAAAATAAAATCTTTTTCCTTCCAGCTTTTAAACGGTAACCAACTAACTTGCGTGTAGGTGTCATCACTTACGGTTTTGTTGGTTACTGGAATGTAATCGTAAGCATCATTAGTACCAAGTGCGTTGTAAATAGCATCTGCCCCTACTTTCTCCCTGTTATCGCTATCACCAAAAGTTTTATGTGTTGTTCCGTTTTTTTTCAGGACGTTAGGGCTGGCAATAGTCATAAACATCATGTGTGGGGCTTGCATTAGGGCTATTAGCTCCGCCCTAGTGGCTTCGTTTAACTTCCCTAGCTCTCTTTCTACATTGGCTTTAAAAGCGTTGTATTCAGGCGTATTGTATCGAACCATAAAGGGAGCTTTACCCTTACCTTTAACGATACGACTTTTCTGTGCGTGGTTAGCCGTGGGTGGTATGAATGGGAATTTAAGGGTTAGCATATTAGCTCCTTGTTGTTCACAACAACACCGCCTTTTACGCCACGAACAAAAGAAATTAAACCTTCTTTTTTTAAATGCAACAAAGCTCTTCTGACTGTCATGTAATGAAAACCTATTAAATCAGAAAGTTCTTTTGTTTTAACAGGGCTTTTTGTGTTTAAATCATTGGCAAATAAAGCTTTTAATTTTTCTAAAGCTTTTTCATAATGGTAAAAATCGGTTGCGGGCTGATAGCTACCGTTAGACAAAAAAGTACCATGCCTTCCTCTTTTACTGTAGAGGAAACCTTTTTGTTGCAACAAAACAATCGCATCGCTAATTGTCTTAATAGAGACATTAAAAATAGTTGCTAAATCATTAAAAGAAGGTATTCTTTCACCTTGTTTGTAATTTCCTAATAAAAAAGCTTCAACTAATGGGGTTAGCTTAGCTACCATACTTTCACTTCTAACAACCATTGAGCAATCTGTATCTTCATTAAGAACTGGTAAAACTGCCAACTTCCAGCCACCTGTTTTACTACTACCCCCTTTTGAAACAACAATACCTTGCTTTGTTAAATAATTTAAGGCTAACCTAACATTGCTAGCTCCCCCACCAATTAAAGTTGCTAAATCCCTAGCTGAAGGGAGGCTATCGCCTACTTGCATATTGCTATTGATAATATATTTTTTTAAAACACTAATAGCAGAATCTCTTTTAGACGAAAGCTTCAAATAGCGGTTTTTATTAACATCAATATCAATATCAACATATAAAGGGCAGACTATAGACCCTATGCGTTGCATTCCAATTACAAGCCCATCATCCTGTAACTTTAAAACTGCGGTCTGAACCGTTCCTATGCTAGTACCTAAATAATCAGCAATATCTTTCTTTAATGGTAAAAGATGGTTATCTGAAATCTTTCCATTTTTTTGTCTTGAAATAAGCCAATCTCTCAACCATTCTGCAATAGCTGTCGGCTTGTCTTTTGTATCTAAATTTACTTTCTTCTTTGGTAGGTCTTTTACCGTTGATTTAATGTAATTAGTCATCATCTATTGCCCTTTCAGCTGGTCGGTTATATCTTCAATAGTGTTTTCAATCATTACTAAAGAATTATCATTAAATTCAATAGTGCTATTACTATTTTCTTCTTGATAATGGTAAACCTCTTTAATATCTTTAGTAAAAAAAATTGCTTTTTCAGTGTAAGGTTTTGTTTCCATATCTACGTTGACTGGATTTTTAACAACTATAAACTGGCTCATCTTTCAATCTCCTACTTGATTTTCTCGGTAACGGTAACGTTTAAACCGCTTGAAATGCGGTTAATAATCATTCATAATACATATCTGTTTTAACAATAATATCTTTTTTAACAACTTTTTTAAGTGCTGTTTCGTAATAACTAATTAAAGGTATATAACACTTTTTATAGTGGTTTAGCACTAAAACACCTTTATCTTCATCAAATTTAGCAATCCAGCTGTTATTTTCAAATTCTAACTTTACTCGTTTATTATCAATTTTTTTGCAAATATCAGAGTGGAATCTTTGAAGGTTTTTCTTTGTTTTAAAAAGGTTAAACAACACAAAAATTCTCCTTAATATCTAGTTGAATTGGCAATAGTAACTTCAAGTTCTTTGGGTAAAAGTGGTAAACCACTGTTGCTTGTTTCGTTGTCAATCATCTGTTTTATATCTAGGTCAACAATACCTTTTTCCCTTCCTAGTTTTGCTAAATAATAAACAAGATTGTTGCGAACTCCCTCTCTCCAGTATTTTTTAACAGACGTTTGAACGGCTTTATGGAACCGTCTTTTTACTTCATCCTGTGAAAAATCAAGCGTACCCTTTGAATAAACAGTAGGCTTGCTAATGCTAGGATTGACGCCTAGAAACGCTTCCCACTCTAAAGGCTTTCCATACATATTGGAGTAGTAAACACCCTTCCCTGCTTCTCTAGCAGTTTGTGCATAGTATCTAGCTGGCTCTATACAAGCCTTATCTATTGCTCCATCTATACCTAGATGCTTTGCAATGTTGCTTAATACTTGCTTGTAGCTTTCTTTGCTAATTCCTTTAACAGGCTTATCAAGAACAACCACCGCTCTAAAGCGGGGTTGTTCGATTGTACTGCTCATTGACTCAATAATAACGCCTTGGTAGCCAAACAAACGGCGTTGTGCGTCTTCGATGGTAAGCATAGCGTCTGTTGTTACTTCGTTATCAATATCAAAAAACGCTAGGTTGCCTAAGTATTCCACATTATCCGTTGAGCGGTGCCCGTCTTTAAATATAGCTGGGGAAACGTGAAGGCATGACGACAATAAAGTAAAATCTTCAAAAGAAGTAGTCATAACTTCATACCCCTTTGCAAGGCATCTTTTAGGTTCTTCAAGAACATCAGGGGCTTTAATGGAGTAAGTAACCATTGCGTTGGTTGTTTCCTGCATCTCTTCTAGTCTGTATTGCATCCCCCTGCCGTTCTTAGTGGGTTCAGCAATTAAAAAAAACCCTTCTTCCTCTGCAAATTTACTAGCATCAGCGATATAAGACTCCCATTTTTCTGAACTTTGCCCTTGCGGTGAAGGGTGAAGGCTTCTAAGCAACGGCTTCTTAGTTAATGTACCTTTTTGTGAAAGCTCTTCAAAAATCTGTAATGGATAAGTATCTGTTTTTGATTGAACACTACGCTGGATGCTTCCTAGTAGCTCCAAATAGGCATTTGCCGACTCTTGCACATACTGCATCGCAGAGATACAATGCCCCTCATCAACTAAAAAGGTTTTATCTAAAAACGCCAACGCACACGCCATTTTCTGACACTTAAAAACATGGTCGATACGTTCATTATCAGCATCTACATTGCCTGTTGGTAATCTATTATCAAACTTGTAATCTTTTAAAAACTTTTTAGCCTCGTCCGTAAAAGTAAAAACCTTATTTTCTAATTGCATCAATCTATTAAACTCATTCAAAAAATGCTTAGAAAAAGAATTGAACTTGCTCTCATCGGGTACCACGTCCATATCTTCACGAGTATAACTAGGACGTTCTTTAATGTAAGTATAAAAGCATCTACGAGAAAACCCTTCTCTTAAAAACGCTCTGAATATGCTTAAGTTCCTAGGGTTTTCACCTAGTGGTTCTTCATTTCCAAAAAAGTGAATATTAAACGATACGCCTGTTGCGTCAAGCTCAAGGACTTCACCTTTGATAGTTCGCCCAATAGTGGTAGCCCCACCTGTAAAAGACAATAAATTTTCTAAAAAATCCCTTGTGTTTTGATTGCTTGAAACAATGGTTTTCGCACACTCATCAAAACGGTGGCAATAACTACCAAGCCTCAAAAGCTTCATTGTGTTTACGGCTTGAGCTACGCCTTGGCTCGTCCCTATTTGGTCATTAACTCTTACAAAACCGTTTATGCTATTCGCCTTAAAATAAGCATCACGCTTGCTTGCTTGCTTATCGTTATCCCCAAATTTTACAATAGCTTCAGCTTCTACCCCCTCATTGTACTTACCGAGTTTGTCATGCAAAGCCCTACTGTACGCCTGTTGGTATTCTTTGAAAATATACCCCAATGATGTTTTAATTCTCGACTTACCGCCACCTGTAGGTGCTACGGTAAACATACAAGTAGTTAGTGGCAACGTTGAATAAGGCAACGTTGCAGTCAAAAACAAGCATTGCGTTCTGCCAAGAAACTGAAAAAGCTCGTCGATAAAGAAAGCCCTTACCAATTGCTTCCCACTTTCAGGGTCTGCTTTTGAAAGTAAATCTACAATTGTTTCAAGTCTCTTATGCACACTTAAACCCTTTTCACTTACAAACCTTTTCATAATACCTTTTCAGAAAATAAAAAACCCCCTCCTTTTAATGCTTGCGAAGGCAGGAAAGGTTTGGAGGGGGCAGGCTTTCGCCTCAAGTTAAAACTAAAAAATAACCATTCCTCATCTTCGCACTTTAAGTATAGCACAGTAGAAACCACTTAGTAATCATCTATTTGTAGTATATTTAAAGTTTTTTAATGGACTAGTTGATGGACTAATGGACTAAAAAAGTTCAATTTTTACTAGTCGATTAAGAGTATTGCTATCACTGGCTTTAAGGTTGATGGACTAGATGGACTAGATGGGTATAGAATAATAAACTATTATATTTATTTATATATTTTCCCCCTATTCTATTAACTGAAATATATATCTACCATATCTTGACTCGTCCATTAAGTCCATCGGCGTAAAACGTTGCTATCACTGGCTTTAGAAGATGGGCTAATGTTTTTGCCCATTAAGCCCATTAGTCCATTAAACTTTTTCACAAAACCATCACAAAACACCGATATAATGGCTATATGAGCATCTTTCAAGCCATTGGCATACCAGCAATTAAAAAAACCGTTCACGTCAACCCAGCGTGTTTTGAACACACCGAAGAAAACCTAGCACGCATGGCTAAAGGCAAAGCTCCGATAGGAACAGACGGCTTGCACGTCAATCTTCATCACATCGGGCGTAAGGCAAGCTCTCCACTGGCTACCGTAACGGATACCTTCCACCGTGAACACTCGGATGTTATTCACAACCTAGACCCACCCAACGGGCAGGAAGTGGATAGAAAAGCATTCAACAAAGAACGGAAAAAAGCTTGGAAGGGTATCGCTTGGTTGATTGGAAACAGTGAAGACTAATTCTAAGCTTTTTTCTAGCGGTGTAGTAAAGCGAAACAGGGGCTTTAGGCATATTCCACCAAAGCAATAAAAAACGCCCCGTGTGGAGGCGTTGGTGGATTATTGGGATTGTTAGTTTTTTAAGTTGTCTATAAATTTATAAATTGAATCAAGGTCTGATTGTGGCATCATTGCCAACCGTTCGCACAATAAACCAAATTTTCTACCTCCCTCCGTGGTTCCATTAAACGCCTTGATAAGTGCGGGGGGTAACACCTTGGTAGACTTAACCCCTTTACCGCTAACCCATGGCGTCTCGTGCTTATAACTTTGATGTCCTTTTTCAAACGGCATTAGCTAGCCTCCTTTAATGCTTCGGATGGCATAGCCTTTGTTAATTCTTCAATCAACCATTGGTTTTCTAATAGATATGCCTTAAACTCTTTTTTCGTGTACAAAATGCCTCTGCCATAAGCCCCTAATTGACCGATGGTATCAGCAGACAACAAAGCTTTTTCTTTGATGTCAATCAGTCGATTAACATCAAGCCAAATATATTCAACAATTAAATCAACAGTATCATTCATGGCTTACGCCTCCTTCTCTATGGTTATAAAACTGTTATCATCGCTATCAACTACCACTACATGGTTAAACGTAGACCAACCCACAACCTCTCTAGCACGGTCTAAAGCGTGGTACTCCTCATCATCGCCAGCCCCGTTTAAAAACCAAGCCTCACCCATCGGGGAAGCCTCTAATAACAAGCTGTCATCATCGGAGTTTTCGTCAATGTAATCATAAATTGACTGCATTACTTCATGGCTTGTTTCGTCGGTCTCAAATACGTAGTACATGGCTTACGCCTCCTTTGTTAATAACTTTTGTAATTTCGACTCTAGTTTTTTATGAGCTAACTGGGTTACTTCAAACATATTTGAAAAACTTTTTGATTTTTTAACGCCTCTTTTTGCAATCTTATTAAGTTCATTTACTAAAAATTCTGTTGCTTGTGTTGCATCTATAGCTTCATCAGTCCTAATCGCATAAAAAAACTTATTATGAAAATAAGGGGTTGGAACTTGGTTTAATTTTTCAACAATGATAGTCATCTTTTTTTTAATTCCTTCTTTGTTTGGGAGAGAACCGCTTCCCTCATCCATGTATACATCATAGCATTGAATATATACATTGTCAATACTTTCTATGAAGCTCATCTAAATAAAGGAGGGGTTGATTTATTAAACAGATAAGTTAATAATTAAATAGTAGGTATAGCGTTTAAATAAAGGGGCTATAATGATTTTGGAATGGACACCACAAGCAAAAGAGTGCCTTGCAGTGCAGTATAACTGCCAACAATGTAGCCTTGTAGCATATGGCTATAATCAACCCCGTTGCAAAATTCACCACGCCGTTAAGTGGATGGTTGTTAATGGGAATTTGCCTGAAAGCGTGCCAATCATACCGCCGTTAACACCGTTGCTAGGCAAGGCGGTTGCGTTGCTTAAGAAGGGTTACACGATTGAACAAACGGCGTTTAGCGTAAATAAGCGTGTTCGTGATTTGAGAACGGCGTTTACACGTCGGATGCAGTTGTTACACGTTGATAGACGGCAATTAGAAACCATGCTCGGGGTGCGTTGGTAAGCAGTAGGTAAAATTAGTATAATTGCACACCTTAAGAGCTTTAGAGGATTTTATGCAAAAACCTGAAGTAACAGAACAAAATAAAGCAAAAGCGTTGGAACTGTTAAAAACAGGGTTGTCTGTTCGGGCAACTGCTAAAGCTGTCGGTGTTACCCCTCAAGCCATTTGCTTGTGGACTTTGAAAGACCCTGAATTTAATCAAGTATGGGAAGCGTCTGTAATAGCCAACCATATGGCTGTGGTGGCTGTTCACAATGAAAATATTGAGGACTTTCGGGCAGAAGTTCGAGAGGCACGAAAAAGCGGAGAAAAAGAAGAAGCTCCATTTTTTGCTATTGAAGAAAAGCTGGTGAGTCGTGGGATTGTGTCGAGTTTGGGCGTTCTTTCTAAAATAGCCAAAGGTTGGGCGGATAATCAGAATTTGAACAACAACCTAAGCGGTAGGGTTGAAGGCAAGGTCTCAATAATTAACCTAGAAGGCGTTAAGCCCGATGCAACAAGCAACGATTAAACTGCCTGAAAAACTGCTAAACGTGTTTGATTTCAGCGATGGCAGTCGTTATCGTGGGGCATACGGTGGGCGTGGTAGCGGTAAAAGTTATTCTTTTGCGTTGATGTGCCTTGTGCGTGCTTATCAAGAGCCTATTCGGGTATTGTGTGCTAGGGAGTTGCAGAACTCTATTAAGGAATCAGTGCATAGCCAGTTGATAAGTGTTTTAAAGTCCACCCCGTGGCTTGCTTCCAACTTCGAGTGGGGACAATCATTTATTAGGGGAAAAAATGGGTCTGAATTTATCTTTAAGGGCATTCGCTCCGATGTGGAGGAGTCTATCAAGTCCATTGAAGGGATTAAAATCTGCTGGGTAGAAGAAGCGGAAAAAGTATCAGAGGAAAGCTGGTCTATTTTAACTCCGACTATACGCGCGGAAGGTTCAGAGATATGGCTTACTTGGAATCCAGCAGATAAGAATTCAGCTACTACCAAGCGGTTTCTTGATAATCCACCGCATAACGCTAAAATTGTGAAACTAAACTACTGCGATAATCCGTGGTTTCCTAACGTGCTGGAGATGGAAAGGCTAAACGATAAGCGAGCACGCCCTGATGACTACGGGCATGTGTGGGAGGGGGAGTTTAGAAGCCTTCGGGATAATAATGCCGTGTTCAAAGGCTTTAAAGCCTTGCATAAGGTAGAACCTACAGACTTTGGGGCAATTGACGTGGGTAGACCGCTATTAAGGGCATGGGACTTTGGCATGACTTGTGCGTGTATTATTGGGCAAACGGATAATATGGGGCGGTTACGGATATTAAAAGAGTTTGTGTTAGAAGACAGCAACACGGAAGAAATAGCGGGCATTGTTCAACAATGGGAAGCCATGTATTTACCCAAAAGCGTAACGTGGAGCGATACTTGCGACCCTGCGGGCAATACTAAGGGCTTTGCTACTTCCCACGATGTTAGCCACGTTGCCAATTTAAACAAGTTAGGCATCTACCCACGATTTGACCGTGTGCTTGAAAACAGACTGATTAAAAACGGCGTTGATGCCCTTAAATCGCTAATGGGTAAGTTAATCGATGGTAGCCCTGCGTTTCAAGTGGATGCGTTGAATTGCCCTACGTTGGTTGAAGCTTTAGAACATGGGTACCGATATAAAAGCAGTCGGTATGATGACAAGCAAGAAGCCTTCGAGGGTAAGCACCCTTATGAGGACGTTATAGATTGCCTACGGTATTTGTTTATTGAAAACGTAGGCGTACATTCAACCGCCAAGCAAACCTATTATTCAAGGGGAAAACGCCACAATGGATAAAGAGATACTAACGACTACGCCTGATAACACGATGCCAACGGATGAGCAAAAGAAACGCATTGTTGGATGGATTACCAAAAAGCGTGAAAAGTCGGAAAAGGGCAAAAAGAAGTACATGACGGCTGGGGAGTATGCCGAAGCTGGTTATTTAGGCGTTCAAAAAAGGGCTAACACCACTAACAACATCCAGTACGAACGTGAGTATTCGTTACCGTGGTTTAAAGATGCGGTTGATTCATTAGTTGCCCACTTAGCCCCTACGTTGTACCCTCGGGGTGAGAACTTCTTCGCTATTGAGGGACGCAATTATTCAGATGAGCTGGATAGTGAACTGTTAGAACGGTACACGGGTTATTGCTTTGATAGAGATGGCTTTTACAAAAAAGCTAAAAAGTGGGTAAAAGAACTGGCATTAAAGGGGTCTGGTGGGTATAAAATTAAGTGGAAAACAGAGTACAAGCAAGTTATTGGTGAATCAGAGCCACGCTTGGTATTTCACCAGCCCTCTGTAGATGCAATTGACCCCAAAGATTTCTTTCCGTATCCACTATCGGGTGAATTTGAAAAAGCAGTTAAAATTCACCGTACCTACCATAGCATTGTAGGGCTGGAAAAACTGCTTAATTGCCAAGATGAGGGGTACTTTCAAGACCCTGATTTCAAAGAGTGGCTAGCAGACCAAAAACGGAAGCCTAAAGAAGATAAATACGTTGCCGATGAGGCGTGGATACCTGAATTGGTGCTAACCGATGGCGTTTCTTTTGAAAACAAAGTGGCATTGGTGATAGAAAACAAGTGGCTTGTTCGGTGGGTGGATAACAACCTACCCTATAACAGTTCACCGTTTGTTTGGACGGCTTTAAGTGCAATAAACGGGGAGTTCTTCGGGTATCCGCTGACTTCTTCTGTGCATGACCTTTGGTTGCTGTCATGCGATAACGTCAACGATGCCATGCAACAACAGGCTTTGAATATATCCCCTCCTAATGGGTATATCCCTACAGATGCTATGTTTGACCCGCAAAACATAATTTCCACACCCGGGGCTTTAGTCCCTATGGGGAGTCCTCAAACAGTATTTAGGTTACAGATGACCGAAGGGGACGTACAAGGGGCGTTTAATGCTGTTAGCTTTGCCAAGTCTGAATTTGAAAGCGTTACTGTGCCTAAAGCGGTAAAAGGCATTATCGAAGAAAATAATCGTACCGCTACCGAGATAAATACCGTTCACAATTCTGCTAATAGCAAGATGGACTTAATGGCTGGTGATATCAACGACGATATTAACGTACCGTTGGTTGAAATGTTTTACAACATGATACACCAAGAAGCCGTAAGGGAGCAAAACGAGCCGTTTCAACCGTTGCTTGAGTCAATCATTCAAGTTACGCAAGAAAAGCCTACGCCCAATGACCCGACGCTGGTATCGGTGCCTAACGAAAATGAGGGTATGGAGCAACAACAAGCCCCTACGGAAGTTGACCCAAAACAAAAGGTATTAACGGCGTTACGCCCTTCGCTAGAATTGAACATTAAAGCGGTGGGCTATGAGAATTTCAAAAAGAAACAAGACTCTCTGCAAGGGCTTAAAACGGCTAGTGAAATATTGGCTCCGTTTGGTGAAGCAGCACTGTCTTTATTTAGCGTTAAAAGAACGGCTAAAGGCGTACTGCATAGCGTCAACTTAGACACTGACCAGTGGTTTAAATCAGACGAAGAGGCGGAAGAAGAGGCTAAGGCTCAACAATCGCATCAAGAACAAGCACAACAGGTTGAACAGAAACAAATGCAATTGCAAGATGCTGAAGTTGCGTTAAAACAAGCTGATGCCCGCTTGAAAGAATTTGACGCTCAACTGAAAGCCCAACAACAACAGCATGACCAACAAATGGAAGTGTTAGACAAGCAAATTAAGCTAAAAGAGCTTGAAATTAAGCAGATAGAACTAGAGGAGACGCTGACTAATGGTGAGCATCAACGAGGAATTAACGAAAGAATGGCAAAAAACCCTGAAAAGCAGACCGTGGTTGGAATTGATAAAACCACGCCTACTAGCAAAGGTGGAGCATCAAATCAATCAAGCGATGATACTGACGACTAACGGCGGTACAAATGGGGCTATTGATGTAGCCAAGGCATTAGCCGTAGCGGTAGCCACTAAAGAGCTGATTGGGTTGCTTGAATCAATGGGAGAGTTTAAAACACCAGTAGGTAGAATGAGAACACAAGCTAATGGAAGTAATTAAAAAACGTGGGAGACCCCAAAAAGTGGTAAATGAACCAGTGTTAATTGAAGGCGTTACGCCTGAAACAGTAATAGAACCAGTAACTGAACCGACTGTTGAAACAGTAGTAGAACCAACCGTAGAAGGAACCCCCGATGGAAGTACTAATTTGGGTGAAGTGGCTTTAAAATACTACGTTCGCCTTGAAGATGGCGTTGGCAATAATTTAGGAACGACTGTTTTTGAGTTTAACGGCTTACTAGGTGAAGCTCGGGCGTTTTTAGAAGGTGAAGCCCCTACTGGGTTGATATTGAACAACGTGCAAACAGGCGGTGTAGATTTTCAGTTAGATGGTTTTTCAAAACCATTAAAAGTAGTAACGATTGAAGAGGCTTAATTTATGATGATGGATGATGTGGCAAGTGAACAATCCAATGAACCCCAAGCAGTAGAATCTAGCGGGTCAGAAGAATCAATGGATAGTTTTTTGGAAAGTTTGTACAATGAAAAACCTGCTGAACAAGAACAAGCACCGCAAGAAACGCTACCTGCTCAAGAAGCCAAGCCTGCGAAAGATGCTAATAACGAATTTCAAGGCTATACAGAAGACCAACTATTACAGTTAATTTCACATGACCCTGTAGCGGTGGCGAAGTATCATGGTTTAGATTTGGACGCATTAGACGGCGGGCAACAGCCTGTTTCTAGCCCTGTAGTGCCACAAAAGGAGCCTGCCCCTAGTGTTCTTACCCCTGAAACGCTGGATTATTTGAACGCGTTAGATGATGACACAAAAGAATATTTAGCTCCTGTTTTTCAAGGGCTGGAATCACGTTTTGAACAATTGCTTGAAAACCGTATAAACTCGGTATTAAAGCAATATGTTCATGAACCGATGCAACAAGAAGCAGAAGCACGGCATACGCAAACGGTGCAAGAAAACATTGGCAACGCTTTAGTTTCGCTTAAAGAACAAGTGCCTACTTTAGCTCCTATCCTAGATGCTTTAGTTGAAAAGAAAAATACGCCTCAACATGATGCCATTTGGCGATTGACGCAAAATACGTTTGATACTGCGTTAAAGGGTGAAATTACAAACAGAATTAACGCTATTAACGAAAGCCGTCAACGGGCTGGGCAACCGCCGATTGATGGCAACAAAGCCTATAAGCAATTAGAAGCGAACAAACAAGTATTTGAGGCAACAGTAGTAAAAGTAGCCCCTGAAATAAAAGGGATACTTTCAAGCTTAGGGGTTGCCTCTCCTAGAGCTAAATCGGGGTTTGTGTCGAGTGTTTCCCCAACCAACCAACAAGTTACGCTACCAAATAGCAAAGAATCCGCCGTACGTGATGCCGTGGCTCGGGGGAATGCAGATGCGTTTTGGGATGCAATCTATTAAACAAGGAATAAAACATGATGATGATGATGGCTAACTCTCCTGACTGGGGAGCGATTACAGCTTCGGGAACACTGTTAAGAGACCTGAACGCTGGTTTATCTTTCAAGGGTAACCGTAACACGGCTATTTTTGACCAATTTTGGGACCCCTCTAAACAACGGACTCAAGTTCAAATTGAATGGAACGACGTTAACCTACGGTCGTTTCGGTTTAACTTGAACGCTAACATTTCCAGTGGTGCGACTTCTTTAGTCATTGATACTGGTTCTGTTATCCCTTCTGCTATTTACCCAACTCGTACTTTGTTGTTAATCGATGATGAGTTGTTCTTAGTGAACTCTCAAACATCTCAAACCACAACAACGACTACTTACAGCGTTACGGGTGCTCAAAATGGTACGACTGCTGCCGCTCACACGGCTGGTACTCAAATTACCATTGGCGGGGCTAACGTGTCTGAAGCTCAAGATATTTCTGGCGATGATAGCTTGTATGGGACGATTAACTCGAACTTTACACAAATCTTCTTCCGTACCTTGGCAATGTCCCACACGGCTCAAGCCATTGAAACCAACGGCGGTTCTCAAGCCTTAAACAGCTTTAAAGAACAGGCTAAAATTGCAATGGATGAGATTAAACAAGAGATGCAGTTGGCTGCTTTGTACGGTAAAAAATACCGTTCAGGTAACGGCTTGGTTCGCACAATGGGTGGTATTGTTGACTACGCTGCTTCCTTTAACCAAGTAGATACTACTGGCGGTGTGCTAACCGAAACCATGTTAATTAACGCCTTAACTGATTACACTAACGCTACTGGCGAATATACCAACTTGCTTGTTTTAGCGTCGGCTAAACAGCAAGCACGGATTAACGCCATTAAAACAGCGTTATTAACTGGTGGTGGCGGTGTTACTAACAACGAGACTTCTATCAACAAAGCATTAACACGCTATGAGTTTGTTAATGGGTTGGGTGTTGATTTCTTGTTCTGCCCTGCTGGTATCAAAGATACTGATTTAATTATCTTGGATAGAACTAAATTCAAGATTCAAGCAGTGCAAGGGTTAGGCTTAAAAGAATATCAACTAGCCAAAACTGGTTTAGCAGATAAACGTATCATTGCGGGCGAATTTACGGCGGAAGCTCGTAACTTCAAACAGTGCGTGAAAGTTCTTCGTAACTTAACCCCTTAATTGTTTCCTTCCGTTCTGTAGGGGTGGGCTTAACCGCCTGCCCCTTTTTTTATGAGGTGTGCTATGGCAACATTTTTATCAATGGCTCAAGAAATAGCTCAAGTGTTTAGCCATGTTGTGCCTACAACGTTAGCCAATGCGTCTGACCCGAATACGATTAACATCAAGAATTTTATTAACAATGCTTACAATGAGTTGTGGCTTGAGTTAGGGGCTAAAAACCCACTGGCACAAACAGAAGTTTCTGTTACCATTTCTGCTAATACGCCCAGCGTGGCAATTCCTTCAACGTTAAATGAAGTATGGGCGGTTTATTATAACAACTTTACGCCGTTAATTGCCTTACCGTGGCAAGAGTTTTTAGAAAGAAAATCAACTGGCTGGATATTAACTAATAATATTGGTTACCCTAACTGGTATTCGGTTTACGGCGGTTCACTTTACCTATACCCTGCTTTTGCTTTAGGCAATACCTTGTTAGTACGTGGGTTAAAAGCCTATACGCCCTTGACGATTGACAGTTCTACGCCTTTACTGCCCGATGAGTTTCACAATGCTATTAAATTTATGGCGATGGAACAATTAGCTAATAAGAATGAACAAAACGCCGATTATTACACGGCTAAAGCGGGCTATTGGAAAAAATTGGCGATGGGGCAGATTAACTGCAATTATGGGATGCCAAACCGCATTAGAACTAAGCGTGAAGTAACAGAAGCCCGCTCAAGAAATTTAATTTTTGGAGTTAATAATGCCTAACGTTTATTATTCAGATTTTAGCGGTGGGGTGGATACCCGACAATCAAGCATTGTGATTGCTAATGATTCAGCTGGGGCGGTTATTTGTGAAAATGCCAATAACCTTTATTTAACCGATGCTGGTTTGCGTGCTATGGGGGGGTATTATTCATTATTAACCACGTTAATGGGTGCTGAACCCGAAGGGTTGTTTACTTGGAACGGTGCGAACGGGCAAGAATTGATTGCCTGCGGTAATGGCAAAGTTTATCGGGTTAATGGTGTAACTTTAACGCAATTGTATACTGGGGCAACGGCTGGGGGCTTCTACACGGCGTGTTATTATGCTAACAACTTGGTTATGTGTAATGGGCTTGATTTACCCCTTGTGTACAATGGTACAACGGTTACTGTGCCAACGCTAACAGACCCTAAAAGCATTTGGGGGACGACAAAACCCCAATACTGCGATAGTTACGGTGGGCGGATATTCTACGGCTGGACGGCTAATGATACTAGCCGTGTTTGGACTCCTGTGGCTGGGACGTTTCTTGATTTTGGTAATGATGGTTCGGGCAACCCGAAGCCTTACGATACGTTCCCAATAGATGGGGCTGGGGAGATTACAGGGTTAAAAGCTTATGCTAACAAGATTTTGGCGGTTTACAAAACGAGTAGTATTCGGGCAATTAGTGGCACGACACCTGCAGATGGTACAAACCCTTTCTTTAAATTTGTTGTTCAAGATGCGATTGGGTGTATTAGCCCTCGTTCTTTGGTGGCTATTAATAACGCTCATTGGTTTTTATCTAGTGGTGGCGTAATTAAAATTGAGCCTACGCAAACACAAGCGGGAACGTCTGCTAGCACGGTTACATACCCTATTAGGGATTATTTCAAAACAATTAACAATACACGGTCTGTTTTAAACAAAAACGTAGCAGTTTATGACGAAAAAAACGGACAATATATTTTAGTGTTAGCCAATGCAAACGTAAACACCGCTAAAACATGGCTTGAAATAGATACCATTACAGGAGCTAACCAATTTAGAAACGAATTAGCTCAAGTGTCTTGTTTCACCTACTTTAATAATAACGTGGTTCATGCAGACGCTACAGGGCAAATTTACAACCATTTCAACACTACAACGGCTAATAATGTTGTATTTCCGTTGTTATGGGAAAGCAAATTTATTGCTCATGGGTCGTTATTACAAGGTAAAAAATATAAGTCGTTAGCCATTGTAGCGGATGTACAAAGTCAAGGGGTGTTATTGGTTGAAATAACCCTTCAAGGCGATTATAATAATCAGACGTTTAGCTATCCGTTAAACATGGGGATGAATAATGCTAATAGTCTTTGGGGTACGGCTATTTGGGGTACGTCGATATGGTCGGGATACAAGGGAACAATTGCCCCTTTAAATGGCATCGGCTCGGCTAAGGCTATCAAGATTAAATTAACCTCTACC
>Ga0194061_1000135_pt1 | contig 43472 bp, 49 predicted proteins | sample SepL2221m_MetaG_FD_163423 | JGI IMG/M metagenome (GOLD analysis project Ga0194061, IMG submission 163423) | Anoxic zone freshwater microbial communities from boreal shield lake in IISD Experimental Lakes Area, Ontario, Canada - Sep2016-L224-21m | ecosystem: Environmental > Aquatic > Freshwater >... | reverse complement strand
CTCCCCTTCCCCCACCCCACCCCCTGCCCCGTTGCGGACCTATGGCCTGCCCTTGCATGGGGCGATGACGCAGTTCGACTATGAGCGGGCGGCGGTGGCGTTTGGGCAGGACGAGAGCAAGGGGGGGATGCGTGAGCTGGTGCATCTGAAGAATGTGCTGGATGTGCTTAATCCGAGGCAGGAATGGAACCCGTGGTTGGAGAAGCAGTTTGAGAGCCTTGGGGAATCGAAGTGGGTGGTATGGGCGGGGTGCGCGGGTGCGGGCAAGACGTTTGGAGGGAGCCTGTTTGCGTTGCTGTGGTGGCTGTGCGAGCCGGAATCGAGTTCGGTGATCCTGACGAGCACGACGGGCAAGGCCCTTCGCCGGCGCGCGTGGGCGGAGATTTCGTCATTGCGGCGGGAGATGGGGTTGCAGCGGACGGGGAACTTTGTGGATTCGCGGATGATGTGGCAGGCGCGGGAGGGGGATGACAAGCACGCGATCATCGGCCTGGCGGTGGAGGATGGGGGCAGCGTGAACAAGGCGGTGGACAACATCAAGGGGTTGCACACGAAGCGTCAACTGGTGGTGATTGATGAGGCGACGAGCACGCCGGACGCGGTGTTTGAGGCGTGCGTGAATTTGTGTGGGTATCCCGAGGATTTTCGGATGCTGGTGATTGGAAATCCGTTTTCGCGGTTGGATGCGATGGGGCGGTTTGCGGAGCCGGCGAACGGGTGGGAATCGGTGTGTGTGGATGATGAGCGGTGGGAGACGAAGACGAAGCTGGATGGAAAGCGCGGGCTGGTGGTGCGGTTTGATGCGGAACGGTGCCCGAATGTGCTGGAGGGGCGGTGCGTGTACCCGCACCTGATCACGTTGCGGAAGCTGGAAGGGTTGCGGAAAGGCCTGGGCGACAACTCGCCACGGTATTGGTCGGAAGTGCGCGGGTTCTGGCCGCCGGATGGGCTGGTGCCGACGATTTTCACGGAGGGGGAGATTGTCCGGCAGCGGGCGACGAAGGATTGGGTTTGGGAAGGGACGGGGTTGCAGGCGGCAGCGGGGTTTGATCCGTCGTTTGGCGGTGGCGACCGGGCGGTGTTGCGGTTTGTGAAGTGGGGGCCGGTGGCGGATGGGCTGATTGGGCTGCAACTGGGCGACAAGGTGGAGATCACGACGGATGCCCGGGCGAGTGAGCCGCCGAATTTCCAGATGGCGCGCAAGGTACGGAAGGAGTGCGAGGCGCGCGGCGTGACGCATGACCGGTTGGCGGTGGATGCGAGCGGGGCCGGGCGCGTGTTCTGCGACATCCTGGAGCGGGAGTGGGGGCCGGTGCTGCGGATTGAGTCGGGCGGGAAGCCGAGCGACCGCATGGTGAGCCACGAAGATCCCCGGCCGGCGCATGAGGCGTATGACCGGAAGGTGACCGAGCTGTGGTATCAGGCGCGTGAGCTGCTGATGTCAGGGCAACTGCGAGGGCTGGACGCGGAGACGGCGGTGGAATTTTGCAGTCGCCGGTACGAGTCGGACAAGCGGAAGGTGTCGATCGAGACCAAGGACGAGTACAAGAAGCGGCACGGGCGGAGTCCCGACCTGGCGGACGGCGCGTGTTTTGCGCTGGAGGCGGCGCGGCGACTGGGGCTGGTAGTGCGGCAGGTGGGGGCGACGGCACAGCGGGCCGAGGTGGAGACGGACGTGCACAAGGCGGCGGGCGCGGTGTACCGGGAGGTGGACTATGCCGCTGGCAACGAGGAGGAGATGGTGGCGGGTTACGAGGCGGGAAATTTTCAATAAGTGCTTGTAGCCGGTTGTAACTTGGTGTAACTGTTCCAGCGCGACAAAAAAACAACAATGAGAACCCTGAACGAACACAAGATCAACCCGTGCAACGATACGTTGTCCATCACTGTTACTGACCAACCCGGAGCTGGTGGTGCGTGCCATCACTACCTCATCGCTGGTTACAAGCCGGAGAATGGGGGTGTGGCAATTCCGGCAGAAACATTGATCGCGTTCCAGAATGGGCCGATCAACGAGGTGGGTGTAAATGGTGTGACGCAGGAGGTTCTGCTAGCCATCGTCGCGGATCGTCTGCGGTCATTTCAGGCTGGGCCGTATGCGTGCAGAGACAATGCGGTTGCCCTCACCAAGATTGAGGAAGCCCAGATGTGGCTCCAGAAGAGGACGTTGGAACGGATGCGGCGCGGGGTTGAAGGCACGCACGCCAAATGACTCGGCCTAACGACCCAAGCTCAGCGACGGCGAGAAAGGGAAACCGCCCGTGAAACTGAATCGTAATCGAGCCGTTCGCTGGAGCGCGTGGTTAGGTTGAGGGAGTACATCAAGTGAAACGCATCCTGCATCCTGAACGTGTGCCCCCGGGCGGGAACTACCGGTACGTGGTGCCGGAGTCGGGTATGGAGTTTCTCGGGCAGACGCCAGGGGTGGTACTGGTGAAGGTGCGGGCGCACTGCGAGGCGAACAACTACCCGCTGCGGCATCTGGAACAGCGCATCACGGACCAGTTTTGCGAGCGGCACCCGGAGTTGTGCGAGGACGTGGACGAGGCCACGGGGTTGCCGTCGCTGGTGGAGATGGCCAAGCGGTTCACGCTGGCGATGGCGTCGTGGGCATCGAGCGGGTTTCGGATCGTGTCGCAGGAGCAGTTTCAGGAGCGGCGCAATACCTGCCTGACGTGCAACCACTGGCGGGGAGACGGCACGAACGTGGCGATGGGTCGGTGCGGCAAATGCGGGTGCAGCGGGCTCAAGCTGTTTGCGGCGAGTGAGGAGTGCCCGGATGATCCGCCGAAGTGGAGGAGGTTGACGTGAAGATTTTCCCGCCGCGATCGAGTCGTGCCAGCAATGGCGTCACTCACAGTATTACGGCCCGGTCTGGTGCCCTGTCAGGCGCAGCGGCGGGGATGCTTTTGTGAACATCTACACGTACCACACTTCGATTGGCTGTGACCGCGAGGCGTTGCCGTTGCTGGACCTGTGGCGGCAGCGGTGGACGGCGGAGGGGTGGAACCCAGTGATTCTGAGCGAGCGCGAGGCGCGGCAGCATCCGTACTTTGCCGAGCTGGCTACGGCGTTTTCCAATCTGCCGACGGTGAATGCGCCAGGGTATGAGCTGGCGTGTTACCTGCGGTGGTTGGCCATGGCGGTGGTCGGCGGCGGGTGGATGAGTGACTACGACGTGATGCCGTATGGGATGCTGCCCCAGCGGCCGACGGACAAGCTGACGACGTGGAGCGGCGGATCGTGCCCGTGCCTGGTGAGCGGATCGCAGACGCAGTATCATTTGATGTCAAGGATGTTCGCGGCGTGGACCCCGACGGAGCGGGACGAGCATCAGGGGCGGCAGCATTGCAGTGACCAGAACATTCTGGACCAGTTGCCGGCGGAGGCGTTTGACCGGCGCAAGCTGGTGGAAGAGTTCAGCGCGCCCGGGTGGGAAACGGCCCTGGCGGTGCATTTTCCGAACGCGCGGATGCGGGGGAAGCAGCCGCGGCATGAGTGGATTCCGAAGCTGAGGCCATTCTGCGATTGAACTCCGTGGTAGTCGGTGATACCACACTGTAGCCATGCAAGCTTTAACTGACACCGGGGCGAACACAAACGGCACGTTGGCGACACTGGCCCCGGACGGGGCGGCCCCGCAGACGCGCATCGCCAATGCGAATCAGGCGCGGACGATGGTGCTGGGCCTGATGCGCAACGACGAACTGCGCGCCCGGAAGCGTGCGCTGGTGAAGGGGCTGGTGGATGGCAACCCGCCGTACTCACCTGGGAAACTCAAGGAAGCGGGCCGCGCCACGGCGTGCAACGTCAACTGGCGGATTGCGGAGGCGTATCTGGGGGCGGCGACGGGGGCATTTTACGACGTGTTCAACGAGGCCAAGACTTACGCCGAGGTGGAGACGGAATACGGCCCCGAGGAGAGCCGCACGGCCTGGAGCAACATCATAACGGAGGAGTTTGACCGTCTGTTGAAGGATGACAACGTGCTGGATTACCCGATGCAGATTTCGATCAACGAGATGGTGTTGTACGGGTCCGGGCCCCTGTGGTTCAACGACACGACGGACTGGCGGCCGATGGCGAGCGAGCACCGGGATCTGTACGTGCCGGACATGACGAAGAGCAACACCAAGTATTGGGAGTGGTGCGCGCGGATCATGACGTATCAGCCGGATGAGTTGTACGCGCGGATCGTGGACCCGAAGGCGGCGGAGGCGGTGGGCTGGAAGGTGGAGGCGGTGAAGCAGGCGATCATCAACGCGGTGCCCGACAACCAGCGGCAGTACAATGACCCGTCGCGGAACTGGGAGTGGGCGCAGCAGCAGTTGAAGAACGGGGGGCTTTACTTCTCGTTCGGCATCAAGGTTATTCGCGTGGCGCATGTGTTCTGGCGGGAGTTTCCCGAGGCCGGCGAGACGGAAGGGAAGATTTCGCACGCGATCATCGCACTCGATGCCGGAGTGCAGACGGGGAGCGCCAAGACGAACGAGGACTGGTTGTTCCACGAGGAACGCAAGTACGACGAGTGGTGCAACGTGATCAGCCCGATGTACTACGACCACGGCGGCGGCGGGTTTCATCACAGCGTTTCGGGCATGGGTGTGAAGATGTTCGGGGCGATGGAGTGGCAGAACCGGCTGATGTGCAATCTGGCGGACAAGACGTTCGCGCCGAAGGTGCTGTTCCGTCCGACCTCTGGCGATTCGAAGCAGAAGCTGGCATTGACGCATCTGGGCGATTATGGGTCGCTGCCGGCGGGCTGGGACGCGGTGCAGATCCCGATGAACGGTTTCTTGCAGGAAGGAATGGAGTTCAACCGGGAGATCGGCAACACGGTGGCGTCGAACCTGAGCCAGTACCGGCAGAATTTGCAGCAGGAGGGCGGAAACCCGATTACGGCCAGCGAGGTGAACTGGCGGGCGAGCGAGCAGGCGCGCCTGGGCAAGACGCAGTTGAACAGGTACTACCAGCAGCTTGATGACTTTTACGAGGAGGTGTACGAGCGGGCATCGAGTTCGAAGCAGCGCAAGAACCTGCCCGGCGGGACTGAGGCGGTGGAGTTCCAGGAACGGTGCGTGGCGCGCGGTGTGCCCATTGAGGCGTTGCGCAAGGTGTCGTCGGTGAAGGCGACGCGGATTGCGGGCCAGGGCAGCCCGTTCATGCGGCAGCAGGCGTTGGAATTCCTGCTGGGCATGGTGCAGATGCTGCCCGAGGGTGGCCGGCAGAATCTCCTACAGGACGTGATCGCGGCGCGGTCAGGCCAGCAGGCGGTGCGGCGCTACTTCCCGGGCGCTCAACAGGACGTGACGGCGATGGATCAGGCGGCCGAGGCGCAAGACAAGGTGGCGGCCATGAAGGTAGGCTTATTGCCACTGGTGACTCCGACGCAGAACGCGCTGATTTACGCGACGACGTTCCTGAATGCGGGCGATGCGGCGGCGGCGACGCTGCAACAGGGGGCGAATCCGGCCGATGTGCTGGCGTTCCTCGACTTGATCGGGCAGGCGACGGCGGCGCAGTTGCAGCGGTTGGCCACGGACAAGACGCGGGCGAATGATTATCGCCAACTGGAGGCGCACTGGAAGAAGCTGGCGCAGTTCACGGACAAGCTGCACCAGCAGGTCGCACAGCAGGCGCAGGAACAGCAGGCGGCACAACCGCAGGGCCAGCCGATGAGCGCCGAGGAGCAGGTGAAGGTGCAGAAGGCCCAGCAGGACATGCAGATCAAGGGCGCGAAGGCCCAGCAGGCGATGGATTTGAAGCAGAAGAAGTTCCAGCAGGACAGCGCGCTGAACGATGCGAAGGCGGCCCAGCAGGTTTCCGCTTGACGCCGTTGTAACCTGTTGTAACCTCCGGTAGCCGACATGAGAAAGAACTACACGCCGAGTCTGCGCCGGCAGAAGAATTCGCCCTATTGGCAGGCGGTTTTGCGGTTGCCATCAGGCCAGCGGACGAACCGGAGCACCAAGAAGACGCGCAAGCCCGAGGCCCTGAAGGAAGCGGCCCGGATGCAGCGCGAACTGGAGGCGGAATGCTGCGCGTAGTCCTGCCGTTCACCACGAAGGAGGTCCCGCTGGTGTTGAAGAACCTGGCGTTGGCGAAGAAGTTTGACGGGAAGCTGGATTCACCTGTGCTGGTGGTCATCGAGGAAGGGACGGAAGGGCTGGACGCGGTGATGGCGGCGGCGAGCGAGATTTTCCCGATGGTGGAGACGCACACCTACTACAAAGGCCCGTCGGGGTGGCCACAGGGGCCGAACCATGCGTTCAAGCAGACGGCGTGGAAGCTGGGTGAGCGGTCGAAGAATGACCCCACACCCTGGATGTGGTGGGAGGCGGATGCGGTGCCGTTGCGCCGGGGTTGGTTGCTGGATTTGGACATGGCGCATGTTTTGAGCAAGAAGCCGTTCAGCGGTCACGTCGTGGAAGGCATGGGGCACATGAACGGCGTGGGCATCTATCCGGCGGACGTGCGATTGCACTCGTCGAATGCCATGCTGTGCATGAAGACGCCATGGGACGTGGCGATGAAGAAGGAGACGGCGGCCAAGACGAACGCGATCAACCACCTGATTTTGCACGTCTGGAACGTGCACAACGGTGTGGCGGTGAACAGTCCCGAGGGCGCACCGCTCACGGTGAAGAACAAGAAGGAACTGGCGAAGTGGATCACGCCAGCGGCGGCGTTGCTGCATCGGTGCAAGGATGGTTCCGTAGCGGACGTGTTGCTCAAATGAACGGCTTTGACTTTCTCCTGCGGATGATTGAACGGCGGCGCGCGGTGCGGATCACGCCCCCGCCGGTCCGGCGCGACATCACGCTGATGCAGTGGCGCGAGAAGCCTGAACTGGTCCAGGCGGCGGCGCGCGTGCTGGCGGACCCGCATTGCCGGCTGATGCTGGAGGTGCTCATCAACGAGTCGCCGGTGAATTACCATGACTCGGCGAGCAACGCGGAACGGGTGCTGGGCCGGATCGAGGGCTACAACCTGGCGTTGAACAACCTCGCGGCCATGGCGTCATCGCCGGGCGAGCGGGTCACTTTGGAAGCGACTTTTGAACCGGAGAAGAATCCTACACCATGAGCACTGAAGCAGCACCTACAGCAGAGTTTGGACAGACGATCGGCGACGCGGACACGGGCGGTTTCCTGTCCCGAATGGTAGCGGCGTCCAAGCCGGTCGATACATCCCCTGCCCCGGTCGTGCCGGATGGTGTCAAGCCGGCGGCACCGGCGGCGCCAATGAAGCCTGTTGAACCGCCGAAGCCTGCGGAACCGGCCAAACCCGTGGTGGATGACGAGTTTCCGCCCGAGGTGAAGAGCCCGAAGGCGCGCGAGGACTGGAAGGCGCTCAAGGCGTCACGGGCAGACGCGCAGCGGCTAGCGGACGAGTACAAGGCCAAGGTGGTGGAGTACGAGCAGAAGCTGGCGAAGCAGGTGGCCCCGACGGTGCCTGAAGAAGTGACGAATCGCATTGCCGAACTCGAGCGCGAACGCGACGAGTACAGCGAGAAGTTGAAGTTGGTGGATGTGGAGCAGCATCCCAAGTTCAAGGCGTATTTCGATGGCAAGACCCAGCAGCTTACCGAGGCGGCCAAGACCATTGTGGGGGCCGAGCACGTGGCGAAGGTCGAGCGCATCATGAAGCTGTCGGACCCGGATGCCCGGACGCAGGCCCTGGACGATCTGATGTTGGAGCTGAGCCCGGCGAAGCAGACGCGGCTGGGCGCGGTAGTGGCTTCCTTGGAGACGTTGCAGCAGGAGCGGGCGGCGGAGATTGGGAACGCCAAGACGCGCTGGGAACAGCTGCAGCAGGAGTCGAAGGCCCAGCAGCAAGCGGGCGTGGCGGCCAAGCTGGCGCAGGCGGACCGGCTGGTGGCAGCGGCGGCCGAGATGGAGGCATTCAAAGCCGGCGATAAGGCGGACGCGGCGCGGTTGCAGCAGATCGAGACGTACAAGGGTTTCGTGCGCGGGGCCGTGACCGGTCAACTCAGCGAGCAGGATGCGCAATTCATGCCGCTGGCGGCCGTGGAAGGGTTGCACCTGAAGACGCACGTGCTGCCGGCGTTGACGAAGGAACTGGCGGACCTGAAGGCGCAGTTGGAACCGTATCTGAAGGCCCAGCAGCGGCCCAGCGCGGGCGGAAACCGGACGCCAGAGGGCGCGCAGCCCAAGAGTTTCCTGGGGATTTTGTCCCAGGCGACGAATCAGGGTTGACAGTTTGTAGCCGTTGGTGTTCCTTTGTAGCGTAGTTGGAACGGTCGAAGTACGGATGTGTTGACGCCCTGCATCCGGGCACGGAACGACTACTGGCAGCAGCAGAAGCCCCGCCGAGGCTGCCACGGCGGGCGAAGGCTCAAGCCGAACTGGCCAATCGGGAAGAACATAGCGACCTGTCCGCGCCGTGTGGTGCGGGGTGCAGGGAGCAATTTTCAACCTGTTTGACCTATGAGCTGTCCGATCGCATTTGATTCACTCCCCCTAGCGACCGAGTACCTGTCTGACGACCTGTACAAGCGCGCTTACCCCCAGTCCGTGTTCATGAACCTCGTGCCGCGCACGGAGTTCATCCGCAACAAGGGTGTCACCCAAACCTCGTTCCAGCTTGGCCGTTCGCTGCCGACGCAGGATGAACCCGCGTGGACCGCCGTTTCCTTGAATGACGTTGGTTCCACCATCTGCCAGAACAACTACAACGACGTTCAGGTGGGTTTCGACGCCACCACGTTCAGCCCGGAGAAGTACCAGCTCGCCGGCCCGATTCTCTGCCAGGACTCGCTGATCTACGAGCACAACCCCGAGCAGTTCTGGGCCGGCTACATCAACGCCCTGTCCAAGAACTCGGCGCAGGTGCTGGAGAACAACCTGCTGGCGCACTACATCCAGAACTCGGACAAGGCGGTGGCGACCGCGGCCTACCCGCGCTATCAGCAGTCCACGCTGGTCATGGCGGCGGCCACGAGCGAGCTGACCCAGGACATGCTGGACATCACGGCGATCGAACTCAACCAGGATGGTGCCAATGTGCCGAACTCGGATGGGTTCCTCACCCTTGGCGATCAGGGGCCGATCTACACCCTGCTCATCGGCCAGCGGGCGAGCCGCCGGTTGTTCAAGAACAACGCCGAGGTGCGTTCCGACGTGCGCTATGCGCAGATGGGCGAGGGCGACGGCGCGACGCTGCTCAAGCGCATGGGTGCGGCCACCACGCTAGGCTCGTTCCGCCATCTGGTGACCCTGTTCCCCCCGCGCTATACCTACGCGACCGGCACCTACACCCGCGTGAATACGTGGGAGATGGTGGCGGGCACCAAGGGCTACAAAGCCCAAGTCACCAACGCCTACAAGCACGCCCCGTTCGAGGGAGCCCTCGTGCTGCATCCGTGGGTGCAGAAGGAGCACATCGTGCGGCCGGTCAACAAGCTCAACAGCATGACATGGATGCCCAAGGACTACATGGGCAACTGGGTGTGGGTGACCGGCGCGAAGGAGATTCAGGCGGATACGTCCTGCCTCGATCCGATGAAGAAGTACGGCCGGCACTTCGCCGAGTACGACCACGCCATCGAGAAAATCTATGGCGAGTTCGGGCGCACGATCATCTTCGCGCGTTGCGATGGCGACACCGAGACGGCGCTGTGCAGCTAATCGGGTAGCGGTTTGTAACCGGGGCGGTGCGGCCACAACCGCACCGCCCCACAACTCTTCAAATTTTTATGGGCATACTGGGCAGCTTCAAACCGACCACCACGAATTCGCAGTGGGACCTGTTATTTATCATCGCCCAGTTGCAGCGCCAGGCCATGGGTGGGGCGGGATGCGTGAGCATCATCGACACCACGGCCAAAACCGGCGTCTGGTCCAGCGTGCAATGCGTGACGGACACGGTGTTCGCCACGTTGACCGATTCAGGGGACACGGGGGGATCACTGGCGGGCCTGACCATCCCGGCGGGCATGACGCTCTACGGGAATTTCACGGCCATCACACTTACCAGCGGAGCAGTGCGAGCCTACAACGCGCGATGAGCCTGGGCATGGGAATGCAGTTGACGAAGCAATTCCGCAGCGGAGTGGGCGGCGGCGGATCGGTGTATCCAAAACTGTTGCAGGAGGATGGTTTCCGAATTCTGACGGAGGACGGGAATAACCTGGCAGCGGAGGGGCCTGATAATCCGACGATTGTTGATCTGCCGTGCGTGCTTTGGGTCACCGCAAAGTCAGGTACGTTCAATCACACCGGGGCCGGTGAGACGATTGCACCGCTGCCAAACCTGGCACCAGACCATAGCGAGCAGTTGGTGGCCAATGACTCATCGGTGCCGCCTTACGCCACTTACACGCCGGACACTTGGTTCGGGGCAAGGGTGACGTTCGCGGATCGGTTTGGTCATGACGATCTGGACCGTCGGCTGGTATTCGCACCGGAATTGTCGTTTCCAGCCAGGGAACCAGAAGCACCGGATGGCCAGATTATTGGGGTGGCCTACTTTGCGGTGGTGACGTTGGATTATGCTTATTTTGCTGATGCTGACGTTGGAATGATCCATGTGGAACGGTTCACGGACCCGATAATTTACCCAGATCATCCCGACCGGCTGCTTTTCACGGTGGATGACCCTGTGGTGGGCCAAGCGATCGAGCCGGACATTCCGTGGGATGACCGGCCATCAAATACCCCGATTCCGTCGCGCGCACTGCTGGAGTACCGTTTGGTTCTGGATTCAGGTTCGGGATATTTCTATCAGAAGTTGTATTTGAACTCGGTCTTGTTGGAGAGCAAGCAGGTTACGGCAGATCCTCCGATTACACCGGTAACAGTGAGGACCATGAACCAGTTTGGATACCAGTTCCTGGGCGATGTGTACGAAGCGAGATGCTACAGCGAATCCCTTTCAGATGCGGACTACCTATCGGTACGCCGCGAGATGTGTGTGAATTACGGCCTGCCTTTTGTTGCAATTTTATGAAGAAAATCACTTCCATTTTCATCGTGTTGGCCGGGTTGATTTGTGCCGGACTGGGGGCCGGCGCGGATAAGCCGATTTCCGGGCTGTCTTCATATGTGGGCCAGCCGGGGACTAACGATCTGATTCCATTCGTGAACCGGGCGAACGTGACGCAAAGCACTAACGGTTCCACAATGAGCATGACGTGGAGCAATGTGGTATGGTCGATGAGCCAGTACCCGGCGCAGACCCTGGTGCTGACGAACGGGGCGAAGATCATTCCCGGCGGCGGTGGGCGGTTGAGCGTGTACGACACCAACGGGAACGCGATGATCAATATTGCGCCCTACTCCTACACCGAGGTGAAATACACGGATGCGACGAGCGGGGATTCCTTGGGAGTGAGGATCAATACCAACGGGTTCAACATCACCGGGACTGTGGGGTATACGACGTACAGCGGGGGTTTCAGCAACAACCAGTGGTATGGATCGTTCAATACGAACAGCACGGTGGGGACCAACGTGCTTAATGATATAATCAGCTTTGGGTCTCGCTGGAGGACTATTTACCAGACCGGCCCGTTCAGAGTGACGCCGGTCACTGTTACTGCATCAACCAACTTGATTGCCACGGTGCCGGTGCCGCCGCTTCGGTCGCCTTACGCACAACTATTCATCAGCCACTTTGCCTCACGGACGAATGCGACGGCCCAGTGTATATGGACGGTTGAGATCAGGGCAAATGCGACGAATGGTACGATTGTTGCGTCTTACCAGATACTCAATTCCGGAACCATATTTACCTCAACGCAAACTGCATCTGCGGCAGGTGTTTTGATTCCGTTTTTGAATTGCAACAGCTACACTAACCAGACGGTCGCCGGGAACAATTCAATTACTGCTACCGCGCCGACGGAACTAGGCTGGAATACGCAGGCGAGCACCAATGTGCTTTACGTGATGTTGTCGAGTTCGTCAGCCGTCGGAGCAGCACCTCTGAATTTCAATAACTTGTTAATCGTTGCGAGGGAGTGACGACACGATTGTAAGACGTATGCCAGACCGCACCAAATCACTGCTGGAGGAAGCCCGCAAATGGGTGGTGGTGGGCTTGCTGGGGCTCATGGTCGCGGGCGGAAAGAGCGTGATGCGGGACGCGGCCACGGAGGCCATTGCCCCGCTCAGGGAGCAGATTCGGCAGTTGGAGATCAAGGTGGCAAAGCTGGAGGCCGGGGCGGAACGAAGATTTCAGGAAAGGTAACAAATATATGAACAACACGAAGCCGATCTGGCAAAGCAAGACGATTTGGGCGCTGATCTTCAGCATGGCGGCCCCCTGGCTCAATCAAAAGTTCGGCCTGGTGCTGGATGATGCCGCCCAGCAGGCCGTGCTGGACAAGGTGATTGAAGGGGTCGGGCTGTTGGCTGCGGCATGGGCAAGGCTCCACGCCAAGCAGGAACTGACCGCGCCGGTGGTGAAGCCGGCGGGTTTGGTGCTGCCGTTCGTCCTGGCGTCTGGACTGCTGACCGGGTGCGCGTGGTATCAGGGGCTCTCGCCGGGGGCGCAGACGGCGCTGCAACAGGCGGCCAAGATTGCGCTGTCGTTCGGGGTGCAGGAGCTGGGCCAGAGCGTGAAGGAGGTAAGGCCGTTCGAAGGCAAGCTTCAGGGCATCATCTCGACTACTTTCGCGCAGGTGACGCAGCCGGAGGCCATCGGGCAAACGTTGACGGCACGGGTGCGCGCGGAGATGCCGGAGGAATTGCAGCCGGTGGTGCTGGCGAAGTTCAAGGAGGCGCTGACGAAGAACAACACGACCGCCGGCGGACTGGGGGAGCCAGTGAGTTTCAATCAGCGCATCGCGCGGAGCCTGTAACGCCATGCGAATCATTCCCCGAGATATTGCGGACCGGCTGCTGGATCAGCCGATCATTGCCCAGCGGTTGCTGGCCGGTACGTATGACGAGACGTTCCGGGTGTTTCCCACCATGAGGACCACGGACCAGGTGCTGGTGTTCAGCGTCGGGTTTCTCTCGGCGGTGACCCAGTGGTGGCTCGACCACTTAAAGGTCACGGGGTTCAAGTACCAGCCTGGCAGTGGTGAGTGCGAGGCGGGCGCAAAGAAGTTCATCGGCCAGATTCAGGACATGGTGCAGCCGTTCCGGGGCACCGGAGCGGTGCCGCAGGACACCATCGACCAGGCCAAAGCGGAGGGGCATGACTGTCCGACGCAGCGACTGGGCGACTTCGGCCCGGGTGTGTACGAGGTGCGCGGGCTGATTCCAGCGGGCCTGAGCGTCAACGGGGTGACCGATGGCGGGCATGACACGATTGCCATTCTGGTGGAGCAGCCGGACGGCACGATCGCGGTGATGCTGTGGGAGTGGCAGAACGGGGAGTGGGTTCAGTACGCGGACAAGGTGGTGTCCGGGTTCAACATCATGGATGTGATCGACTCATGAAAACGAAGTTCAACTTGTTGTGTGTCGTGGTGTTGCTGTGGCTGGCCGGGTGTGCCAGCACGCCAACGCAGCCCAGTGGTGTGCCGCCGGGATGGCAGGCGACGCCGAAGCCGCCGGTCCCCTTCTGAATTATGACCATTACCGCTCAAACCGCCATTCAACAGGTCACGGACACGCTTTTTGCGCCCGTGCGTTACACTGGCGCTGGTTCGCCCGAGGGAAGCGTCACGAGCGACCCTGGCTGGCTGTACCGTGACACGACTACGAACCTGCTCTGGTGCAAGGCCAGCGGCAGTGGGAACACGGGCTGGGTGACGAGTGCGCAGCGCAACATCGTGACGTGCGCGGTGCCGACGTTGCTCGGATTCGCCAACGCGACCACGGCGGCGCACACGCTGGGTTACCGGCCGGACAGCATCAACGCCACGCTGCAATGCATCAGCGCGGACCTGAACTATTCCGTGGGTGACGAGATCGAGTGGACGGCTATGGGCATCTCCGCGCCGCCGCTGGTGTGGATGCCGACGACGGCCAACATGACCGTGAACCGGGTGCAGACGTACATCTACCTCCCTGACAAGACCACGGGCACGCCGGCAGTCATCACCGATGCCAAATGGACCTGCAAATTCCGGCTGGCGATGTTTCCGATTACTTGAACCATGATTCGTGACCCCGGCAGAGTGACCGACGGGTTCGCGTCCCTCGAACGGGGCGTGGACAGTGGGCGAAATCCGTCGTTGTTGGGCCGCAACCAGGTGGCATGGGCGGAGAATTGCACGTTTCGTGGCGGGTATCTGGTGCCGCGTCCGGGGTGGCGCAGGCTGGCGTTGCTATCGGCCAGCCAGTCAGTGGATTACACCGTGGCGTTGGCGGAGGGGAAGTTTCAGGGGGCAGAGTTCTACGACGACACGGGAAACAACAAGGGCTACCTGATCTGCCAGGCGGGCGGACGGTTGTTCCGCATTTCACCCGACAACACGGCGGTCGTGCTCGACATCACGCCCACGGGCGACCCGAGTTCCAGCGCGCTGGCCCAGGCGTGGATGGTACAGGCGGAGAACTACATGGTGGTGCAGGATGGGCAGTCGCGGCCCTACATATTTGACGGCACGAACACGCGCCGGGCGGCGGACAACGAGGTGCCGGTGGGCAGCGGCCCGATGGCGTATGGGATGCTGCGGTTGTGGGTGGCCAAGGGGAATGCTTACGTGGCGGGAGACGTGGCTGGCGGCCCCACCAGCGTGGTGAGCTTCACGGAGAACAAGTATCTGGCCGAGGGCGGCGAGTTTGCCCTGCCACTGGCGGCCGGCAACATCACGGCCATGCGGTTCACGGCGACGCCAAACACGGCGTTGGGCCAGGGCGAACTGCTCATCTTCACGCCCGGGGCAGTGTTCAGCAACACGGCTCCGGTGGACCGGGATCTGTGGAAGAATCTCACGCAACCGGTCCAGACCATCACGCTGATCAACAACGGCAGCCAGTCGCAGGCCAGCACGGTACTGGTGAACGGCGACGTGTTCATGCGGTCGCGGGACGGAATCCGCAGCGTGATTCAGGCGGTGCGCTATTTCCAGCAGTGGGGCAACACACCGTTGAGCAAGGAGATGACGCGGGTAATTGCCCGGGACTCGGTGGGCCTGTTGAACTTCTGTTCAGCCGTGGAGTTCGACAACCGGATGCTGATGACGTGCCGGCCCGAGCCGCTGCCGAACGGGGCGTATCATGGCGGGGTGATCGCACTGGATTTCGACCTGGTGACCAGCATGGGGGACAAATCACCGCCGGCCTATGATGGGGTGTGGACGGGGCCGCAGATTTACCAGTTGGTGAAAGGCCGGTTCGGGGGCGTGGAACGGTGCTTTGCCTTTGCCCGGAGCAAGGTGGACGGGTACTTGGCAAACGTCATCGTGACGGATCACGGCAGCGGGTACACGGAACAGCCGGATGTGATTTTCACTGGTGGGGGCGGCATGGGGGCGATTGCTTCGGCGCATGTCGAGGTGAATACGTTCAGTGTCGCCGTGGCCGGGACTGGTTACGTGGTGGGTGACATGCTGGCGTGCCACACGGTGAACCACACGCCAACGGCCGTAGTCACAGCGGTGAACGGCTCTGGCGGGGTTACGGCGGTGCAACTGGTGACCCGTGGCGATGACACGTACATTCCCGCCAACCCGCTGATTCCATCAACGGGATCGGGCACGGGCTGTCGGCTGAATGCCACATGGCGTATCAAGTCCGTGGCGGTGATCATCAAGGGCGAAGGCTACACGAGCGCGCCGGCGGTGAGTTTCAGTGCGGGCAATGCCAAGGCCGTGGCGTCGATTGATTTCCGCATGGAGTTGTGGGAGCTGACGCGGGACGCGCAGTTTGACTACGATCTGGATGGGGACGGAAACCCGGTCGAGCAGCGCATCAACTGGTTTTTCGAGTCGCCAAGCTACGGTTTCAATGGGCAGTCCAGCAACGCATCCGAGATGAAGCGTCTGGAGACAGGCGACCTGTGGGTGGACCGGATCAGCGGCACCGTGGCGTTCCAGTTGCGCTATCGGCCGGACCAGTATCCGTGCTGGAATCCGTGGTACGCATGGGAGGCATGTGCGGAGAAGTGCATCACGTTCGATGAGACCGGCTGCACGTTCACGGCGTTTGAATCGCAGTATCGTCCCAGAATGATATTGCCACAGCCCCCCGAATTGGACGAACCTGTTGTAGCCAAAAGCATGCGGACCGGTTACGAATTTAGCGTGCGACTGGACGGGCAAGGACCGTGCCGGATCAAGCTGCTGCGGTTGCACGCGAAGCAACTGGAGGAAGCGGTGGCCAGTCCGGTGGTGGAAGTGACGGAATCAACATGTGGGAAACTTACCTGCGAGTGCGGAAGCTGACGTATGGCGTGCAACAGTTACAGCAACGGATCGAATCCCCAGGTGGTGTTCGCCATGGGAACGCTGCCGGAGGGTTTCTGTCCGGCCACCTATCAGGCGATGTTCAATGCCATCGCGGTGTATTTGCAGGGCTCGCTGCCTACGGATTTCAGCACGTTTCTGATCAAGGATTCGGAACCGGACCCGACCGACCGGGATAAGCTTTGGGTGCAGGTCAACCCGGTCAACTGCGATCCGGTGGGGTTCTACCTCTACAACACCGGGTACGCGGCCTGGTTGCCGGTTTCGAACACGGTGTGGAACGGGGACGCAGCGGGGACGGCCAACGCCCTGACCGTGACGTTTTCGCCCACGCTCAAGTACCTGAGCGACGGGCATCTGTTCATTGTGAAGGCGGCGGCCACCGTGAACAACGGAGCCGTCACGCTGACGCCGTTGAACCTCGGCACCAAGGATGTCACCAAGCAGGGCGGCCAACCGCTGACTGGTGGCGAGATTGCGCCGAATGCGCTGCTGCTGCTCACCTACCGGAATGGGACCGATGATTTCGAGCTGCTGAATCCTTCGCCGGCCCAGGCGGAAATCACGCCGATCAACCGGATCATCAACGGGTCATTTGAGACAGACCGGGATAACGATGGGGTGCCGGATGGATGGACGTTCACCGGGCCGGCCGCTGGCAGCATCAGCACCACCGTGGTGGGCCACGGGGCACGATCGTACTCGATCAACGGCGCGCTGAACAAGACCGGCACGATTGCGATGACGGACTTGCAACCGTGCAAGGGCAATGACCTGTACACCGACGGCGAGATGATGGTGCTCAACTTCTGGCACTACGTCACGGTCGCGGCCAACGACGATAGTGTGACCGTGGAGTGGTACGACAAGGCCGGGGCCTCGCTCGGGGCGGCGGCCACCATCTGGAATTGGAACACGGCGGCCGTAGCCAACCAGTGGCATCGAGTCTATGCGTCGATGGTTCCGGCGACGGGGGCGAGATTTTTCAAGCTGCGGTTCATTGGCAACACGACCGGCGGCGGAACGGGCGTGAGCTACTTCGATGGCATCGCCGTGGACACGGTGACGTTCAAGCGCAAGTGCGAGTTCCATTACAGTGGCGCGGCGTCGGTGGCTAGGTATGCGTGGCAGGCCCCGTCGGGGACGACGATGGTGCGGGTTACTGCGGTAGGGGGCGGCGGCGGGGCGGCCAATGTGGCGGGGACCAATGGCGCTGGTGGCGGTGGAGCGGGCGGTACAGTCATCGCCTTGGTGCCGGTCACGCCTCTGACCCGTTACCAAGTGTCCGTCGGGGCGGCTGGAACGCACGGGGCCACGGGCACGAATGGCGGGAATTCCACTTTCGACGCGGCGGGGGTGAATGCTTATGGGGCTGGCGGCCAGGGCGGCGGCAGCGGCGGCAGTGCAGTGAATCCCGGGACCGGTGGCAGCGGCAGCGTTGGTACTGGAGTTGGCTGGGTGTTCAACGGTGGCGATGGGGAAGCCGGCGGAACCGGATCAGACGGTGGCGACGGTGGCAACGGCTATGGCGGAGGCGGTCTGGGCCGCACTGTGGTGGCTGGGGCCGGAGTGGGCGGCAATGGAAGTCTTTATGGTGGCGGCGGTGGCGGCGGGTACAACGGCAGCAATGGCGGCGACGGGGCTGCCGGATATGTCTGCATCGAATACTGAACCATGTCCTGTAACAACTTCACCGCAGGTAACGGAGCACCAGTGGCATTCACCCTGGGCAGCGTGACGATTCCCGGGTGCGCGCCATCGAGCCAGGTACAAGCGTTGGCGGCAGCGATCATCAGCGCGTTGACCGGTCAGTTGCCGGGCAACTTTGGGACGTTCAACATCGGGTCGGAACTGCCCACGCCGGAGAACCGGGATAAACTCTGGTATCGCGTGGACAGCGACTGCAATCCGATGGGCTGGTATCTGTGGACGGGCGCGGCGTGGACCCGGGCAATTCCGCTCGGGAGCAGCGTCGGGGCCGTGGAGCATTACTGGGATGCGTCACTGGCATCTCTCACGCCAGCCGAGGCCAAGGCTGCCATCAGTTTCCGGGACACGGGAGATGCCTACCCTGGCGCACCTTCCACCACGACGCACGCGACGCCGTTCTGGTGGCTGTGCGATGGCACCAACACGCCACAAGGCGACACGACGCCGGACCTGATGGGCCGGGTGATCGTCGGGGCCGGCAATGGCACCAGCCTGACGGTGCGCGCCCAGGGTGCAACCGGTGGCGAGGAGACGCATGTGCTGGCGGTGGCGGAGATCCCAGCGCACACGCATGATGTTCACACTGGCGTTGGGGTCGGCACTCCCAACCTGGTGTCCAGCGGGAGCAATGGCAGCGTCACGGCGGAGATCGCTGCCGCAGCCACCGCCACGGGCGGCGGACTGGCGCACCAGAACATGCCGCCGTTCAACTGCATCTATCCCGTCATCCGCACATCGAGGACCATCTGATGAAACTGATTCTCAGCCAGATCAAGACGCCGTGCGCGAAGATGCTGCCGGGCATGACACCCGGGGATGCCCGGCTGGTGGACTACATCAACGAGGCGTGCGAGCGGTTGCTGTGGAAAGGCAAATGGCCGAACTGCTACGGCAGCTTCAGCATCGCCGCAAGCAACGGGCGCATCGTGTGGCCTCGCCAGATCGAAACCATCGAACGCTGGGCCAACAACTGCACGCCGGGCACGGTGCAGAACGACTGGTATCAGTGGATCGACACGGGCTGGGGCCTGCGGGACGAGCACAGCGGGTACGACGGACTGACCTTGATGGACCAGGGCACGGACTGCGTGTTCGCCAACGTGAGCGTGCAGCCGGGCACGACGTTGAAGATTCGCAGCAGCGTGAGTTCCGACATCAGCCCTGACCGGGTGCTGATTCAGGGGATGGATTCGCAGGGGAACTGGGTGCGGACGCTGGACGCCGGGGTGTACGTCGATGGTGAGTACGTGACGCTCAACGGCACCAACTACATGAGCACGGTGACGAACTTCTCGCGCGTCACTGGCATTCAGAAGCCGGCCACGGATGGTTTCGTGAGCTTGTACGAGGTGGACCCGGTGACTGGATACTTGAACCGGCTGGGCTACTATGAGCCATCGGAGACGGTGCCGAACTATCGCGTGTCACTGGTGCCCGGCGTGAATTCGGACACGGTGCCCATTTACGTCAACGTCATGGCGAAGCTGCGGTTCATCCGGGCGAGCGTGGGGACGGATTACGTGCTGCCGCCGAACCTCGGGGCCATCAAGCTGATGATCGCGGCCATCTACAAGGAGGAGAACAACCTGTTGCAGGAGGCAGTCGGGTACGAGGCGCGTGCGCTGGCGTTGTTGAACGAGCAGTTGAACCACTACATCGGCGACGGGGCGGCGCTGGTGGTGCAGAACGACAACCTGGCCCCGGAAATGCCGGTCGTGATTTGAGAAAGGCCAATTTATGCCAGACGCATCAGGAGCACTAAGCGGAGCCGGCAGCGGCGCGATTGCAGGTTCAGTCTTTGGCCCAGTCGGCACCGTCGTGGGCGGCGCGGTAGGCTTGCTGGGAGGACTGTTGAGCAGCGGCAAGAAGCCGGTCGTGCCGGCGTTCAACCCGGTGAATCTGGATACCGAGCAGCAGAAGGCCATCGCTGGCAACCAGAAGAACTTTGCTGCGGCTGGTGACCTCGCCACGCAGACGAACACGTTCAACCAAAGCGAACTGTCGAGGATGCTGCGGGCGGCCATTCCCAATTACGACGCACTGGTGGGCAAGCAAGGGGAAGTGGTTGGCTCGATGTTGAGCGGGCAGTTGTCGCCGGACGTGATCGCGCAGATCCAGCGCAACGCAGCCGAGCGGGCCGGGTCGGGCGGTTACGGCAACACGGCCATGTCGCGCAACCTTGAAGCCCGTGACCTCGGGTTGACCAGCCTGCAACTCCAGACGCAGGGCCTGAGTGCGGCCGAGCGGTGGATGCAGAGCACCAAGCAACTGGCGGTGCCCGGTCAAATGGACGTGGCCAGCATGTTCCTCTCGCCGTCGCAGCGGGTGGCCGCGACCGTGGCGAACAACACGGGCCAGTACAACCGCGACCTGTACGCCAACACGGTGGCAGCGGCCCCGGACCCGACCATGAAGGCGATTGGCTCATTCCTGACTCAAGCCGGCGGACTGGCAGTGGGTTACGGCATGAGCAATTCTTTCACGCCTGCCGGTACGTCCACTGGCGGAGTGGGGGCCAGCAACAGCATTTTCAGCCCGATGCTCCAGCCCCTTACCCAGCCCGACCTCCGGGCTTAACCTTATGCAAGACCTACCACCATGGCTCACGGGGGAAGCTGATCGCGGATTTCTCGCGGGAGTCAACACTGGCATCTCAGCGGCGCGCACGAGCACGGAAATTGCCGGGGCACGTCAGCAGATGGCGCAGGGCGCGGAGTTGCAGCCGTTCAAGGTGGCGGCGGCGGACATCGGAAACCGGCTCCAGCGGCAGTCGCTGGACCTGGGCGCGGCCATGTTCCCGCTTCAGGTGCAGCAGTTGGAACTGGCGAACAAGGCCAAGGGCGTGCAGATCGTTGGCGAGGGGCTGTCGAACCAGATCAAGTCCGACGAGCTGGGCGACGCGGCGGAACTCGCCAAGACGCAGGCCGCCTGGCAGCGCGGGGAGAATTACAGCCCGGTGTTCAGCACCAAGACCGGGCTCGCGGCGCATGAGATGTGGAAGGGTAGCCTCGACCTGGAGAAAGCCAACCGGGCGGAGTGGGCGGCATTCACCACTGGCATGGCTGAGGTTGCCACGCTGAACCCGGCGTTGGTCCCGACGCTCAAGGAATCTCTCAAGGACGGGAAGCCCACGAGCGTTACTTTTGCGTTGCTGGACCAGAACCTGCCAGTGTTGCGCCAGCAGAAGGCCGAGCAGGACCGGGCGAACAAGCTGGCGTTGTTCACGGACGAGCAGAAGGCCATCACCGATCGCCAGAAGGCCGTGGTGGACGAGAAGGGACTGTACCAACTCCTGCGCGGCCCCAATGGCAAGCCAGCGGAAACGGAGCAGGAGTACATCAACAAGCGCATCGAGCAGCACATGCGCCAGAATCCGAACCTCACCACGGCGCAGGCTGTGGACGAACTGCGTTACGCTTTCAAGCTGGCGGCCGACCCGGAAAATGCCGGGGATGCACCGCCCGAGGTGCCCCGGACCAAGGACACGACGCCGGCCGCGAAAACGCAGCGGGCACGGGACTTGTTCCAAGCCGAGATCAAGGCCACCGCGAACGCCAACAAGCCCGGCGTGGACGAGGAAACCAAGCGCGTCAACAACGCGGCGGCGGTCCGGTTCCGCTCCGAGCGTCTGCAGATCGAGGAAGAATTGAAGCAGGGAGCGAAGCCGAAACCACCGGAGAAGCCCGCCACTGGCGCGTCCCGGTTCACTGTCGAAGTCGTGAAGTGATTCCATGCCCTCCTACATCGTCACCGATTCGGCCACGGGCCGGAAGCTGAAGCTGACTGGCGACTCGCCCCCGACCGAGGCTGAGTTGGCGGACATCTTCAAGGCGCAAACGCCAGTGGATGCGCCCACGCCGGCAGCGGCGGCCCCAGTCGATGCCGTGGACCACGAGGAGCGCCCCGCCGCTGTTGACCCGCTGTTCCACGCCGAGATGAGTTCCGCGCCGACTGCTGGCGAGGGAGCATGGGCTGGTTTCAAGAAGGCATTGCGTGAGACGGCCAACGGAACGGTCGCCAAGACGCTACTCGACCCCATGCTGGCGTTGAAGGTGAGCACATTGCCGCTGCGTATGGCCCAGGACGTGTATCGTGGCGCGCGTTACGGCGGTGCACCCGTGGAAGATCCCGAGGTGGCGAAGATTAAGGCCGAGGACCAGGCCGTGCGCGATGAACGCGGGCTGGCCGGGGTGTATGATCGTGCGCTGCCACCGGTCACCGCCGAGGACGTGGCCAGCGTGGACCCGAAACTGCAGCCGCTGGAGTCTGCCCTTGGCGCAGTCAGCAACACGGCACGGGGCTTGCCGCGCTTCTTCCTGACGGGCCCCGGGATTCTGACCCTGGCAGGCGGGGCTGGCTTTGGCGCGGGTACAGGCGCATTTGCTCGAGTCTTGGCGGGCAGCGAATCCACCGGGGCGGCACTCCAAGCGGAATTGGCCACGGCGGCGCAGGCTGAGGTACTTTCACACGCGGCCGGACGGGCGGTTGCTGGCGGTTTCACGGCGGACATGGCCAGCGGGTTGCCGGATCAACTGGCGGAATCCAGCACGGTACTGGCCGACCCGAACGCCAGCGCGCTGGACAAGTTCACGGCGGCGATCGGCCCATACGTGACGGCCAGCATGGTGGCAGCGACGGCCAAGCACGCCGGGACGCCAGCGGAAGCGCCCACTGTGGCGAAGGTGGCGGGGGACATGCTGAATGCGGCGGTGAATGACCCGCACATTGGCGCGCTGCTGGAGCAGGCTGGCCGTGACATGGTGGATCAGCATCAGCCCCGTGTGGAACAGGTCGTGGCGTTGCGAACGGCGGCCCAGGCCAATTTCCAAGCGGGCAACATGGCCACCTTTGCCGCGCTCAAGGCTAAGGCTGCCGAGGTGGCGACGCAACCGCTGGAGACCACCAAGAACGAGTCCGGCCAGGACGTACTGGTGAATCCCGACACGGGCACCACTGAATTTCCAGCGCCGCAACCGACCCCGGAAGCAGCGCCAGCGGCGGAGGTTGTGCCGGCGACCCCGGACAAGGCCGAAACCGTTCCCCCTTCGCCACCGCCGGCGACCACCGCACCTGAACCCGCAAAGGCTGCTCCAGCCGAGGTGGTTGCTTTTCCTCCCGCTGAACCTGCCAATCAACCGGCGGTGGCAAATTCTCCGACAAGTGAGTTCATTCATTCAGTCCTGAACCCGGAAACCAATGTCCGGGCTGACGTGAAGGAAAGGGCCGATGGTAAGTTTGCGGTCACGCTTCTGGATGTTGATTCTGGCGAGCGATTCCCGGTGGTTCAGATTTTCCCGAAACTGAAGGATGCACAGCAGTACGCAGACGCCATCGCGTTTGGAAAGAATCCTCCACCACTGGCAGCGAATCCGTCTCCAATCCCGACTCTGCCCAATGATCTAGCCAGAATCGTAGCTGCCGATTCCGCGCCCGAGGTGTTTAAGCAGCACACCGCGTCGCACTTTGGATCATCGGCGGCGGATGATGCCCCATCTGTTCGGGATAACAGCGAGCACGCTCAACAGATGCTGGCCAAAGCCAAGGCCAAGGCCGCATCCGAAGGGTGGGACTGGGAAGCGGTGAAGCAGAAAGCCCGCGAACAGCTTGGTCTGAACGAGGACTTCTTTAAGCCCGGTTCCACTGAGGCCAATCTGGCGGAAACTCTGAAAAAGGAAGCGGCGGACAGGGCGAAACGGCAAGCGTTAGCCGATGAACAGTTGGGCCTCAAGACCGAGTCCAAGACTGATCGCCAGAACGCATTCCTGGAGCGTACCCGTCAACTGCGGGCGGACCGTGAAGCCAAGGTTCAAGTCGTGGTAGATGCTGCTGGCGATGCCGGCGCGGTGGAGTTGACCAGCAAGGATTCGCCAACGAGCAAGCTTCTGGTGACCCCAGAACCATCGGAACCCGGCAAGTGGCGGGTCACGCGCATCGACGAGCATGGTCCTGTGGGCCACAACGTGTTCGATGACCGTGACGCAGCGGTGCGCGCTGCCGCTGGCGAGTCCGGAACGGAGAAGGTAAAAGGACCATCCTACTACCGGGCTGGGGATTTCACCGTCACACGGGTTCGCCCTCTACCTGGTGAAAAGCCTGCCGCCGTCGAGAAAGCGGTTGTTCCTGAATCTATCAAGGCACCCGAAACCGCCGCGCAACTGGTGGATGAGCCCGTGCCGGCGATTCCATCCAGCGAAATTGCCACGCGGCCGGACCTGATGCAGTTCAAGCACATGGAGGATTCCGCCACTGGCATAAACACCACGGACAAGCTGGATGGAAAATGGGATGACCGGAAGGCGGGGGTGTTGCTGCTGTGGGAACCGTTGAGTCCGCAAGCGCATGGACTTTCTGAGGGTCAGAAGTACATTGTCGCCAATGGTCACCATCGGTTTGAATTTGGTCAACGCGCGGGGCGTAAGGGTTACAATGCCCAGGTTCTGCGTGAGGCGGACGGCTACAGCGCAGCCGACGCCCGGACCATCGCGGCCGAGGTGAACATTGCGGACGGGAAAGGCACGATCTATGACCAAGCAAAATTCTTCCGAAACACGGCAGCAACACATGGAGCGGATGAATCGGTGGCAACGGGAAGACGCATTGGCTCTCGCGGCCGGGCGGCTGAAGACATCGGAATCAAGGCCAGCGATGATCTCTTTACCAGTTTCATCAACGAGCAAATCAGCCCCGAAGCCACCCGCGCGATAGCCAACGCGGCCCCCGGAGACGCCAACGCGCAACGCATTGGCATCAAGTTCGCGCTGGAGGGCAAGAGCCCGGACTTCCTCACCAACGTAATCAAGGCCAGCCAGGCAGAGTCCGGGCAACGGGCGCAGTCGCTGGATCTGTTCGGGGCCGACGATTCAGCCATGAAGACGATGGCCGAGCAGGCCAAGCGGGCGAGCGAGTTCCAGAAGGAAATCCGTGACCGGATCAGCGTGCTGCGGGCCGGGCGCAAGGTCGAGATTGCCAAAAGTGAAGGCATCGACGTGGCGAACCCGGAAGCTATTCCGAAGCGCATTGAGGCGTTGAAGGCGGAACTGGAGCGGTGGCAGAACTGGCCGATGCAGCCCGACCTCGTGGCGAAAGTGCGGGGCGCGCCCGAGCCCAGCGTCCTGACCGCGCCCGAGAGCGTCGCCGAGCAGCAGGCGCGGATGGACCGGGAACAGGCCGCACGCGATGCCGTGGCGGCCAAGGCCAAGGTTGCGGAAGCCGCGGCCAAGCCGTTGACGGGCACGACCGGGGACTTGGGCCAGGGGGACATGTTCCAGCAGCCGGAAGATTTGTTCACGCCACCGACGCCGAAGGCCAGCACTGACATCAACTCTGGTGCATTGGGCAAGTTCGGCATGGGTGGGGCCAAGCCGGGTGAATTCGAGCATGACCAACGCTCCACGATCAGCACCAAGAACGCGGCGGTGGATGCCGAGCGCGTGAAGCGGGGGCTGCCGCCGGCCATGAAAGCCGCGCATCGGGAATGGGGCGGCGTGTGGGATCAGGCCATGGCCACGATCGACCGCGAGCCTGGTGTGCAAGACCGGCTGATTGAAAGCCTCAAGGCCAATCCACGGGCCACGACGGACTTGGAGAATGCCCTGTTGCTGCATCGCCAAATAGAGCTGCAGAACGATTACGCCAAGGCGACGCGCGAGATGGCCCAAGCCTACGAGGATTCCAAGACGTTCCCGAACCGGAAAGCGGAAGTGGAGGAGATGCGCCTGCTCACGGCGGACCTTTCCGACAAGCTGCTGGAACTCTACGACGTGAACAAGGCCGTGGGCAGCGAGACGGGCCGGGGCCTGGCCGCGCGCAAGATGCTGGCCTACGAGGATTTCACCCTGGCGAAGATGGAAGCTGAGAAGCGGGCCGCCCGTGGTGGTGCCCCGCTGTCCGATGCCGAGCGCGAGAACATGGTGAAACTCCAGCAGCGCATCGAGGAGACGCAGGCGGCATTTGATGCGTACCGGGCCAAGACCGAGCAGGAGCGGGCCAACCGTATGACGGACGAGGCCATCGAGGACATGAAGCGGGAGATAGCCAAGCGACCGCCCTACGACTCGCGCATCATCAAGATTGCCGAGGAGATTGTCACCAAGCTGGAGAAGCAGGCCAGCAAGTCAGACGCGGCCATCCGCGAGATGTTGTCACGGGCCAGCTCTGGTCTCGACCCGGAACTGCTTTACCACCTTGGCGTCAAGGGCGCGGCACTGATTGCCCGCAAAGGCTTGGACTTCACCAAATTCAGCTTGGAGATGGTCGAAACCTATGGCGAGAAGGTGAAGCCCTACCTGCAAGCGGCATGGGACAAGGCGAACGTCCACCTGGAGAACGAAGGTGCCAAGTACGGGGACAAGGCCGAGCCCGTGAAGCGGTTGCTGCGGAATCAGGACGAGTCCGGCCGTCGCGAGAACATCATCGAGGGGCTGAAGAAGGCCAAAGCCGAGGACATCCCCCTGAAACTGTCCGGCGACTACATCCGCAAGCTGGCGTTGAGCTTTGTCCGGGGTGGAATCACGGAGCGCGAGGCCCTGGTGGATGCCGTTCACAAGGTCGTGACCGAGGAGGTGGGAATGGACATCACCCGGCGCGAGACGATGGACGCCATCAGCGGTTACGGCAGTTTCAAACCGCTGGACCGCGATGTTGCCAAGGCGACGCTCCGGGATCTGAAGGGCCAGATGCAGCAGGTGGCCAAGCTGGAGGACATTCAGGCCAAGAAACCGCTGCAAAAGACCGGCATCGAGCGCCGGCCACAGAGCGACGAGGAACGGCGGCTGATTCAGCAGGTGAACGAGGCCAAGCGCCGTCATGGCGTGGTCGTGACCGACCCGGCCCGGCAGTTGCGCAGCGCGCTGGACGCGGTAAAGACCCGGCTCAAGAACCAGATTGCCGACCTGGAATTCCAGATCAATTCCAAGGAACGCATCATCAAGAGCAAGACGGATGCGCCGTTCGATGCGGAAAGCCAGTTGATGGAAGCGCGCCGGGACGAGTTGAAACGCCAGTTGGATGACCTGGTGCCGAAGCCGGGCAGGACGGATGAGCAGTTGTTGGCGGCGTCGGTGCGGGCCACGGAACGGCAGATTGCCGATTACGAGCAGCGCATTGCCGCTGGCGAGACGGGCATCAAGAAGTCCAAGCCGACGATCACCAGCCCGGAACTGGACGCGCTCAAGGCCCGGCGTGACGCGGTGCGGACGCAGTGGCAGGAGTTGCGGGAGTTGTCGAACGAGTACCAGCAACAGCAGGCGATGCAGGCGATGGAACGCCAGCGGAGCAGTCTGGAGAAGTCCATTGCCGACAAAGAGCAGGCTTTGAAGGATGGACCGAAACCGGCGACGGACAAGCCGGTGAACCGTCCGGCTGATCCCGTGCTTGAACCGCTGATTCAGAAGCGGGACGAGTTGAACCGCCGGTTGGCGGAAGCGCGTAAGAAGCCCGAGGGCCAGAAAGCTGCGGAAGCGATTGCACGGCAGCTTGAGTCCATGAAGAAGGCCATCGCTGAACGGGAAGCCAAGCTTGCCAGTGGCGACCTGTCCACGAATTCGCCGGCCAAGGTGAACCGCCCCATGGCGTCGCCGGAATTGGAAATGGCCCGCCAGCAACTTGATGAAGTGAACCGCCGGTTGGCGGAAGCGCGTAAGAAGCCCGAGGGCCAGAAAGCTGCGGAAGCGATTGCACGGCAGCTTGAGTCCATGAAGAAGGCCATCGCTGAACGGGAAGCCAAGCTTGCCAGTGGCGACCTGTCCACGAATTCGCCGGCCAAGGTGAACCGCCCCATGGCGTCGCCGGAATTGGAAATGGCCCGCCAGCAACTTGATGAAGTGAACCGCCGGTTGGCGGAAGCGCGTAAGGGGCCGGTAAAGACTGCCGAGGAGCGCCAGTTGGCATCCTTGAAAACTCGCCTCACTAATCTTGCCGCTGATTACGCCGAACGCCTGGCGAACAAGGACTTCGAACCGCGCCAACGCAAGGTCGTGAAGCTGGACCCCGAGGCGGAACGGCTCCGGGCCGATGCCGAGCGGGCCAAGGGCGAGTGGCGCAAGGGGCTGTTGCTCGACCGGCTCGCCAATCGCACGGCGGCGGAAAAGACCATGGATGCGGCTGTGCGCTGGCACCGGGCGGCCATCCTGTCGTCGCCAGCGGTCATCGCCAAGCTCACGTCGGCCGCCATCTACCGCACCGCGTTCATGCCCATGGAGGAAGCCGTCAAGGCAGCGTGGGCCAAGGCATTGCCCGCGCTGGCGGATCGTGCTCCGCGCCAAGGTGGACTGATGTTGAGCGCCGAGGTGAAGGCGCTGTCCGAGGGCATCACCACTGGCATGAAGGACGCTTGGGACATGCTGCGGACGGGGGAAAGCAATCTCGACCTCGCTTTCGGCAAGGGCAAAGACCCCGCCGGCATTGGCGAGTCTTCCGTGCTGCCCAAGACCTGGCTGGATTTCTTCGGCCATCTCCACGGCGCGTTGAAGGCCCCCGTCAAGCGCGCGGAGTGGGCGCGCAGCATGGAGCAGCGGATGCAGTGGAACGCGGCCCAAGGCGTGGATGTGTCCGACCCTGGCGTTCAAATGCGTCTTGGCGTCGAAGCCTACAAGGACGCGCAGCGGGCCATCTTCCTGCAAGACAACCGCGTGGTGGACGTGTACAAGGCCGCGCTCCGGCGCATGGAGGACAAGGACAAGACCACGGGCAAGACGCCGCTCCGGTGGAAGGCTGCGGCCACGGCTGCGCGCCTCATGCTTCCAATCGTGAAGGTGCCCAGCAACATCGTTGGTGAAGCACTGGAAACCGCCACGGGCTTGCTGACGGGCGGCACCAAGGCAGCGCAGGCTTACCGGCGCGGCGTGGAATCGCTCAAGCCCCAGGAAGCGGATGACATCATGCGCCAGCTTAGCAAGGGGTCACTGGGTGGCGCGCTGCTGCTGCTGGGCTTCTACACCGCCGGCAACTGGGGCGGGTTCTACGTCCATGGCGAGAAGCGCAAGGCGGATGATCTCAAGCCGGGCACGGCCAAACTCGACGGGGTGAACGTGGACAAGAACCTGTTGCACTATCCCTTGATGGACGTGGTGCAGATGGGTGCCACTGTGGCGCGTGTCGCTGGTGTGAAGGCCAAGAAGTCTGATGGTGAACCGCAAGGCGTGCCTGCTGGCACGGCGGCGGCGTTGCTCGGGCTCGTAGATGAGTCTCCGTTCGTGCGCGAGGGCATTGGACTGGACAATCTCCGTGACCCGCTCCAGCGCGATCGGTGGCTGGGCGACAAGGCCCGCAGCTTGGCCATCCCGCAGGCGGTGCAATGGACGGCCCGCCAGATGGACAAGGACGCCAACGGGGACGTTATCCGGCGCGATCCGCACGGGCTGGTGCAGAACCTCCAGACGGGCATTCCGTATTACCGGAACTCGGTGCCGACGAAGGTGGAGAAGCGCGGTAAATAACCGGATTCTTATCAGTCCGGCAATCCTTTCTGTAACACGCTTTGGCGCATAGCGTCAGGATCATGGGACGGCCACAACGGGGACAAGGGGTTCCACGCTTTCGCTTCATCTCACTTCCTCCCCAGCGCCGCGTCCACCCACTCGCGGCAAGTTAAGGTCCGGTCATGCTTGCACTTCCGCACCCCGGCCCGGCGCATCAACTGGCGAGTGGCCGTGAGCGTCTTGCCAAGGTACGCCGCCACGTCAGAGGTAGTCCACCAGGGCTTGGCGAGGATGGTGTCGAGGGGTGAGGTGTTCATGGTTTGATGTTTCTACGTTCCAAAATCTTGCCCAGCTTAATGATGTACACGCCCTTGGTGCCGCCCCATTCCGGCTTTCCGTCACCGAACTCAAAGCCCAGGAACTCAACGCGAATGAACGGCTTGTTGGCCCCGTAACCGTTCGTGAAGTCCACGGCGTCGTAGGCGCAAACCTTGTGGACAAGTCGCGACCGAATCCACCGAGATGGAGCGCGGTATTCCTCCTTCTTCACGCCGCTGGCGATCATGTCGAACCACTTCTTTTTCAGGGTGAGTTTGAGCGTGTTCATGGTTTCTCCTGTTTCTGCATCTGGCCCCAAGCCTTCCAGTTGTCACGGTTCTGCATCTGGCCCCAAGCCTTCCAGTTGTCACGGTCCAGCTTCACGGCGGCGAGTTCAGCCCGCGCGGCGTTGAGTTCCTTTTCGAGTTGGCGGGCGAATGCTGGCCAGTTTTTCAACGGTGCTGGCGACCACTCACTTTGTTCTCCAATGAATTCATCTGTTCTTGGGGTGTCGCAATTCATGCGCTACAAATAACTACCCTCCGCTACCAATGCAACAAAAATGTTGTAACTTCTTCAAATGTGTTGTAACCGTACCCCATGAAATCGACCGCCACCAAACGTGTTGCCCCGTCAGTTGACTCCACCACCGACCCCATCAGCATCCGCTTCACCCGTGACCAGCGCGACTGGCTGGAGCGTCAATCTAGTGAACTGCACTACTCCGTTGGCAAGCTCGTGGGAATGCTAGTGGACGGCGGACGCGCCATGATCGAGACGCCAGACGGGCAGCCCATGAAAGAGCCCGAGGTGGTCGCCTTGGCGCGCTTCATCAAGAAGCCGGTCGTGGGCAATGTCGCCGGGCGGAAAGGCTGACCATGGCCAACCTCTTTCAACGGTCCCGTTCGCCCTTCTGGTGGATCAGTTACACCACCGCCACGGGCCGCGTGCGTGTGTCCACTGGCATTCGCCACGAGAACCGCACCAAGCCCACGCCGTCCGTGCTGGAATTGCGCCGGACCATCGAGGAACGTCAGGCCCGTTCCAAGTTCGGCGTCGCGGCCATGATCGAAGCCAAGCCCGTGACGGACTACCTCACCGGCCATCTGGCGAATCTCCAGGGCCTGCGCGAATCAACGCGCGGCCGGTACAGCTACACCGTCAAGGCGTTCACCAGTTGGCTCGCTGGCGAAAAGCTGGCACTCATGGCCGACGTGAATTATCCCGTGGCAGCCCGCTACGTGGCGCACCGCCGCACCAGTGGCATCGGGCCGGGCACCCTGCGGAATGATGTGCAGTTCCTGCGCGCGGCTTGGGACGAGGCCAAGAAGCTTCATTTCTGCGACTTCGAAGAGAACCCGTGGACGTTCACCTTCAAGCAGGATCAGGAGGAGAAGCAACCGTTCACCGACACCGAGCTGGCCGCGCTGCTGGCGGCACCCATGCCCGACTGGATGCGCCTGGCCGTGGACATCGCGCGCTACACTGGTGCCCGGTCGAGCAGCATCAAGGGGCTGCGCTGGGAAGACATTACCGACACCGTGATTCACTTCCGCATCAGCAAGACCACCGCGTTCACCATGCCCCTGCATCCGCGCCTGGCGTTCGCCCTGCAACCGCATCGGAAGCCGTCGGGCAGCGTCATGCCGGACGAACTGCTCACCAAGTCGCGCACCTACTTCTCGACCATGTTCAAGGGAGTCTGCGAGCGCGCCGGCGTGCCCCGTGCTCACTTTCACCTGTTCCGCCACACGTTCATCAGCCGCCTCGCCCAAGCCGGCGTGGAACAGCGCGTCACGCAACTGCTGGCGAACCACTCCAGCGCCGACGTGCACCGCCACTACACGCACTCCCAAGCCGACGCCCTGGCCCCCCATCTGGCGCGGCTCACGTATGCGGACAGTGTGCCAATGGTGTGCCCGATGCCTGTCGCAGCGGCATAAATTCGTATCCTTTCGTAGCCATTGGCATCACAAACAGACACTTTTGAACAGGCGTCCAGGGAACGACTTGTGGCATTTGGCCCGTTTTTACAGGGGTTTCCACAACCTCACTGCACGTTGTAGAAGAATTTTTCCGACTGCGTGTTGACAACGACTTACAACGGAAGTGTGCCAGCGGTGGGCCGCAGAAAGTTATTCACAAGGACTACAGGTGTCCGGGTGGTTTGCGGATGCTGGTTGAATGAAGAACCCCAAGAGGAAGCAAGTGGTGCTGGAACCTGAACTGGAGGCTATTGCTGGCGAACTTTCGCCGTTCGACCGGCTTTGTCTGGCGCGGAAGCTGGCGCGGTGGGTTCGCCAGTTGGAGATTTCGAGCCGAGTGTTGCAAGGGCGGCGCGGGCCACGTCAGCAGCGCGGTCCGGTACGGCAACGGGTGCGGTGGAATTGAGACGCAAGGCCGCTTCTGCGGATGACTGCGAAATCTCCTCAAGAACACCAGGCAACGCACGACGCAACGACTCAATCGCCAGCCTTGAGGGCGTGTTCCCTGAAGCTTCACATGCAGTAGCCAAAGCATCACGCACTTCAGGGTTTGCATCCAGATCAACCGACAGGATGTTTCTTTTTTTTCTGATTTTACTTTTGTGCGTCATCATTGACTGAAACTGCCATCTGTCTGACAAAATGCAAGCGGTGTTGTAATTTTAATTTGTCAGCCTTGTGTGACTTGTCTTACCTTTTTGCCAATGAATCGAACATCACTCAAGAGCAAGGATGGCCGCACCCGGTTGACCATTGATTTGGCTCCCTACCCTGATGTGGAACGGATGCTGGAGCGGGCCATGAGCAAGAACCCGGGCACCAAGCGCACTTACTGGTTGATCCAAAGCCTCAAGCGTCATCTGGCATCCGAGGGATATGCCGGGAAGCGTGAACTCGCCAAGTAATATGCCCACCATCCTTTCATTCCCTGTCCTGACGTACCGTTGGGAGATTCGCTGCGCGGGCCTTGTGGTGGCTGGCGTGGACGAGGTGCCGGACTGCGCCGGGGCGCTGGACTTGGCGCGGGAGAAGGTGCTGCGCGAGTGCGGGTTCACCAAGCGCGAAATCGAGACGGGTGCGGTCGTGATCTTCTGGAGGCTGGAATGACCTTGCCAACACTTAAACCGCTCAAGACGAAGATTCCCGACCTGACGGGCAAGTTGCCGCGCGTGATCGTGGACACGCGGGAGCAGACGCCGCTGGTGTTCACGCGGCTCGCCAGTGAGTCGGGCACGTTGACGACTGGCGACTACTCGTTCAGCGGTGGCGAGACGTTCATGTGTGTGGAGCGTAAGAGCATTGCCGATCTGGTGGGCTGCTGCACGGGGGTGGACCGGGCGCGGCTGGAACGTGAGCTGCACCGGATGCGGGGCTTTCCGTTCAAGCGTTTCCTGGTGATTGGATCTCAGGAGGAGATTGCCGCTCACCAGTATCGTAGCCGTGTGGAGCCGGATGTAGTGCTGAACACGTTGGCGGCGTTCGAGGTGCGGTACGAGGTGCCCGTGGTGTTCGCGGCGACGCCAGAGGATGGCGCGCTGTGGGTGGAACAGTGGGTGGCGTGGTGCGCGCGGGAGATCGTAACGCAGGCCAATCATCTGGCGCGGCGGATGTCGGAGGACGTTCAATTTTAACCATTTTACGGCACGGAGCCGCAACCGCGAGCCGACGGCAACCTCGGCCAGAAAGCAGAGTAATCAGTTATGCCTAAAGTTAGTGAGATGAAAAACAGTCGGTTTCTTCAGCAGCACGATGTTGGGGAAGAGGGTCGCGTCTTGACGGTGCTCAGCGTGGACCAGCAGAACGTCGCTCCGGCGGACAAACCGCAGGAGTTGAAATGGGTGATGCACTTCGAGGAAGAGGATTTTAACCCCCTCGTGCTCAACCGCATCAACACGGAACTGGCCGCGAAGCTGCTCAAGAGCGATGACACGGACCACTGGACCGGCAAGAAGATCGTGGCCTACCAAGACCCGACGATCAGCTTCGGCGGCCAGCTCAAAGGCGGCATCCGACTGCGCAATCCGCGTGCTGGTGACATCGGTGCGGAGGCTGGTGGCGGTGAAGCACCCGCGCCGTCTGCGCCTGCTGCCAAACCCAGCCCCGGCGACGCCATCAATGACAGCAACTATGGCGACCAGAAGGTGCATGTGGGCAAGTGCAAGGGCATGGCCCTGCGCGACCTCGCGCCCGAGCAGTTGGAGGCCATCGTGGCGAACTGGCTGCCGGCGGCCAAGGCCAACAGCAAGCCGACGGCGGACGATCAGCGGTTGATCCGCGCGCTGGAGATCGCCATGGACAAGAAAAACGACGCGCCCGCGTACTGAGTTATGAATCACATCACTACCCTTTCCCCTCCAAAAAAGAGCGACACCAAGCGCACGCAGGAATATCTGCGCGTGCAGTTGGCCCGCGAAGAATTGCTCGTGTACGGCAAGGAGCAGGCGGACAAGCTCAACGAGAAGGTTCGCTTGGAAGAGGACCTGGACCGGATCAAGGCCGATTTTAAGGCCAAGATCAGCGCGCTGGAGGCCCGCATCAATGGGCTGACCAGTTGCATCAGCACCGGGTACGAGTACCGGAACGTGAAGTGCACCGAGTACCTTGGCTTGCCCGAGGCCGGCAAGAAGACGGTCGTGCGCGACGACACGGGCGAGACCGTGAGCGTGAAGGACATGACGCAGGACGAAATGCAGCGCAAGTTGCTCGCGGACGAGCAGGAAAAGGAGGCGGCAAGTGAGTAGCTACTTCTGGGGCGAACCCATGGCCGCGCCTGAGCCGCCTGCGACCATCAAGCTGAACAGTCGTGGCTGTGTTCCTCGTCCGCAGGCTGAAGCAACGCCAGTGGCACGCCGCAAGGTGGGCACCGTCTGGTACGCGGTCATGTCCAACGGACAGATGATCCGCAACAACCCGCAGCGGCCCTACCGGGGCAAGGCTGGCCGGCGCGCGCACATCAAGGCGCGTCGGCTGGAGAAGGAGATGGCGCTGTGAACACCACCGTCTTCGACATCGAAACCGGTCCCTTGCCGGACATCATCCTGGACTCGCTCATGCCGGAGTTTGAACCGGCGGCGAATCTGAAGGACCCGGAGAAGATCGCGGCGAACCTCGCCAAGAAACGCGCCGAGTTCAAGGCCGATGCCGCGCTGTCGCCGCTCACGGGCCGCGTGCTGGCGGTTGGCTTCCTGCCGGACATGGGGGCTGAGTCGATCATCATCTGCGACGACGACGAGAAGGTGTTGCTTGCCAAGGTGTGGGACCACTTCCGCACCGCTGGCGGTTCGCGCCGGCCGACGTTCGTAGGTTTCAACATCCACGGGTTCGACCTGCCGTTTCTGGTGAAGCGGTCTTGGGTGCAGCAGGTGCCCATTCCGCCGAACGTGCGCCAGGGTCGCTACTGGGCCGACTGGTTCATTGACCTGCGCGAGACGTGGCAGCTTGGCGACAAGCAGGCGCATGGCTCGCTGGACACCATCTGCCGCGCCCTCGGGCTCGGGGAGAAGAACGGGAGCGGGGCGGAGTTTGCCCGGCTCTGGAACGAGGACCGCGCCAAGGCGCTGGCCTACCTGGACAATGACCTGAAAATGACGGCGGCACTGGCGGCACGGTTGCTGTTGTTGGCGTAGCCGTTTGTAGCCTCTCAGAACACATTCCCTCCCGCCGGCATGAGTATTCCTACCATGAAAGTGCAGCCGCCTGTTGCGGCAACGGCGGGAGGGTCTTTTTCAAAAACTAATTCCATGAGCGACAAACCCCAAACCCTTGAACTAGTTGTAACGGAGACTGGCATTGATGCTGCCAGTGCTGACGTATTGCGCGACGCATTCGCCCCAATGTTCACCGCCGCCAAGCAGTGGCAACAGCGTGTGGATGGCCTGGTCGTGACTGACATTTCTCAGACGCTCGAAATGAAGCTGGCCCGCGAATCCCGGCTGGCGCTCAAGGAAATCCGCTGCAACGCAGAACGGCAGCGCAAGAAGCTGAAAGAGGAAAGCCTGCGCCGTGGCAAGGCCATCGACGGCATCTACAACGTGCTCGAATACCTAGTGACGCCACTGGAGGAACAACTGCTGGCCATGGAACAGTTCGCAGAGCGCAAGGAGCAGGCGCGGTTGGATGCGCAACTGGTCGAGCGCAAGTCCGCCCTGGCGTACTATGGGCAGCAAGTGTTTGAGGATAAGACACTGCGTGAGATGGGGGATGAAGCCTATAATGAGATGCTCGAAGGCGCGCGACTGCTGGCAGAGGCACGCCAGCGCGAGGCGGAACGCAAGGAGCAGGAACGGATCGCCAAGGAAAAGGCCGAGGCCGAGGAGCGTGAGCGCGTGCGTTTGGAGAATGAGCGGTTGAAGGCCGAGGCGGCCAAGCGTGAAGAGCAGATGCGACTGGAGCGGGAGGCCGCCGCCAAAGCAGCACTTGAGGAGCAGGCGAGGCGCGATGAGCAGTTACGACAGGAACGCGAACTTGCTGCGGCAACCGCCCGTGAAGCTGAGGCCAAGGCCAAGGCTGAGAAGGCTCAGGCACTGGCAGCCGAACGTGCCAAGCATGAAGCCGAGGCATCGGCGGCCCGCGCAGAAGCGGCCAAGCGTGAAGAGCAGATGCGACTGGAGCGGGAACGGCTGGAAAAGGAGCAGCTTCGATTGGCTGAAATCGCCAGAGTCGAAGCCGAGGCCCGGCGCAAAGCGGAACAGGAACTGGCGACACAACGAGCCAAAGAAGTTGAAGCCAAAGCCAAGGCTAAAGCTGAATCGGATGCCGCTGCTGCGACTGCCAGAAGGGCATCAAGCGCACCTGACAAGGACCGGTTGCAGGCGTACATGGATGAAATCTCGAAGCTGAAGATGCCTGAGATGAAAAGTGAAGCGGGCATAGCGGTCGCCGGCGAACTGATGCTGGCCCGTGGAGAGTTTATGGCTTCGATCAGGCATTTCTCGCAAAAGCTGTGAATCATCATGTGGCTGATACCTCCCCAGTTATCCTCTCGCTTTGCAGCGGCGTCGGGATGCTCGATGAAGCCGCGCGGCTCGTCTGGCCCGACGCTCGAACTGCGGCCTATTGTGAATGGGAAGCCTACGCTGCGGCCGTCCTCCTGGCCCGGATGGAAGACCAGAGCTTGGAGCCAGCGCCTGTTTGGGGCGGCGATATGCGGGACTTCAACGCGCAACCCTTTCGTGGTGTGGTGGACATCCTCGTTGCGGGACTCCCGTGCCAGCCGTACAGCCTCGCCGGGAAGCAGGCTGGAAACAGCGACCGACGAAGCTGGGGCGACGGGGACGGGCCCATTGTCCACTTCCTGCGGATCGTCGAAGAGAGTGAGCCCGCCTTGGTGTTCCTCGAAAATGTCCCAGCTTGGGTTATGGGCGGACACTTCCGGGCAGTCGGAGAGGAATTATGCCGACTGGGTTACGAGATCGCGGACCCGGTGTTCATTGCTGCGGAAGATGTGGGCGCAGCGCATAAGCGGGAGCGGGTGTTCGTCTTGGCCTACCGCGCGGGCGGAGAAATTGGCCAGCCCCCGAAGCAATGCGATGACGGGCCCGGACCATTGCGACCGGGACGGGTCCGTGACGATTCAGACGCAGGCGTCGGCCTGGCCGACTCCTGCGGCAAGGGATTACCGGGGGGAGAACGGGCAGGCGCATCATCTGGATCAACTGCCGAATTTTGTGAAGTTCCGGTATTCGCCCCAGGTCCCAGCGACACCGCCGTATGGCAGCGAATCCTCGCCGACCGCCCCCACCTTGCGCCGGCGGTTGAACCCGGCGTTCGTGTGCTGGTTGATGGGGTGGCCATGGTGGTGGACGCGTGCCGAGCCGATCAGTTGCGCTGCGGCGGAAATGGCGTTGTGGCGTTGCAGGCTGCGGTCGCGCTTATGGAGTTGCTTTCCCGAATTAAACCATCATGAATGACTTCCTCACCCTGGCCGACGCCGGCAAAAACATCTTCCTGACTGGGCAGGCCGGCACGGGCAAGTCCACGCTCCTTCGCCAGTGGCTGCTTGCTGGTGGCCGCGACGCGGACGTGGTGGCCCCAACCGGGATCGCGGCGCTCAACGTCGGGGGTATGACCATCCATCGCTGGGCGGGCATTGGCCTCGGGCCACAGCCGGGTGAAGACTTGGATGCCTTCGCGGACCATCTGGACGAGCAGGGCAGCCGGGCCGTGCGCGACGCCAAGAGTCGCATCCGCATGTGTCACACGCTGGTAATCGACGAGGTATCCATGCTACCGGGCCGCTTGCTGGCGTTCCTGGATGTGTGGCTGCGGCGGTGCCGGGGGCGCATGGTGCCGTTCGGTGGCATTCAAATCATTGCCACAGGCGACTTCCTGCAACTGCCGCCCGTGCGCCGGGACCAGAGCCAACCGCATGACTGGGCCTTCGCCAGCGAGTTCTGGGAGCGGGCTGGGTTCACGGTGGTGCGGCTCACCAAGAACTGGCGTCAGGATGAGCCGGAACTGCTTGCGACTTTGAACGACGTGCGACGCGGACGGCTGACGCCACGATCGAGCGCGACGCTGGCGAAGTGCGTGCGGATGTTCCCGCCGTCAAATCTGACGCGGCTCTGCACCCACAACCGGGACGTGGACAAGGTGAACCGGGCCATGCTCGATGACTTGCCGGGGCCGGAACAAACCTACCTGGCGCAATTCTCGCCGCCGGGCAATGAGCATGTCGTGGAGTTCTTCACCAAGAACAGCATCACGCCGCTGGAGTTGCATCTGCGCAAGGGCGCGCGGGTCATGTTCACCGTGAACGATCAGCAGGGCAGGTTTGTGAACGGCACCACGGGGCGGGTCGTGCGGTTGTCGCCGTTCGACGTGGACGTGGAGACGGATGACGGCTCGACCGTGGGAGTGGACCAGTTCGAATGGAACCAGAATCCCCGGGAGCGGGGCGGGTCCACCATGCGGCAGTTACCGCTGCGCTTGGCGTATGCCATGACGATTCACAAGGCGCAGGGCACGACCCTGGCGGGCGCGTACATCGACATCCGCGCGGCACTGGAACCTGGACAGGCTTATGTGGCGTTGAGCCGGGTCAAGACGCTGGCCGGGCTGTGGCTCAAGGCCGCACCGAATTATATCGCCGTGTGCCCGCGGGCGCTGGCGTTTCAGGAAGGGAACAAAGTATGAACACGCTGAACCAACGCAACTCCCGAGCCTTGGGTTACGACTACCCAGCAGGGGCTGAGTTTGACCTGAGCGCACCGTATAACGAGACTGACCCTGAAGTTTGCCCGGACTGTGACGGAGAAGGATGTAAATTCTGTGACCATAACGGGAGCATACTCTCGCCTTCCCGCGAAGAAATCGCCATCGACAAAGCCGACGCGGCCATGGACCGCGAGAAAGACGAACGCGCATGAGCACACCATTCACCTTCACCACCACCGGCTGGGAACTGGCCGTGCTCCTCGGCGCGATGTTCTTCGCTGGCGCATACGTGACGCTGTGCCTGACGCGGCACAGTGACCCGGACACGAAACTGCCACGGCGTCAGGGCGACATGTTCGAGGAGGAACTGTGACCCGGTGCGAATCATGCGAAGGCAGGGCCTATGAAGAAAATGGCCCGTTAGTTCGGAAGTGTGAAGAGTGCGATGGCCAAGGCTTTATCGAGACGCCAGATGAGTACCGGCAGCGGTTGCTGGAGGAGAAGTCGGATTTGAAACGTGATTTGAGAAAGGATCAGGAATGAACACAGCCAACGTCTGGCGCAAGCGCATCACCAACACGCCACGGACACCGCACACGTCGTATCAGACTGTCATCCGCCGGGCCAGCCGTGGCTATGCGTGGGCGCTGATGATCGAGTCTGAAGTGGTCGCCAGTGGCACGGGCCGGACACAGCTTGAGTGCTGGGACCGGATTCGGGAAGCGAAGGTAGGACTGTAATGGATCAATTTATGAGCAAAGAACACGACCCAGTTAACCACCCATCGCACTACACCGGCCATCCGTCCGGCGTGGAGTGCATCACCATCACCGAGCACTTTAATTTTTGCCTTGGCAACGCCATCAAATACATCTGGCGCGCGGGCGAGAAAGGGGACGCGCTGGAGGATTTGAAAAAGGCGCGCTGGTATCTCGACCGGGAAATTCAGCGGCGGGAAGTGGCCATCATCAAACGGACGTTCCAGAAATGAAAGTCCCCGCACCCAAACCCAAGCGTACGGCCCGCGAACAGGCCGAAAGCTACCTCACCAAGTGCGCTCCCGCTGTCAGTGGGCAGGACGGCAACGGCGTCACGTCACGTCTGGCAAAAGCCGTGATGCTGGGCTTCGACCTGGACCCGCAGACGGGGCTGGGCGCATTCCGCCAGTGGAACGAGTCCTGCACACCGCCCTGGCCAGAGAAGGAACTGCTGCGTCTGCTGGAAACCGCCAACAAATGGCCCGGCGAACGGGGCAACCTGCTGGCGAAAGATGACGGCTATGTGCCGGCACCACGACCGGCCCCGGCACCATCCGCACCGCCAGTAGTGAAGCCGCCGCCGGCCCGTGACGGGTTCCATGCGCCGACGCTGGCGGACCTGCGCGAGATTATGTTCTACCGCGAGTACGGGTTGCCGGGGCTGGCCTGGGCCGCGCACCGGGGCGTGCTCGTGGTGGGCCAGTGGCGCGAGTGGAAGTGCTACGGCGTTACGGACGCCAGCGGGCGCGTCCTGGAGGTGCGGCGGGTGGATGGCGAGATGTTCCCGGAAATGGGGCCGCTGCGGGAGCGAAAGGCACACAGCATCAAAGGCAGCGAGAAGGCTTGGCCTGTGGGCTTGCCAGAGGCAGCAGATTACCCGGCCATCGCGCTGGTCGAAGGGCTGCCGGACTTCCTCGTGGCGCATGACGTGGCGCTGTGGGAGCAAGGACACCGGGCCGCGTTCGACGGCATGGTAGGGGTGGACCTGTGCGCGGGGGCGGCGGCAATGCCGGTCAACTGCGCGCCCGTGGCGATGCTGTCGGCGTCGCCGGCCATCGCGGCGGATGCGCTGCCGTTTTTCAAGGGCAAACGCGTGGTGATCTTCGCGCACGCCGAGGCGGCGGGGCTGTCCGGGGCGGAGAAATGGCGGCGGCAGTTGGTTGAATCTGGCGTAGCCGCGTGCAATCTGTTTGATTTCACCGCATGGACTTCCAACACTGGCGGCTACCCGGATGACCTCGACGATTTCATGGCCAAGCGCGACCAGTGGCGACCCAAAACCAAGCCCGCCGACTGGGAGGAACAATTCAAGGTGATGCCGCTATGATCACCAACACCGCTGCCGATGTTGCAGCCGTTCGCACTGGCGAAATCGTCCTGCCCCGCAAAGTGCTCGTGGACAACGAATCCCTTGGCCTCCAGCAGTCGATGCTGAACGTGTTCTGCGGCGAGGGCAGTGCCGAGGCCAAGGGCACCGCGGCGGGCGACATGGTGACCGCTGCCGCGTTGCGCCTGGGCCGGTTCTTTTACCACGCCGAGCACAAGGACCACGGCTCCAGCATGTTTTTCAACCGCGTGGACAAGAGCTTGATGCTCATTGCCTCGAATGATTTTCAGTCGTGGCTATCCACCTGGTGCGGGGTGAGCCGGGCCAGCAAGTTCTGGCGGTTCATTCTGACGCGCGTGGAAAACGAGGCGCTGCGGGGCGTCTCCACGGCGGGCATCATCCCCGAGCAGTTCTGGACGGCGCGCAAGGGCGCGGTCTATCTCTCGTGCGGGGCCGGCCACATCGTCAAGGTCACCGCCGATGGCGTGAGCATCGAGGACAACGGCGTGGACGAGGTGCTGTTCCACTCCAAGAAAACGCTCGCCCCGTGGCGGTTGCTGGATGGGCCCGGAACGGACCCGATGGAAACCTGCTCAATCTTCCGTGGCATCCACGCCGAGGCGGATCACGGCAAGATGCTGTTCAAGCTGTGGCTCTTCTCCCTGCCCTCCTGCACCGCGACGAAGCCGGTGCTGGGCAACATCGGCGAGGTGGGCAGCGGCAAGACCCGGCTCGCCAAGGCCGCCGCCGAGCTGTACGGGGTGCCGTGGATCGCGGCCGCCGTGGACAATTCCGCCGAGGCCGAGCGCAATTTCTGGGTGAACTGCGACAACGGCGGGCTCTACATCCTAGACAACGTGGACTCGAAAATCTCGTGGTTGCCCGATGCCATCGCAGCGGCGGCCACGGATGGCGGCAAGCCGGTACGACGGCTCTACACCACTTCCGACGTGGTGACCATGCGGGCGCGGGCCTGGTGCATCATCACGAGTTCGCAGCCGTCGTTCGCCAGTGACGCCGGCCTGGCGGACCGGATGCTGGTACTGCGGATGAATCGCCATGGCAGCGAGACCGAGGATTCGCTGCTCAGTGCCGAAATCGAGGCCGGGCGCGACGCGGGCCTGACGTTCATCGTGCGCACGCTGGCGAAGGCGCTGGCCCTGCCGGTCACCAAGGAGCGGCTCAACTTCCGGCATCCAGACTGGGCCAACCTAGCGTTGCGGCTCGCCAAGGCGATGGACGCGGAGGAAGCCGGGCGCGCGGCCATCGTGGCGGCCGAGCGTGACAAGGCGCAATTCTGCATCGCCAATGACGCGGTGGGATCTGCCGTCCTGGCGTTGGTCGAGAAGGAGAACGCATGGGCCGGCGACGGCGCGGCGCTGGCGGAAGCACTGGGCGAGGTGGACGAGTCGTTGAAGGGTGACCCATGGCGGATCAATGCCAAGAAGGCGGGCCGGTGGGTGGCGCGGGTTCTGCCGCATTTGCAGAACATCATCGACGCCAAGGTGGAATTCAACCGGGCCACGAACACGAATTACTACCGGCTGGCGAAGAAGTATTGAAATGAAAACGCCCCGGCGGATGAGGCCGGGGCGGGTTGTGGGGTGTGCCAGCCAATGTCAGGCGGCGGGCCGATAGGTAGCATACAACCAGAAGCCGGGCGCGTGGCCACGTTCCTTGGTGTAGGGCGGGCACCAGTGGCGAAACTCCTCGCTGACATGGGATGAACCGAGCGGGAAGTAATTCAAGCTGCCGGGGACCATCTCCAAACCGAGCCGACGCGCGGCCTCGTCCACGTCGCAGAATTTTCCGCGTTTGATGGCCATAGTGAACCCGTTATTGTCGTAGCCGGCACAGTCTGCCCCGGCTTGCTCCAGGGCGCAGCGCAAGGTGAAACGTTTATCATCGGGAAGGCTCATGAACGCGCTCACTTGGCACCACCTTTCTTGGCCCGTCGCTTGGCCACAGCCTTGGCGGCCAGGACCTTGTAATACTCAGCATCGCCACGGGCCTTGACCAGCCCTGCCGTGAGACCACCTTTTTGGCCGGCGCGGGAACGGGCGGCGGACAGAGCGGGAGGAATAGGGTGATCAATCATACATTGAACTCCTTAACCACTTTTCCAAACTCGATTTTGACAGTGCCACTCAGTTTCAGCTTCTTCGCGTCCAGGGTGCGATGCTTATATTTTTTGCCATCCTCGGACCATTTACACAGCAGTTGAGCGCCGGGAATGGCTTGCCAATAAAGCCGGTTCGATGTGGAGCAACCAATGGCATTTTCCCCGATGTGAATTGTTCCAAATTCGCCGCAGATTGAGGCTACCCCCCTGACCCCGGTGCTGGATGCCGAGCCCCTGTACCCGGTGCTGGATGCCGAGCCCATGTCCCCGGTGCTGGATGCCGAGCCACTGGCCCCGGTGCTGGATGCCGAGCCACTGGCCCCGGTGCTGGATGCCGAGCCCCTGTACCCGGT
>Ga0194061_1000133_pt1 | contig 43608 bp, 44 predicted proteins | sample SepL2221m_MetaG_FD_163423 | JGI IMG/M metagenome (GOLD analysis project Ga0194061, IMG submission 163423) | Anoxic zone freshwater microbial communities from boreal shield lake in IISD Experimental Lakes Area, Ontario, Canada - Sep2016-L224-21m | ecosystem: Environmental > Aquatic > Freshwater >... | reverse complement strand
TCTCGCCGCGGTAGACGCCCGGCGGGATGGAGATCAGGTCGCGGTCGGTGACCACCGCCTCCCAGTATTCGCCGTCCTTCTCGCACATCACCTTGACCTTGCCGCGGATGACAAAAAACACCTCCTCAACGTCGGTGTGCAGGTGCATCGGGCCTTCGTGGCCGGCCGGGATGACCATGGTCGAGAAGGTGAAGTGCTCCGAGGGCACGGTATTCGAGTCGCTGGCGACGCCGGTGCCGCCGGTGCCGACGTAGCGCATTTGCGCACGGCGGTACTTGGGGTCAAAGTCGGCCTGGAATTTGAGCGCATCCCAGTCGTAGCGGCGCGTCTGGTAGCGCGCCACGCGCGACTCTATCCACTGCGCGAAGCTCTGGTCGGGCTGGCGTTCCATCGACGATTGTTGCGGTGCTTGCGGTGCTTGCGGTGCGGCGTTAGCCATGTCGTTCTCCTTCAGTGGTGTCAGTAGGCTGTCTTCGACAACCTGTCAATTCATTACGAAGCCGCCGTTGACCGGCAGCAACTGACCGGTAACGAAGCTCGCCGCATCGGACAGCAAAAACAGCACCGCACCGCAGATGTCATCCGGATGCTGGGCGCGGTTGATGGCCCGGCCGCTGACATACTGCTGGTGCCGCTCGGCCGGCACGTACTCGGTTGCTTCGACCAGGGTCAGGCCCGGTGCGATGCAATTGACGGCGATGCCGTGCATACCCAGTTCGCGCGCCATCGAGCGCGACATCGAAATGATGGCGCCCTTGCTGGCGACGTAGTGCATCAGCCGCGGTGCGCCCCACAACGCGGTGTCGGAAGCGATGTTCACCACCTTGCCCTGTCCGGACTGGCGCAGCCAGGGCAGCGCGGCGCGGGTGGCGAGCCAGGTGCCGCGCACATTGACAGTCATGACACTGTCCCAGGTGGCGATGTCGATGTCTTCCATGGTCTTGCCGCCGATGCCGGTGGCGATGGCGCCGTTGTTGATGAGGCCGTCGATGCCGCCCAGCGCCGCGGCGCAAAGGCCCATGCCCGACTCGATCGATTCGGGCGAGGCGAGGTCGATTTTGGCGAAATGGGCGCCGGTTTCCTTTGCCGTCTCGCGGCCGCGCTCCTCCAGCACGTCGGCGATGGCCACGTGGGCGCCGGCGGCAATCGCCGCCTCGGCGAAGGCGCGGCCAAGGCCGCGTGCGCCGCCGGTAACGACGATTTTTTTATCCTTTAGCAACACGCGGCCTTGCTCCCGGATCAGGCGGTGGCCGCGGCGCCGCTCGCTGCGGAACCCGCCGCAGCATCGAGCGCGGCAAGCTGCGCCTCGGCCTTTTGCTCCAGCATGCGGCGTGTGCGCGCCATGCCGGTGTCGTGCTGGTAGAGAAACTCCTGATTGCGCGCGTCCGGCGCGAGGTTCTCCAGCACCACGTGATCCTGCTCCAGCACGTCCCAGTGCAGGCCCTCGAGGCGGTTGCGGTAAAGGAAACGCCAGGTGTCGCGCTGCCAGCCGGTGACCTTGCGGCAGCGCCAGAAAAACACCTGCACGTGATCGGCGTCTATGGGCGTGGCGTAACCGATGATGTAAAAGGAGCCGCCGGGCCCGTGTTTTTTCTGGTACGGGATGGACAGGCGCATCCACATGCTGCCGGTGTCGGCGAGTTCGACCCAGTCGAAATTGACCTCACGCTGGCCGATTTTTTCGAACATGATGCCGTTGGAGGTTTTCTTGACGCGCATCTCGGCCTGCTTGTCGCCCATCGCCATGGAGTGCGACCTGGCGTGCAGGTAGGCGCCGTGCATCGGGTCCATGACGTTGTCAACGGCGTACTGGTAATTGCATTCCCACATCGCCGTGCACAGCATCGAGGCCCATTCATCGGAGCCCAGTTGCTCGGGCAGCGCGAGCGGCGGCGCCTCCTGGTGCAGGGCGTCGCCAAACCAGACAAAAATGCCGCCGCGTTGTTCCTGCACCGGGTAGTGCTTGAGGCATTGCTGGCCTTCGAGCGGGCAGGCCTTGACCGCGGGGACGTTGGTCACCGTGCCGCTGCCGTTAACTTCGATGCCGTGGTACCAGCAGGCGACGCGGTCACCGAGATTCCAGCCGAGGGACAGGCGCGCGCCGCGGTGCGGGCAGCGGTCCTCGATGGCGTGCAGTTTTGCATCCTTGTCGCGCCAGAGCACCAGGTTCTCACCCAGGCGGGTGATGCCCAGCGGCGCATTCTGCAGGCGCCAGGATGGCAGCACCGGGTACCAGTAATTGCGCAGGCCGGTGGAGAGCAGTTTGCCCACGCGTTCCTTGATCGCTTCAGTCATGTCGATCTCCCATGATGGAAATGCCGTTGTTGAATGAGTGGTTCATCAGCGTTTTCGTGCTTGCATTCAGATGGTCTGGTGCTGTGCCCGCGGCACCCAGTGCAGCACGCGCCGCTCGATCAGCACCACCGCGCCATAGGCGGCGATGCCGATGATGGTGAGCATGATGATGGCGACGAACACCATCGCGGTATTGCCCTGGCCCTCGCCGAAAGTGAGCAGGTAGCCAAGGCCCATGTTGCCGCCCACCAGTTCGCCCACCACCACGCCGATCACCGCCAGCGTCGCGCCGATGCGCAGGCCCGAGAACAGCGGTGGCAGGGTGGTCGGGTATTCGATCATGCTGAAAATCTGCCAGCGCGAGGCGGAGAACGAACGCCCCAGGTTGACCAGGTCCGGGTCGACGGTGCGAATGGCCGTCAGTACGTTGACCATCACCGGGAAGAACACGATGAGGATGGCGACGAGGATTTTCGGGTAGACGGTGAAACCCATCCACATCACGAACAGCGGCGCGAACGCCACCTTGGGCGCGATTTGCAGCGCCAGCAGGTAGGGCGAGAGCACCAGTTCGGTTTTCGGTGATATGCCCAGCGCAAAGCCGATGATCACCCCGAGCAGCGAGCCGAGGACAAAGCCCACCACCACTTCGAGCGCGGTGACGCCGCTGTGCCAGAGCAGCTTCTCGCTGCCCAGCATGCGCAGGAACTCGGCCCAGACCTTGGTCGGCGGCGGCATGATGAACTCGGGTATTTTGGCCAGGCCGGGCAGCCACTCCCAGGCGGCCAGGAACACCACCAATACGGCCACGCTGGCGGCGACCATGCCGCCGCTGAGGCTGCTGCGCGTTGCTGTGCTGCTCATGGGTCGTCCCCGATGTGGCTGTATTTGGCGGCGTGCTTATTGCACGAACTGGTTGGTGTAGAGCTCGGCCACCGGTACTTCCTTGGGCACGATGCCTTCCTTGACGTAGAACTTCTGCACCGCAGTGAGGCGTTCCGGATCCATCGCGCCCAGCATCTTCTGGCCCGGATAGACATAGGTGTTGTAGAGCTTGAACACCTCCTCGACGTAGTCTTCCTTGCCCTTCAACGAAGGCACCGCGCTGACATAGGCGAGCGAGGCCGCCTTGGGATCCTTCATGATGTCCTGCATGCCCTTGAGTGTGGCGCGCACCAGTTTTTTCACCAGCTCGGGTTTTTTCTGGATGGTTTCATCCGAGGCAAGAATCGCCTGTGCCATGCTCTTGAAGTAGTCGTCGGAGGAATAGATCTTGATTTTGGCCGCCGGGTCCTTGTTGACGAGGGCGATCCAGTCGGGGACCGAAGCCATGGCATCGGCCTTGCCGGCGGCAAACAACTGCCATACGCCGGCCGGGCCCGCAGCCTGCGCATCGACATCATTTTTGTTCAGTCCGGCGGTGGCGAGCATGCCCAGCAGCGAGTAAAAAGTGGTGTCCTGGTAGGCCATCGTGGTGATGGTGCGGCCCTTGAGGTCCTTGGGTCCGTTGATGCCCTTGCCCTCGCGCACCACCAACTGGGTGAGGGACTTGCCGCCGAGCACCGCCACCGCCTTGACCGGCACGCCTTGCGCACGGGCGATGATGGAGGTGTCGCCGATGGCGCCGCCGATGACCGCATTGCCGGCGCCGATCTGCTTGGCGACGTCGACGCCGCCCTTGGCCGAGACAAAAGTCACCTTGAGGCCTTCCTGGGTGTAGTAGCCGCGCGCCTGCGCGACCATCCACGGGCCGAATGCCGGCAGTGTGGCCGGGGCGGGCAGCAGGTAGGTGATTTCTTCGAGGTTCTGTGCCGGCGCGGCTGAACTCAGGGTGAGGCAGGCGATGCCGGCGGCAATAGTGCTGAGAAAACGACGCTTGTTCATGGGGCGGACTCCTTTACGGGTAATCGTCGGTGGGTTCAGATTTGTTCGGCGGTTTGTGGTTCGCCGATATGCAGCAATTCCATCAGCCGCGCGACATAACCGCCCACCCCGGGATTGCGCCGGCGCAGCATCGGATCGTCGCGGTTGGGCAGGTCGATGATAATCTCCTCGATGATGGTGCCGGGGCGGCGGCTCATCACCAGCACGCGGTCGGACAGTGCGATCGATTCGATCAGGTCGTGGGTGATGAACAAGGCGGTCTTGTTCTCCTCGGCGAGGGTGCGCGCAAGATCCTGCTGCAGGATCATCTTGGTTTGTGCATCAAGGGCCGAGAACGGCTCGTCCATCAGCAGAACCAGCGGATCGACGGCGAGGGTGCGGGCCAGCGCGGCGCGCTGGCGCATGCCGCCGGAGAGTTGGTGGGGGAAATGGTTTTCAAAGCCGCCCAGATGGCATTTGGTTATGAGCTTGAGCGCCTTTTCCTGCCGCACTGCGCGGCCGGTGCCCTGGATTTCCAGTCCCAGTTCGACGTTTTCGCGAATGGTGCGCCAGGGCAGCAGCAGGTCTTTTTGCAGCATGAAGGCGACCTGGCGGTTGGGGCCGGTGACCTGCTTGCCGTCGACATAGACCATGCCTTCGCTGGGCAGGTACAGGCCGGAGCCCATGTTGAGCAGGGTGGACTTGCCGCAGCCCGAAGGGCCGATCAGCGATACCACCTCGCCTTCGCGTATGGACAGGTTGACATCCTTTACCGCGATGACGGTTTCGCCGCCGCGCCCCGCGCCGAATACCTTGGTGACGGCGTTGAATTCGATGCGTACTGCGGCGCCGGCCATCACTCTTTACCGAGTTCGCGCATCACCGCCTGGAAATTTGCCTCGTTCCAGGGTGCGCCGTCCGGCGCGTGGCCGTCCAGTTCATTGAGTTTGGCGACAACGGCCGGCAGGTCCGCTATGCCGGCGACAAACACCTGCTCGAGCAGGTCGCCCAGGTGGTTTTCGTAAGCGGTCGGCGGGGCGGCGCGATTCTGCCAGATCATGTTCTTTATTTCGCCGACCTTCTCGATCGACCCCTTGTGCGAATCGGGGCTGACCAGGGCTGGCTGCAGGTACGGGTTATGGTCCATGCTTACTCCACCTTTACAAGAATGCGGTCGTCTTCGACGCGCAACGGGTAGACTTTCAGGTCGCGGCCGCCGGGCCCGGCGGTGCACTTGCCGGTGGCGATGTTGAAGCGCGCCGCGTGCAGCGGGCATTCGATTTCACCGTCCATGACAAAGCCCTGCGACAGCAGCGCGTAGGCGTGCGGGCAGATGTCCTCAAGGGCGTAGTATTGGCCGTTGACCATGTAGACGCCCACTTCTTTTTCGCCGGCTTTTACGGTGAGGGGCATGTCCTCGGACACATCCCCGGTATTGCCGGCAAAATGCCACTGGTCGCCTGCGCTGTTTGCGTTGTCGTTCATCAGTGTGGGCTCGCGATGAAGGGTTTCGGGTGCTTAAAGGTACGAATTATTGTTTTATATATAAAACAATAATTCGTATGTGAAACAATGTTAGCATACCGTTTCAAGCTGTCAAGCCGCGATGCAACAAACCTTTTTGACGAGGGAAACTCCATGAAACGCCGGGTCCAGCGGTCTTTGCAGTGGCTGGTTTTGGGCCTGGGATGGCTGTCCCTGGGCGCCGCGGCCCAGCCGGCGGGAGCCCCGGCCTATCCGGCCAAGCCGATCCGTATCGTCGCGCCCTTTCCTCCGGGCGGGCCGGTCGATTTGCTGGCGCGCATGCTCGGTGAAAAGTTGCAACAGCGCTGGGGCCAGCCGGTTATTGTTGAAAACAAGCCGGGTGCCGGCGGCAATATCGGCATCAAGGCGGTGGCTGATGCCGCGGCGGACGGCTACACGCTGCTGTTGGTGCCGGCGGGCAACATCACCATCAATGCCACCCTGATGAGGGATATGCCGTTCAACTGGGAGCGCGACTTTGCCGCCGTCACCCAGATCGCCACCGCGCCCAATATTCTCGCGGTCAATCCGGCGATCAAGGCCACGACTGTGGCCGAACTGATTGCGCTGGCGCGCGCCCGGCCGGGCGGGCTCAGCTACGGCTCACCGGGCATAGGTAGCGGCCTGCACCTGGCGGGCGAATTGTTCAAGCGCGAGGCCGGCATCGACATACTGCATGTTCCCTACAAAGGCACGACCCAGGCGATGGGCGACCTGATGGGCGGGCAGTTGTCCATGATGTTCGGGGCGATGCCGACGCTGTTGCCCCAGGTAAAGGCCGGCAAGTTGCGCGCCCTCGCCGTCACCAGCGCGCAGCGCGCGCCGGCCGCGCCCGAACTGCCGACCCTCGCCGAGAGCGGTCTCAAGGGCTTTGACGTCAGCTCCTGGTACGGCCTGATGGCGCCGGCGGCAACGCCGCGTGACATTGTCGCCAGGGTGCAGGCCGAAATCGCGCTCATAGTCGCCCTGCCTGAAGTAAAAGCCGGCCTTGAGGCACAGGGCTTGTACCCGGTGGCCAACCGGCCGGATGTATTCGCCGCGCAAATCCGTGCAGAAACGGCGCGCTGGGCGCGCGTCATTCGCGAGGCGGACATCAAGCCCGAATAGCCGTGTTGCAATCGCCATTGCCGGCGCACTAAAGCGTGCAAGCCGCGTATTTTTGCCCTGAACTTGGCTACAATGCGTGCTTTGCAAAAGTATGGACACCAGCATGCCAAGCAGCAGCAAGCGTATTTCCCCCGCCAAACCCGCGACCAAGTCGGCAAAACCGCGGCGCCCGTTCGCCGTGCGCAATTCCAAAATTCACGGCAAAGGCGTATTCGCCACCGCCACCATACGCAAGGGCAGGCGCCTGATCGAGTATGTCGGACGGCGCATTCCGGAGAGCCTCGCCGACGAAGTCTATGCCGAGGAGGACGGCAAGCCTTCGCACACCTTCCTGTTCGCCCTCGACAATGGCGATGTCATTGACGCCACCGTAGGGGGCAATGACTCGCGCTGGATCAACCATTCCTGCGCGCCCAATTGCGAAGCGGTGGGCGAGGACGCCGACGGCGAAGAGCACATTTTCATCGAGGCCATCCGCAGCATCAAGCCGGGCGAGGAACTCGCTTACGACTACAGCTTCGAGTTCGATGAGCCGCACACCAAAAAGCTCGAAAAACAATATCCCTGCCGCTGCGGCTCGCCCGAATGCCGCGGCACCATCCTGGTAGAGAAGAAGGAAAAAAAGGCGAAGAAGGCGAAGAAGGCTAAAAAAGCCAAGTAGCCCGGGCGTAATCGCGCGAATCGCGCGCCGTGATCCGGGTCAGGCGGCCTTCCGGCCTTTTACCGCCTCAGCCTCGGCATCGAGGAAAACCGCGCGCGCAGCATCGACCCCGGCGCCGCGCGCGAGCTTGAAGCCCTCCGCGGCGAGCACTGTTTCCAGCGCGGACAGGGTCACCAGCACCGCATCCTTGCGCGCGTTGTAACCCATCGCGCCGATGCGCCAGATACGGCCCTGCAAGCGACCGAACGAGGTGCCGATCTCGATATTGAAGTCATTCAGGAGGGCGGAGCGCACGCGCTCGCCGTTCACGCCCTCGGGTATCCACACGCCGGTGACATTGGGCATCTTGTTGGCCTTGTCGCCAAAGACCTTCAGTCCCATGGCTTCAACGCCCGCGACCACCGCGCGGCTGCCGCTGGCGTGGCGCGCAAACGCCGGGGCGAGGCCTTCGCCCAGCATGATGCGGGCGCACTCGCGCGCGCCGTACAGCATGGTGGTGGCTTCGGTATGGTGGTTGAGCGCCTTGTCCGACCAGTAGTCCATCACCATGGCAAGGTCAAAGTAGTTGGTGCCGATGATGCGGCCGCTGCCGGCAACATAACCTTCCGGTTGCAACCCCTCCTCGATATGGCGGCGGCGGTAAATGGTTTGCGCCGCCCCGTCCGACAGTGTCACCGGCGCCGCACCCGAGGGGCCGGCGAGGCATTTTTGCAGTCCGGCGGTGACGGCGTCGATTTCCCAGGCATCGACCGGCAGCGGCGTGCCGCCGAAGGAGGCGGTGGCGTCCACCTGCAGCAGCACGCCGTGGCGGCGGCATATCTTGCCGATCTCGGCGAGCGGCTGCAGCATGGTGGTCGAGGTGTCGCCCTGGCACAGCGCCAGCAGCCGCGGCGAATGCTGCTTGATCGCCGCCTCGATCGCCTCGGGCGTGAACACCGTGCCCCATTCGGTTTCGATCACCCGCACATCGGCGCCGATGCGCCGCGCGATTTCCGTCTTCAACTGGCCAAAGCGGCCGAAGCTGGCCACCAGCACGCGCTCGCCCGGCTCAACGAGCGAGGCCATCACCGCCTCGATGGCCGAACGCGCGGTGCCGTCGATGATGAAGGTCCATTCGTTGCGCGTCTCGAACACGCCGCGATACAAGGCCATGGTTTCCTTCATGTAGCGGCGGAACTGCGGGTCGAACTGGCCCAGCAGCTGCGCCGACATGGCGCGCAGCACGCGCGGGTCGGCGTTGATCGGGCCGGGGCCCATCAGCAGGCGCGGAAGGGGATTGAGGTCTTCGTAGAGGTCCATGCGTGTTTTCTTTGTAATGGCGCGCCTGGGTACGCGACTAAAGCGTAATTGTATAGCGGCATGCCCCGGCGTGTCGCGTGGCAGAATGCGTTCCAAAGGGAACAATCAGGAGAAAATCATGAGCAGGGAAATCGCAACGCTGGCCGGCGGGTGCTTCTGGTGCCTCGAGGCCGTCTATGACGAAATGAAGGGCGTGGATTCGGTCGAGTCAGGCTATATGGGCGGGCAGGTACCCAACCCGACCTACGAGCAGGTGTGCAACGGCAATACCGGGCATGCCGAGGTCATCCAGGTCAGTTTTGACCCGGCGGTAACCAGCTATCGCGAGCTGCTTGAGGTGTTTTTTGTCATCCACGACCCGACCACGCTCAACCGCCAGGGCAACGACGCCGGCACCCAGTACCGTTCGGCGATTTTTTATCATTCACCCGAACAGCAGGCCGTCGCGCAGGACGTCATCGCCAAGCTGACCGCGGCCAAACTCTGGGACGACCCCATCGTCACCGAGGTGGCGGCTGCGGAAAAGTTTTACGTCGCCGAGAGCTACCACCAGGAATACTACGTGCGCAACCCGCGCCAGTCCTACTGCGCCTTCGTCGTGGCACCCAAGGTGGCCAAGTTCAGGAAACATTTCATCGAACGCCTGAAAAAATAGGCGTCACCGGTGGCAAATGAAAAGGGCGGCCGCGGCCGCCCTTTTACGCAGACAATGAAAAAGACTTACTTTTTCTTGTCGTCCTTTTTCGCCTGCTTGGCAATCACCAGTTCCTTGATCGCGTCGTAGGCATCCTGCGGGATGATTTTCTTGTTGATGAGGTCATCCTTGCCGTTGTAAGGACGGCCCTTGACGATGGCCTTGGCGCGCGCCTCGCCGATCTTGGGCAGCGTGGCGAGTTCCTTTTCCGAGGCGCTGTTGATGTCCATCGGTTCTTTTTTCGCTTCGGCCGCCTTGGGCGTCTCGGCTTTGGCCGCGGGGGCTGCGGTGGCGGCAGGGGCGGCCGGTTTGGCCGTTTGTGCGACTGCGGCGCCGGACAGGCCGATCAGCAGTGCCAGGGTAATGCTTGCAAGTTTATTCACAGAATCTCCAAAAAATAGGGGTCGATATTGAGCCGGCAAAATGCCGGCCCCCATTTAAACACAAAGCGCCGGTAGAGCGTAGCCGGTGAAAATTCAAAAATCAGGGCGCCAGTCGCTCGAGGATCCAGGCGCCGCCATCGAGCCGGTAACGCAGCCGGTCATGCAGGCGGCTGCGCCGGCCCTGCCAGAATTCGATCTCCGCCGGGATCAGGCGGTAGCCGCCCCAATGCTCGGGGCGCGGCACGTTTTCACCGAACTGCCGGCCTTTTTGCTCGAAGCGTGCCTCGAGGTCGGCGCGATCGCGCAACACCTGGCTTTGCGGCGAAGCGTGCGCGCCGATGCGCGACAGCAGCGGCCGGGTGGCGAAATAGGCGTCAGACTCCTTTGCGTCGACCTTCTCGATGCGGCCGTCGACGTGTATTTCGCGCTCAAGCTCGACCCAGTGAAACAGCAGGCCGGCAAAGGGATTGGCGGCGAGCTCGCGGCCCTTGCGGCTGGAGTAATTGGTAAAGAACACAAAGCCGCGCGCATCCACGCCCTTGAGCAGGACAATGCGCGCCGTCGGTTGCGCCCCGCCGCCGGCGAGCGGTGCCGCGGTGGCAAGGGTCATCGCCGTCGGCTCGGGCAGTTTTGCGCTCAGAGCTTCGTTCATCCAGAGCGAAAATTGCGCGAACGGATCGGGCAACACTTCCTTCTCGTCGAGGCCTTTCAGGGCATAATCTTTGCGCAAATCGGCGATATTCATCATCTTCCTTGTTGGTGTTTGTTCCTCGCTTGTGTCCAATTTTACTCGGGTTAAAGAATATGAAACAAAGCCTGGCGGTGGGCGTGATCGGCATCGGTGCCATGGGCATGGGCGTGGCGAAAACGCTGCTGCGTGCCGGATTCAGCGTGAGGGTGCGCGACATCCGTCCCGAGGCCGACGCCGAGGCGCGCGCGGCCGGCGCCATTGTTTGTACCTCGGCAGCCGAGCTTGCCGCCGGCAGCGCCGTGGTGATCAGCGTTGTGGTCGATAGCGCGCAAACCGACGAGGTGGTGTTTGGTCGTGACGGCGCGGCGCAGGCGCTCACCACCGGCGGGGTTTTCACAGACGGCGTTTTCATCATGTGCAGCACGGTCGCCCCGGACTATTCGGAATCGCTGGCGGCAAGACTGGCGGCGCGCGGCCTTGCCATGCTCGATGCACCCATCTCGGGCGGGCCGGCACGCGCCCACGCCGGTACACTGTCGATGATGCTCGCCGGGCCTGCGGCTGCACTTACGCGCTGCGCGACTGTGCTCGAGGCCGTCGCCGACCGGCGTTTTGTCATCAGCGCGCGCGCCGGTGACGGTTCGCGCGCCAAGATCGTCAACAACATGCTGGCCGGGGTGAACCTCGCCGCAGCCTGCGAGGCGATGGCGCTTGGCCTGAAACTCGGCCTTGAGGCGGCGACGCTGCATCAGGTGGTCTGCGCCAGTTCCGGCGGCAGCTGGATGTTCTCCGATCGCATGCCGCGCGTGCTCGCGGGCGACTACGCGCCGCGCGCGGCGCTGAAAATACTCACCAAGGATTTGTCCCTGCTGCTCGACGCGGCGCGTGAAGCCGGCTGCCCGGCGGAGCTTGCCGCCACCGCGCACCGCGCTTATGCGGCGGCGCTGGCGCAGGGCTTTGGCGGCGAGGACGATGCTGCGCTAGTCAAGCACTACGCCGCGCTTGCCGGCGTGGCCTTGCCGGCGGCGGTGGCATGAGCGGCATGAACGGCGCGATGAACATGCCGGCGCCCGTCGATTGCGGCTTTGGCGTGCTTGCCATCGATTCGGGCTATTTGCGCCCGACGCTGGACGCCATACACATCATCGTCGAGGGTGGTCGCGCCGCCATCATCGACACCGGCAGCAACCATTCGGTGCCGCGCGTGCTGGCCGCCCTTGCCGCCGCCGGCATTGCGCCGGCAAGGGTCGACTGGGTGATCCTCACCCACATCCACCTCGATCACGCCGGTGGCGCCGGCCTGCTGCTGCAACACCTGCCCGATGCACGGCTCGCGGTGCACCCGCGCGGGGCCCGCCACATGGCCGATCCGTCCAAGCTTATCGCCGGCGTCATGGCGGTCTACGGCGCGCAGAGAACCGCCGACCTGTACGGCGAAATCCAGCCGGTGGCGAAGGAGCGCATCACCGAGACGCCGCATGAATTTGTCATCTCCCTCGCCGGGCGCGAACTGCTGTTTCTCGACACCCCCGGCCATGCGCGCCACCATGTTGCCATTCGTGACGGCCGCTCGGGACGGATTTTTTGCGGCGATGTGTTCGGTATTTCCTACCGCGAACTGGACGAGGGCGGGCGCCAGTTTGTCTTCCCGACCTCCAGTCCGGTGCAATTCGAGCCAGAGCCCTATCACCGCTCCATCGACATGATCGCCGCGCTCGCGCCCGAGGTCGTCTACAACACCCATTACAGCGAGTTGCGCGGTGTGTCGGAAAAAGCCGCCATCCTGCACCGCCTGGTCGATGCGCACGCCGAACTGGCCTTGCGCGAAAAGGACGCCGGTGCCCATCGCGCCGCGCGCTTGCTTGAGGGGGTGACTGCGCTGGCCCTTGCCGAAGCACGGCGCTTTGGCACGCAGCTTTCCGACCAGGCCTTTCTTGACGTCTACGGCCTCGATATCGGGCTCAACGCCCAGGGACTCGAATCGTGGCTGGACGGCATGCCGGCCTAGCAGGGCGTTGCCAAAGGGGGCGATGCCCCTTTCGATCCTCCGCACCAGCAGCGTGTTGAAAACGCGGCGTGCACGCCATCGTTTTCAACATGCTGCTAGGAGGGCTGGCCCTCGCGCACCCGCGTGCGCCGCACGTACCAGCTACCCCCGGCAAGCAGCAAGGCCATCGAAAGGAATACCGGCGCCATGCCCAGGGTTGCGCCGAGGGCGCCGAACATCAAGGGCATCGCCGTCTGGCTGAAGTTCACCAGGGTCGCGCGTACGCCAACCGCCTCGCCGGCGCGTCCGGCCGGCGCGGCGGCGTGGATGAGCGAGAGCACCATGGGCTGTGACATGCCCAGTCCCAGTCCCAGCGCGAAGGCCACCGGCAACAGGGTGGAAAAACTGCTGCTGAGCGGCAGCAACAGGAAGCAGGCGCAGGCGCACAGCATCGAGACGAGAATCAGCCGCCACGGGTTGTAGCGCCGGCCCAGCGCCGGCAGGAAAAAGCGGATGGCAAAGGTCGCGGCTGCGAATGCGCCGAGGACGATGCCTATCTGCGACGCCGACATGCCGATGCGCGAGCCGTAAAGCGGGATGGCGAAGGCAAAGGCGTCCCAGGCGATGGACAGCATCCCGCTGGCGACGAACACGCGCTGCAGGCGTTTGTCCAGCAGCAGTTCCGCGAGGCTCACCTTGCGGCTGCGCACATCGGGCGGTTTGGGGCCCAGCGGCGCGAACTTGCTTGCCACCAGCGTCACCGCCGCCGGCAGCGCACACAGGGCGAGCACCAGGAAGGTCCAGCGATGCCCGATCGAGTCGATGGCAAATCCGGCGAGCATCGGGCCGATGAAACCGGAGGCGGAAAAGCCCAGCGACAGCTTGTTGAAATTGGCCGTGAGTTCGGAGGGCTTGCCTATCACCCCGGCGGTATTTTGCACGCTGATCATGTAAAAGGTGAATGTAAGCCCGCTCAGAGCGCTGACAAGGTAGAGCGCCGCCATGCCAGGCCAGGCCAGCGGCAGCAGCAGGAACAGCGCGAGCAGCGCCGCGGAGACGATCATCGGCTTGAGCATGCCGACCCGGTCGATCAGCCGGCCCACCGCCACCGAGAACAGCATCGGCAACAAGCCGTACAAGGCCATTAGCAGGCCCACGTCAAAGGCCGAGGCGTGCAGCTTGATGGCGTAGAGGGTCACCGCGACGCGGCTGCCGACAAAGGCCGAATGAACAAGGACCGTGGAGAGCAGCAGGGGGCGCAGCAGGTGGGCTGTCGATCCGGGGGAAGGGGAATGGGTCACGGGATTCGCATTGTCGCGCAATTCCTGCTGATTGTTTCTTCGCTGCGCTAGCGATTTCTCGTTTCTGGAGTTGGGTGGTTTCACTCCCCTGCGGGGAGCGAGTCACTTTTCTTGCTTCGCCAAGAAAAGTAACCAAAAGAAGGCGACCCGGAGGTGACGGTCGCTGCGCGACTGCCCTGCGATGCTCGCGCTAATGGGCCGGGACCTAAACTCGGCCCACAAAGGACGTGGGCCTCAGACATAGGTCCCGGACTGCTCCCATCGGCGCTGCGCTTCTCGGCGTCCCCTACGGGAGGGAGGTCAAAAGCAAAACAACATAATGCGACGGGCGTCGCATTATGTTGTTTTTGACTTTGCTTTTGACCTCGGGGCCCCTGCGGCGCCGCCGAGGAGCGCAGGCGAAGCGGGGGCAGTCCGGTCCCTATGTTTGAGGCCCGCAGGGCCGAGTTTAGGGACCGGCCCGCTTTGCCGAGCACCCGAGGGCACCCCGAAGGGGCGGCGTCGGGGGTGTGTTTTCTTTGGTTACTTTATTTTGCACAAGCAAAAGAAAGTGACTCGCTCCCCGCAGGGGAGTGAAACCACCCGATCAAGAGAAAGAATCTGCCTGCGCAGCGAAGAACCAACCCCTTGGATTCCCGCTTCCGCGGGAATGACGGAACTCGATTCGCCAGCGGCCCACAAGCGGGACGAGATTGCTTCGTCCCCTCCGGGGATTACCTTCGGGGCATCGGCTTCGCCTCCTCGCAATGACGTCGTAGGTAATAGGCTGGAAACCCGCTACCAGAGCGGATCTCCAGCCTATTGCCCCGGTTGGCGACCAGCCAGTCCGACCTTCCCCCGCCACACCACCAACGCCACGCCCCCGCAGGTGACGACCGTTCCGATCACCGCTAGCCCGGTCGGCGCGAGACCGAAAATCAGGTACTCCACCACCATTGCGACAATGGGCGTGAGGTAGATGATGCTGGTGACGCGTGTCGCCTGGCCGTGGCGCATCAGCGTGTAAAAGGCGTTGACGGCAAAAATGGAGGCGAACACCACCAAAAAGCCGAGCGCGCCGGCGAGTGCCCAGGTCCAGCGCACGCCGCTGTCTTCAAAGGCGAGCGACAGCGGCAGGAAGCCGCAAAACGCTACCGCGAATTGCAATACCGTGGCGGCGCGCAAGTCGGTGCCGGGACAAAAGCGCCGCTGGTAGAGCGAACCTGCGGTGATGCCGGTCAGGCCGACGACCACTGCGCCAAGGCTGGCGATGGTCATGGCGTGGATGTCGAACTTGTGCCAGACCACCAGCGCGATGCCAGTCAGACCCAGGGCGATGCCCAGCCACTGGCGCGGCAGCAGGCGCTCGCCCAGCCAGCGCGAGGCGATCAGTGCCGTCACCAGCGGTTGCACCGATAGCATCAGCGCCGAGATGCCGGCCGACAGACCCAGGTACTGCGCGTAATGGCTGCCACCCAGGTGTATGAGGTGCATCAGCGCTCCGGCAACCAGCACATGCCCGAGTTCTATGCGGGTGGAGGGCCAGCGCGGTTTTACGATCAGAGCAAAGGGAATGACAAACGCGAGGCCGATGGCAAAGCGCACGGCAAGAAAGGTGAAGGGCGCGGCATGCTCCAGTCCGATGCGCGTGGCGACAAAGCCCGAACCCCAGACGGAAACAAAATACCAGGCAAGAAATGTGTCGAGCCAGCGGTGTCGCGAGCCTTGCATTGCGTCGGTTTTCGCTTGCGGGCGGGACGGCGCCCTGCGGTGTTGGCTGAGCCTGCCAATGAGGCGGGGGCGGCGGCTATCGCCCCGGCGCCATTCTAAGCCACAGCGGCGTGCGGCTCCGGCGCCGCAACCCGCTCAATACGGCGGCTTGCCCCACAACTCGGTCAGGCGCGCATCGCGGCCGCAACTCCCGCGGTAGTACTTGTAGCGCAGCGGATTTTTCAGGTAGTAGTCCTGGTGGTAGTCCTCGGCCGGCCAGAAGGTCGTGGCGCGGGTGATTTCGGTGACGATTTCGGCCTTGAAGGGTTTTGATTTTTCAAGGGCGGCGCGCGAGGCCTCGGCGAGGCGTTTTTGCTCATCGTCGAGATAAAAAATACCGCTGCGGTATTGCGGGCCGTGGTCGCAGAACTGCGCGTTGCGCACCGTCGGGTCGATGTTGCGCCAAAACACTTCGAGCAGGCGCGCGTAGGTGACGCGTTTCGGGTCGTAGACCACCTGCACCGCCTCGGTGTGGCCGGTGAGCCCGGTTCCAATCTGCTCATAGGTGGGGTAGTCTTTTTTGCCGCCGATGTAACCCGAGGTGGTCGAGATCACACCGTCGAGCTTGTCAAAGGGTGGCTCCATGCACCAGAAGCAGCCGCCGGCGAAAACGGCTGCGGCACTGCCGGCGGGCAGCGGTGCGGCTTTGGCCGCCTGTGCGGCGGCAAGGCCGGGCAGGATCAGCGCGACAATCAGGCAGCCAATCGGGCCGAGGGCGGAAAATAGGGTGCGCATGGCTTTGCTCCTTTGTTGTGTGATTGGTAGTCGTTGCCGCCGCGCCATCCTTACACGGCACGCCTCAGCCGCTTCGTTTTGCCCCCGCCACCAGCGCCGTGGCGACGATGATCAGCAGGCCGCCGGCGACGGTCGAGAGGGTCAGCGCTTCGTCGAGGAACAGCACGCCAAATAGCACACCGAACACCGGGATGAGGAAGGTCACGGTAAGCGCGCGCGTCGGCCCGACATTGACGAGCAGGCGATAGTAAAGCAAAAAGGCGGCGGCGCTGCAAACCAGCGCGAGGGTCAGCACCGCCCCGGCGAGCCGCCATGACACGAACAGCGCGGCCGGTGGCGGCCCTTGCAGGAATGGCATGATCACGAGGCTCGCCACGACAAGGTTGCCGGCGGCAAGCGCCACGGGTGACACGTCGGCAATGTGCTTTTTGGCGTAGGTGCCCGACAGCGCGTAACAAACGCAGGCCAGCACCGAAAGCGCGATGGCGAGCGCCACATTGCCCGAGAGCGCGATCGGCCCGAGGCCCACCAGCAGCGTCACGCCGGCGACGCCAAGGGCAAGGCCGCAAAGCTTTCGGACGGTGAATTTTTCGCCCAGCCAGATCGCCCCGCAGGCGGCGCTGAACCAGGGCGTGGTGGCATTGAGTATGGCCATGTAGGACGCGCTGATGTGGTGGCCCGCCCAGGCGTACATCGACCAGGGCATGGCGGTGCCAAGAATGCCCATTACCACGTAGGCGCGCCACTGCCTGCCGACGCGCAGGTCAAGTCCGATGAACCGCACATAAGCGAGCATGGCGAGCGCGGCAAGGCCGACGCGCAGTTCCGCCAGCCAGGCGGCGTCGATGAACGGCGCGGCATAACGCACCAGCATGAACGAGCCGCCCCAGATAGCGGCGAGGGAGACAAGGCGGGCTAGGTCGGCGGGTGTCATGGCTGCGTGTGCGTGTGCGTGCGCGTGTGCGTGTGCGTGTGTCGGGTTACAGGTTGCACCGAACGCGCCGCCGGGACAATCCGCTTGTTGCCGCCGAATCAGTCAAACGATCAGTTGAACGGCGCGCGGCGTCCTTCGCCCAGCAGTTCGTAGCGCTGCCACGGCTGGCCTTTTTCGCGGCACATGCCAAAGCGAAACGGGGCGAAGGGGACGCCGGGATTGGCAAAACGCAGGTCCTGGAACCAGACGCAGGTGTTGGCGCCCAGGCGCTCGGTGCGCAGCAGCGCCGGGTAATCGGCGAACCAGCGGAAAAAGGCGAACTCCGGTTCATTCCACGCGGCGTGCGCGAGCCGGGCTTCCTCGGGTGTGCTGCCAAATCGCGGCACCCGCTGCCATCGCGCGTGGTCTTTGGGGAAGAATTCGGCGCGCATGCGTGCGAGCTGCCCGGCGTCCGCCGCCGGCGCGGCAGGCAGATCGTCGCGCACGAGGTTGATGTGGGCGAAGCGCTGCGCGTCATGGGTCGTCACCATCACCGTCCAGTTAAACGGCGAAAGGGCGCGCGGCAGCGCGTTCACCGCGGCATCGGCGAGCCCCTGTACGCGCGCGTAGTTTTTGCCAATGTTGATGGCCTCGTGCTTCATCACGGCCTGGAAGCCGACGTAGGCCGCCAGCACGGCGCAGGCCGCCGTCGCCGGAATGCGCGATTTGCGCCACAGCGCCGAGAAAAGCAATCCGGCGATGATGATGCCGCTGAACCACAGGTCGATGATGAAGGTGGTGCCCCAGGAATAGCGCGTATCCGAGAGCGGGGCGAACACGATGGTGCCAAAGCTGGTGATGAGGTCACCGGCTATGTGCAGGCCCACGCCCATGGCGGCGACACCGAAAAACGCACGCAGGCCGCGCCGCGGACGCAGCGCGAGGGTCGCCAGCCAGGCGATAAGCAAGGCCCACAGCGGCAGCGCAATCAGCGAGTGGGTAATGCCGCGGTGATTGAGCAGGTAGGTCAGCGGCGAGACAAAATTCGCCAGGAAATCGATGTCCGGAAAGCCGCAGGCGAGCGCGCCCACCAGCACGCGCTGCGCCGTGGTCGGTTCGCCCTCGCGCTGCTCGCGCGGCGCGGTCGCGCGCGCCAGCAGCGCACCGGACAGAGCGTGGGTCAGCGTGTCCATCGCGTCAGCCCATCAATATGGAAAAAATCATGAAAAATATTTTCTGTTCAGGTTTGCCGCGCTGATCCCGTTCTTCACCGTTAGCGGGTTCTGCAGAATGCCGGATTCTAATGCTTTCGCAATGGCCGCACCGCGCAAATTCACGCCTTGGCCTATCGGCTATGATGTCGGCCAGAGGCATAAATGCCCGATCAAGGAGGGGACATGAATATTTCGATATCGCGGATTATTGCGTTGCTGGCATTTGCCGCAGTGCCGGCCGCCGCGCAGCAGCCGGGGCAGGCCGAAAAAAGCAATATGGAACTGGTCGGCATGAGCGACCTGCAGGCGCGCAGCGCCTACCAGCCGCTGGTGCACAAGCAGGGCGAGCGCTGGATCGCCTATGTCGGCCACCACGGCGGCCGCACGCTCAATACGCTCACCGGCAAGGAGGAGGATAACGGCACGTCCATCCTCGATGTCACCGATCCGAAGCAGCCGAAATTGTTGTTTCACATCCCGGGCGAACCGGGCGTGGGCGAGACCGGCGGGGCGCAAATGGTGCGTGTGTGCAACGGCTCTGATCTGCCCAAGGCCGACAAGAGCAAGGTCTACATGCTGCGGCCTTACGGCAACGCCGCGCACGAAATATGGGATGTCACCGACCCGGCCAAGCCCGTCCTTGTCACCACCGTGGTGAAGGGGATCAAGGGCACGCACAAGAACTGGTGGGAATGCGACAGCGGCGTTGCTTACCTGGTGTCTGGTGTCACCGGTTGGCGCACCCGTCGCATGACGCAGATCTACGATTTGTCCGATCCGGCCAAACCGCAGTTCATCCGCAACTTCGGCCTGCCGGGGCAGCAACCGGGCGCCGCCGGCGCCGAGCCGACCGAATTGCACGGCCCGATATCGACCGGCCCCAAGGGCAATCGCGTGTACTTCGGTTACGGCACCAACAAGGGTGGGGTGCTGCAAATTGTCGATCGCGAAAAACTGCTCAAGGGACCGAAGGAGCCGACCAGCGAAAACCTGCTCTATCCGCAGGTTGGCCGCATGGACCTTTCGCCCAACACCGGCGCACACACGGTATTCCCCGTGCTGGGCATGCCGGTGGCCGAGTTTGCCAGGGATAAGGACGGCGGCAAGCGCGATTTCGTATTTATCGTCAACGAGTCCCTGGTCAACGAGTGCCAGGAGGCACGGCAGATGATGTGGGTGGCCGACATCAGCACCGAGGCCAAGCCGCAGGGCGTCGCCAGTTGGACGGTGCCCGAGGCGAGCGGCAATTTTTGCAGCCGCGGCGGGCGCTTCGGCACGCATTCCTCTAACGAGAACATGACGCCGATTTATTACCGCCGCATGGTATTCATCGCTAACTTCAATGCCGGCGTGCGGGCGGTGGACATCCGTGATCCCTATCATCCGAAGGAAGTCGGTTACTACATTCCCGCGGTCACCGACAAGACCGACAAGCGCTGCATCAAGGTCAACGGCGCGGAACGCTGCAAGGTGGCCATCCAGACCAACAATCTCGAAGTCGACGAGCGCGGCTACATCTACGCGGTTGACCGCGCCAACACCGGGCTGCACATACTCGAGGTGACGGGTGAGGCGCGCAAGGCGGCCAACTTTCCCTGAACCGGTTTAATTCCCCGATTTTTTTAAGGAACAAGCATGGCAAAGAAAAGCGTACTTGCGCGGCTTGACAATGTGGTCAGCGAGTTTTGCAACCGCACTCGATTCTTCCAGGAGGACATGACCGAAGGGCGTGCGCGCATGTTCGCCATGCAGCACCGGCTCAACACGCGCCAGCGCAATTCGGTGCTCAAGTTGAAGGTGGCGACCAACTGCACCGACTGGGACACGCGCATCAGTATCATCAAGGCCTGCAGCCAGGAAGTGATCGCCGACCACGAGCACGGCGGCGGCAAGGCGCACTGGGAAATCCTCGAGGAACTGGGCATGCGCATCGGCCTCACGCGCAAGCAGATCCGCGCCGCAACGCCGCTGCCCTCGACGCAACTCGCCTGGGCCGCATGGGAGGGGCTGATGGCCAACCGCCACTGGCTCGAGGGCATTGTCGCCAACACCTGCGCTGAGCGCATCAACGTGCCCGGTTATGGCAGCGGCATGATGAAAAAACACGGCTGGTTCGGCCTCGAGCGCCATCGCTGGGGAAAATTGTTCAAGCTCTCGGGCAAGGAGCTCGATTTTTTCGAGTTGCATGAAGAGGCCGACATCGAGCACTCGGACATGGGCTGGAAGGCGGTCGAGCGCTTTGCCAAAAAACTGCACATGGAAGATAACGTTGTCGCCGCCTGCGAGCGCAACCTTTACGTCTGGGAGCATTACCTCAACGGCATTGGCGCGGGCGGGGACAAACTCGGCAAGGGCTGACCGATGCGGCGTGCTTGCATCGGCTTGATTCTGGCGCTGCTGTGCACGGGTGCGGCGGCGCAATATTCGTCACGACCGATACGCCTGCTGGTGCCCATCCCGCCCGGTGGCGGGCCGGACATCGTGGCGCGCCTGATCGCGCCGAAAATGGCCGAGGCCCTGGGCCAGCCGGTGGTGGTGGAAAACCGCGTCGGCTCCAACGGCAATATCGCCGGCGACTTTGTCGCCAAGTCGGCGCCAGACGGTTACACGCTGCTGCTTGGCATGGACAGCCTGATCGCAATCAACCCGCACCTCTACGCCAAGATGCCCTTCGATACGCTGAAGGACCTCGCGCCGGTGGCCAGCCTGGTGTCGAACGGGTTTTTCATCGCCGTGAATCCGTCTGTCCCGGCGCAGACCCTGGCCGAGTTCGTCGAGGTCGCGCGTCGGGCCAATCCGCCGCTGCAATATGCCTCGGGCGGCAACGGCAGCCAGCACCATCTCACCATGGAGCGGCTGAAGGCGCGCGCCGGCATCAACCTGGTGCACATTCCCTACAAGGGTGGCTCGCCGGCGGCGACCGCCACCGTGGCGGGCGAGGTGGCGGTGACCATGTCGGGCACCTCGAGCGCACCGCAGATCAAGGCCGGGCGCCTGCGCGCGCTGGCGTTTACCGGCAAGCAGCGCTCGGCGGTGATGCCCGATGTGCCGACGGTGTCCGAGTTGTACCCGGATTTCACCATGGTGCAGTGGTACGGCTTGTTCGTCGCGGCCGGCACGCCTGAGCCCGTCATCGCGCGCCTGCGCCTTGAGGTGAACAAGGCGCTGGCGCAGCCCGATGTCAGGGAGCGATTGCGCAACGCCGGCGGCGTCGAGCCCTGGATTACCACGCCGGAAGAGTTCGCCGCGGAAATACGCAGTGAATATGCCGGCTACGGCAAGCTGGTCAAAGACCTCGGCGCAAAAGTGGACTGATCGCCCGGTCGGATCCCGGGTATGGACTACTTGCGCGCGACCGGTTGTTTGCCTTCGGGCGCGCCCATTTCCTTGTCCAGATACCCGAGCAGCTTGGCCAGTTGCGTCGATGACTGTTTCTTGATCGCCGCCGCGTCGCAGCCCGTCCAGTCGTAAAAGCCCTTGCCCGCCGCAAGCCCGGTCTCGCCTTTTCTCACCATGGCCTGCAACATCGGATTGGGTTCGTTGTTGTGAAACAGCTTGGGCACGATGGAACGTTGCGCGTCGGCATGGATTTTCAGGCCGCTGATGTCTTTTTGCTGGATCAGGCCCGACAGGCACATGCGCGGCGCGAGCAGGCGGCGTGCGGCATGGTCGATGTCGGCGGCCGAGGCGACGCCCGCCTCGATCAGGTAGTAGGCCTCGTGCAGGATGGCGTGCTGCAGTCGGTTGATGAGAAAACCGACGATGGGCTTGTACAGCAGCACCGGTTCCTTGCCGCTCTTGCGCAAGGCCTCGGCGGCGCGATCGACCGCTTCGGGCGGCGCATCCAGCCCGGCCATCACCTCGACCACCGGCGTGGTGTCGGCCGGCATGAAGTAATGCAGGCCGATAAAGCGCTCCGGGTGCTTCATGCCGTGCGCCAGTTCGATGAGGTCAAGGCCCGAGGAGCCGGTGGCGATGAGCGTGTTTGCGCCAGGCCAGGCCGCCTCGAGTTCGGCAATGACCTTTTGCTTGGTGGCGACATCCTCGGCGACAAACTCGATCGCCAGGTCCGGCGCCTCGGCCGGCAGCGTGCTCACGGCGCGGATGTTGGCCGGCAGTTTGAGTTCGGCGGCGCGGCTGGACTTGACGATGGTGGTAAAGCCGGCCTCGGCAAAGGTGCGCGCCACGCCCTGGCCCATGACGCCGTAACCGTAAATGAGAATGCTGCGAATGGGCTGGTTCATTGGATGTCCTTTAAAAATGAAGCGCGGGTCAGGCGCCGGCGATGGCGGCGATTTTCGCCGCGATGTCGGCCGGGCGCTCGACCGGCGTCAGGTGGCGCGCGCCGGCAAGCACCGTCAGCGTCGATTGCGCGATGGCGGCGTGCAGTTGTCCGGCCATTGCCACCGGCGTGGCGTAATCCTCTTCGCCGACGATGATTTGCACCGGCATGCGCAGCGCCGGCAGGTAAGCGCGCAGGTCGGCATCGCCGAGCATTTCGCAGGTGGCGGCGTAGCAGGCGGGCGAATTGGCGAGGAACACCGCGACCGCGGCATCGACCTTGGCCGGCTCGGCGGCGCGAAAGGCGTCGCCAAACCAGCGCGTGACCTGGAAGGCGGTGAGCGAGGCGAGGCCTTTCTCCACCCCGGCTGCGGCACGCTCGCGCCACACCTTGGGCGCATCCGCGCCGTACCAGGCGGTGGTGTCGATCAGCGTCAGCGTGGTCGCGCGTTGCGGGTACAGCCCGGCAAAGGCCTGCGCGATGCACCCGCCCATGGAACAACCGGCGACCGAGGCGCTTGGCCAGCCGACATGATCGAGCAGCGCGGCGAGGTCGCGCGCGAATTGCTCCGGCGTGTAGGGCCCGGCACTGCATCCCGATTTGCCGTGGCCGCGGCAATCGTAAGTGAGCAGTTCGGCGCGGTCGCCGAGTTCGGCGACCACGCCGTCCCAGAAGCTGCGGTCCATGGCGAGCGAATGGATCAGCGCGATGCGCGGCGCGCCCGCCTTGGCACCGTGCAGGGCGTAGGCGATGTCGCAGCCGTCGGCGGTTTTAAAGCTGCCGGATGTTGCGGAGTTTGGCATCATGCCGCCGCCTTGGCCGGATCGGGCAGGGGCACGTTCCAGGCGTCATAGCCATAGAGCCAGCTGGTGTCCTCCTTGGTTCCGCCTTGCTTCATCCAGGTGTTGGCACTGGAAATGGCCTGGATGCGCGAGGTGCGCGGTTTGCGGTGGGCTTCATAACGGGCGAAGGCTTTTTCCACATCGATGCCGTCCATTTCCAGGCAGCGCGCCAGCACCGCGGCATCCTCGATGGCGGTCGCCGCGCCCTGCGCCATGTAAGGGGTCATCGGGTGGCAGGCGTCGCCGAGCAGCGTGACGCGGCCCTCGCTCCATTTGGGCAGCGGCTCGCGCTCGAGGATCGCCCACTTGTGGCAGTCGGGGCAGGCATCGAGCACCATGCGCACCTCTTCGTGAAAACCGGCGTAGGCCTTGCGCAGCTCGAGCACATCGCCCTTGGCCGACCAGGACTCGCGCGTCGCCCATTCGATGGGCTCGGGCAGGCTGGTGACAAAGTACAGCTCGTCACGCGCCGCGGTGGTGTAGTAAATGACGATATGGCGGTCCGTTCCCCACCACTTGGTGCGTGATGGGCGGATTTCTCGCCCGCCCATCAGCGCCGCCTTGAACACGGCGCGATAGGCGACGCGCCCCTTGTTGAAGGGCTTTTCCGGCCCGAGCAGGATGTCGCGCACCAGCGAGTGCACGCCGTCGGCGCCGATTACGGCATCGGCCGTGGCCTTGCTGCCGTCGGCAAAGGACAGGGTGACTTGTCCGCCGTCCTGCTCCAGGCCGGTGAGTTTTTTGTTCAAGTGTATGAGTTCCGACGGCACCGCCGAGGCGAGCGCATCGTGCAAATCGGCACGGTGCATGCACAGGTAGGGCGCGTCGTAAAGGCTTTCCGGCATCGGCAGCTCCCCGGTGACTTCGCCGGTGACGCCGTCGCGGTTGAGGTGGGAAAACGGCGCGAATGCAAGCTTGCGCAGCCTGTCCTCGACGCCGATGCCGCGCAGCACCTTCATTGAATTTGGCATCATCTGAATACCCGCGCCGATGCGTCCGAAGCGGCTGGCCTGCTCGTAGACCTGCACGTCCATGCCGGCGCGGCGCAGTGTTGCCGCGGCGGCAAGCCCGCCCATGCCGGCGCCGACGATGGCGATGGAAAGCGGCGTTACCCGCGATGACTGCGACATCATTGTTTTTCCATTTTGCTGGTCTCGACCAGATCTTTCCACTTTGCGATTTCCCCGGCGAGGTGGCCGCGCAATTCCTCGGCCGAGCCGCCGTGCGCGTCGATGCCCAGGTCGGCGAAGCGTTGCCGGATGTCAGGAAGAACCAGCACGGCGTTTATTTCACGGTTCAGTCGCTCAATGATGGCGCGCGGTGTTTTGGCCGGCACCGCGATGCCGTTCCAGACCGTGACCTGATAAGCGGGGACACCGGCCTCCATCATGGTCGGCACTTCGGGCAGTGTTTCAAAGCGCTGCGGTGAGCTGATGGCGATCGCCCTGAGGTCGCCGCTTCGCACCAGCGAGAGCACCGGCGCGGCAACTTCGAATGCCACCTGGATATCGTTGCTCTTTAGCGCCGTCATCAGTGCCGGCGTGCTCTTGAACGGCACGATGGTCAGGTTCAGGCCGGTCATCGCCTTGAACAAGGATGCGGCCATGTATTGACCGCTGCCTATGCTGACGGTGCCGATGTTGAGTTTGTCCGGATTGCTCTTGGCCATGGCAATCACATCCTTGATGCTCGACAGTGTCGAACCCTTGTTGGTGAGCACCAGAATGTAGGACAGGCTCATCGCCGAGACCGGCGCGAAATCGCGCACGGTATCAAAGGGCAGCGTGCGGTACAAGGCGGCGCTGACGGCGTTGCCGGAGTTCAGGTGCAGCAGGGTATGCCCATCCGGTTCGGCTTTTGCTACTGCGTCAGATGCGGCGATCAGTCCGGCGCCCGGCTTGTTCTCGACGATCACCTGCTGTCCGAGCGAGAGCGAGAGCTTTTGCGCCACCATGCGCGCGGTGATGTCGGCGACCCCTCCCGGTGCGTAACCCACCACCAACCGTACCGGCTTGGTCGGCCAGGTCTGTCCGGTACCCGTGGCACCCGTCTGGGCGTGCGCCACCGATATCAGCGTGGCGGCAAGGCCGCCGATCAGGGTCTTCAGCATATTTTTCATTTTCATTGTCGCTCCATGTTGCAGTGCTTTTTATGGCTTACGTCGAATTGAGTTTGTCGCCTCGCAACTTCGCCTGTCATCGCCAGCGCAGCGGTTCCTGTCATAGCGAGCGCAGCGAAGCAATCTCGCCGCCCTTGTGACTGCCGTCACAACACCACAAGATTGCCGCGTCGGCTTCGCCTCCTCGCAATGACGCATTCAGATGCCACTCAGCCCAGGGCCGGAATGCCAAGTTCCGCAGCAAGCTTGTTCAGTGCTGTAAGCAGCGCCGCCGGCAGCGGCACGCCGTCACGCTCGCGCTCGATCCGTTTGGCCTGGCTTTGTTCCCCGGGCAGCCGGACGCGGTCGACGCCGGGCAGGCGGCGCGAGGCGCGCAGTTCGCGCACCATGCGATCGACGTCGCGTTTGATCGCCCCGACCTCGCCGAAGGCGGCGAGCGAAATGGCGACGATGGTGTGGCCGGTGTTGGTGACCGAAGTGTCGTCGTTGTTGAAGTCCACGGTGCGACTGCCCAGCGCCGCGCCGTTGAGGCTGCCGGCAAGCAGGCCAAACACCAGCGACAGGCCGTAGCCTTTGTACCCACCTATCGGCAGTAGCATGCCGTCCTCGGATTTTTTCGGATCCGTAAGCGGTTTACCCTCGCGGTCTATCATCCAGCCCTCGGGCATCATTTCGCCGCGTTGCGCTTTTGTTTTGACCTTGCCGTAGGCGGCGACGGTGGTTGCCATGTCAAGCACGATGGGGCCTTCTTCAAGTCCGGGAACGGCGACGGCGATCGGATTGGTCGAGAGCAGCATGTCGATGCCGCCCCAGGGCGCCATGTGGTTGGCATTGCCCACGGCGAGGTAGAGCCCGATCATGTCCTCGGCGAGCGGCATTGCCGCATACAACGAGGCCGGTCCGGCATGGTTGCTGTGGTGCACGCCGACCCATGCGATGCCGGCGGTCTTTGCCTTGGCAATGGCTGTTTGCGTGGCGAACTTCATCACCACATGGCCCATGCCGTTGTCGCCGTCGACGAGGGCCATGCCGGCCATTTCGCGCTCGATGCGTACCTTCGGTGTGACGTTCACCGCGCCCGCCTTGATGCGCCGCACGTATTGCGGCAGGCGGAATATGCCGTGGCCGTCGGCGCCGTTGAGGTCGGCCTGCGTCATCAGGCTGGCGCAGGTCGCGGCATCGGCCGCGGGCAGGCCGACACCGCGGAGCGCGGCCGCGATGAACGATTCAAGTCTCGCCCGCGTGAAGCGCGTTGTCGTGTCAGCCATGGGAGGGTATTGCGGAAGTCGGGAGAGCCGCCATTCTACTGCACCCGCCCGGCACGTCCGCCCGGCGCGGGCTCAGCCCCAGAGCGTCTTGCTGGCGATTTTGGCGCCTTCTGCAAGGGCTTCGAGCTTGGCCCACATGATGCTCGGGTGCACGCGGCGGTGGAACGGACCCTGGGCAAAGCCGCAGTCGGTGCTGGCGATGATGTTCTCGCGGCCGACCAGTTTGGCCAGGCGCACGATGCGCTCTGCCACCAGTTCCGGGTGCTCGACCACGCTGGTGGCGTGGCTGATCACGCCGGGCGCGAGTATTTTTCCCGCCGGCAGCTTGACGCTTTCCCAGACGCGCCATTCGTGCTCGTGACGCGGGTTGGCGCCCTCAATGAGGTAGGCGCCGGCCTTGACCTTGAGCACCAGGTTGACAATGTCCTTCAGCGGCACGTCGGTGGTGTGGGGGCCGGGCCAACTGCCCCAGCAGACGTGGTAACGCACTTTTTCCTCGGGAATACCCTCGAGTGCGTGGTTGATCACCTCGACCTGCTTTGCCAGCCAGCTCATGTAGTCTTTGTGCGTCGCCGGCGGCACCATGCGGTCGTAGGTGACGGCGGCGCGCGCATCGTCGAGCTGCACCAGGAAACCGGCGTCGGCGATCATGCGGTACTCGCTGCGCATCGCCATGGCGATGGCTTCGAGGCAGGCATCCTCGGAGGGGTAGAACTCGTTGATGCGGTCGGGAATCACGCTCGAGGGCGCGGCCACCGGCAGGAAAGCTTCTTCGACCGCCGTTGCCTTCGCGGTTGCTTTAATGGCGGCGCGCAGGTTGTCTATGTCGCGTTGCAGTTGCGCCTGGCCGGTATAGGCGATGGGGCCGGTGCAGACCGAGTCGGCGGTGGTCGCCACGCCGTCGCGTTTGTCCATTTCGTCGTAAAAGGCGGCAAAGCGCGTGCGGTCGGCACCGCGCGCAAAGGTGTTGGCGCGCGGCTGGAAGGCGCGGCGCTCAAAACCAGACAGGCGCTCGAGCGCGTATTGCGACCAGCTGATCGCCTTGCCGCACTCGCCGTCGCTGACCACGTCCACGCCCGCCGCGGCCTGCTCGCGCACCAGCCCGGCCACGGCTTCGGTGAGCGTGCGCGCATAGGTGGCGTCGTCCACCGGTTTGCCGGCGATCTTGGCGCGCATGCAATCGAGCAGCGGCTCGGGGCGTATCAGGCTGCCGACGTGGGTGGTGAGGATGCGCTGGGTGCTTCGTTTCACTGGGTTTCTCCGTTTGGGAGTGGTGGGGCGGGATGCGTATTGTAATTGGGCAATGAGGTAATGAGCGGGCGAAAGCACTCCCCGGGGAGAGGGGGCACTGCAAGGCGTACATGCTACCTGTTGACAATACTAACGACGGTCGTTAGTATTCGGCCATGGCGATCAAGTCATTCAAGTGCGCCGAGACCGAAAAGATGTTCAAGGGCGAGCGCGTGAAGCGCTTCGTGAATATCGAGGCCGTTGCCATGCGTCGGCTGGCGGTTCTGAACCGCGCCGGCAGGCTGGACGACTTGCGTGTTCCGCCCGGCAACCGGCTGGAAGCCCTGAAGCGCGACCGGCTGGGCCAGCACAGCATCCGCGTCAACGACCAGTTTCGCGTGTGTTTTGTCTGGACGGGAACGGATGCCGAAGAAGTTGAGATCGTTGACTATCACTGAAGGAGCATGAACATGCGCAAAGTGGCGTACCCGCACCCCGGCGAAATTCTCATGGAGGAATTCTTGAAGCCCATGGGCATCACGCAATACCGGCTGGCGAAAGAAATCGGCGTGCCGCAGCGGCGCATCGGGGAGATTGTGGCGGGCGCACGGGGTGTGACCCCCGATACCGGACTGCGTCTGGCGCGTTTTTTCGGCATGTCCGAGGGCTTCTGGATCGGACTTCAGTCCGACTACGACCGGGAGATGACCAAAGATACCCTCGCCAAGGTGCTGGCGAAGATCAAGCCGTGGGCAGGCACTGTGGAGCGCGGGGTGCCGGCCTAAGGCAGGGGTAAGGGGCGCGGGTCGCTTCCGGCGGACGTCTGCGCGCTACATTTTCAGCAGGCGTTTGGCGTTGCCGCTTTGCAGTTTGATCTTGTCCTCGGTGCTGATCTGCAAGTCATTCAGCCACTTTGTGCCGGGCAGGTTCTCGGCGAACGGCCAGTCGACCGAGAACATGATGCGGTCGGCGCCCATTTCGAGCATCGTGCACAGCAGCGCCGGGGTGGAGAAGTTGCCGCTGGTGGTGACGTAGAAATGCTCGCGAAAGGTTTCGCGAAAGGCGATGGCCTTGTTGCCCGGCCGGGACAGTGAATCGTTGATGCGCCAGAGCGAAAAAGGCAGCCCCTCGCCGAGGTGGCCGAGGATTATTTTCAGGCGCGGATAGGCGTCGAATACGCCCGATAGCACCATGCGCAGGCCCTGCGTCGCGGTCTCGACGGTGAAACCCCAGCCGGCGTTGAGTATGGTGGGAAAATCCTTGGCGTAGTCCTTGTAATAAGCCTCGATCACCGCCGGGTGCGGTTGCGCCGGATGCAGGTAGAGTGGTACGTCGAGCGCCTGGGCGCGTTCGCAAATCGGCCAGAAGCGCTTGTCGTCGAAAAACACGCCTGGGTTGAGGCCGTCGATGGTAAGGCCGTGGATCATCGCGCCCTTGAAGCCCAGTTTATCGACGCAGCGCTCCAGTTCATCGGCGGCGGCCTGCGGGTCGGCGGTGGGCAGCACGGCAAACCCGGCAAAACGGTCGGGATGCGCATCAATGGTGGCCTTCAGCCGGTCGTTGGCGCGCACCGCCAGTGGCACCGCGGTGACCGCATCCACACGCTGCAACGCCGGCGCGCCCTGCGACAACACCTGCACGCTGATGCCCGCCTCGTCCATCTCCTTGATGCGCAGCTCACCCAGGTCATCAAGACGCTTGCGAATGGGGGGCGGCACGTCGCGCCCGACAAAATGCGAGGCGATCTCGGCGTCAAAATAGTGTTCTTCGAGGGCGATGACAAACGGCTGGTTCTGCATTGGTGGTGTTTCCCGTGGGTTGGTGGTTATTAGTGCCTACTCGGGTTGCACGCCGGCGGCCTTCATCACCTTTGCGTACTTGGCGATGTCATTTGCCAGCACGGCGGCGAGTTGCTCCGGAGTCGAGCCTATGGGTTCGGCGCCCTGCAGCAGCAGGCGTTCCTTGACGTCAGGCAGGTTGATGATGCGCACGACTTCCGTGCTGATCTTGTTGATGATGTCCTTCGGTGTCCCGGCCGGGGCGAACAAGGCGAGCCAGGAAATGGATTCGTAACCGGGCACGCCGGATTCGGCCACGGTGGGCACGCTCGGCCAGGCGAGCGAACGATTGGCGCTGGTGACGGCGAGGGCGCGCAGGCGCCCGGACTTTACGTGCGGCAGGGTTTCGAGCACGGTGGCAAAGGACACCGGCACCTGGCCTGCAAGGAGGTCGGCCACCGCCGGGCCGCCGCCCTTGTAGGGGATGTGGACCATGTGCGTGCCGGTCATGCCCTTGAACAACTCGGCGGCGACGTGCATCGAGCCGCCGCTGCCCGAACTCGAGTAATCGAGCTTGCCCGGCTGCGATTTGGCAAGGGCGATGAGCTCCTTGATGGATGTCACCTTTACCGACGGGTGCACCAGCACAAACAGCGGCAGGCCGGCGACATGGCTGATCGGCGCGAAATCCTTCACCGGGTCGTAGGGGAGTTTTTTGTACAGGCTGACATTGATGGCGTGGGTGCCGATGTTGCCCATCATGATGGTGTAGCCGTCGGGCGCCGACTTGGCCGTGGCCTCGGTGCCGACGATGCCCGCCGCGCCGCCGCGGTTCTCCACCAGCACCGGCTGGCCCCAGGCCTCCGAGAGCTTTTGCGCAATGATGCGTGTGCCGATGTCGGTGCCGCCGCCGGGCGGGAAGGGCACGATTATTTTTACGGACTTGTTCGGGTAGCCCTGCGCGAGGGCGAGGGTGTGTGCCAGCACGAGTAGCGCGGCGAGCATGAAACTGGCGATGCGTGACATCATTTTTCCTCCCTTGGTTTCGGCTTTAATTTATGTCCGCAGTCTATAACGGCAGGAGAATTCGGGTGGTGGCCTTTGCGGCCATCTGGAGTACCGCCGTCATTCCCGCAGCCTTTAGTCCCCGCGAAAGCGGGGAGGGAATCCATGGGGTTGGTTCTTTGCTGCGCAGGCAGATTCTTTCTGTTTAGTTGGGTGGTTTCACTCCCCTGCGGGGAGCGAGTCACTTTTCTTGCTTCGCCAAGAAAAGTAACCAAAAGAAGGCGACCCGGAGGTGACGGCTCCTTCGGAGCTGCCCTGCGATGCTCGCGCCAATGGGCCGGGACCTAAACTCGGCCCACAAAAACGTGGGCCTCAGACATAGGTCCCGGACGACTCCCATCGACGCTGCGCTTCTCGGCGTCACCTACGGGAAGGTGGGTCAAAAGCCACACCAAACACCACGCGACGTTTTTGCTTTTGACCTCGGGGCCCCTGCGGCGCCGCCGAGGAGCGCAGGCGAAGCGGGAGGTGTCCGGCCCTGATGTCTGAGGCCCGCGCTTTTTGCGGGCCGAGTTTCAGGGCCGGCCCGCTTTGCCGAGCACCCGAGGGCACCCCGAAGGGGCGGCGTCGGGGGTGTGTTTTCTTTGGTTACTTTATTTTGCACAAGCAAAAGAAAGTGACTCGCTCCCCGCAGGGGAGTGAAACCGCTCAACTCAAGAGAACGAAGCTACTCGCGTAGCAATGAAACTTCAAAATGGATTCCCGCTTCCGCGGGAATGACGGGGTCTTCGCAAGAAGCAACGAGATTGCTTCGTCGGCTTCGCCTTCTTGCAATGACGCCGTTTGGCAATATGCTGGAAACCCGCTACTGGAGCGACTCTCCAGCCGGTTACCGGCTAAAACTCAGGCCGCAACGCGGGCACTGCGCTGCGATATCCCCATCTTGCAGGCCAGCGCAAAAGCATTTTGCATCGCTCCAACATTGGCAATGCCCTTGCCGGCAATGTCATAAGCGGTGCCGTGCGCCGGCGTGGTGATGGGTATGGGCAGGCCGCCTTGTACGGTGACGCCGCGCTCAAAGCCCATCAGCTTCATCGCGATCTGGCCCTGGTCGTGGTACATGGTCACCACGCCGTCGTAGCCGCCGTCTTTTTTGGTGGCGCGCACGAACACCGTGTCGGCGGGGAAAGGACCGTCGGCCGGATAGCCCTGTTTGCGCGCGAGTTCGACGCCCGGCTCGATGATGTCGATTTCCTCGCGGCCGTAGGAGCCGTTGTCGCCGTTGTGCGGATTGAAGCCGCACACCGTCACGCGCGGTTGCGCCAGGCCGGATGCCTTGAGGCTTTGCGTGATGAGTTGCACCGCCTCGGCCACCTTGTCGCGTGTCAGCATGGCACTCACGTCTTTCAAGGGCACGTGCGAAGTGACGCGCGAAGTCCACAGGCCCTCGAGCACGTTGAGCTCGACACAGGTACCTTTGAACTTGAGCACATCGGCGAACCAGTGCATTTCGTCCGGGTGGTTCATGCCGCCGGCGCGCAGCGCGCCCTTGTTGAGCGGGGCAAAACACAGCGCGTCGGCCGCACCGGCCTGGCACAGCGCCACGCCCAGCGACAGGCCGTCGAGCATGAACTTGCCGTTTTTCGGCGTGACCTTGCCGCGTTCGAAGCCTTCGGCCGCAAGCCCGGGCCAGTTGAGCAGCATGGGCATGTCAAGGTCGCGCCGTCCGTTTACGCCAGCCGAAGCGGCGTCGCCGCTGACGCCGCTCACGAAGGCAAACGGTGCGCCGGTCAGTTGCACCGCCTCCTGCAGCACGCTGCGGCTGGTGATGAGCAGGATGTTGGCCTTTTTCGCCGCGCTGCCGTCGGCGAGCAGTTTGGCAACGAGTTCGGGGCCGACGCCGGCCGGGTCGCCGGCAAACAGGGCGATGGTTGGTTTGGTCATGGATGAGATTCCTGTTTGGATGCTTTGAACGCGAATAGCGCATTGAACCTATCTCTCATTCGTCATTCCGGGGCCGCGAAGCGCAACCCGGAATCCAAGGGGTTTGATCACGGCAAACCCATGGATTCCCGCTTGGCCGTTCCTCGAAACTTCGCCTTGCTCCGCGAGACTCGTTTTCGCGGGAATGACAAATTCCTGATTGTTAACTATTCGATCTTTATATTCGCATCCTTGATGAGTTTGCCGAAGCGTTCGAAGTCGGCCCGGTTCATGGCACCGAACTGCTCGGACGTCAGGCTACCCGGCTCGCCGCCCAGGCCCAGCAGTCGCTTTTGCACGTCAGGCAGCTGGATGATTTTGGCCGTTTCGGCGTACAGGCGCGCCACTACCTCTTTCGGTGTGCCGGCGGTGACAAACAGGCCATACCAGGTGGTCATTTCCACACCAGGCACGCCGGCCTCGGCGAGGGTGGGCACGTCGGGAATTTCGCCGGCGCGCTTGGGTGTCATCACCGCCAGCGCCTTGACCTTGCCGCTCTTGATGAAGCTCATGGATGATGAGGTGGTGTCGAAAGAAAGCTGGATCTGCCCGCCGACCAGGTCGGTGAGCGCCTGCGACGAGCCCTTGTAGGGAACATGGACGATCTTGGTGCCGGTGGCGATGGCGAAGGCCTCGCAGGCGAGGTGTTGCGTGCTGCCGGTGCCGGAGGAACCGCAGGAAAAGCTTCCCGGTTTGGCCTTCATCAGTGCGACCAGTTCCTTGATATTGGCTGCCGGCACCTGCGGGCCCGCCACCACCACGTTGGGCACCACCACGATCAGCGCCACCGGGATGAGGTCCTTGATCGGATCAAAGCTGAGTTTCATCAGGTGCGGGGCGATGGCCTGGGCGGTGTTGGTCGCGAGCAGCAGCGTATAGCCGTCGGTTGCCGCCTTGGCGGTGAGGTCGGCGGCGATGGTGTTGGCCGCGCCGGGGCGGTTCTCGACAATAAAGGCTTGGCCGAACACACCCTGGTATTTTTCCGCCAGCATGCGCGCGATGATGTCGGTGCCGCCGCCCGCGGACGCGCCGACCATGATGCGCGCCGGTTTTGTCGGCCAGGCTTGCGCCTGGGCCTGGATGGGAGCGAGGGTCGATGCAAGACAGAGCGCGAGTGCTGGTAACAGTTTGCGGCGCATGGTGATTCCCCCTTTGATATTGTTTTGGATGGTGTTCAGGTCTTGGCGCGATCGGCGAGAATCATTTCGCTGCCGCGTTCGGCGATCATGTAGACCGGCGCGTTGGTATTGCCCGAGGTGATGCGCGGCATGATGGAGGCGTCAACCACGCGCAAGCCGGCGACGCCGCGCACGCGCAGGCGCTCATCGACGACCGCCATGGCATCGTTGCCCATTTTGCAGGTGCTCACCGGATGGAAAATCGTCGTGCCCAGATCGCCGCAGGCCTTGAGCAGGTCCTCCTCGGATTGAACCTGCGGGCCGGGCTGGAATTCCTCGGGGGCGAATTTCGCCAGCGCCTTCGCCTGCATGATGCGCCGCGTGAAGCGCACCGAATCGGCGGCCACCTTGCGGTCCTCGGCTGTCGACAGGTAATTGAGCTTGATTTGCGGGTAGACCGCGGGGTCGGGCGAGACGATGCGCACCCAGCCGCGCGAACTCGGGCGCAGGTTGGCGACGCTCGGGGTGATGGCGGGGAAGGGGTGCAGCGGATCGCCGAACTTATCCAGAGAAAGCGGCTGCACATGCCATTCGATATTGGGCGTGGGCTGGGCCGGGTCGCTCTTGGAAAAGGCGCCCAGCTGCGACGGCGGCATGGTCAGCGGCCCGGTCTTGAACAACAGGTACTCCAGGCCCATCGCCGCCTTGCCGATGAGGCTGTTGGCGCGCTCGTTGAGCGTGGTGGTGTTGTGCACCTTGTATTGCAGGCGGATTTGCAAATGGTCGTGCAGGTTTTCGCCGACACCGGGCAGGTCGAGTTGCGGCGCGATGCCAAACTGCGCCAGCAGCGCAGACGGGCCTATGCCCGATAGTTGCAGCAGCTGCGGCGAGCCGATGGAGCCGGCGGCAAGCACGGTTTCGCATTTGGCCTCGGCAAAGCATGCGCCGTGCTGCGGATGGTTGAACTCGATGCCGCTGGCGCGCACCGCCCCGTCGCGCCGTCCGGTTTGATGCGCGGTGCGTTTTTCGGTGCGAACCCGCGTCACCGTGGCTTGCGTCATCACCGTGAGGTTCTTGCGTGACAGGGCCGGGCGCAGAAAGGCCTTGGTTGCGCTCCAGCGCACGCCGCGACGCTGGTTCATCTGGAAATAGGCGCAGCCGTTGTTGTCGCCCTGGTTGAATTCCGGAATGCTGGGGATGCCGCACTCGGCCGCCGCCTCGCGCCAGGCGTCGAGGATTTCCCAAGACACGCGGCGCTCCTCCACGCGCAGTTCGCCGCCCGCGCCGTGCCCGGGCATGGCGCCATGCTCATAGTCCTCGACCTTGGTGAAGTAGGGCAGCACCTCGTCCCAGGACCAGCCCTTGTTGCCAAGGGAGGCCCAGTGGTCGTAGTCCTCGCGCTGGCCGCGCATGTAGACCATGGCATTGATCGACGAGCAGCCGCCCAGCACGCGGCCGCGCGCATAGTGGATGGAGCGGCCGTTGAGTCCCTCATCGGGCGTGGTCTTGTAGCACCAGTCGGTGCGCGGGTTGGCGATGGTGTAGAGGTAGCCCACCGGGATGTCTATCCAGAACCAGTCGTCCTGGCCGCCGGCTTCGAGCAGCAGCACCGATATGTCCGGGTCGGCCGACAGGCGGTTTGCTAAAACGCAACCGGCCGAACCCGCGCCGACGATGACGTAATCAAACGGACCGATGTTGTTATGCACGAATCACCCGCCCAAGTTGATTGCGAGGGTTCGAACCAGAACGGCAGCCCGCGCCGAAGATGACGTAGTCAAATTGACCGACAGGATGAACCACCATGCCTCCCCCAAAGCTTGTGGCCGTATTATGAACGAAGGGGCGGAACTTGCGTCCCGCCCCCTGGCAATTCCGACTGCATGAATTTTTGCTTCGTCATTCCCGCGCAAGCGGGAATCCAGTGACTTTCCGAATTTAAATCTACGACGCTGGATCTCCGCTTGCGCGGGAATGACGGGTTAATCCGTCATTGGCCTGACTGGCCGCGCGCCTGCAGCGCGGCGATGCGCTGCTCTATCGGCGGGTGGCTGGAAAACAGCGACATGAAGCCCGGCTTGTCGTTGATGCCCGACATCGCCATGGACTTGGGCAGTTCGCCCGGGGTGAGGCCGCCAAGGCGTGTCAAGGCTTTGATCATCGGTGTTGCATTGCCCACATACTGGGCCGAGCCGGCGTCGGCGCGGAACTCGCGCTGGCGCGAGAACCAGGCGACGATGATGGACGCGGCGATGCCAAAGACGATTTCGCAGGCGATGACAGTGACGAAATAGCCGATGCCGCCGCCACGGTCGTTCTTCAGGATCACGCGATCGACGAAGTAACCGACTACGCGAGCAAGGAAAACGACAAAGGTGTTGACCACGCCCTGGATCAGCGTGAGCGTGACCATGTCGCCGTTGGCAACGTGCGCCACTTCGTGCGCCAGCACCGCCTCGACTTCCTCGCGCGTCATCGACTGCAGCAGGCCGGTCGAGACGGCGACCAGCGCCGAGTTCTTGAACGCGCCGGTGGCGAAGGCGTTGGGCTCGCCCTCGTACACGGCCACTTCGGGCATGCTGATGCCGGCGCGCTCCGCGAGTTTGTGCACCGTGGCGATCAACCAGGCGGCGTCGGTGTTTTCCGTGCCGTTGATGATGGTCGCACCGGTCGACCACTTGGCCATCATCTTGGACATCAGCAGCGAAATGATCGCACCGCCGAAGCCGACCACGGCGGAGAACGCGAGCAGCATGCCCAGGTTGAGGCCTTGCTCGTTCATGAAGCGATCGACGCCGAGCAGGCGCAATGTGACAGACAGCACCAGCATGACCGCCAGGTTGGTGACGAGAAACAGTACGATGCGTTTCATGGCTTGATTCCTTTGTGTGAAGACCACTCTTTGACGACGATGTTGCCTTCAAGTTGCGCGATTCTACATTGAAGAGGCGTTCGTGCACGCCGCTTTGTCCGCCTATTGCGAAACGTCATGTAAATGGGGGTTGGCGCACCGATTTCAAGGCCTCCTGAACGCCGCGCGCCAGGTCGTGGTAAAACGGTTTTCAACATGCATGCCGCCTACTTGTCCCGCCATTCGCACCGCCCCGTTTTGTTGCATTCGGTAACAATTCGGGCAGCATTGCCCCTGCAAAGATGAGGGCTACTCACGGTGCCGCCGGCAGCGGGCTGGCGGGTGGATTCCTGCTCGCCCTGGGGGCCGTGGTGTTGTGGGGCACGCAGTTCCCGGTGGCAAAAAGCGCCTTCGAGGTCATCGACGCCCTGCACGTTACCTCCATTCGTTACCTCCTTGCGATCGTGCTGATGATCCCGCTTTACGTCATGCGCGAAGGGCGCACCGCATTTGATTATTACGGCCAGTTCTGGCCGGCGACACTGATCGGATTTGTCGGCATGTGCGGTTCGCCGGTGCTGGTGTTCCTGGGGCTTGCGCTTTCGGCGCCCGAGCATGCGACGGTGATCATCGCGTTGCAGCCGTCAATGACCGCGCTTGCCGACTGGTTGGTGCGCGGGCGCCGCCCGGCCAATTTCACCCTCGGCTGCGTGGTGGTCGCCTTTGCCGGGGTGGCACTTGCCGTGACGCGCGGCGATGCCAACCATTTGCTCGACAAGGGGGCGATGGCCGGCAACCTGCTGGTCTTCTCGGGCGCGGTCTGCTGGGTGGTCTACACCATGGCGAGCGAGCGTTTTCGCGGCTGGTCGGCCTTGCGCCTGACCACTCTCACGCTGATCCCGGGAACGCTGGGCATCCTCGCCATTACCGCCATCGCCGTCTTCCTGGGCCGGGCGCAGGTGCCCGGCGCGGCCGAGATTGCCTCAGTCGGCTGGCACCTGGCTTTTCTCAGTTTCGCCGGCGTGTTCCTCGGCATGATCTGGTGGAACGCCGGCACGCAGCGCATCGGCGCACTCAACGCCATGCTGCTCCTGAACATGATCCCGGTGATGACTTTTGCAATACGCTACCTGCAGGGACAGCGCTTTACCGCCGCCGAACTCATCGGCGCGCTGATGGTCATTTCGGCGCTGATTGCCAACAACCTCTATCTTCGGCGGGCGCGGGCGCGCCCGCATCCAGCGTGATGCTCAGCTGCCGGTATAGACCGGGGCCGGCCGTCCGAACCAGCCTTCCAGGAGGTCGTAGACCAGGGCGAAATTCTTCGAGCGCGTGCTGGTGTGGGCGATGCCCGGCATTACGGTGAACTGCTTGTCCGGGTTGGGCAGTTTCTCGAAGAAATTGGCGAGGTCCTTGAAGCTGGCGATGCCGTCGTACTGGCCGCGCATGATCAGTGTCGGCACGTTGATTTTTTCCGGGTCGCAGACCGGCAGGTTGGCCGACATGTCCAGATAAGTGCCGGTGGGCACCGAGGTGTCGAGCGCCAGCACCGCGTCGGCAAAGGCCTCAACGATGGTGAGGTCGCTGGTGCCCGGGTGGTCGCGCGTGAAAATGCTGCGGATCATGTTGCGGTCGATGGGGCGGCGGTTGTTGGCGCGGTAAGCATCGAGGCGCTTCTTGCGCTCGGCCAGGGTAGGGCTGCCCTCACCGGTCCAGACCATGGCATCCAGGGCGAGGCGTTGCACGCGTTCCGGGTGGCGTTGCGCGAACAGGGCGGCGCGCAGCGCACCCGAGGACGAACCGTAGGTCAGCAGTTTGCCGCCGCCGTTTTGCCGCATGATGTGGTCGCTCACCACCGCGAGGTCGTCGGCGCCGCAGGCGATGTCGGCGTTGACCGGCCGCGTCTTGTCCGAGCGGCCGTAGCCCTCGCAGTCAAAGCACCAGGTGTCGTAACCGAGGCGCGCGAACCAGTCCATGGTCGAGGACTCGGGGCGGCCGGGAATCTGCAGGTCGAACACCGGTGTGGAGGACACCGACGAGCCGTGCACAAATAAAATGGTGCCGCGCTTTGGCGCGGCATCGGGATTGCGCAGCACCTTGCGCCACATGAACAGGCGCACGTCGTCGTTGCCGGCGCGCTTGACCGCCCAGTGCTCGCGGCCGACCACTTCGCCGGTGCGCGGCGTTTGCGCCTGTGCCGGCAGGGCGGTTGTGGCCAGGGTCGCCGCGGCGGCGCTGCCCAGCGCGAGGAACTCGCGGCGCGAGCTGCCGGTGGTTTGAGAATTTTCCATATCGTGTCCCAATAGAAATCGCGGCGGAACAATCCGCCGCGTTGCATCAAAGACCGCGTGTGCCGCGGCCGCTGTTCATGCCGATTTGTTGACGAACCCGTAGGCGAGGTTGGTGCGCCCCGCCCCGTGTTTCGCGTAAAGCTCCTTGTACTGTGCGAGTTTGTCGTTTTCCAGCTCGGCGCGCATCTGCGGTTTGTAGTTATAAAGGCGTGCGTTGTTACCGCCGAAGATTGCGTTTTTTACCGGGCCGTCGGCGGGCCCGAGCGGCTTGAAGCCGTATTTCTTCTGCATGTCCTCCGGAATCTCCAGCCGGCGCAGCGCTTCAATCTGCCATTGTGGCGCGCCTGTCCAGATCGCATCGGTGCCCCAGCAAACGTGGTCCGCTCCCAGGCCCTTGATCAGGATGCCCATCATTGCCGCCGTCAGGCGCGGTTCGGCGATGGTCGTTTGCGCAAACAACTGGCCGACGTCGGCGTAGACGTTATTGACGCCGTATTTGGCGGGGATGTCGGCAAGATCCGAAACCCATTCGACGCGGCCGGTTTTCTGCAAGCCCTCCCACGCATCGGCAACCGGACCGAGGCGGTAGGCGCCGTGGTAGATGATGAAATTGAGTTGCGGCCAGTCCTTGGCCGCCTTGGCCACATCGCCCACCATGGCGTGGCGCAACAGGTGGGGGAACTTCGCTGCCAAGGTCGGGTTAAAAAGGCCCTTGTGGATGCAGACGTTTTTCAGGCCGGCCTTGAGGAAGCGCTCGTACGCCGGATAGACCAGCGCCTCGTCGTCAAGCAGCCAGGGGTGTTTTGAGAGGTGCTTGTTGGTATTGTCGCCGATGGTGTAGCCCTTCATGGAATCGGGCTTGAGCGTTGCGATGTCGCGGTCTATTGCATCCAGCCAGCCGTCATAACCGGGCGTAAAAATAGCGTGGGACATCATGCGGCGCGAACCGGCGATGGCGTTGACGTTGGCGCGCGCGTCGTATTTCATCTTGTTGGTAAGGAACCAGTCCTCGGGAATTTCGGAGGGCGCGCCACTGATGCAGGCTACCTTGGTGTCCGAATCAAGGTAGATCTCCTTGATGTAATTCTGGAACATCAGGTCCTCGATGGTCTGTTCCTTTTCGCCGAGCGCCGCATTCCAGCCCGCCTTGCCGACCGCCGAGCGCTGCGCGACAAAGTTCATGATCTTGGTGCCGGGGCGAAGGAAGTGGGTATGCATGTCCATGATGAACTGGCCCGAGAGCGTTTTCGCACGCTCGTTCGCCGCCGCCGGGTCGGCCGCTTCCGCGTGACCCACGCCAAACAGCGGGCCGTAGGTGTCGTTCATGGCGAGGAAGGCCGCAGCCATGCCCGACGCCGACTGGAAAAACCGCCGCCGGCTCATGCCAAGTTTCTTGGCCATGCGCGTGCCCATTTCCTTGACGCGTGCTTCGAACAGTTTCTGGCGCGGGGTCTGTGGCGGAGGGATGAATTCGTCGCTGGACACCGATTGGGTCGGAATCGGCGAGGAAAACATCGCCGATTCGGCGGCGACGAGATTATCGGGATTGTCGCGGGATTGAATGCGCATTTAAACTTCCTCCGAGTTTGAATGTTCACGGTGCCACGGGCGCAGTCTAGCACCGGAGGGAGAGCCTTTTTTGCTGTGGCGTGCTAGAACTGCGCCTCGCCGCCCGGACTGACAGGCGGCGCCTTGACCGGCGGATCCTGTGTCTCGTCCCGTATGGGTCAATGCGCATCGTTACAATGGCTGATAAAGCATGCCGGCATGGCGGTCAGTCGTGCGACACTGGCGTTGCGGCACGGCCTGAAATATCGATTGAAAAGGATTGAGCATGAGCGCGTTGGCGGGACTGCATGCCGGACTGAAGGGCGAGGCCACCCTGGTCGTGGGCGACGAGCACACGGCACCGCGCGTCGGCAGCGGGCAGATACACGTGCTCGCCACGCCGGTGATGATCAACCTGTTCGAGGCGGCCGCCCTCGCCGCGGTGGAAGCGCTGTTGCCGGAGGGCTGCCAGAGCCTGGGCACCGTGCTTAATGTGCGCCATATCGCCGCCACGCCGGTGGGCATGCGCGTGACCGCCGTCGCCGAAGTCACCGCGGTCGAAGGGCGCACCATGCACTTTCGTCTCGAGGCGCGCGATGAGCGCGACCTCATCGGCGACGGGGTTCACCAGCGCGTTGTGGTGAACGTCGCGAAGTTCGACCTGCGCGTGCAGGAAAAGATCAATGCGGTGGCCGCGCTAAATAAGGCGTAGCGCGGCAAGCTCGGCGCGCAGTTTTTCCGGGCCGGTGAAATGCAGCGCGCGCAAGCCGCTGGCGCGCGCGGCCTCGACGTTAATGACAAGATCGTCGACAAACACCGTGCGCGCCGGATCGAGCCGGCAGCGCGTGATCGCCAATGCGTAAATGCGCGGGTCGGGTTTGACCAGGCCGTGCTCACCCGAGACGATGGCGTCCTCAAACAGAGCGAGCGAGGGACAGCGCGCCTTTGCCAGCGGCCAGGTTTCGGTGGAGAAGTTGGTCAGGGCGAAGAGCCGCCGGCCGCGCGACTTGAGTTCGGCCATGATCGCCGCAGTGCCGGGGATTTCGCCGCGCAGCATGCTGGTCCAGCCTTCCGGCCACAGCGCCAGCATGTCGGCGTGTTGCGGGTACACGCGCTGGCGTTCGGCGATGGCCTGCGCCATGGTCTTGCCGGCGTCGGTTTCCAGCACCCAGGCCGGCGGCGCGGCTTCGCTTAAAAAACGCTCCATCGCGTCTTCGTCGTCACCAAAGACCGTGCGGTAGAAGTAGCGCGGGTCCCAGTCAAGCAAGACCTTGCCCAAGTCAAAGAGTACGGTGTCCATGCCGCAATTCTACCAGTGCGGGGCGGGCAATCGGCTGGAAAGCCGCGCCAGTCGGGCTTTTCCAGCCGATTACCTGTCCGTCACCGATAACCTTGGTGCAGAAATGTTATGGTGTCGCCACGCGGTGAGGCTGCCGCGACGACATTTATTATCCCCCGCATCAAAGGAAAAATCATGCTCAATCTGCTCATGCGCACGCTGCTCGTGCTCTCCTGTTGTGGGGCCGCGTCGGCGCAGGAATGGCCGGCCAAGCCGGTGCGCATCATCGCGCCCTTTCCACCCGGCGGCTCGGTCGACCAGGTATCGCGCGTGCTGGCCAATTACCTCGCGCCGGCGCTGGGACAGCAGGTCATTGTCGACAATAAGGGCGGTGCGGCCGGATCCATCGGCACCGCGCTCGCCGCCAAGGCGGCGCCCGACGGCTATACCTTTGTACTGGTGTTCGACACGCATGCCGTCAATCCGAGCCTGATCCCGAACCTCGGGTTCGACACGCTCAAGGACTTTGCGCCCATCATGCTGATCGGTACTTCTGCCATGGTTTTCACCGCGCACCCGTCGCAGCCCTACCAGAATTTTGCCGATGTCATCAAGGCGTCCAAGGCCAAACCGGACAGCATCGGCTACGGCACCATCGGCACCGGCAGCCTTGCCCACCTGGCGATGACGCAGTTGCAAATTCAGGGCGGATTCAAGATGACCCATGTGCCCTACAAGGGTGGCGGGCCGCTGAAGCAGGATTCTATCGCCGGCCATGTGCCGACCTCCATCGCCAGCAATTTCGTCACCGCGCCGGATGTGAAGTCAGGCGCGCTGCGCCCGCTGGCCGTGACCTCGGCCAAGCGCCTCGCCAGCATGCCCAATGTGGCGACGATGGCCGAGCAGGGTTTCCCCGGGTTTGCCGCCTACGCCTGGTGGGGCTTGCTGGCACCGGCCGGCACGCCCAAGCCGATTCTCGATCGCATGCATGCCGAAGTGCTGAAGGTGCTCAACAACCCCGAGGCGCGCACGCGCCTGTCGGCCCAGGGCATGGACCTTGTCGCCTCCACGCCGGCGGAATTCGGCGCGTTTGTCAGCGGCGAAGTGGCGCGCTGGAGCAAGGTGGTGAAGGAGAACAACATCAAAGCGGGCGAGTAGCCCGAAGTGGGGGATTCAAAGGGGGCGAGCCCCCTTTGCTCCAGGACAGACGCGGGCGAGTAGCCCGCCCCCCACCGTCATTCCCGCGCAAGCGGGAATCCATGGGGTTCCTCGCATTGCGGCGCGCCTGACCCCATGGATTCCGGGTTCGCCTGTGGCGCCCCGGAATGACGGTGAAATGCTAGGGCATCGTCTGACAACAAGCCCTGCGGGCGAGTAGCCCGCCCCCCACCGTCATTCCCGCGCAAGCGGGAATCCATGGGGTTCCTCGCATTGCGGCGCGCCTGACCCCATGGATTCCGGGTTCGCCTGTGGCGCCCCGGAATGACGGTGAAATGCTAGGGCATCGTCTGACAACAAGCCCTGCGGGCGAGTAGCCCGCCCCCCACCGTCATTCCCGCGCAAGCGGGAATCCATGGGGTTCCTCGCATTGCGGCGCG